>Ga0126373_10004785_pt1 | contig 10423 bp, 5 predicted proteins | sample PanSoiMetPlot_11_FD_92545 | JGI IMG/M metagenome (GOLD analysis project Ga0126373, IMG submission 92545) | Tropical forest soil microbial communities from Panama - MetaG Plot_11 | ecosystem: Environmental > Terrestrial > Soil > Tropical forest > Bulk soil | place: Panama | collected 2016-02-17
CCGCGCATCCTACTGTAAGCATCACCGCTCCGGCGGCGGGTGAAGTGGTGTCGGGCTCGATTGCAGTCACAGCCAGCGCTTCCGACAGTAGCGGAATCAAAACCGTCCAATTTCTAATCGACGGCATCAACTTGGGGCCTGCGGTCTTAGCGTCCCCGTACTCTCAATCTTGGAATACGACCACCGTGAGCGATGGTCCGCATACCGTGTCGGCGGTGGCGACCTCCAACAACCCCTCGGAAACCGTCGGCGCCGCTACCGTGACGTTAACAGTTCAGAACGGCTCGACGCCTTCGCCCACGCCCAAACTGAGCAGTGCTGCGGGCTGGCACAAGATCCAGGGTACGACTTTAATGGGAGGGTCGGAAAATGCGACGCCCTGTCCGCCGAATGGATTCCGCGGCTACGAGCCGCAGCCGGGAGGTCTTGCGACCGGGTTTGCAGGACGCTGTTTCGATGTAATCGGCGATCCGTCAGCGGCCGCGCTAGACACGAAGAGGAACCGGATGCTGCTGTGGGGTGGCGGCCATTTCGACTACGGCGGCAATGAATTGTACTCGCTCGAAGTCAATCAGATCGGCAACACACCGATCAGTTCGACGACATTTGGTCCGCTCATCCGCCTGACCAATCCGGGACCGCCGAACCTTTTGAACGCGCCGGTGGAAACTCTTCCCGCGGCGACGGCCGCACCGCAAGCGAACTTCGGTCCCGGGGGGCCCTTCCCTGATCCATCGCGGCCGACGCCGAACTCCCGGCACCTTTACGATGGATGGTTTTACATCCCGACCCTAGACGCGGCAATGCAAGTGGGGGGAGCGCTGAACACAACCGGCGGAGCCTCGGCCGCGACTTGGACGCTGGCAATGAATTCAGTGGATGCGAGCTGCTCGCCGAACTGCGATCCAAACTGGCAGAACCTTGGCTTCAGCTATAGTGGCGCCGGCACTGGGACAATCGCCCACTGGGATCCGAACACGAACTATATCTGGGTGTATGGGTCGAACGTTGGCAACAATCTATATGTAATGAGTGCGGGCAACTTGAGCGGTTGGACCTTCGCCGGTGCGGGTTTCAGCGGCCAGGGATATCACTCTGACGGAGTGATAGACCCAGAAAACGACTATCTGGTTCACGTCGGAAATAATCCGCCCTCGGACGGTATCGGCTACTGGCCTCTCGCGGGTTATCAGATCGGAAGTGGGGCGCTCCTGAAGCACACTACGCCAACACTCGATGGCTCCTGTCTCAACATGATGTCTGCCTGGGCTTCGCTGCAAAACTCAACGACCGTCACGACGACATACGTGGGGATCGATTACGACCCAATCGGACACCGCATCGCGATGTGGCCAGGCACCGGCAACACAATTTGGTACCTGTATACAAGCACGTGGACTTGCACTTCCGAGACATACGGCTCGACCAAGGGAGTGGATTATCCACAGGACACAGATACCGAGAACGATCCGAGTGCGACCGGAACCTTCACGAGATTTGGCTATTTCCCGGCTTACGACATCTTCGTTCTTTGCAATGACCCGAAGAACGATTGCTGGTATCTGCGACTAAGCCGCTGAAAGCATACTGGCTGGATCGGACTTGACGATTCCGCCGAAACGAAAAATCCTCCAGCCTCGGGAAAAACCATTGTACGTGCTTAAGTCTAGGCCCTTTTCCAGGAGCAACACGCTCCCGCGCCCAATGGGAAATGCACACTTCGCGACGAAAAATGCTAACTGCGAAGAAGGAGTGGTCGGGCTCCGCAGGCCATCGCGTCTCGCTGCTGTTCGCGAACAGTTGAACCAAAACTGTCCGTAGGGTCAGTTTCGAATCAATTTCGTTGCCTGTAGCTTCGAGTATGGGGCGCAATCGCCGCGACAGCATCCAATCGCGTCTTTCCCAGGCAAGTCCGCTTTAACCGAGGACCTGAACTCATGGCTCGAGCTTCTCATTCTGAAGTCGCACCAACGCCGACGCGCCGAATTGGCCCCGCATTGTGGGCGAGCCTGTTGTTGCTCGCCTCGATGAATAGCGGCTGCACCGGTACGGCGGGACCAAACAGCCAGCCGGGCGGCGGCAGCACTCCTAGCGTGACGATCAGCTCGCCAGCATCTGGGACGACGGTTTCGGCGACGGTCACAGTGACGGCGACAGCGAGCGCTAGCGCGGGGGTGGCATCAGTTCAATTCCTGCTGGACGGAGCCAACCTCGGCGCCGCGGACGCGACGAGCCCTTACTCGGTATCCTGGGATACGACGAAGGTTGGCAACGGTTCGCATGTGCTGGCAGCAAGGGCCACGGACAAGTCGAACAATCAGTCAACAAGCGCAAGCGTGACGGTCACGGTGAAAAACAATACATCGGGCACGCCTCCGACGGTATCGATCACATCGCCGGCCTCCGGTGCGACGGTCTCAGGAACGATCACGGTGGATGCCACTGCAGCCGGCAGTGTCGGGGTGGCGAGCGTGCAGTTTGAGGTGGATGGAGCTCCGTTCGGGTCTCTCGACACCACGCCGCCATATTCACAGGCGTTGGACACGACGAAGGTTGCGAACGGGAAGCACACGCTCACAGCAATAGCCACCGACACCGCGAACAATAAGGCCACAAGCGCCGGAGTATCGATTACGGTAAACAACACAAGTACGGCGCCTATAACTGTGTCCATCACTTCGCCAACAGCTGGCGCGACGGTTTCGGGAACGATCTCCGTCACGGCCAGCGCGAGCGCCGGAACGGGAATTGCGTCGGTGCAATTCTTGTTGGATGGATCCAATCTGGGGACGGCAGACGCAACCAGCCCGTATTCGGTATCGTGGGATACGACGACGGCGAGCAACGGATCGCACGTTCTGGCTGCGAAAGCCACAGACACGTCCGGAAATAACGCCACGTCGGCCAACGTAAACGTCACCGTTTCGCAATCGGCCGCTCCGCCCCCGCCGCCGGCGGGCGACGACGTCACCATATCGGACGCGTCTGGAGCTGGCCAGACGAACCGGGCCGTTTCGGTCGCGCGCGCGTTCGTCCAAGGTGAGATTTCTGACTTCGCCCAAGCTTCGATTAACGGAACCGCCGTGTTGACTCAATGCGACGTGAAAAACCGTTGGCCGGACGGTTCGCTGAAATTCGCCGTGGTGAGTTTCGTCATTCCGAGTATCGCGGCAAACGGCTCCATCGTCGTCTCGTTTACGAACCAAGCATCAGGAAACAACACCGGATTCTTGGCAGAAACCGACATGATGGGGGCAGCATACAACTTTGACGGGCAGATCAATCTAACCGGCGCGGCGAGTCACAACATTAGTGCCCGTGCGATTTTGAGCGCGGCCGGCTCGTGCCAGGACCCTGGCAACGATCCCGACGGCGGACAATTCGAATGCACGTACTGGTTGAAGGGTCCCATCGTAACGGCAGTTATCTTAGAAGACCGCTCCGGCCGCAGCTTCGACGTAAATACCGACAACGGGACGGGAAATCCCCTGCATCCGATATTCGAGGCATGGTTCTACCCGCAGGGGAACTTGGTCCAGCTTGGCTACACCCTGGAGAATTCGTGGGCTTCTACGACCCCTTCGAATTCAGCTCGAGATCAGCAGTACAGCGTGGCGCTGACGGGAGGAAGCGCCAATCCCATGACGCTGTTCACCAACTCCACGTTCACCCAAATCACGCGCTCCCGCTGGCATCGGACCTTTTGCATTCATGGACCTGGAGTGGGAAGCGCCAACGCATGCGGGCCGCTGCTGCACGTCAACCAAAATTGGGCCTACCTGGCAGAAACAAAATTCACTCCCCACTGGGATCCAAACGTGCAGATTGCGGCGAGCAAGATCTCGAGCGAAGTGAACGGATTCGCTTCTACGAATCAGACATTGGCCGGAAATGCGAACGGTATCGGGTACTACCCAGGTCCGAATCAGGGCGGAATGAATGCAACAGGGGCGGCGGAATACCACGGCCCGCTAACGACGTGGGACATCATCACGCTCGTGACGCAAGACCCTGGGATGCTGAATGTGACGCTTGGAAATGCCAGCCTTGGTAACGCGATCCCGTACTTTTACCGGGAGGCGGACACGAATGCAGGGCATGGGCAGACTTTTGACAGTTCTGGAGTTGCCGGGAATGTAAAAACCCAAGGGCGCGTGGTCTCGATTAACGCCCGCACGCAGGTGAGCCTGCTCGACACAACATCACAAAGCTGCAACACGAACTACGCGGCTGACTGGATTAATTTCGGAGCCGGTGGCCAGGATGCAGGCGTGTGGGGCACGGCGCAACTCGATACTTCGCACTGGCCGAACCTCGCATACGCGGCATATCTTATGACGGGACGCTATGCATACTACGAAGAGCAAATCATGCAGGCGGCCTACGCAATAGCGGCTTCTCCCGGCTCACGTGCCTGTACTCAGCCGACGAACAATCAATCGCTGAGAATGGGATCGGCCGGCTACTGGTATGTGGACCAAGAGCGCGGGACGGACTGGATGGCGCGGGAGAACGCTCTCGGCGCGTTTATCGCGGTCGATGGATCACCCGAAAAGGCGTACCTCGAAGACAAACTGCGAGCGAACATCGCCGTTTGGGAGGGTGTGCATAAGGTCGCGAACGATGTCGGAACTGCCTACAGTGCGGCATGGACTTACGGAAACACCGTTCGGATCAACAATTTGTCCGCGGCCGGCACAGCCCTTGGGGCCTGGACGCATGGTCCAGCGGTTGGCCCGAATGGTTACGCGGCGAACTATCCCCTTTGCCTGGGAAACACAAGCTCTCCCTGCCCGGCTACACAGTTCGCGAATGCGCCCCAAGACGGCAATTCAAATTTTCAGAACGCGTATTCAGCCGTCATGATCGGGTGGATCGATGACCTGGGCTATTGTCCGGGAAATTGCGCGCTTCTCGGTTATGTCGCAAATCATTTCATCAACGAAGCGCTGAACCCGGCATCGAACAAGTATCATCTCGCGGATTATGTTTTCCCGACGTTGGATGCAAACGGCAACGAGATCACTTCTTGGACGGGAGACCAGACCTTTTATGTTCCTGGTGGTCAGCACACGTCGTGGCCGGCATGTGGCGCCCAAAGTCCCGACGAATGGTACACGGCCGAGAACATTTCTGCGATGTCCTATTTCTATACGATCACTAGTTCGCAGGGCGGCTATAGCGGAGCGACCGCCTACAATACGATTCGATCGGACCAGAATTCGCTCGGCTGCACGAGCGCCTTCGCGACCGTCAGTCCCAAATGGGACATTACGCCGCGGGCCACGAATCCGCCTCCAGCGCCTTGACGTTGACAACGTCGCTCGCATCGATACACTCCCGTTGCCTTCCTACTGTGCCTTATCGCTGTGGGTTTGGCGTCGGTGAGCCTCAGTGATTGGGCGGCGCAGCTTGCCTGGTGTTGTCGCTCTTTATGGGCTTTGTTTGGTTTGCCCACTGCTGCATCCACTGAAAGTATCGAATTGCGGCGCACAATTAGGAGCCTGTTTTCGCAGTTCCGGCCTGACGCAGAAGGCCAGGAAATTGGCGCTCGCGATGATGGACTGGAATCTGCTCCCACGCCTGGCATAATTTATGGTTTTCTACTGAATCGAGGGTTCGTCATGTGTCTCGGCTTGCCGCTCGGAGCCGCAACTCCAAAGTTGCAGGGCGCCGCGCGCAACCCTTCTCATCGCGACACCTGTTATTAGAATCTCTCCTGAACCTTTTCCCTCATCACAGAAGTTCAGCCGAATCGGCACAAAACACCGTTCTTGGGATGTCGAGTTCACAGATCACCGGTCACTGGTCAGCGGCTTGCCCGCCGTGGCGGGTCATCGATATCAGCTCTAATCCGTTCTCCCATTATTAGAATTCGACCGAAGCCGTTTAGAAGCAGCGCGAAATTGAAGCCGAATCGGTGACTTTTGCGTCCCGCATGGTCTTGCGGGAAGCCCAAAACCCAAGTTGGACGAAGGCGCTAACGCTGCTGGACCTTTTCGGTTTGGAAGGCGAGGTAGTCGGCGTAGGGGCCTTTGAAATCCTCGATGTCTCCGTGTTCGAAATGCCAGATGCGCGTGGCGACTTCGTCGATCACGTCGTGATCGTGCGTGACGAAGAGGACGGTGCCGTCGTATTTCTGCAGCGCGATGTTGAGGGCGTTGATGGATTCGAGATCGAGGTGGTTCGTGGGCTCGTCGAGAACCAGGAAATTGGGCTTTTGGAGCATCAAGCGGCAGAAAATCAGGCGCGCGGATTCGCCTCCGGAAAGCGTGTGCGTGCGCTTGATCGCGTCCTCGCCGCTGAAAAGCATTTGGCCCAGGACACCACGCAATTCCTCTTGCGACGCGGCGGGGTCCCAATTGTGCAGCCACTCGAGGATGGTCATGCCCTTCGTGATGGATTCGGAATGATCCTGGGCGAAGTAGGCGACCGTGACTTCGTGGCCCCATTTCACGACGCCGTGGTCGATCGGGAAATCGCGGTCGGAGGCTTCGACGTAGGCGCCGGCATTGCGGATCAGGGATTTCAGCAGCGAGGTTTTGCCGGCGCCGTTGCGGCCCATCAAAGCGATTTTCTCGCCGCGCTCGACGCTGGCGTTGAAGCCCTTGATCACGCGCGGGCCGCCGTAGGATTTCACGAGGCTTTTCACTTCGAGCGGGTAGCGGCCGGAGGCGCGCTTCATCTGAAAACGGATGTACGGCCGCTGGATGTTGGATTTCAGAAGTTCGGTGGTCTGCAGACGCTCGACTTCTTTCTTGCGCGAAGTAGCTTGCGCGGAACGCGTGCCGGCGGAGAAGCGCGCGATGAACTCCTGCAACTGGGCAATTTTCTTCTCGCGCTGGGCGTTTTCGGACTTGATGCGTGCGCGGACGGCGGTCTTCGCGAGGACCATGTCGTCGTAGCCGCCGTTGTACATGATGACCGTCTGGTAGTCGATGTCGGCGGTGTGCGTGCAGACTTCGTTGAGGAAATGGCGGTCGTGCGAGATGACGATGAGCACGCCTTCGTATTCGCGGAGGTAATCCTGGAGCCAGTGGACGGAATCGAGGTCGAGGTGGTTCGTGGGCTCGTCGAGGAGCAGGGCTTGCGGGTGGCCGAAGAGGGCTTGCGCGAGGAGCACGCGGACTTTTTGTCCGCCCTGCAGCTCGCTCATCTTGCGCTCGTGGAAGGATTCGTCCACGTCGAGGCCGTCGAGAAGAACGGCGGCGTCCGATTCGGCGGTGTATCCGCCTTCTTCGCCGATGATGCCTTCGAGCTCGCCGAGGCGCATGCCATCCGTGTCGGTGAGCTCGTCGTGGGGCTTGGCGTAGAGCGCGTCGCGTTCCTGAAGCGCCTGCCACAGGGCGGCGTTGCCCATGATGACGGTGTCGATGACGCGGTATTCGTCGAAGGCGAATTGATCCTGGCGCAGAACACCGAGTTTCTTGGGCCGGGTGACGGTGCCCTTCGTGGATTCGATTTCGCCGGTGAGGATCTTCATCAGGGTGGACTTGCCGGCCCCATTAGGGCCGGTAATGGCGTAGCGGCGCCCGGCGAAAAAGGTGCAGTCGACCTCGTCGAACAGGACGCGGTCGAAGCGCATCGAGACATTATTCAGGCTGAGCATAACCCTTCAATTGTAGCGTGGAATGGATTTTGGTGCTTGCTGCGCCGAGGCGGCGGGCTCTAGGTGAAGTGGACGCGGAGCACGGTTTCAGCAGAGAATGCTAGGCTCGCGCGCCGGAGTGTGACGCCGGCGCAGCGGCTAGAACGAAGCGATGGCGCCAACGCTGAAGGAGATCCTCGAGTTCACGCTGCTGGCGGTGACGTCTGTCTTCTTTCTGGTCGACCCGTTTGCCGTGATTCCGTTGTTTCTCGCGGTGGCGGAAACGTCGCCGGAGGCGGAACGTCGCCAGATTGCGAGGCGGGCGGCGTGGACATGCGCAATTGTGCTGTGTTTGTTTTCCGTCGCGGGGAGCCTGATCTTCAAGGCCTTTGGCATCACACTGCCCGCGTTCAAGATCGCGGGGGGAATCATTCTGCTGCAGATTGGATTGGACATGCTGCAGGCGCGGCAGTCGGGCACGAAGAGCACGCCCGAGGAGACACAGGAAGGTGCGGCAAAGGCGGACGCGAGCATCATCCCGTTGGGCATGCCGATGCTAGCGGGCCCGGGCGCGATTTCGACGGTGATGGTGCTCGTGGGCGAGTCGCACACGGTATGGCAGCACGTGATTGTGTACGCGACGATTGTAGTGACGTCGATTGTGTCGTACATGGTGCTGCGCGGCGCGGGGCGCGTGCGGAGGTACATGGGCGAAACAGGCATTCGGATTCTGTCGCGGTTGATGGGGTTGCTACTGGTGGCGCTAGCGGTTCAATTCGTGGCGAATGGACTGACGGATTTTGGGCTGCTGAAGCCGCTCGCGGCACCGTTCTGAAAATGAACGACCCGTACCCCTTGCACCAAACCCGCGGGCGCAGGGTGACGGGCCGTTGAGAGCGATCGAGCTGTTCCTGTTTAGCTCTTCGGGAAGTTCGGATCCGCCTTCACTTCCAGCATTTGCTTCGTGTGGCGGTCGCTGTGTGCGCTGATGAAGAGCAGCCACTCGTAAGTATCCGTTGGGCCGAGCGGGCTGTCCGCAACGCCGCCGCGCAGTCCGGGCGACTTTTCGAGGAACTCGATATTTCGCGAGCGGCTCTTGAGGAACTTGTCGAGCGCTTCGGGGCCGGTGATTTTGTCTGTGGGAACGAGCGGGCCAGGAGCTTGGCGATGGACGCTGCGGTCGGGAACCATAGCTACGATCGCGGCGTCGGTTTTCTTGTAATCGCGGTCGGCCGCACCGGGCTGGGCCTTGTAAGCCTTTTGGACGCCGTTTTCGTAGATGAAATCTTCGGACAGTGAGATGTGTTCCATGACCTCGGCGATGGACCAGCGATCGGGAGCAGCTTTGAACGTCCACTGCGCCGCGGAAAGGCCCTTTGTGGCGTCGATGACGCCCTGGCGGGTCTGCTCGAGATATTTGACGCCTTTTTCTTTGTCTTCGGGCGTGAGCGTCTGGCCGAAGGCTACACTGCCGAGACACAGCACGGTGCACAGCACCAGTATGATCTTTCGCATGTGATCTCCTCCTGCTGTTCTATTAACCGAAATTCGGGAACTTCGTTACGCCGATTTGAGGCGGCCTTTGCGGTTCCATCGGATACCAAAAGGCGCGTTTCGATGCGCAGATTTCGGCAGTGAGTGTACCTTAGAATTCGTCCTGGTCCAGCTTCTTCAAGCGATTGATTTTCAATGAGATATGGAAATCGCGGGAGCGAGCGTCGGCGAGGATCGAGCGGCGAATGTCGCTCGGCAGTTGTTCAGGACCGAGGACGCCGGCTGAGTCTCGAGGGAAATGCTTGATGAAGAGCGCGGCGAGGTGGGCAGTAGCGTAGGCGATCGGCGTGGAAATTAGGCCGCGCTGGCGGATTTGATAGAGAGTTGGGAAGCCGGCGTCGTAGCGGACAAGGAGCGGTTGGTCATCTTTCACGCCGCGGACAACGACGGCGGCGGCAAAGCGAGCATTGTAGAGGATGCCTTTGCGAATCAGTTGGGCGACGCCGCGGGGCGTGAGAGTGACAGGAAACATTCTGCGAACGATGCCTTGCGAGCGGTTGAGTCGTCCCTGCCTGTACCAGCGGCGCAAGCGCTGAAAGTCGTTTCCGCCAATTTTGGCGTCGATATCGCGCGCGGGCACATGATGGGCAAGCATACAAACTTCATCCTGCGCGGCGAGATAGACGGGAGTTTCGCCGATAGGTGCGGGGAAGCGAAATTTTTCGGGTTCGTCGAAGCGGCGCGCGAGGGAAAAACGGCCTGCGCGATAGATGCGCGGGCGCGAGACGGCTTCGTCGAAAGCGACTTCCGCGGACCAGGTGGAAATGGGATCCTTGCTTTCGGTGCTTTCGAATAGGCGAATGCGGATGGATTCAACGGAATCGAGCAGTTCGGAGGCACGTTTGGCGAGTAGATTCGTCAGGCCGGGCGCGGCTCCGGTGCAGATGAGCGCGGCGCGATTTTTCGCGAGGAACTTTTTGTGGAAGCGGTACTGCTCGGGCTTGAAAGGATTGCGCGTGAGGTGCGCGTTGAGATCAAGATAATGCGCGCGGATGCGCAGCGCGGCACGCAGGACGATTTCGTTGAAGACAGCGGGTGAGGCGTTGACGACTAAATTAGCGCCGCGTGCCGCGCGGACGATCGCCCAGTAGTTGCGGGCGTTTGCCGGGGTGACTTCGATTGGAGTCTTCTTCCCGAGGAAGCGGCGGGCGCGATCCGGGTCCCGGTCGCCGCACCAGACCGTGTGGCCCTGTCGCGCGAGCAGTTGAGCGAGGAGTGAGCCGGCACCGCCCGCGCCGAGAACGAAGATACGCATCGATGGGGAACTTTACCACAAGCGGA
>Ga0126373_10004786_pt1 | contig 10423 bp, 10 predicted proteins | sample PanSoiMetPlot_11_FD_92545 | JGI IMG/M metagenome (GOLD analysis project Ga0126373, IMG submission 92545) | Tropical forest soil microbial communities from Panama - MetaG Plot_11 | ecosystem: Environmental > Terrestrial > Soil > Tropical forest > Bulk soil | place: Panama | collected 2016-02-17
AGACCACCGACTTCGAGGCCATCAAAGCTCCGCCCACCTTGCGTGAGCAGGCACGGAAGAACCAGCAGTTCATGCATTTCGCCAACAACATGGTCGTTCGCTACGACGGTGATGCCGCCTCGGCCTCGGCTGCTGTTCGCCGCGTGCTGCAACAGATCAACCCTGATCTTGTTATCCGCCGCATCTCCACCTACGACGAGCAGGTCGGCAGCTACTTCACCCGTCAGACCCTCGTCGTCCGCCTCACCGCCCTCTTCGGATCCATCGCTCTCGTGCTCGCCTCCATCGGCCTCTACGGAGTCACCTCCTATGGAGTAGCCCGCCGCATCCCCGAGATCGGCCTGCGTATGGCTCTCGGCGCCGACCGCGCCAGCGTCATTCGACTGATCCTTCGCGGCGCCGCCGTCCAGACAAGCATCGGTCTCTTGCTTGGCATCCCCGCAGCCTTGCTGGCCGGACACTACCTCCAGTCACAGCTCTATGAAGTGAAGGGGACTGACCTCCGGACACTCCTCGTCGCCTGTGCTGTGCTTGGCCTTAGTGCCGCAGTCGCCAGCGCTCTCCCTGCACGCCGCGCCTCCAGCGTCGAGCCCATGCAGGCTCTGCGAACGGAATAGATTTTGTAATTCCCTGGCTATCGTGGCATCTGCCCAATGGTCCGTTTCACTTCGTTCTGCGCGAGGACTAACCCTAACGTTGCCTCGACCAGCGAGGCATGTGCCTGGGTAGCCTGCGCGTGAGCGTTGATTTTGTCCGAGAGCAGAACGGAGCTCTGTTGGTATTGCTGATCAGACACTCGCGCGGCCTCGGTCCGGAGGTCCATCACGCTGCGGGCAACTCCTAACATCTCTTCGATCCGTTCCACCTTGTCATATGCGGCATTCACTTCCACTTCCAAATCGTCGGTCAGGCGCGTCAGGTTCACTTCAGCTTCGTTCACTAAGGTTTGCGAATGACGAATCTCTTCGTTTCTCTTTCCACCGTCGAAGAGGTCGTAAGTCAGGTTGACACCAAAAGTGCCGAAGTTATGAACAAGAAACGGCACGCCGCTCTGATAGCTGTACCTTGCGATTCCGGTAATGTCCGGAATGTACGCATCCTTTGCTGCCGTCAGGCCGGCGCGCGCCTTCAGGACTGCTTGGCGTGCGGCGAGAATCTGCGGGCTCTGATCCTTGGCAATCCTCAGGCCGTCCGCGCGCGCGGGGATATCGGAAGAAGGCAATGCAGCATCCGCGTCGAGCTTTAGGCGCGTGCCGATCGGCAGCCCAAGCAAGTTATCGAGATTGAGGGTCAGGTCATCGACTTCGAGTCTTTCTGTCAGGACAGTCTGCTTTGCGTTCAACCAGGCAGCGTGACTCTCCAGAGCCGTCACCTGGAGAGCGGCTCCCCGCGAAACGTCGTTCTGGGTTTCGTGGTCTCGCTGCTCGGCAGTCTGCAGTTGCTCTTCGGCCGCCTGCTTCTTCAACTGCGCGATCAAAATCTCGTAATAGACCTGGCGCACCTTCAAAGCAACGTCATACTGTGCCTGCGTCAGTTTGAGCTTCGCCGTGTTTACGTCGGCGGCTGCGGCGCGATTCGATGCGCGAATCTTGTAGTACTGGGTAATTGGCTGTGCCAGACCCGTCCCGCTGGTATAAAAAGTCAGCTCACCTTGATCGATGGTCAGCGTTTGTCCAGGGATTGGTCCCGTGGCGGCCGTATTTCCAAATGCACCTGTAGGGATCACCACACCCTGAAGTTCGGTAATGTGGAAGGCGGTCGATTGGTTCTGTATCTGCGGGTAATAGGCAGATTGCGCAATTTTCTTTTGATGCTCGCTGGCAGTAACTTCCAGTCCGGCAAGCTGCAAGACATGGTTATTCCTCAGCGCCATATCGATAGCATCGTTAAGAGTCAGCGATACTTCGTTGGTGGCCTGTGCAGTCAGCATGAGTGAATTTGCATCCAGACCGAGCAGAACTGACAACAGCAGCACCATTCGCAAGCGCATTCGGACACATCTCTTTTTCAACTGCATATCTGACGTCTCCTTCAATCGAAGAACTGCCAGCGTCATGCCGGCTGACCAGCAGGAGTTGCGGTTACCTGTCTGTATTGCGTGTGAATCGAACCCATGCAGGCGACGACCAACAAGTACGCGACAGCAGCCCATGCCACCAGCGCGAGACAGTCAGCAATCGCAGGCTTGAATGCCGCCCTCTTACTTGCAGCATAAGGATTTCCGCAGCTCTGCCGCTCGCTACGTTTGGACCACTTGCAAGCAAAACACCCGTACCCCCGATGCGAGGATGCGTTGTGATGTGCGACGGAGGGGCCGCGTGTGGAGGTTGCTTGTCCGGTTTTGTCACTTCCTCCGTCACGATTTGTTTTCCTCGGTCCTCGTTTTTTGACCAGAGGCATGAATCGTCACAACAGCAGAAAATCCTGGCTTCAGTTGTCCTTGCAGAGCATGGTCCGGATCGAGCACGATCTTCACCGGTATTCTTTGAACGATCTTCGTAAAATTTCCGGTTGCATTATCGGGAGGAAGCAGCGCGAATTGCGATCCGCTGGCGGGTGAGATCTCCGCGACTTTCCCGTGCAGAACAACGCCCGGGAATGCGTCGAATTTGAGATCAGCCGTGTCGCCCGGTCGAATATTCCTGAGCTGGGTCTCTTTGTAATTCGCTTGTATCCACACATCGCCCTTCACGAGCGACAAGACTTCCATGCCTGCGCCAACAAGCTGGCCGGGTTGTACATGGCGCTCGCCAGCGGCTCCTTCAATCGGCGAGAGGATCTTTGTGTATCCAAGATTCACTTCAGCGACAGCAATGGATGCTCGCTTGGCATCAATCTCTGCGCGATAGATTTTGTCTTTTGAATCGAGGATCACACGCTGGCTCTTTTGCGCAGCCAGTACACTCTTGCTGCTCGCCAAAGCTGCCTTCGCGCGTTCGAGATCAGCCTGCCGTGTCGCCAGGATGCCCTCAAACCGCTCTGCATCGGCAACCGCCTGTTCGAGTTTCTGATGCGTTGTAGCATTTCCGGCGAGAAGTGCTTCCTGGCGCTTTCGTTCTGTTTCTGTGCGTTCCACATCGGGCTTGGCCGAGGCTACTCCGGCCTCTGCGGCAGTAACGGCTGCCGCTGATGCGTTGATCCCAGCTTCAGCATTTTGAATCTGCGCATCCTGAGCGACCTTTGCTGCGTCATTTGTGGCCAGCTCCGCCTCTGCCGCTGCCAAAGCTGCCTGTGCCTGCGCCACAGTCGCTCGATAGTCCTCGTCGTTGAGCTCTACCAGGATCTGCCCCTGTTTAACCGCCTGATAGTCGGTGATGTTCACGCTGCGGACAGTTCCGCTGATGCGGGTGCTGAGTGGAGTAAGGTCAGCGCGAACATAGGCGTCATCCGTTTTTTGTTCCGACCGATTTCCGGTCCATGAAGTCCAGCAGCCGTTGATCGTGAAGATCAGGGCAGCGGCTACGGCCAGGATGACAACTGGAACAAAAACTTTCTTCGCCATTCGTGAACCCCAAGAATGCTGTAAGGTACATCCTGCGCGAGTGAATACACCGTACTCCAGATACGGGAGACGCGCAATGACCGAGGATAGCGAGAGCCGAGTTCCTTTTCTGCGCGATCTTCGTTATAAACTCTTATCCGAACGCGAATAGCCACCGGCAAAGGACCCGCAGATGCCTGGTGAAACGATCTCCCCGGAACACGCAGCGAGCCTCGTCAAATCCGGCATGTGGCTGGATTACGGCGCATCGCTGTGCCAGCCTGATGTTTTCGATCGGGCGCTGGGTGCACGCAAAGATGAACTCGCGAACGTCAAGATCCGCTCCTGCCTGTCGATGCGCCCTCGCGCCGTGATCGAAGACGATCCCGAAGGCAAGCACTTCCACGTCTTCAGCTGGCACTTCTCAGGCTACGACCGCAAGAAACACGACGCAGGCCGTTGCAACTATGTGCCGCTGAATCTGGGAGAGGTGCCTGACTACTACCGGCGCTTTCTCGATCCCGTGGACATCGCCATCCTCAAGACCTGCCCAATGGACGACGGTGGCTACTTCAACTTCGGCCCGACAAATATGTGGCAGCGAGCTGTCATCGAACGTGCCAAGGTGAAGATCGTCGAGATCAATCGTGAGATGCCATATGTGTTCGGCAAAGAGAACGGCGTGCATGTGACCGAGGTCGATTTCATCATTGACGGAGACCATCAGCCGTGCGCAGAGTTGCCGAACCCTGACCCCAGCGAGATCGACCGCACGGTAGCAGCGCGCATCGCAGCCGAAATCGAGGATGGCTCCTGTCTTCAGATCGGAATCGGCGGCATGCCGAACGCCGTATGCTGTGTATTGCTCGAAAGCGGCGTGAAGGATCTTGGCATCCACACAGAGATGATGACTGACGGCCTCGGCCTGCTTTACCGTTCTGGCCGCGTAACAGGATCGCGGAAGACGCTCGATCCGGGCAAGGTGACTTACACGTTTGCGCTGGGCTCGAACTCCCTTTACGCGACAGCCAACCGCAATCCGGACTGGTACTGCCACCAGGTGGACTATACGAACTCGCCGTACATCATCATGCAAAACGAGAAAGCAGTGTCCATCAACAACACCACGCAGGTCGATCTGCAGGGACAGGTGGCTTCGGAATCCGACGGGCAGCGCCACCTCAGCGGCACCGGAGGCCAGCTGCAATTTGTGCGCGGCGCATACGCGGCCAAGGGAGGAAAGTCGTTTATCTGTCTCTCGTCAACCTACGAGAAGCGAGGTGAGCGTCGCAGCAGGATTGTATTTAGCCTTACTCCCGGCAATATCGTGACGACGCCGCGCTCAGACGTGATGTACCTGGTTACAGAGTTCGGGATGACCAACTTGAAGGGGAGGTCGGTCGCGGAACGCGCTAAGGCGATCATTGAACTTGCGCATCCTGATTTCCGCGAGGATCTGGAACGGCAGGCGTACGAACACCGGTTGATTCCGCGCGGCGTTTCGTTTTCCTGATGATAAGGTTCGTCGGACGGTTTGCAGCAACTGAGAGCTGGGCTGCGCTTCGGATAGCGAATTGCTATGGCTGAATTCTCGACTGACATTGGCGGCAGAGCAAGACGCCGGATCGCTTTGCGGCTGTTGCCGTTCGCATTCCTCATGTATGTCATTTGTTACGTGGACCGCGCGAACTTGTCGTTTGCTAACCTCCGCATGAGCGCGGATCTGGGTTTCAGCGATAAGGTGTACGGACTCGGTTCCGGCATATTCTTCGTTGGGTATGTCCTTTTTGAGATTCCGGGGGCTCTCATCGTTGAGCGCTGGAGTGCCCGCAAGTGGATAGCGCGAATCATGTTCACGTGGGGCCTCGTCACGATTCTCACAGGCTTCATCAAGACCGCCCACCAGTTCTATGCGGCGCGGTTTTTTCTCGGAGTTGCAGAAGCGAGTTTCTTCCCAGGCATGATTGTGTACCTTACACATTGGTTTCGAGCATCGGACCGGGCGAAGGCGGTTGCTATGTTTTACTGCGCTGTTCCGGCCGCTTCGGTGGTTGGCTCTCTTGTCGCCAGTTGGCTGCTCACCATTCATTGGAGCGGAATTTCCGGTTGGCGTTGGATCTTTATCACGGAGGGTATTCCGCCGGTGGTGTTGGGTGTTGTCACCCTGTTCTATCTCACCGATCATCCGCAACAGGCGCAATGGCTTCCCGAGGATGAACGCAACTGGATTTCTCAGGAACTAGAAGCCGAACTACGAGCAAAGAAGAAAGTTTGCCAGTACACGATATGGCAAGGCTTTCGTGATAAGCAGGTACTCCTGCTCATTCTGCCTTACTTTCTTGTTCTTGCCGGCACCCAAGCGACGGTATTTTGGATTCCGACATTTATCAGACGGTTATCAGGATTTTCCGGGCCACAAGTGGCGTTATGGGTGGCGCTTCCCGGCCTCGCTGGAATCGCCGGCATGCTCGTGAATGGCTGGCACTCCGACAAGAGCGGGGAGCGCCGCTGGCATACTTCCATACCACTGCTCTGTGCTGGGGTGATCTACTTGCTGATTGCTTTAACAAACAGCTTTCCCTTCGCTATGGCCCTGTTGATAGTAGGCGGTGGATGCATGTTTGCCTACTACCCGGTCTTTTGGTCGATGCCAACAATGTTTCTGAGCGAATCGGCTGCGGCTGCGTGTTTTGGATTGATCAATTCCATAGGACATATCGGCGGGTTCATCGGTCCTGTTGCGGTCGGTTACCTCAATGAATGGACGGGAGGTATAGTAGCTGCGTTTCTCTTCATCGGAGCGTGCTATTTGCTCGCGGGAGGCATCGTTCCAGCGATTAAGATTCCCAGGCCCAACGCAGTTTCCGTTGTCCTGCCAGAAGTAGGTTTACAGGAGAGTTCCTAATTGCTTGATCTCAAGATCGGATGTCTCCTCGAAGTTTTCTCTGACAGACGCTGATTGCTGTGCAAAGATTCAGAGGATTGTTCGCGGAAAGATTCATGGACTAGCAGGCAGGAGAACACATGCTCTCACGAAGAACGGCCTTGTGGGTGCTCGCAGTGATCACGGCAGCTATGATTGCGGTGGATCTTTTGTTGCCCCGGATTCCGTTGCCGCAGTCGTACCATCTGTTCGCGGACCAGCGGGGTTTTCTCTGGATTCCCAACTTCGGTAATGTTGTTTCCAACGTGCCCATCGCGCTTGCGGGTGTGTGGGGGCTGGTGTTTTTGCTGCGGCGACGCTCCGAAGAACTGTCTGACTGTTTTATCGATAGAAGAGAGCGGTGGCCGTACCTTGTGGCCTGTGTCGGGCTGATTCTTACGGCGTTCGGGTCTTCGTACTATCATCTGCATCCAGACAACGCTCGGCTGATGTGGGACCAACTGCCTATGACGATTGTGTTCATGTCCGTTGTGGCAGCACTCATTGCAGAACGCATCAGTGTGCGGGCCGGGCTTTGGCTATTGCCGGTGCTTCTGCTGGTAGGGGCAAGCAGCGTGTTCCAGTGGTACTGGAGCGAGGTGCACGGGGTTGGCGATATGCGTTTCTACGCCACCGTGCAGACCTACTCAGTATTGTTTCTGTTGCTGGCGTTGCTGTTTCCGCCGCGCTACACACGCGGGCGCGATCTGCTGGTAGTTGCGGGTTTTTATGTGCTCGCAAAGGTTCTGGAGCTTTTGGACAGACAGATCTTTGGGTTGGGGCATATTGTCAGTGGGCATACGTTGAAGCATCTCGTGGTTGCAGTGGCCGGCTATTGGATCTTACGGATGCTGCAAAGACGGCGGGCAGTGGCGGTGAACTGGATCTCTGTTGCTAACTGAAGCTAAATGCGTTCGGCGGCTTTGAGGCCGAGGGCGCGCTCTTTGGCCATGAGGTCGGCAGAGGGGATGGATTTGTCGCGGATGGTGAAGCCGATGACGCTGTTGCCCCGCTTGATGAAGAGGGATGTTCCCAACTCGGAGGTGATGTAGTAGGCGTCGTCGCCGATGCCTGGGGCCGGCGTCATGGTGATGCGAGGGTGGGGCTCGCGCTCCTTTTCGAAGTAGTCAGGTCTCTGGAAGTTGAGGATTACTTCAGGATCGTCGGAGGCTCCAGTTCTGGTCCATCCGCACATGATGGGGCTGTTGTTGATGGCGTGCTTGCCGGCATCGATGGGCATGCCGAGGACGGCGGAGATCTCGGAGGGAGTGAGGACTTCGCAGGCGTCGGAGACCGGGCCGAGTTTGATCTTGCTGGATGAGTGGCAACCCACGCAGCCGCTAATGCAACCGAGGAAGAGAAGTGTTCCGGCGAGCATGCCTGTGGGTGGAGTGGTGAACATTTCCGTTGCCTCGCGAGCAGGGTGTGGAATTCAGGAGCGGGGGCCGGGCTGGGGGTTGATTGGCGCGAGATTATCACAGATTGAGGATGGGGGTAGAGGACTCGGCGCGCAATCTATTTACAGCGGAGTTCGGTGTCGTCTTCGGGCAGGGCGGTGTCGTAGAGCTTCACTTCGATGGTTGGGGGATGTCCAAGTCTTTGGCGGTAGAACTCGGGTTGAAAGAAGTTCAGGCCCGCATTTGCGTCGGCAACCTTGTCCGTACATGGAAGATAGCGAATGTATTCGATGGTCTTGATTTCCTGTTTGGGAATCGCTCTTTCGTGCTTGCCAGGTCCCAGGGTGAGAGCGTTCGGCGATGCTGTGATCTTGCTCTCGGAGATGGTTTCACCGGAATTGAGTGTGATGCGAAAGGATTCGTGTGCCTCGGGGAGGTCTCGGGTTACGTCGGACCAGGAGCTGCGGCCGCTCAACAGGATATTTCTGCTCTGAAAGTTCTCGCCTACGAATAAGAGATCGTTCTTCTGAAAGGTCTGGTTGTTCGAACTGCTGTGGACGGTTACGGACTGCGAATCGGTACTCGCTATGGTGCCTCTTGTGCACTTGTGGTCGCGAGTCATGAAGGTGAGGGTGCGCTCGTGGGTGACTTGCGAAAAGTCTCCGTTCTGGCTTTGAGCTCGCGCGAGGGTCGAACACGGCAGTGCGGCGACGATGCATGCCGTTAGGATTCTTACTGTCATCATCTACCGGTTAGATGCAGTGGAGCGCTGGGATGGGTACATGGCTCACCAGGTGTAGCCACCGGAGGGTGGTGGCCATGCTCCGAGGAGTTGGCGCAGCAAGACGATGCGGCCGAGATGGTAGGCATTGTGGGTGGCGAGCGAGATGAGCTGATCACGGATGGTCATGATCCGGGTGGGTTGTCCGGGGCGTGAGGGGCAGCGGATGGGCTGATCGAGGCGGGTGGTGTCGCGGGCGGCTGTGGCGGCGCGTTCGGCGCCGACGAGGAAGCGCTGGCGGAGCTGCTCCCAGGACTCGCGGGCGGGGTCGGCGGTGAAGCCGTCGGAGGGTTTGGCGGGGAATGGGGTTTCGATACCCGCGACCCAGTCGAGGGTAATCTGCTGCCAGAAGGTGATGTGGTAGAGCTCCTGATAGATGGTGTGCGGGGTATTGGGGATAGCGCGGTGAACGAGAGAGTCGGAGAGGCCTTCAAGGATGTGGGAGGGTGCGGCGGCGTAGCTGTCGGCGATGAGGGCCTGGGCGAGTTCAGACATGATGGGGCGCTCCCTGGGCAGGTGAGTCTGTGGGATTAGAGATGGTTGTGGGTGGGAGCGCGACTCACTTTACGTAAGTGAATGTTCCGCAGAGGTCGGTTGAGTTGCGGACGGCGTCGAAGGTGAAGACGGGCGGCTTGTCTCCTGAGAAGAAGGCGATCTGGAGGGAGTTTCCCTGGGCGTAGGCGACCATCCATTGGACGTCTTCGGCTCCGCAGAGGGAGTTTTTGCGTAGGAACTTCTTAGCGGCGGGGATGCTGAGGTGGTAGAGGCCGCCGATGCGGGCGGCGTTGGAATCGGTGTCGAAGACAGCGCTGAGTTCGGGGCCGTTGAGGTCGCGGATGCGAGAGATGGGGGTGGTCCAGAGGCTGATGGTGAGTTTTTCCTGGGCGAGGGTGATGTCGCCCGTGATGGAGCGGGCGGTGTTGCTTGCAGCTCGCCAGTAGCCTCTCTCCTGGGCTCCATTCGGGGCTCCGTTCTGGGCCTGGGTGGTGAGGGTGATAAGGAGGTGGGTGGCGGCGAAGGGTTTGAGGAGGGCGCGACGGGTCATGCCTTCAGGATGACATTTTGAGATGGGTTTGAGGAAGTTTGAGGCGATGCAAACGAGGTCATGTGCGTGTGGCGCGGCTTCTCCATGGCGTGAGCACTTTGTAGACGGGGGTTGCGGTGACTGTGGCTTTGTTGACGGCGAGAAGCTTACGGCGGATGAGCCAGCCGACGGCGGACTGCACGGAGCTTTTGGAGATGCCGATGGACTCGGCGAGGTCCTGGTAGCTGATCTCGACGGCGGAGCCACGGCGCTGCTGCTCGGCGGTGAGCCAGATGTAGACGAGGAAGCTGGCGGGGCGGCGGTCATGACCGACGAGATCGCGCAAGAGGACTTCGGTGACGTAGGGATCGAGCTTCAGCATGGCTATACCGATGGATGATATAGCAACGCCTGACAGATTGCGGGCGGCGGGTGGGGAGGTTATTGTCGGTTTGTGCATCGGCACGCGGAGGTTTGCGATGATTCGTGGCGTAAAGCTTGTGAGCATTCCGGTGAAGAACCAGGACGTTGCGCTGAAGTTCTACACGGAGAATCTGGGGTTCAAGGTGGCGACGGACCAGGAGATGGGGCCGGGGCAGCAGCGGTGGATTGAGCTGATGATTCCGGGGTCGGACACGAGGGTGGCGCTGTTTACTCCGAATGGATTTGAGAGCCGGATCGGAGGGTTTCAGGGGATGACGTTCTGGACCGATGACGTGATTGCGACCGCGGAGCAGATGAAGAAGAAAGGCGTAGAACTGACGGCCGAGCCGAAAAAGGAGATCTGGGGCACGATGGCGAAGTTCAAGGACCCGGA
>Ga0126373_10004787_pt1 | contig 10423 bp, 11 predicted proteins | sample PanSoiMetPlot_11_FD_92545 | JGI IMG/M metagenome (GOLD analysis project Ga0126373, IMG submission 92545) | Tropical forest soil microbial communities from Panama - MetaG Plot_11 | ecosystem: Environmental > Terrestrial > Soil > Tropical forest > Bulk soil | place: Panama | collected 2016-02-17
AAGCGGACATTGGCGCCTGCGTAATGGCGGTCAACAATTTGTCCGCGTCGAGCACGTTCACATAAACAATGGCGGGCAAGCACTCATTGGCAATGTGAAAAGGTAACGCGAACTTAGCTCCGCGAAGAAGCACCGTTTGTATTTTGTGGACCGTGAGGAAGTTCAGCGGCTTGGCGACCGTCTGCACACGTTTGTACAGGCCGGAGGGACGGCGAGGTCGGTGAGACCTGCCTATCCATTGGTTTAGGCCACACAATAGGAGCGGCCGCGAAATACCCTTAGTTTTGCCGATTTGAAGCGGACAATTATCGCGGGTCTCGGGGGACTGTGAGGTCCCCATGTTGCTTCGCATTCTGAGAACCTTTGAGCTTCCCGAAATTTTGATGCTCACCGCAGCCACGCTTTGCGTGGTTGTCAGCGCCGCGTACTGGTGGTGAGGTTGACATGATGAGTTGCGTTCAATGCGATACTGAGTTGGTTGCGCCGGTAAGGTCCGAGTATTGGAGCGACAAGCACGCCTGTCACATTTGGCTCTGCCCGAACTGCTGCGCCTGTTTTTCGTCTGTGATCTCGTTTCTTAATTTTCAACAGAAGCCAAAGCTATCGCGCTTCCCGCGCCTGACGGCGGCTCAATAACGAATTTCAAAGGAAGTCGCGTGGTCACGGTAATCAGTCTTTCTCAGTTGTGACTAAGGTCACTCAAGGTCGTCACAGTTCCGTAGTATTGCATCAGCCATGACCCCATTCTGGCGAAACCTCTTGGACGCGGCGGCAGCACTTGGTGTCATCGTGCTCGGAACTCTGATCGTTCATCTGGTCTTGTCATGGTGGCCTGCATTGGCGACATTGATTTAGTGGCTTGCGCAGGCAAGGCATGGCGGATCAGGGCGGCGGAATTCAAAGTTTTGGCCGACGATTTAAAGATCGTTCCCGATGTCGATATGGTCGAGCTGCGGCTGTCCCGGCTGAAGCCAGAAGATTGCGACTTATGGAATGCCACGGAGGAAATCGCAGCGACGAGTAACTGCGGCATCAACGGCGCGATCCAAGCCTACATCCGAACGCGGGGCGGGACCGCCTACTGAAAAGGAAGTCGAGGATTACCGAGAAGAGAAATTGGCCGAGGATCGCAAACAATGGGACGCCGATCTCGGCGGCAATTCAGAATCCGACGCAGCGATCGACCGGCTGCGGGAGCTGCGGGCAGAAGCAACGAAATTAAAAAATGGATGATGGGCCGAGCCGCCCCCCGCACACGTGCGCGTATAGAAGAAGAACTTTCCCACAGCGTTCCCAAACTCGATTTTTGGGAAACTTTCCAGACCGAAAGTCGAGTCAAAACAAGGATTTGCGTTTTCAGGCCAGCGTCGATGTCAACTCCATATCCGTTATGGGTCAAAAGCGGACATCGCGCTCTGAAACTGCGATGTCCGCTTTACCTCCAAAAGCGGACATTGCAGGACGCCAGTTGGATGTCCGCAGATCGCTAAAGTAGAGACTTGATATATCTGAAGCAGATCATTTTTCGCTGACGGTGCCGCTGTAGGTGGTGCTGTGGCCTGGGCAGGATGCACTGTCTTGCGCAGCGGTTCCCTTATCTACTCTCGACAGGCCATATCCATTGGTTAACAAATTGATACATGCGGATAGGCGCGCTCGGACAATGGCCCTGGCAAAATTGTTCCAGATGCACGGTGTGACGGGCAGTTTTTTTAGGAGAGTTTCATGAGACTGTTACGCACTACAGCTCTTGCGGCAGTGTTGATGACGGCTGCAGTTCCAGCGCTCACAAGCCCCGCTCACGCTTGGGGTTGGGGTTGGCGCGGCGCTGGCTGGGGTTGGGGCGGCGTCGGCCTCGGCCTAGCTGCTGGAGCGTTAATTGGAACTGCGGTCGCCGCGTCATCCTACGGTTACGGCTACCCCGCTTACGGCTATGGTTATGGATATCCTGGTTATGGCTATGGTTACGGGACCGGTTACAGCTATCCGGCTTATGGCTATGGCTACGGGAGCGGCTACAGCTATCCGGCTTATGGCTACGGCTATGGGACCGGTTACACCTATCCGGCTTACGGGGCTTACAGAGCTGCCTATCACCCCGTTGTCCGACGCCATATCTATGCCACTGCTGCTGGTGTCCATCGTTATCGTCATTGGCGCTAATGCGGGACGCGTTGGCGCAATAAGGTTAGCCTGGACGGTCCGTCTCCTGCCGGGCCGTCCAGCTTTTAGACGCCTAAGTGAGGCTACGAATTCCGTGACGCGAGGGGGAGGGGCTGCTCTCCTTTCCGCAAAGATTTAGGCCGCCTTGTGCGGCCTTATTTCTTTTTTGCCGGTGGCCGCCTCGCGAGGCGGCTTTGGGACCTCGTGTGTCCGAAATGGGTCATCAGCGGACCTTGCGCCGCATCTAGTCGATGTCCGCTTTACTCCCCAAAGCGTTCGGGAGCGCGATTGTGATGTCCGCTTTAGCCCCCAAAGCGTTCGGCAGCGCGATTGTGATGTCCGCTTTGTGCCAATAGCGGACGTCAACCTCATTCGATCACCTCGTCGGCGAGGGAGTCTTCGCCACAGCCGTCGCCGCTTTGGCGTATATCTCGCCGATGATGTTTGCTTGATCGTTGAACGAGTTTAATTGCGCGTTCATAAACTCGGTCTGAATTTCGACGACGTCTTGGAAATTCTTTGCTTGGCTGAGTTTCCGTACGAACGCAAAGGTAGTGGTAACGTTTTGGGTCGCGTAATTCAGAAGGATTCTATGTAGATTCGTGTCACTCCAAGGAAGCGCTGACATGGTCTTTTGCAGCCAACCGAAATAATTCTCCATCGCCCCTTGAGTCTGCTTCATGATCTGCTCGGCAGTTTGCTTCTCAGTTGCTGTCAGAGCCTCGAAGGTTTCTTTATCTTCTGCCATGGCCGTCTTCTTATAAGCGTTGTGATGGGGAGGGGAGTCTCTCGACTGCCGAGGATGTTAGGAAAAGGAAGGTAACTCAAAATCACTTTGCCATAGCGGCTGCATTAAGGCAGGCACTAGGTACATCGACGAAATCCCACCGAAAAAATAGCGATAAACAGGTCCACTTCGGCCGGCAATGTCCGCTTTAAGTCATCAGCAGACATTGAGGGATGTTCAGCCGTGCACCGCAACAATTGAGGCCGCCGCCACAGCAGGAAATCGCGAATTTTCGGCCGGCCAGATAGAACGCCTTCTTCCTGCTGAGGCGCTGTTCCCACAGTTACCGTGTATGTTGCGGTACGGTGGGAGAACAATCTACCGGTACCAAGATCTCCGCCACAGCGAAACACGGCGTCGGTTTGCCATTTGGACGATCTGCATTAGGAAGGCCACTATCGGAAGTTTCGTGAACCGCCGTTGTCGAGGCTGGTTGCATGCCGGTGGCCTGTTTGTTTGCGGATTCGGGTTTTAAGTCTGGAGCCGAATTCTTTGGGCTCGATTTTAATGAGCTTGAGCCTGCTGCGGGTGCGGCCGCTGCTCGGCCGGCCGAGTTGTTTTTGGCGCGACGTAGGCAGGCATTGAGCTCTGCACATGCCCGCTTCGTGTCAGGCGAATAATCGCGTCGTCCTGAGAGCCCCCATGACACTGACCCATCTCGCGCCATTAAGGCGCCACACGTTTTATAATCACATTCCTCTGCGATCGCATATTCGAGACCGATCGCCAACATGACAGCGAAGCTCAAAATGGCGAGGCCGCTGAACTGAGAGCCCATACGTTTCCCTTTGCTGGCAATTATATTTTGCGAACGCCGTCAAGCGTGGCCCGTTTTTTTGATGGCATTAAGGCGCGTCTTAGCCGGTTTTTATCTCAACCTGGAAAACGGCAGGGGTTCGCCATAGGTCAACACCGACGACTTTTCAATGAGCGGCGATTCTATATTACGGCCAGGATTGCTTCGGGAACTAACCTTACCCACTTGAATCTTCAGACTGGTAGAGGAGGTCCCTAATGGCCGAGTTCGCGAAACCGCGTGTCATTGGAGTGAACCACGTCGCCCTCGAGGTCGGCGACATTGACGAGGCGCTAGCGTTCTATGGCCGCCTCTTCGACTTCAAACTGCGCGGCAAGAGTGATTTCATGGCCTTCATCGACTTGGGCGATCAGTTTATTGCCCTGCAGAAGGGCCGCAGGCAACCCGCAGATGACGGTCGTCATTTTGGTCTCGTCGTCGGCGATAAGGAAGCGGCGCGCATGGCACTCGAGGCAGCTGGAGTTACCCTACTTGAGGGGCCGTTTCTTGATTTTCGGGACCCCTGGGGCAACCGAATAGAGATTGTCGGGTACGACAATATTCAGTTCACCAAGGCGCCCAATGTACTGCGTGGCATGGGCTTGATGCACTTGGCCAAGAACGAGAAAGCAAAAAACGAACTGGCTGACAAAGGCATGGCGCTGGAGTAGCTCTCACCATGAGCAAAGATCCGTCCGGGACAATGTCAGCCCAACCGCGGGACAATCAATCCCATTCAACCCCGGCCGCGTCACCGCGCGCGGAGATTGATCGTTTTCTCGACCAGGTCAAAGCCGTTAGCCCGGCCACCAAAACCGGGCAGCACGGCCGACTGATCTTTGCCCTCGATGCCACGATGAGTCGCCAGCCAACATGGGATCAGGCTTGTAAGTTGCAGGCCGAGATGTTCCGCGAAGCGGCAGCCGTCGGCGGCCTCGACATCCAGCTTGTCTATTACCGCGGCTTGGCGGAATGTCGCGCTTCCTCCTGGATTGCTGATGCCGATCGGCTGGGCGCGTTAATGACGCGCATCGATTGCCGCGGCGGTCAGACTCAGATTGCCAAGATTTTGGCACACGCCAACGCGAAACCGAGAACGGCAAGGTCGCCGTGCTGGTCTTTGTTGGCGATGCGATGGAGGAATCGATCGACGAATTATGCGCCCGCGCCGGGGAACTTGGTCTGCGCAACGTAAAGGCATTTATGTTTCAGGAGGGCCACGATCCGATCTGCGAACAAGCGTTCCGGGAGATCGCTCGCCTCACGGGCGGTGCGTACTGCCGTTTTGCACCGGGCGCCGCGCACGAACTTGCGGAACTTTTGCGCGCCGCCGCAGCGTATGCCGCCGGCGGGCTCAAGGCTTTGGCGGACCTCAAAGTGCGCGGCGACGGTGTTGCAAGGCTGATCGAGCAACTGAAGTAGCTATGCCAGCATTTCTGCTTGGAGTGGTGGCCCTTCTCTTGTTGCTGTGGGCCGCCGGTGCGTTCATTAAGGCCGATCCCAAACAAGTGGCGCGCGTCTTACGTTGGGTCGGCGGCGGCGCTGCGCTGCTGCTTGCCGGATTTCTGCTGTTTCGCGGCCAAATCGGAATCGCTATCCCGCTGGGAGTCTTCGGATTGGGTCTGCTCGGTTGGACGTCCTTTTGGCCGGTTCCCTTTGCGGCGCGAACACAACGAACCACCGGCCAGGTGTCACGTGTCCAGACCGCTTTCCTTGAAATGGAGCTCGACCATGATACCGGCAGAATGTACGGCCGTGTTCTTGCCGGCAACTATCAAGGCGCTTCGCTGGATGCACTGAATCAGACGGCGCTGATGAAATTATTGGGCGAAGTCGACGGCGACAGCCGCGATTTACTGGCCGCCTATCTTGACCGCAGAGAGCCCAGCTGGCGTGAGCATGCGCAGCATCATGCCAGTACTCGGAGCGGCACACGGCCGACCAGCGCTGGCAAAATGACTGAGGAGGAGGCTTATCAGATCCTTGGCCTTCGGCGCGGGGCGAGCCCACAGGAGATCAGTCGCGCGCACCGAGCACTCATCAAGAAACTGCATCCAGATCAAGGAGGAACTACCTATCTCGCAGCTCGCATAAATGAGGCCAAGGACGTGCTGCTTCGCCGCCACGTTCGGTTCTGATCCTGTCGAGTTTGGACTTGCAACGAGCTTCAACCGACCCGGCGGTAATGTCACCGGAGTCACATTCTTCACAACAGAGCTGGTCGGCAAGCGGCTCCCTTGATGAAGTTGCGTCGTCGCATTGCCTTCCTCGAGGCTTAGACCACGCTCACTAAGTCCGATTACGGCGGGGATTTACCACAAGCGGAATGGGGTGTCGGATCAAGTTGCGAAGCAGCAATTTGTCAGCCGGAATGTCTCAGATGGGTCAAAAGCAGACATCACGGGGCGAATTTGCGATGTCCCACGCTTTATCTACGAACGCAGACAGGCGCGTCATCCTTAACGCCAGGGGTTTTGGACGCTAATTTACCCAGTGCGGTAAGATCACACCCAAAGCACTCAGAGCAAAAACGACTAGTGTTTCGCAGGTGATGTGGCCGTTAGGAGACAATTTGAGGGGACGTCCTATCTATGGCTGATAATAGCTTGCAAAAGAATTCAACTGCATTTCGCCTTCCCGCGCTCGATCCTGATTTCCTGCTGGGCGACTCCATGCGCGGTGTCCGCTTGCAACTCGAATACGCAAAGGCGGAGGAGCGGCTGCGCGCTTGGACAGTTCGCTCGACAGTGGTGGTATTTGGCAGCGCACGCGCGCGTCCCAGGAATCAGTTGGCACGGTGGTATGAGGAGGCGCAGCGTTTTGGCAAGCTTGTGTCCGAACGCGGTGGCGCGCTTATTTCGGATCACGGTATTCGTGACAATGTCATCGCGACGGGCGGCGGGCCCGGTATTATGGAAGCGGCCAACCGCGGTGCGGCGGACGCCGGCGCGCCGTCCATAGGATTCAATATCGGGCTACCGCACGAACAGGAACCTAATGCCTATTCGACGCCCGATCTTACCTTTCAGTTTCACTATTTCGCTGTACGCAAGCTGCACTTCGCGATGCGTGCCAACGCATTGGTGGCCTTTCCCGGGGGTTTTGGGACACTCGATGAGCTGTTCGAATTGCTCACTTTGATCCAGACCCACAAGATGCCTCCCGTCCCCGTCATCCTTGTCGACAAATCGTATTGGACGCGCGTCATAAATTTCGAGACGCTTGCCACTGAGGGTATGATCGACCCCTCTGATCTCGATCTATTCTCGTTTGCTGACGATCCAGAAGAGTGCTTGGCAGAAGCTCGTCAAGCTTGGATTGAAAGCCGGACCGCGGCCACCTGGCTATCCGTCAAAATTCTGGCGCGACTAAAAGGTCCCAACAGCAAAAAGGGATAACTTTGAATGTTGGTGGAAACCGTTCCTGCAGGCGGCGGCAACATAGGGATCATGTTTCTTCGCCAGAGAGGAGATGATCCTTTCATTTCAACGCCTGAGCGAACGGCACAGATCGGAGAAGTTGCGAGCAGAATTGCCAGTTTCATCAGCGAGGCCCGTAGTACCCTCGACATTGCCATCTACGATTTTCGGCTCCGCGATGAGGCCGCTGCGATTATCTCGGAATCGCTGCGCGAGCGAGCAAAGAGCAAAGTTGTTATCCGCATCATTTACGATGCAACCACCGAGCCGGACGGCGATGTCATGCCCGCCACTTCACCCGCGCATCTCGAGGCGGATAAGAAGGCGCCGGGCACGGACACTTTCGTACGGTCATTCGCGGACATCGCGCAGATAAAAAGCGTCACCGGTTATCGTGTGCTGATGCATAGCAAATATCTGATACGTGATGGCGATACCGACGAAGCGGCGGTCTTTCTGGGCTCAGCGAACTATACCAACGACTCCTGGGGATTGCAGGAGAACAATCTTTTGCAGTTACGTTCGCGCCCTCTGGCGGCCTATTTCTCCAAAAACTTTACCAACCTTTTCACGTCGGGAAGGATTGCGGAAAGGCCTGCCGTTCGAGACGTCGATGTGCTTCGCGTCGCCGACGTGCCGGTGACCGTGGCTTTTGCGCCAGAACAAAGCCCGGCGATCATAAAGGAGATTGTCGGTGCGATCACAGCCGCCCGGCGGCGACTTTTGGTGGCGTCCGTGGTGCTTTCGTCGGGTCCGATCCTCGCCGCGTTGTCGGAAGCCATCGACCGGGGCATGTCGTGCGCCGGTATCTATGATGGTCCGCAAATGGATCAGGTGAGACGGCAGTGGCAAGCCGCACATCTTGGCGCCGACAAGATAAATACCTGGGACACTGAGCGCTCGCGCGAAAAGCGAGTATCACCACCAAAAGAGGGACAGCGGAAATGCCTCTGAGAAGCTAGTGAACACATGGCTTGCACCTGAGTTACGCAGAGACCTACCCCGTCAACAAATATAAGCCATCAAGGCTTTACTTGTTCCTAAACTTTACCACAAAACGGCCACGGATCTCGTCAGCCGAGCACGATAGCGGCAGGCGGAGAAGGCGGGCATGAGGCCGATGGGCCAATGCCCCAAAGCTGACATTCGTTTCTGCTTTGAAGACAAACGGCATGAACAGAAGCTTAGCAGTCGTAATAGCCTTTTTGGTGGTGCTGACCTGTGCTGCCGCCGCCAAAAGCACAGCTCCTGTTCATGTACCTTTGCCGCGTAGCAATCCTTTGAAAAACGCCGAACAAGAAAAACAGCAAAACTCGCCGCCAGCGAGCGCTCTATTTTCAGAAAAGAAACTGCCGAGCCCCGGGAGAGCTATGGCGATTGGCTACTATCCGAGCGGCTGTCTTCAAGGGGGCGTCGAACTTCCGTCGACAGGGCCAACCTGGCAGGTGATGCGCCTGTCGCGTAATCGCAACTGGGGTCACCCGGAGCTGGTGAAGTTCCTAGAACGCTTCGCGCCGCTTGCCGCGCGAGCCACTGGTTGGAAGGGAATTCTGATCGGCGATATGGCGCAACCCCGTGGCGGTCCGCTTCCGTTCGGACATAAGAGCCATCAAATCGGACTTGATGTCGACATCTGGTTCATGCCGATGCCCGATCGTGTCTTAAGCAAAGCGGAGCGCGAAAATATTTTAGGCAGCAACGTGGTTGCAGCGGATGGAAAGCACGTCAATGACAAAACTTGGAGTCCAGCGGATGCGGCCTTCATCCGAACCGCGGCTGAGCAGCCCGAAGTCGAGCGCGTCCTCGTCAATGCTGCGATAAAAAAAGAGCTCTGCCGTGTTGACGGCCCCAGTGACAAATCGTGGATGTCCAAGGTGCGCCCCTGGTATGGCCATGATGACCACATCCATGTGCGCCTGAAGTGTCCAGCCGACTCGCCGAATTGTCGCGCGCAGCCGCCCGTACCAGGCGGTGATGGGTGTGATAAGTCGCTCGATCATTGGTTCGCCGATTCGATTCTGCGTATAAAGATCCCGGAATTTGGCGGCTCATCCGCAGGCCTCAAGCTTAAAGATTTACCGCCGGCTTGCATCGCGGTGCTCAATGCACCGGCGAGCCCGGCCAGTGCGGCGACGGAAGAGGGGGGGCGGGAGCGAAGATAAGAACCTGACTGGCGAACTGAGTCGCGCTTTGCTTGAGCGGGGCAGTAGGCGCCCGTGCGTCGCGGAGCTTGGTCGCGGGCTAAGTGAAGGAGAATTTCTAGGGTTCCTTCTCTAGCCGAGATGCGAAATAAGCGACTGTCTTCGCGTAAACCTCAGACTCGTTCCATTTCTGCAGAACAAGGAAATTGGGGTTGCCTTCGGTCCATGGCTTGCCGCTCACCCAGCCATAGCCTTTGAGGTAATTTGCCGTAGAAGCAAGCGCGTTGAGCGAATTATGAATCAGGTCGCGCCGCCCAGTACCTTCGAAATCGACTGCAAAGTTTAGATAAGCTGACGGCAGAAATTGCGTTTGACCGATTTCACCTGCCCACGCGCCAATCATCTCGGTGGCAGTCAGGTCGCCACGCTGGATGATACGAAGTGCATCAAGCAGTTCAGCTCGAAACTTTTCCGAGCGGCGACAATCATAGGCTAATGTTGCGAGCGAGCGCAGCGTTGGATATTTGCCCTGGTTCACTCCATAATCGCTCTCAAGCCCCCAGATCGCGACCAGCACTTCCGCTGGTGCACCATAGCGGTCCTCGATGCGTTCAAGGATCGACCCATAACGTTTGATCATATTAGCGCCTTTGCGCAGGCGGTCCGGCGAAACCATGCGGCCGGAAAATTGCTCAAAACTCTGCTGGAATACGCTTTGCGAATGGTCGCGGGCGATAATGGCGGGATCGTAAGTGATACTGCTCAGTGCCGAAGTCGCCTGTTGCGAAATTCCGGCCCCCGTCGCTTCCTGTTTAAGGTGAGTGAGCCAAGCGTCAAAATTATCCCGCTGACAATCCGCTGCAATCGTTATGCTAACTGAAAACAGTGTGCAAAGCACAGAAAGAATTGCAGAGGCAAACGGCCATTTAATCAGCATAAACCACCTACGTGCCTTCCCACTGATGACCCCGGGTCCATTTACACTACGCCCATTTACACTACGCCCATTTACACTACGCCCATTTACACTACGCCCATTTACACTACGTCCATTTACACTACGTCCATTTACACTACGTCCATTTACACTACGTCCATTTACACTACGTCCATTTAC
>Ga0126373_10004789_pt1 | contig 10420 bp, 9 predicted proteins | sample PanSoiMetPlot_11_FD_92545 | JGI IMG/M metagenome (GOLD analysis project Ga0126373, IMG submission 92545) | Tropical forest soil microbial communities from Panama - MetaG Plot_11 | ecosystem: Environmental > Terrestrial > Soil > Tropical forest > Bulk soil | place: Panama | collected 2016-02-17
TAGATTCTTGAGCTCGGAGTCTGAGAATTTTGCTCTCAGATCCGGATAGCTTCAAGCCGCCAGGAGTTGGATGACTTGGTCGAGGGAGTGGTCGGCTTTACGATATGCGGCTTCGATCTTGGACAGGGGAGCGGCGGAGTGGGTGGGGCGGCGCTGGAACAAGCTGTTGGCAAGCGGGCCGCACACGCGTTGGTGGAAGAGGATGAAAAGCAAGGCGGCGCGGGTGCCTTTGTCGGTGAGACGGTAAGCATAATGGCTGCCATCGCGCTCCAGCAGGTCGTGGGCTTTCATCTTGCGCAGGTCGTATCGCAGTTGGGTAAGCGTGTAACGTTGGGCGCTGAGGGCGAAGCTGGCAAGAATTGCCTGATGGATATCGCTGGCCCGCCAGCCCAGGACTCTGGTGCCGCCATGCAGCAGCACCTCCATGAGACGCAGCATGCGGGTGTCGTGGAGCTTGATGCCGGGGGTCTTATGCTGGCCGGTGGGGATGGGCAGGGCCAGGCGCTGGAAGAGCGGGAAATCGATGTGAACGTCGAGCGCCTGAGCCTCAAAGGCCGCGAAGCGGTCGGTAACGGCGCCGAGGATACCGCGCACCTTGTCGAGTTGGTCAAGGCTTTTGGTAAGCCCGAAGTCTTTCAAATTGTTGCTGCGTGCCTCCAGTCGCAGGAAGGTCGAGAACTTCTCGTACATTCGCATCACCGCATTTTTGGCGTAGGCGCGCAGCACGTGATGGCCATGGTCCGTTCGCTCCAGCGCTGCTCAGCTTGCCGCCGATGCGCCGGTGCAGGCGCCAGCCGAACACCTGGGCGATGCGGTCGGCGCTCAGGCGCAGTAGGCCTAGGTCGCAGGAACGCTCGAACAAATGATGGATGGGGAAGTTGCGTCGGAAGATCAGGTTGCGACAGTACTCGACCTGTTGGATGGAATAGTAACGGCTAAGATTGATTGCGTGGCGGTCCTTTTTGGAGAACTTGGGCCCCACGATTAGGGTCCAGTACTCGAGCCGGGTGCGAATCAGCCGGGCGCTGAGCGCATCGGCGGCCGCTTGCAGCGCCTGGGCATCCGCCACCCACAGGAAGGCATTGTCGTCTTTGCCAAACTGAATCGCGGCACGACGCAGGTGCTGCTCGATGAAGTGGTGACCGTTGAGATAGTAGGTGATGGAGAACGGCAAAAACGAGGCGACGCACAGCGCGAGCGGGCCTAGCACCGGGTCGCGGATATAGAAGTAGTAATGGGTGTAACGCGAGCGTTGCTTGGCGACGATGCGGTAGTCCGGATCGGCGGTGGGATACTTGGGCGTTGCCACGCGGAAGTTGGCGCCGACTTCCATGCTCTTCAAGATGAAATAGACGCCGAAGCGCTGTTGCCGCTCCATCTGTCGCAAGCGCGGCCGCACGTAGTCTTCCTTGCGGACGCCTTTTTCGGCCCATTCGATGGGAATCTGATGATTGCGGGCGAAGGCCTCGACCCACTGTTGGTATGCGGTGGTGCGCTCGCGCAGGACTTCCTTGCTGAGGGCGCCAACGCCGTGCACGTCGCGGAAGAAGTGCACGATGTTCTCCGGGCGGGTGAGCAGGGGCAGATGACCCAGGATGATGATCCGGGCGAAACAGTGGTATACCAATGCCAGTAGGCTACCGAACAGGCGCACGAAATCTTCCATCGGTCCTCTTGCTCCCCTGCGTTTTGTGTCGCAACAAGAGCATCGGACAGGGGACCGGTGGAGATCAAAGAAATTTCAAATATTTTTGGTTAGCTCTAGACGAGCGGCTCGTTGGCTTTTTTTCGAGTCCTTCATATACAGCGGTTGAGGAATCGATCGTCGTTCTCCTTCTCTCTTTTCCGGTCGACTCGTTCGCCTCTAATACGTGCGGATGTTCTAAAGTGACCCAACGATTGACACGATACGTCACGGTCGAGCGTCGCCTAAGCACGAATCGCGCGAGAGGCTACGAATCTCGCCAAATGTCCGTGGGAGGGTGGCGCTCACGATCGTTCTCACCGCATAATCTGGAAGAAGCAATTAGAGGCCACGCTCAATGTTACCGCGGAGCTGCATAATAAACCTCGATCGAAAGTGCGGGGCCGCGCTGGCTGTTCTATGCGCAGCCGTGCTGCTTACGACGTCCGGATGCGCTCCAATTGCGATGTCATCGGTACGTCAGAAGATGGCGGCCGGACAATATGCGGCGGCGCATAGCGAACTGGAAAAGCTCGCGGCACGAACAGACCTGAGCCCATCCGAGCGACGCGAGGTTTCGGACGACCTTTGCACTTCGGAATTCGTGATCGGAGCTCCGGCGTATTCGCTGGCGCATCAGCGCCGGACGTGCGCCGCTGCAGCTGCCGAACCGGGCAGTTCGAGCGCGCAGATCGTCGCGCAGATCGATGACAAGCTGCGCGTCACCGCAGCTGCGCAAGTCGAAACGGCGTTGAAGGCAGGCGACCTGTCGAGCGCGGAGATCGCAGCCGAGCACTATGCCGACATACCGGGCGCCGATCAGCGCATGCTCGCAAAGTGGTCGGCCGAGATGTGGATGCTCGCGGATCGGGAGATTTCCGAGCGCGTCTCCGGCAGCAAACAGCACGTGTCGACCGCGATCCGCACCCTGCGCGGCCAATATCCCGAAGTAATCGCAATGTCGCCGGCGAAGTTCGAAGCCTGGGCGCGCAGGTCCTCAAGGGCCGGCGCATCGCCGCTCGTGGAGAGAAACAGTCTGAACGGTTCGACACTCGATCTGTGGGTCGCGGAGAATGAAATGCCGACCGCAGCACTCCATCTAGACGAATTCGCCGCGATCAACAGCGCCTTGGCCGCGCGCTGCGGATGTTCAGCACGCACGCACATCAGCGATGCGCGCACCGATCTCCCCGCATACCTTGTCTACCTTGATGCGGACGTCGGCCAGTCGGACGTCTTCATCCTGCCCCGTGCAAATGGCGGCCAACCGATTGCCGACGCCGAGTAACGCCCGCCCATCGTCAGTCGATCAGGAAGTTCGCGATCATCGCGGTGTCCTCGTGCGGGAGAATATGGCAGTGATACACGGACTTGCCTCTCCACTCCTTGTATCGCACGCGCATCTTGGTCTCGGAGAAGGGCGGCAGCCAGATCGTGTCGTGGAAGCGATGATACCGCGGATCCGACGGCGTGCCGATCACCTCGAATGAATTGACGTGCATGTGAAACGGGTGAATTCCGTCCGATGCATTCCTCAGCGTCCATTCCTCTGCGGTGCCGAGCTTGACGCGCTGATCGACACGCGTTTCCTCGTATAGTTGGCCATCGAGGAGGAACTCGAAGCCCGTGAGGATCGATGTGCTTCCGGTTCGCATCGTAAAAGTGATCGTGCGGCGCTTCACGATCTCGTCGTTGGTAATAAGGGGGTATTCGCGCGATGGCAACGGCAAATCCTGAGGAATCTGCATGTCCTGCGGCGCGCCGTCGACGATAAAGCCTGCGAGATCGACCGACGGCATCGCCATAACCTCGCCCATACTTTCGCTGAGGACGTTCGGCGCGGTGGCCATCCGAGCCATCGCTTGCAGCGTCCCCGAGGCAGGCTGTGCGGGCGCGCGAATCAACAGTTCTGCGCGATTGCCGGGCGCCATCCAGATCGCGCTGTCCATGTCCGCCCCTGCGCGCTCGGGCTCGGCAAAGTTCACGCCGTCAACGCCGATCAGATAGACCTCGAAACCCGGCAGCACGAGCTGCATCGGGATGCCGTCGGTGCCGTTCAGGATTCTGAGCCGCATCACCTCGCCCGGGTTCATTCGATAGCTGACGAGCGAGCCGGGAGTCGCGACCGGAGTTTTGCCGCGGCGATCGATCGTCAACACGGGTTGACCGTTGACGGTCAAAAATTCGAGCGCGGTGGCGAACGAGTAGCCGCCGTCCGCGGGCAGCCGATACGCCACCGGCTCCCATCCCCACACGCCGCTCTTGCTCGGATTTACCTTGACATTTTCGATCGCCATCAACTCATCGCGCGCCGCTTTGATCTCGGGCACTTCGTCGATCGGCCCCTTGACCAGGATCAAGCCAGCCATCCCACCGCCGACCTGCACCGTCGCCGAGCCGTGGTAGTGTGGATGGTACCAATAAAGTCCCGAAGGATGATCGGGTGGTAACTGGAAGTCATAGCTGAATGACTGACCGGGCGCGATTGCGATCAGCGAGGCCTCCGGATCGGTGGTGCCGACCGGCGCGAACAGATGCGGTACCACCTGCAGGCCGTGCACGTGAAGATTGGTCGTATTGAAGCTGTTCGGATTGTTTTGCGCAGCGACGCCGGGCGGCGGCGTCGCGAGTGGATTGGGCGGAAGCTGATTGTTGATGGTCACGTGCAGATGATGCCCTGGCCGCGTAACCATCAGCGGCCCAGGCAAGCTGCCGTTGTAGGTACGAGTGCGCACTTTGATTCCGCCGAGAGAACGCTCGGAATAGCCGACCGTCAGGTTGTAGGTGTCGGTCGCCGCGCCCGAATCGCTCGCCGCCATCGCGAGGCCGCGGCGACCGTGCAAAATCGCGCCGCTCATAGCCGCCGCGCCTGACACGATGAATTCTCTCCGCGTAAACCCGCGACCCTTACGCATCTCGAGCTCCTTTCCTCCTAGTGGCAAAGTCCCGTCTGCGTGTCCGCCTCGGCCAAATGTCAAAGCGCCGCGAGGAGAACAGCTTACGCCACCATTGTGCGAGTGCTGAATCGTTCGCGCGGCGGCGATTGCGTATCGCCATGAAATCTCATGTAAAGCTTGAAGCTCGTCTGGTTGATACCTCACCGCTGCGCGCGGGCCGATGCTTCCGAAACCCCCGTCGCTCTTGATTAATCTTCAATTTAGGCGGAGCGACATACCGCTTGGTTAGGACTTTTGTTCCCCACCGTGGCATGCTAGACGCCTCGCTAGAATCGCATTTGCGCAAGGAGACTTCACCGTGGATTTCTCAATTCCGCCGGAGATCGAGTCATACCTTAAGGAGCTCGACTCCTTCATCGAGCGCGAGATCAAGCCGCTCGAGCAGCAGGACGACAATATCCGCTTTTTCGACCATCGCCGCGAATGGGCCCGCACCGATTTCGAGCACGGCGGCCTGCCACGCAAGGAGTGGGAGGAGCTGCTCGGCGAGATGCGCCGGCGCGCCGACAAGGCCGGGCACTATCGCTACGGCCTGCCCAAGGAATACGGCGGCAAGGACGGCAGCAACCTTGCCATGGCGATCATCCGCGAATATCTGCCAGCCAAGGGCCTCGGCCTTCATTGCGACCTGCAGAATGAGAGCTCGATCGTCGGCAACCTGCCGACCGTGCTGATGTTCCGTGACTTTGGAACCGCCGAGCAGAAGAAGAAGTGGATTCCCGGCATCCTCGACGGCTCGCTGCGCGTCGCGTTTGGATTGACCGAGCCCGGCCATGGCTCGGACGCGACCTGGATGGACACGCACGCCCAGCGTGATGGCGACGGATGGCGTATCAACGGCGCCAAGATGTGGAACACCGGCCTCCACGTCGCGACTCACGACTTCGTGTTCGCGCGCACCTCGGGCAAGGATGGCAGCCCCCGCGGCATCACCTGCTTCATCGTGCCGGTGAAGAGCGACGGCATTAAAATCGAAGAGTACCTCTGGACCTTCAACATGCCGACCGACCATCCGCGCGTGTCGTTCAAGGACGTCTACGTACCAGCCGGAGAGATCCTCGGCGACCCGGAGAACGGCCTCGCCGTCGCCCAGCATTTTGTGCACGAGAACCGCATCCGCCAGGCAGCCTCTTCCCTCGGCGCCGCGCAATATTGCATCAACGAAAGCGTGAAGTATGCCAAGGAGCGCAAGCCCTTCGGCAAGGCTCTCGCCAACAACCAAGCGATCCAGTGGCCGCTCGTCGAACTTCACACCGAGGCCGCAATGCTCCGCGAGCTGATTCGCAAGACCGCGTGGCAGATGGATCAGATGTCAAAGCCCGAGGTTGCGCTGAAGCTCTCCGACAAGGTCGCGATGTGCAATTATCGTGCGAACCGCCTGGTGTGTGACGCGGCAGACCGCGCGATGCAGGTGCACGGCGCGATTGGATACTCGCGGCACAAACCGTTTGAGCACATCTTCCGCCATCATCGCCGCTACCGCATCACCGAAGGCTCAGAGGAAATCCAGATGCGCCGCGTCGCGCAGTACCTGTTCGGATTTTTCAAGGACGGCCGCCCGCCGGCAGAAGGCTGATCGGCGGAAAGCATGAGCAATGACGATTTCGTCGCACGCCTTCAGGCGGCGGTGGCGCGTCATATCGGCGCACCCGGCACGGTACACAATTTTCAGCGGCTGACCGGCGGCGCCAACAAGACGACCTATTCGTTCGACGCCGATATCGGCGCCAAGCGCGAGCCCTTCATCCTCCAAGTGCCCGCGCCGGCGCCGCCGCCCGACGAGAACGACCCGCTCGCCGAATACTCGGTGCGCATCTCGGGCGACCAGGACGCGCGCCTAATGATCGCGGCGGTGAAGGCGGGAGTGCCCGCGCCTCGCGTGCGCGCAATATTCTCCGAGGCCGATGGCGTCGACGTCGGATGGGTCACGGAGCGAATCGAGGGTGAGACCCTGATGCCGCGCGTCCTGCGCGAAGAGCGCTACGCGAGCGCGCGCAAAATCATGGCAGCGCAATGCGGCGAAATTCTCGCCCGCATCCATAAAATCGACCTCGCCGAAGTGCCGTTTCTGAAATATCTGAGCGCCGCGCGGCAAATCGAATCGTACCAGATGACCGCCGACCTGCTCGGACTCAAGCTGCCCGCGCTCGAGCTCACGCTGCGATGGGCGAAGGAGAATCTGCCCGTCAATCCGCGTCACACCGTGGTGCACGGTGACTACCGCGCCGGCAATTTCATAGTTGGCGACGAAGGTATTCGCTGCATCCTCGATTGGGAGGGCGCGCAGGCAGGCGACCCGATGCAGGACATGGGATGGGTCTGCGTCAAAACCTGGCGCTTCGGCGGACGCGGACCGGTGGGCGGCTTCGGCCGCCGCGAGGATCTATTCTGGGCTTACGAAAAAGCCAGCGGCCATCAAGTCGATCCGCTGCACGTTCGATTCTGGGAGGCATTCGGCTCGACGCGCTGGGCGATCGCGAGCCTGCGCCTCGGCACGCGCGGCATCGAAGAAGTGGATATCGAGCGCAGCGCGATCGGCCGGCGTATCGAAGAGCCGCTCTGGGATTTTCTCGGCCTCGTCGAAGGCCGCGATTAGATGATAGGAAGTTGATATCTATGCCGAAAAGCATGCCCGAGGCGACCTTGCTGCTGAGGGCCGCCGCCAAATACCTCGAGAACGAGCTGCTACCGACCCTTGATGGGTATCATCGCTTTAAGACGCGCGTCACTGCCAACGCACTCCACATAGTGTCTCGAGAGCTCATGATGCGTGCGGCTCAGGAGGTCGAGGAGCGAAAGCGCCTGGTCGACCTGCTGGGCCATGAGGGCAGCGTTCAGGAGCTGAGCGGCGAACTCTGTGAGAAGATTCGCGGCGGTGCGTTCTCGCTCGACGACCCTAGGCTCCGCGAGCACATCCGCGAGTCACTGCACCACGCACTCGAAATCAACAACCCCAAGTGGCTGACCCGATAAGGAACAGTTCTATGGCTTACGAACAAATTCTCTACGATGTTACCGACAACATCCTGACCATCACGCTCAATCGCCCCGAGAAGCTGAACGCCTTCACCGGCCAGATGATGAACGAGATGATCGACGCCTTCGATCGCGCCGACAAGGACGACAATATCCGCGCGATTATCGTGACCGGCGCCGGCCGCGCCTTCTGCGCCGGCGCCGATCTCTCGGCTGGTGCCAAGACCTTCGACTACGAGGCGCGCGACGATCGCCCCGATCGCAAACCCGTGCGCAAAACCGACGGCACCATCGATCTATCTGACGAATCGATCCGCGACGGCGGCGGTCTATTGACGCTAAGGATCTTCGATTGCTTGAAGCCCGTGATCGCGGCGGTCAACGGACCGGCTGTCGGCGTCGGCGTCACGATGCAGCTTGCGATGGACGTGCGGCTCGCATCAGAGAATGCGCGCTTCGGCTTCGTCTTCGCGCGGCGCGGCATCGTGCCCGAGGCGTGCTCGAGCTGGTTTCTGCCGCGCGTGGTCGGAATCTCGCAGGCGCTCGAATGGGCGTTCTCGGGACGAGTGTTCCCGGCTGAAGAGGCGCTCGCAGGGCGCCTGGTGAGCAAGGTCTTCAAGCCTGAAGAGCTGATTCCCGCTGCGCGCAAGCTCGCGCGCGAGATCGGCGACAACACTTCGCAGGTCGCGGTCGCGCTCATTCGCCAAATGTTCTGGAAGACGCTCGGCGCCGACCATCCAATGGAGGCGCACAAGATCGACAGCCGCGGCATCTTTACTCGCGGCGCCTCAGCCGATGTGCGTGAGGGCGTGACATCCTTTCTCGAGAAGCGTCCGCCGAAGTTTCCCGATCGAATCTCGAAGGACATGCCCTCTTATTTCCCGTGGTGGAAGGAGCGCAAATACAGCTAGAAAGTGAACCGCGCCGAGCGGAAGCAGTCCGCGCGTTCGGACTCAGCCCCTCGCGCAGCTATGCGCGCGTTGTCCTTGCCGAAGCCCGTCACCCGACGAGCGCCGTTGCTCCGATCGCTAGGGATGACGGGACAGACCCCGGCCCCTTAGATAAGTCTCATAATGGCCAAGAATATAACGTGACATTCGAATGCGGGGAGTGACTGCCTCAAAGTCACTCTTCCAAAGAGTTTTTCTAAGGGGCTGTCCGGGAGGTCTACAGACACTGGGACCACATAAACGATCCCGCCCGTCGACTTGCGGCTGCCCCCGAGAATGCTTGTACTTTGCGCCGGGCACGGGAATTTCCAGGGCTTGTTGGTCTTGATATGGCATTCAGCATCACGAGCAAGCGACGCATATCCACTTTTTGCGCTCTGCCCTCGGCGATCAGATGCTTTTAGAAGGAACGACGCCGCGGGTTCCAGATGATCGCGGCCGAATTCGTGCAACAAGACGCGCGCGCCGGAGCGGAGCGCGTCCACGACTAATCTCGCGCCCACTGTGCCTCCCGGCGCTCTCGTGATTAAATGGTGCGACTCTCAGCTGGGAGGGGCTTCTCCGCGATTGTACGTGCCCATCTCCGGCCGCGAGGCTAGAAGTGCGGTGTCACAGTACCGGCCGAACTCCAGGGATCGTATCCAGCAGGTAATGCATGCCTATGGCAGCGATTGAATTTCTTTGCAAGCTACGATCTTCGCGCGCATCACTTGTGCCAGACCCGACCTCCCAAACATAGATAGAGTCTGCATCGATTGTAGCGAGCGCCCGAACCTTGAGATCAATGCGCGGGTGCTGGCTGCGGCGTGAAGTTTACCTTGCCGTCGCCGATAAGATACTGGCCGCGGTAGTAGGTCTTGCCCTGGTATTCGGCTGGAAGTTTGAAGGCGTCGCGATAGCCGCTGTCGTCGGGCCGGATGATCTCGACCACGTGCTTGCCGGGCGTGACGTTAAAGTTGCATTCATACCTCGGCTGTAGACGGCATTCGAGTGCGCCGTCCACCCAACACTCGACTGCGTCCGTACTAAGGTTTGCAAAGCGTATGGCCGTCTGCTCGTCCGTGAGCGCTGCGGGCGCGGAGGCAAGCGTCAAAGCCACCAGCGCAGCCGCAGTCGGGATTACTCGTCTCCAAACCATCACAAGACTGCCCCAGGTAAAGTTCTGGTCTCGGATTAATCTATAACGGCAAATCGATATGCCCGTATACCGGGGCAGCGCGCGCGAGCGCAATCGCGCCCGCGCCCGGCGATGCCGCGGCGTTGAATCATAAGGTTAGTTTGGCTGTTTCTATCACGTGTAATTGTCACCGATTGCTGCGACGATTTGTACCGCGTCTCGATGTGGACGAACCCTGATCCGATGTTCTTGACCGAGCCGTCCTGGTTTCGGATGAACTCCTGGAAGATCTGGCCGAGAGTCCGGCCTCACGCTCTACACGTTCGAAACGTCGCATCGGTGGTGAGATTGGACACGCCGGTGAATCCGGTCAGGACAATCGCTGGCCAGCCAGGCTGAGTGAACTTCGCCACTGAGCCAGTGCGTACCGCATGCTTCAGCCGCTCGAGGTGTCGGTTCTGCCAGGGCAAGCGACTGAGTGATCGCGATCCGAATCGTGCTAATCGCGCGGTCGCGCATGGCTCGGTGCAGTCTCGCTTCCAGCACTTCCGCGAGGTGCTTCCGACCTCGCAGAGATAACGGCTTCGAAGGGACCTTCCGGCACCAGCTCGCGAAAGGTAATCGTACCCTTCCTAGCGGATTTGCTCGCCGGCGTTTTTCCCGTCACTAATCCACCATGGCAGCGTCCTCCTTCCGAAAGGAACCCCAATCATTCGACCGGGCGAGGATTGCCGCA
>Ga0126373_10004790_pt1 | contig 10417 bp, 7 predicted proteins | sample PanSoiMetPlot_11_FD_92545 | JGI IMG/M metagenome (GOLD analysis project Ga0126373, IMG submission 92545) | Tropical forest soil microbial communities from Panama - MetaG Plot_11 | ecosystem: Environmental > Terrestrial > Soil > Tropical forest > Bulk soil | place: Panama | collected 2016-02-17
TCTCGGCGGAAGACGCCGGGCGGACGGATATTGACTTCTTGTGTCAGGTTTGCCGCCTGGCGGTGGATGCAGGCGCGACGGTGTTGAACCTGCCGGATACCGTCGGATACGCCGTGCCGGAAGAGTACGGCGCGATGTTCACTAAGGTGCGCGAATTCCTGGGCGATCCGGGCGGAATCACCCTGAGCGCACACTGTCACGATGACCTGGGCCTGGCGGTGGCGAATTCGCTCGCCGCCGTGCGCGCCGGCGTACGGCAAATCGAATGCACGATCAATGGCATCGGCGAGCGAGCCGGAAACGCCTCGCTCGAAGAAGTCGTGGTGGCGCTGGCGGTACGCAAGGAAAACTTCGGCGTAACGACGGGCATTCGGCTGGATCAGCTCTTCCCGGCCAGCCGTCTCCTTACGGAAATCACGGGAGCACAGGTGGCGCCGAACAAGGCGGTGGTGGGCGCGAACGCCTTTGCACATGAAGCAGGCATCCACCAGGACGGGATCATCAAGAACCCTCTGACTTACGAAATCATTTCGCCGCAAACGGTAGGCGTGCCGAATCGCTCCCTAGTGGTCGGCAAACATTCGGGCCGCCATGCATTGCGCCTGACGCTGAAAGACTTGGGTTATGACGCGAGTGACACGGAACTCGTAGAGATTTACAAGCGGGTGACCACACTGGCCGACCAATCGAAGCAGGTCAGACCCCGCGACATTGTGGGCATCGCTCACGAAGTGATCCGCCGAGGTCCCGCGGCGGTGGCAGCGGAATCGTCTTCGGTTGCCTGATTCACTCGCGGCAACAGAGATTGCGAAGCGGCAGGTCCGAGTTTCAAGCAGAGTTTTCCACCGGTCCTGCAGCAGAGCAGCATTGTATTAGCTCGGGGATTACCATGAAAAAGAAGATCGTTTTGCTCCCGGGAGACGGCATCGGGCCAGAAGTCACCCGGGCTGCGGCAGCTGTTTTGCGGGAAACGGCTCACGAGTTCAATCACGAATTTGAGTTTGTTGAGCTTCCGCTGGGCGGCGCAGCCATTGACGCCGCGGGGACGCCTCTGCCCACAGAAACGCTGGACGCTTGCCGGAAGGCCGACGCTGTGTTTTTGGGCGCGGTTGGCGGGCCAAAATGGGATGCGCTGCCGGTCGGCAAGCGGCCAGAGAGCGGGCTGCTTGGACTGCGCAAGGGCATGGGGCTTTTCGTCAACGTGCGGCCGGTGAAACTAATTGAGCCGCTGCGCGGGCTTTCGCCGCTGAAGCCGGAAAGGCTGGGCGACCTGGACCTGGAAATCGTTCGCGAGCTTTCCGGAGGAATGTACTTTGGCGAGCGCGGCAACGTGGCGGAAAACGGCGTGGAGCGGGCATGGGATACGGAGTCGTATTCGACGCCGGAGATCGAGCGGATTGCGGCGTTTGCCTATACGCGAGCGGAAAGCCGCACGCGGCGACTGTGTTCCGTGGACAAGGCAAATGTGCTAACCAGTTCGCAGCTTTGGCGGCGAACGGTGACGGCCATGAACGCAGTCTACTCTTCGGTGAAGCTGGAACACCTGTATGTGGACAATGCGGCGATGCAGTTTACGCTGAAGCCGTCGCAATTTGACGTGGTGCTGTCGAGCAACATGTTCGGGGACATTTTGAGCGATGCCGCGGCGGCCCTGGTCGGCTCGATCGGTCTCATCCCCTCCGCGAGTTTCGGAGATCAAGCGCCGCTGTTTGAGCCGATTCATGGCTCCGCGCCTTCCCTGGCGGGAACCGACAGCGCCAATCCTAGCGGTTCGATTCTCAGCGCAACGATGATGCTGCGGGATGCCTTCGGACTGTCGCTCGAAGCGGATTGGGTCGAACAGTCGCTGACGCGCGTGCTCTCGGCAGGCTATCGCACCCCGGACATCGCTGAGCCGAAAGCGCGCGTGGTGGGCGGGTCGGTCTTCACGGAAATCTTGAGGGAAGAAATGCAGCGTACCTTTGAACACGCCGAAAGGTATGGTTGGGGCGTGTAGCCGCGGTTCTACCGAGTTTTTTCGAACACGCGTGACGTGAGCCTTCCTTGATGGGTGCACCGTTCGCGACCAGACCCGCCGGAAGTACAAATCCTTACCTTACCTTGCGGGAAGGCTTTGAGAATGCTACCTTTACCTTTCCTAAGCAGCCTGGTTAGAGAGCCGGGCAATCTGGTCGCGTGAGAAGAGCAGGCTGCGATTCCGTCCTAGAACTGTTTGATTGCAAAATGAGAACGTCTCCTAGGATCACGTTTTTCAAAAGAACCTTGTGAGGAACGCGATTGGCGCGCGCTAGCCGCGTACAAGCCATGACAATTGGTATTTCCAAGTCGGAACATACGACCCTCCCCGCGACAGACAGGACCAGCTACTGGCGCGTGGAAGGATCCTTGATGGAGCTAGGCGCCCTGCGGCCGGTAGGCTTCTTCACCTGGAATGCACGAAGCTTCTCGGAGCGCTGGGCGCGCCGCGCCGGCATGGCGGGGATGGCACTGGCCCGGCCGTTTGCCTATGCGGCAAGCCGCACTTTTGCCACGCGGTTTTTGCACATGTTACTCCGAGGCGTTAGCCGCGACCGCCTGGACCTGCTAGGCGAAGAGTATTTCCACTATGTACTGAAGCCGCGGCTGCGGCAGGAGGCGGTGGAAACGATCGTCGCCGCGGTACGCCAGGGAGAACATGTCGTACTGGTCGGGCAATTGCTCGAAAACATTCTTCGCCCGCTGGCACATCATCTCGGAGCCGAATCGTTCCTGGCAAACAGGCTGGAGTACCGCGACGGCAAGGCCACCGGCCGGTTGCTGGACCCGGTGGTGCGCCCGCGGGGACCTCTGGCACGGCTGGCGAGCAGTCCCATCGATGGACGAATTCCTCGAGAAAGGCTCTTGAGCCAGCTTGGTTGGACAGAGAAGCCGGAACTTTTGGAAAGAGGCACCCAGCCGACGGCCCGGCCGAAATCTTCGATGAAGAAGGCGGTGGCGGTCTTTGGGGAGGCGCCGCGCGTTGCGGGCTTCTCCGTGCGCGAAGCGCTGGCCCATCGGCACATTCTGCTTGTCGGCGTCACCGGTTTCATTGGCAAAGTCTGGCTCGTGGATTTACTCGAAAAGATTCCGGACATCGGCAAGATCACGTTGCTCATTCGGCGCAACCGCACGACTTCGGCGCAACGGCGATTCGAGAAAATCGTCGAGGAGTCGCCAGCGTTTGATACGCTCGACGAGCAACACGGACGAAAGCTTGCCGCCTTTTTAAACGAAAAGGTGGAAGTGGCCGAAGGAGACGTGAGCCTGCCCGGCCTGGGCCTGGATGAGGCTACCCAGGCGCGGCTCGAAAGATCGCTCGACTTGATCGTGAACAGCGCCGGCCTGACGGATTTCAATCCGGATTTGCGCGATGCTCTTTCCTCAAATGTGGATTCAACACTGCACTTGCTCGAATTTCTGCGGAAGTGCAAGGACGCTGGGCTGATGCATCTTTCGACTTGTTACGTGGCGGGCATGCGCGACGGGCGCGTCGGCGAGCAATTGCAAGACAATTACAATCCCGCGAAGGACTCACATTTCGATGCGGAAAATGAGATTGCCTCGCTGCGCGAGCGGATTCGGCGCATCGAAGCGCGCGCGGAGAGTCCCGAATTGAGCAAAGCGCTTCGCCGGCAAGCCCTCGGGCGAGGCGGGGACGAAGCTGCCGCGCCCGCCGCGGAACTCGAGGGCATTCTGCGGCGCAACCGCGCGCGCTGGGTGCGCAACCGGCTGACGCACGTGGGCATGCGGCGCGCGCAACATTTGGGTTGGCCCAACACTTATACCTTCACCAAGAGCCTGGGCGAATCGATCCTGGCACGCCGTGGCAAGGAGCTTCCGATTGTCATTGTGCGCCCGTCGATCGTGGAGAGCTCGGAACGTTCGCCGTTTACCGGCTGGAACGAAGGAATCAACACCTCGGGGCCGCTGTCGTACCTGCTGGGCACAAACTTCCGCCAGCTTCCCTCGAATGAGCGGAAATGCCTGGACGTGATTCCCGTGGACATGGTGTCCCGGGGGATGACCCTGATTGCCGCCGCTCTGGTGACGCGGCGGCACGCGCGGCTGTATCAGCTGGCGACGTCGGCAATCAATCCGGTCAACATGGGGCGCAGTATTGAGTTGACCGGGCTCGCGCACCGCAAGTATTACCGCAGCTCGCAGAGCATCGAGAACTGGTTGAAGGTGAAATTCGAGACCATCCCCGTCTCGAAACAACGCTACGAGCGGCTGTCGATTCCCATGCAGAAAGCGGTGGTCTCTGGAATCAATCGCGCAGCCACAACCCTGCACCTCAAGAAGGCGCCGTTTGCCAAGGCTGAGCGCGACCTGATTCGCGCGGAAAAACTGATCGAGCTTTACGAGCCTTTCATCCTTCACAATGAACATGTCTTCGAGTGCGAAAACGCGCGGCTGCTTTCTGCCGCGCTGCCGCCGGGGGAGCGCGCGCTTTTCGATTTCACGCCGGAAGAGGTGGACTGGTGGGATTACTGGATTAACGTGCACATCCCGGCTTTGCGGCGCTGGTGCTACCCGCTGATGGAAGGGCGGCCGCTTGAAGCGCGCCAGCCGCGCACCCTCGAGTGGAACGGAAACGGCCAGCCTGCGGTGCATGAAGCTCTTTCCAAAGCGGCGCCCTCGTCCGATTGACCATGGCAACCTTCGTAACCGGCTCGACCGGCTATTTGGGCAGCTACGTGGTGGTGGGGCTCCTCGCGGGGCATCGCGAAAAGCTGAATTTGCTGGTTCGCGCGAAGACAGAACAAGAAGCGCGCGAGAGGCTGTGGACTTCCCTGCAACTGCACCTTGACTTTCCAGACTTTCTCGAATTCCTCGACACGCGCGTGCGCATCTTTCGCGGAGATTTGACCAGCGAAGAATTCGGTTTGCCGGGCGAGCAATATCAAGCGCTGGTAGATACCACCGATTCGGTGATTCATTGTGCGGCTTCATTGAACCGCAAATCGGAGAAGCAGTGTCTGAATGTGAACCTCCGCGGTACGCTAGAAGTCATTCAACTGGCGCGGCGGGCGCAGGACCGCCACGGTTTGCGCAGGTATTCGCATGTTTCTACGGTGGCGGTCGCGGGAAAAAGAAAAGATGAAATAGTGACTGAGGATAGTGCCATCGACTGGGGACGCTCCGACTACGACCCCTACGCACGGACAAAAAAGTTTTGCGAGCACATGGCGCAGCGATGGCTCCCCGAAGTGCCGAAGACGATCTTCCGCCCCGCCATTGTGCTGGGCGACAGCGGGCGGCCCGAGACGTCGCAATTCGAGATGGTGCAGGCGGTGCACTTCCTCGCGAAGTTGCCTGTGCTTCCGCTGCGGGCTCACGATAGAATCGACATTGTCCCGGCCGACTACGTCGCCAAAGCGGTGGTAACCATTCATCAAACAGATACGCCCGCGCATGGGATCTATCACCTCTCGTCTGGAAGGGGATCACAGACCTACCTGGAAATCACCGATGCGATCGCCAAGGCCGGCGGAATGCGCAGGCCTTCGTTCTGGCCGTGGCTTGGCGGACCATTTTCGCGAACGGTGAATTGGACGGCAAATCGCGGCGGCGCGGTCGGCCACGCTGCTTCCCTGCTCAAAGTATTCTGGCCCTATTTGGATTGGAACACGGTGTTCGATAACTCGCGCGTGGTCGCGGAGTTGGGCGAGGCCCCCGCAAAATTCTCGACCTATGCCGCGGGGCTCCTGAAATTCAGCCGAGAAAATCATTTTCACTATCCGGCAAAGCCCTGGCCAGGGAATCGAAGCGTGGCGAGCACCGTGGTGGGGAGAGCGAGCGCATGACGGACTTTCTTCTCGTCGTATGGGTTAGCGCGCTGATCGAGCTCCGGCGCTATGGCTGGATGCTCGGTCTGGGTAAACCCTGGAGCGCCGGCGAAAAGCTGAAGCTGCTCTTCGCGGGATACAACGGCACCCGGAACACCGGCAGCGACGTACGTGTGCAGGAAATGTTGCGGCAGGTGCGTCATGTGCTCGGAGCGGACAACGTCGACTTCAGCGTGATGACGCAGGATTTTGGACGAACCAAAGGCTATTTTCAAGGCACGCGGCAGGTTTATCTGCCCGACGTTTTTCCGCCTTTCTTGTTTCGCGAGGTGCGGCAGAATCACGGGGTCATCGCCTGCGAAGGCTCGATGTTCAAAAGCAAGTTCGCCAACGCGTTGACAACGATGATGATCGGTTCGCTGGGACTGGCCTCCGCGGAAAACAAGCTTTCGGTTGGCTACGGCGCCGAGGCCGGGCACATGGACGGCTTGGTGCAATCCATGTGCGGGCGCTACGTCAAAGATTCGCTGGTCATCACGCGCAATGTCGAGTCACAACAGCTCTTGAGTTCGCTGGGGATTCCCACGGAACTTGGCACCGACACCGCGTGGACGTTCGCGCCGCACCCGCCGGAATACGCGAGAAAGACGCTTCGCCGGGCAGGCTGGGACGAAAAGACGCCGATTCTCGTTTTGTGTCCCGTTCATCCCTTTGTGTGGCCGGTAAAAGCCTCCGTGGCGAAGTACATCGCTCGAGCGACCACGGGAGCGTATAAGCACAGCCAATACCGGACGGTTTATTTCTTCCAGTCCGGATCAGAAGTCGAGCGGAAATACAGTCAGTACATCTCTGCCTTTACCAAGGCGACGCAAGCTTTCTTGCGGAGGCACAAGGTATTTCCGATCCTGGTTGGGATGGAGCGGCTCGACGCCGACGCCTGCCGCAAGATCGCGGCCGAGCTCCCTGGCACTCCGGTATTTGACCCCGACGACTATGACATGTTCGAGCTTGTGTCCATCTTGCGAGCCGGTTCGTACATGGTTTCTTCGCGCTACCACGGCATCGTGACCTCCATGCCGAGCCTGGTAGCGTCGGCGGGCGTGACCATGGACGAGCGCATCCGGAACCTGATGCGCGAACGCGGCCACCAACATCTGTTGCTGACGGTGGATCAGCCGGAACTCGAAGCGAAGCTGCTCGAGGTCATGGAAGCGTTGGTGAGGGAAGCGGAGGGCATCCGCGAAGGAATCGGGCGGACGGTGGTGCGCAATCTCAAAGCCATGGCGCGCATGGGCACGTTCCTCGAAAACGCCGTGCACCGCCAGTATCCGGACTTCCCCATCCGCAGCGGAGTCCTTTCCTGGGAGGACTACCTGCCCCCGCTCGGCGAGAACCTGCTTCACCTTATGGAACGTTACGACTCGTCTCCAGCCACGCTGGCGGCGGCTCACTGATTTTTCATGCCACACTTTCTTGAAGGTCTTTTCGCGCAGTTGAACAAGGCAGACACCCGTGTCGTGCTGCGGGAAATTCGTGGCGAGCAATTTGTAGGCGTAACCGGAAGCGAATTGCTTCGCCAAGTGCGAAACGTGCGGGTGTTCCTGCGCAATTCCGGCATCCAGCCCGGAGACCGCTGTGCTTTGCTCGGGCCGAATTCCATCGCGTGGGTGGCGATTGACCTGGCGGTGATGGCCGAGGGCGTAATTGTGGTGCCGCTTTATTCACGGCAGGCGCCCGGCGAACTCGCCGGCATGATGAAAGATTGCCAGCCGCGACTGCTTTTTGTGAGCGATGCGGCGCTTGGAGACGCGGTCTCCCAGTCCTGGCGCGATGCGCCACCGCGAGTCACGCTCGACCAAGCGCTGAAAGAACATGGGTCCAAAGCCGCCGTTCCCGACCGGGCCGTTCCCCGTGCGGACTCCGACATGGTCACGATCATTTACACTTCCGGAACTTCCGGCGAGCCGAAAGGCGTGTGCCTCAATGTGGGAAACTTGAACTACATGCTTGCGCGGACCACCGAACGCCTCGGACAGTTGATGACGGCCACTGGCGGACGAGGACCGGATCGCGTTTTTCACTATCTGCCCTTTAGTTTTGCGGCATCCTGGCTGCTGCTGCTTTCCTGCCTCACGCGCGAGACGACACTGACGCTCTCGACCGACTTGAATCAGCTCGCCGATGAAATCCGTCGCTCCTCCCCGAACTACTTCTTGAATGTGCCCGCACTACTGGAACGCGTGCGTCGCGGTGTGGAAGAAGCGCTTTCCAAGCGTGCTGCGCCGATCCCGTCTGTATTTGAAAAGTCGCGCGCAGCGTGGCAGCGGCAAAGCGCGGGACCCGCCCGCACGCTGGACAAGCTTTGGCTGTGGCTTGCGAAAACGCTCATCTTCGGCAAAATCAAGGAGCGTTTTGGCCGCGACCTGCGCGCGCTGATTTGCGGTTCGGCACCGCTTGCGCCCGAGACGCAACAATTTTTCCAGATGCTCGGCGTTCCCGTGTTACAGGCGTACGGACTCACCGAGACCACCGGTATCTGCACGATGGATGATCCGCGCGAGGCCGCCGAACCCGGATACGTTGGCTCGGCAATTCCCGGAATTGAGATGAAGGTCGACGAGCACGAAGAGATTCTCGCCCGCGGGCCGCATATTTTCCCCGGCTACTGGAACCGTCCCGATGAAACGGCGCGAGTGCTCGGGGACGGCTGGTTCCACACCGGCGATCAGGGCGAGATGAACGCCAGTGGGAAATGGCGCATCCGCGGCCGGATTAAGAACCTGATTGTGCTGAACTCCGGACATAAAGTCGCGCCGGAGCCGCTGGAGGAGACAATCGCGCGGCTCCTTCCTGCGGCTGAGCAAGTGGTGATTGTCGGAAACGGCCGGAGCTACCTTTGCGCGCTGATTGCGGGAACAGTAGCGCCCGCTGCGGTTCAGGACGTGCTCGAGGTAGTGAATCGCGAACTTCCGCATTACCGCCAGGTCAGGGATTTTAAGCTAATCGGCAATGCCTTCACCCCGGAGAGCGGGCTGCTGACGGCAAATGCCAAGCTTCGCCGCGACAAGGTCAGCGCGCACTTCGCCTCGGAAATCAACGCCATGTACGAAGACAGAAAACAGCGCGCAGCGGTCAGCAGGCAGCACGCATGAAGAGCTTCAAGGGCAAGACGCTGCGCTGGGAATGGCGCGAAGGGTCGATCGAACTGACACTCGACCGTGAGCCTGCCAATGAAATTGGCACGGCCATGCTTGAGGAGTTGGAAATATTTGTTGGCGCCTTTGGCGCGCTCGCCGCCGAAACGTACTCCTGCATCATCTCGAGCGGCAGAAAATCAGTTTTCTCCGCCGGGGGAGACCTGCGCGAACTCTATCATCATGCGATTTCGGTTCCCGAAGGAGAACGTCCAAAAGGAATTCGCAGCTTTCTCGAGCGCATTCACGCGGTTATGAACGCGATAGACGCGGCTCCATTTGTCACCATTGCAGCGGTTCACGGAGCTTGCCTTGGCGGCGGACTCGAGCTCGCTCTGGCCTGCGACATCATCATTGCCGACAAAATGGCGCGCTTTGCTTTTCCGGAGCTGCGCCTGGGGTTCATTCCAGGATTCGGAGGCGTCCCCCGCCTGAAACGCGATCTGGGCAACGCCGTCGTGCGAGATCTGCTGTTTACCGGCCGCACACTCAATGCGAGTCGCGCGCATGCAGTGGGCCTGGTGGCCCAGCTTGCCGGTGAAGGAGAAGCTCTTCGCATCGCACGGTCTACGGCAACACAAGTGTCAAAATATGATCCGGTGGCGCGCGCGGCGGCCAAGGAGTTCATGAAACCCATTCCGCACGAGGAATTGCAGCAGGAGATCGATATTTTCTGCGAACTGTTTATCCGGCCCGAAGTCATGGCGGCCCTGAAGAAATTCGTCGAAGATCCTGGCCCCATGCCATATCTGCCTTAGCCGGGAACATCCCATGAGCGTTCTAGGCATCGATCACGTACAGCTTGCCATGCCAAAAGGCAGGGAAGACCGCGCGCGCGGCTTCTATGGCGAAGTGCTCGGCATGAAAGAGATTCCCAAGCCGCGGGCGCTAGCCAGACGTGCTGGTTGCTGGTTCGCCGCGGGAGCTGCGCAGGTGCACTTGGGGGCTGAGGAAGACTTTCGTCCGGCCAAGAAGGCGCACCCCGCATTGCTCGTCGAAGGATTGGACGAGATTCTCGCGAAATGCCAAGCCGCCGGGGTGTCAACCAAGCCGGATGTGCAGATTGACGGGCGCCGCCGCGTGCACGTCTTTGACCCTTTTGGGAATCGTCTCGAGCTGATGGAAGCGAAGCACGACTGAACCGGGACGGCGGGATTTTTCTTCTTTCCGGGAGAATGATAGATTCAGGGAGGTATGCGCACGCTCGAACAAACGACTCGGGAAGTGCTCGATCTGGCGGCCAAACATTTTCAATTGCCCGCGGAGTCGCTCGCCCCAGAAGACGATTTTTTCAAAAAGCTGGGAATTGACAGCCTGCAAACACTGGAGATGCTCTCGCGGCTGGAAAATCATTTCGGTATCGAACTGCCCGATTACGAGGTCCAAGGCGTGAGCGACTTCAAGACCCTAGCCGAA
>Ga0126373_10004791_pt1 | contig 10415 bp, 10 predicted proteins | sample PanSoiMetPlot_11_FD_92545 | JGI IMG/M metagenome (GOLD analysis project Ga0126373, IMG submission 92545) | Tropical forest soil microbial communities from Panama - MetaG Plot_11 | ecosystem: Environmental > Terrestrial > Soil > Tropical forest > Bulk soil | place: Panama | collected 2016-02-17
CGCCTGGTCGACCCGCCGGCGCAGCGACTGCTGATCAAGCAACATCAGCTCGGACAGCCGCGCCCGCAGCTCACTAGCAGTCACTCGCGTGGTCGCACCGTCGGCAGGTACGCTGACGCCGACGTCGGGCGCGCTCGCGCGCGGCTCGGCGGGCGGTGAACTCACGTCAGCTACTCTCCACGGCGATAACGGGCACCGCCACAATGATCGTCAGCAGCGCACCCGGATGCCTAACGCTTTTCCCGGCCTCGAACTTCCAGGACGCGGCACTCGCCGCCCCCACCGCCCATCGCGCCCCCACTCCGGGACGGCCTGCCAGGCGGGAGGCGCAGCGTGGGAACCTTGCTGTCGTTCAGCCGATCGCGACTAGGACAGCGTGGGCTAGTCGAGGCGGGCTTCGTAGCGCAGGTCGGCTAGCAGGTCGTCGGGGTCCACCGCTAGCTGGCCGGGGCGGTCGCGCAGGCCGCGGGCGACGAACCAGCGGGCCACGTTGGCCGCGTCCCGCTCGAGGAACTCCGCGCCGCGTGGATGCGCGACGACGTCGATCACCTGCGGCAGGTCGATCAGGACGAGCCGGCCGTCGTGCAGCAGGATGTTGTACGCGGACAGGTCGCCGTGGACCAGACCAAGGCTCGCCATCGTGCGCAGCATCGTCACGAGCTGGTCCCATAGCTCGACCAGATCGGCCCCCGACGGCCTGGTCTCGGCTAGCCGTGGCGCGGCGGTTCCGTCAGGGTCGCCGATGAACTCGAGCAGAATTTCTGTGCCAAGGATCTGAACCGGGTATGGCACGGCCACGCCTGCCAGATGCAACTGGCACAACGCGGCGAACTCAGCTGTCGCCCACTGCTGCGCGATCAGTTCGCGCCCGACCGTGGTGCGGTTGGCCATGGCCCGGTTCATCCGCGACTCGCGAACCCGCCGGCCATCGAGGTACTCCACGTCCCTGTGGAACTGGCGATGCTCGGCCGACCGATATCTCTTGGCGGCGAGCAGGCAAGAGCGATCGGTTCCCGGCAGGCCGCGGCGCAACAGGTACACGTCGGCTTCCTTGCCGGTCTTGAGTATCCCTAGCTCGGTATCGGTCGCTGCGAGCTCGGTGACGAGCCAGTCAGGGTGAGGAACCGGACCGCGCTCGGTCGGCGACGACTGGTCCCAGGTGGACCATCTGTCGCCGTCGACGACGCCGTCGACAGCGTCGTTGGCATCTTCGGCAACAAGCCTCGGCCGGTGCCTGTCACGTTTTGCGTAAGTGGATTCGTCGTCGTCAAACCGCCGCTTACCCCGCGACGGGGCGGAACGGCTGTAGGCGGACCTCGGCACTGATGGATCTCCTCATGCGAGCGGAATGGGCGGGCTGCGTGCAGCGCGAAACGACCTTCGACATCTGCAGACCTCCCTTCCGCTCGGCCGGCGACGCCGGCGAGTGCCTGTGTGCACGCAACGATCTCATGGCGCGGGCACGTTCGCCATCGAAATATCCGCGTTAGGCGCCCGTCAGGAGCCGAGGTACTCGGCGGCGGCCTGGACGAGCAGCTCGAGCTTGGCGCGCTGAGCTTCCTCCGTGATCGCGTTCCCTGCCACCGAAGTGGCGAAGCCGCACTGCGGGCTGACCGCGAGTCGCTCTTTGTCGATCACCTCGCTGGCCTGGCCGAGCCGCTCCTCGATCAGGGCCATCGATTCGAGCTCTGAGGTCTTGGTGGTGACCAGCCCGAGCACGACCACCTTGTCCTGCGGGACCAGCCTGAGAGCGTCGAAGCTGCCTGATCGCTCGTCGTCGTACTCGAGCAGCAGCCGGTCAGCGGCGATCTTGCCGAAGATAGGGCCGGCGATCGGGTCGTAGGCACCAGAGACCAGCCACCGGCTGAGCTGGTTCCCGCGGCATAGGTGGAAGCCGAAGGTGGCGGGTCGTCCGGCGGCGATCACCTCGTTGTCTAGCTCGATGCCATAGGAGAGCCAGCGCTCCATCGGCCACCCGCGCGCCTCGTAGAACGAGCGCCACTGGGGGTCGATGAGCAGCGGGTAGTGCGGCGCGTCAAGCTGGATGGCGCGGCAGCCAAGCCTGACCAGCTCTCTGACCTCGTCCTTCAGGACGTCGACCACGTCGGCCATGAAGGCGTCGAGATCGGGGTAAGCGCTCGTTGACCGCTCAGGCGACCACAGATTGGCGAACAACGACGGGCTTGGCAGCGTGACTTTGCGGTGCCGCCGCGTGCACGACCGCAGGAACGTGAACTCCTCGGCGGCCAGGTTCCTGCGCTTGTGCAGCCTCGCGACCACCGCTAGGTCGGCCGGCCGCTCGATGGTGGCATCGCCGACCACCGCAGAACGCCAGCTGCCCCACAGCCAGGCATCAAGGCCGACGCCGCTGAAGCCATCGCAGGCAGCCGACAGCTCTGACTGAAACGACTCGCGCCGCATCTCGCCGTCGTTCACGACCGGCAGGCCGACGTCCTCCTGCATCGCCACGACCTCGCGCACGGCTCGGTCCTCGATCGCCTTGAACTCGGCGGCATCAAGCTCGCCGCCGGCATAGCTGGTCCTGGCGGCTCGCAGATAGCCGGGGCGCAGCAGGCTTCCAACGTGCTCAACCCGGGTGGTAACGGTCATGGGACCAAGCATGACGCGGATGAGGCTGGTGCATGATGAGCGGGTGCCTCTGTTCTCATTCGAAGGTCGCTCACCTACAATCAGCCCGTCCGCCTGGATCGCGCCGACAGCGACGATCATCGGCGACGTGACCATCGAGGCCGAAGCCTCGGTCTGGTACGGGGTCGTGCTCCGCGCTGACTTCGGGCCGATCATCGTGCGGCGCGGAGCTAACGTCCAGGACGGCTCGGTGCTGCACGGCGGCGCGGAGCCGGTGACCGAGGTCGGCGAGGGCGCGACGGTCGGGCACCTGTGCGTGGTGCACGGCGCGGTCATCGGCGCAGAGGCGCTGATCGGCAACGGCGCGACCGTGCTCGACGGCGTCACAATCGGCAAGCGGGCCCTGGTCGCCGCCGGCTGCACCGTACCGCCTGGCATGGTGATCCCCGATGACATGCTCGCGGTCGGGGTCCCGGCGAGGATCGCCGGAGAGGTCGCCGGCGGCGCCAAACGATGGGTGCAGAACAACCCCCAGGTTTACCGTGATCTCGCCAAGCGGCACGCGGCCGGAACGCGCCCGATCAGCGGGTGAGGTGCTCCTGCGCGCCGACACGGTAGGCCTCGCCCAGCCAGCCGCCGAACTCGGCGTCGACATCGCCAGGGGTCGACAGCTTGAATGAGTGCACGAGATTGCGCGGCGAGTACTCATCGATTCGCGAGAACCGCGGGCTGTCGATGCGCCTGGCCAGCACCAGATGACCGTTTAGCCAGTTCTTGCGCGGCATGAAAGCGGCGAAGCTCATCCTGACGTGCAGCGCGATCCTGGTGCGTTCAGGCAGCACGGACACCGGGCCGAACGCCCTGACCACAGCCAGCGCCGCATCGAAGGTGGCGCGCACCACCGGCGACGCGCCAGCGAAATGCCGATCCAGGTCTCCGAGCGCCGCGCACGTGTGCACCTGGTTCGTGTTCGCGAACGTCCGCCCGCAGCTAGGGCAGGCCCACAGCGGTTTCACCACTGCGAGCGTAGCCATCGGCACCGACAGCCGCCCGGGCCGCGCCGACAGCCGCTGGCCGGGCGGTTCTTGCTATGGTCCCTTCATGCTCGGCACAAGCCAGATCATCGCGTTCGCCGCGGTAACCGACCTTGACCGAGCGAGGTCGTTCTACGAAGACACGCTCGGCCTCCGGCTGATCGAGCAGAATCAGTTCGCCTGCGTGTTCGACGCGCACGGCACCATGCTCAGGGTGACGGCGGCTCAGCGGGTGGCGCAGCCTGGTTACACCGTGCTCGGCTGGCGCGTAGACGACATCGCGCAGGTCACCGCCGAACTCGGCGCCGCCGGCGTGGAGTTCACCCGCTATGACGGCATGGATCAGGATGAACGCGGCGTCTGGACCACCCCAGGCGGCGACCAGATCGCGTGGTTCACCGACCCCGATGGCAACAACCTGTCGCTGACCCAGTTCAGCTGACGGCGTTACCTGATGTTGGCCTGCTTGTCTTCGACGACCGGTTCGGCTGGACGCGGGACAGCGTCGCCCATGTCGCCCATGACGGTCGTGTCCTCGGCGGTCGCACCCGTCTGAGTCTTCGACCGGTTGCGAATAACGGCGGCAGCCCCGCTCGCCGCAGCGGCAATTGCCGCGGCGATGCCGACCGGCAGACGCCAGCGTCCGCGCTTCGGCTTGGCCGGGTCAATCCGTTCGGCGGCAGTCGACAGCATGTCGGATACCTTCGGGGCGACCTTGTCGTTCAATACTTTTCCGGTGCGCTCGACCCGTGGCGCTGCCCAGGCACGAGTGCGGAACCACTGCCGCCGTGCGGCTTCTCCGGTGCTTTTCGCCAGCGGCTTCACCTGCTCAGCCATCTGATCAGTTGCCTTGCGCGTGCGATCCCAGGCCTCGGTTCTCTTCTTGCCTGACATGTGGAACCTCCGGGAGTGAGTCCGTCATGCCACACTTCCCCAAGCGCCGCCCATCAATCCTCCTGGCAAGCCCCAATCCAGCGCCGCCCGCCGCCGGGGGCGCGACCAACGTGAAGCCGGGTGCGCCAGGATGGCGGATGTGACTAGGCGCGCAACGAGCGACTACCGGATCTACTCCGACCTCGCGGACTGGTGGCCGATGATCTCGCCGGTGCGCGAGTACAAGCAAGAAGCCGCCTTCCTCGCGGCCCTCATCAACCAAGCCCCGACCCGGACGGCCACCGTGCTGGACCTCGGCAGCGGAGGCGGTCACGTCGCCGTCCACCTGAAGGACACGTTCACGATGACCTTGGTGGACATGTCCGACGAGATGCTGACGGTGTCCAGACGACTGAATCCCGAGTGTGACCACCACGTCGGCGACATGCGAACGATCCGGCTTGGTCGCCGATTCGACGCGGTGCTCGTGCATGACGCGATTGACTACATCATCGGGACAGATGACCTACGACAGGCGATCCAGACCGCGGCGGCACATTTGCGGCCTGGCGGCATCGCTCTGTTCGTGCCCGACTACATCAAGGACACGTTCGCCGAACTCACCGGCGGCGGCGGTGGCGGTGTGGACGCGGCCGGGCGGACGGCCAGCTTCGTCGAGCGGACCTGGGACCCAGACGCTGCCGACGACTGGGTGCAGGCCGATTACGAGTTCACCCTCCACACGCCCGGCAGCCCAGTTCAGGTGGTACGCGAGTCGCACCGGCTGAGCGCGTTCAGCAGGCACACCTGGCTCAGCCTGCTCGGACAAGCAGGCCTCACCCAAGATCAGGACGTCGACCTGGAGCGGATCTCTGCGGGCCACCGCCCAGCCAACCTGTTCGCCACCCGCTCGAGCGCCGGCTAAACCCAGCGCTGGCTACACCCGCAGCGTGACCCTCCCGCCGTCGACACCGCTCGCGTGGGTGAGCAGATGACGGACCGTCAGCTGCCCAGCGACGTCGGACGCGCCAAGCTTGATTCCTGGCAGCGCCTGCGCGACGGTAGTGTCGAGCGACAGCCGACCTTCGTCGATGAGCTGCATGATCATCGTGCCGGTCCACGGCTTGGTGATCGAGCCGACCTGGAACACCGCGTCTGGCGTCACCGCGACCTGAGTAGCGATGCTGAGAACTCCGTGCGCGGCGACGGTCCGGCAGGCGGCCGGAAAGGACGAGACATTGGGCGGGGAAAGCAACCCAGCCGGGCCAGCCATCACGCCAAGCCAGATCGAACTCCAGGCTGACTGCGGTCGATGCTTCGCGCTGTGCTGTGTCGCGCCCACGTTCGCGGCTTCGGCGGAGTTCGCCATCGACAAAGCCGCAGGGCAGCCGTGTCCGAATCTGTGCGCCGACTTCAGCTGCTCGATACATGACCGGCTGCGGCCGAGCGGGTTCCGCGGCTGCGCCGCCTTCGACTGCTTCGGCGCCGGCCAGAAGGTAGCGCAGGACACCTTCGGCGGTCGCGACTGGCGTGGGGATGCCAGGGTCGGCAAGCAGATGTTCGCCACGTTCTTCGTCATGCGGCAGTTGCATGAGCTGCTCTGGTACGTGCGCGAGGCGTTGCGCCTGGGCCCGGCCGATCCGCTGCCTGGTCAGCTGGGCTCGGCGTGGGAGGCGATCGAGCAATGCACCAATCTCGCCGCTGACAAGCTCGTCAAGCTCAACGTCGGCACGCTGCGCCGCGAGACCAACCCGCTGCTGCTGCGCACGAGCGAGCAGGTGAGGTCGAGGACCGGACGGCTGGGGCCCGAGCTACGCGGCGCCGACCTGATCGGCAAGGACCTCGGCGGCGCCGACCTGCGCCGGGCGAACTTGCGCGGCGCCGGGCTGATCGGCACCCGGCTGCGCGGCGCCGACCTGCGCGGGGCCGACCTGACCGGGGCCGACCTGCGCGGTACCGAGCTCGCCGGGGCGAGGCTCGACACCGCGATCTTCCTGACCCAGGCCCAGATCGACTTGGCCAAGGGCGACGCGACCACGACCCTGCCCGACTCGCTGACCCACCCGGTGCACTGGCCGTCATCGGATTGCCCGCCCGGCTGAGTGGATTGCCGGGCGGTGCGGGTAGCAATCTCGGCATGACCTCGATTGCGGTGGAGACCGAACTCAAGTACGAGGCGCCGGAAGACGCCGTGCTGCCGAAGTTCGACGAGCTTGCCGCGGTGTCGGCTACCCGCCGGGCTGGCGAGGAGCACCTCGAGGCCGAGTACTACGACACGAAGGACTGGCGGCTGATCCGGGCTGGAATCACGCTGCGCCGCCGCACCGGCGGGCACGACGACGGCTGGCACCTCAAGATGCCGGCAGGAGTGCACAGCCGGCGCGAGATAGGGATGCCGCTTGGCGCAGCCGACGCGGAGGTGCCGGCGCAGCTCGCCGAGCTGGTGCGGGCGTACACCCGCGGCGAGCCAGTGAGGCAGGTCGCTGTCATCTCCACCAGGCGCGAACGCTTGATCTTGCTCGGCGCCACCGGCGAGTCGGTCGCCGAGCTGGCGATGGACGACGTCAGCGCCCGGCGGACGGCAGGCACGGCAGCGGAGTCTCGGTGGCGTGCGGTAGAGATCGAGCTCACCGGCGGAGACAGGAAGATGCTCGACGCGGCCGACGAGCTGCTCAGGCGCAGCGGGCTGCGCCCGGCAGCGAACGCGGCCAAGCTAGAACGAGTCGTCGGCATCGAGGCGCGCAGGCCGCGGGAGCCTGGCCACGCCAAGCCGTCGCCGTCGTCGCCCGCTGGCGATGTGATCGTGGCTTACCTGGCCGATCAGTCCACACGGTTGACAGGGCTTGATCCGATGGTGCGCCGCAACGAACCCGACGCCGTGCACCAGATGCGGATCACCGCCAGGCGGCTGCGCAGCATGCTGCAGACCTACGGGAGCCTGATATGGAGCCGCGACACCGACCAACTCGCCGCCGAACTGCGGTGGCTCGGCGTCCTGCTCGGCGCCGCGCGCGACGCCGAGGTACTGGCCGAGCATCTGCGGTCGAATCTGGCCGATACCCCGGTCGAGCAGGTGATCGGGCCGGTCGAGGCGCGGGTGCGGGGTCACCTCGCCCCGATCGGTGCGCAGGCGCGAACGAAGCTTGTGCAGGCGCTTGACTCGCAGCGATACTTCGCGCTGCTTGACCAGCTCGACGCGCTGCAGGCGGACCAGTCGCTCACCAATCGCGCGTCGAAACCCGCGGGGGATGTGCTTCCTGCGGCGGTCAGGCGCTCGTATCGCAGGACGTCACGGCGGATGAGCAGGGCGAGTCGCGCCAGGTCGGGACAGCCAAGAGACACCGCCTTGCATCAGGCCCGCAAGGCCGCGAAGCGATCCCGCTATGCGGCGGAGGCCGTCGCTCCGGCGATGGGCAGGGAGGCGGAACGTTTCGCCAAGCGAATGCGCCGCGTCCAGTCGGCGCTCGGCGACTACCAGGACTCAGTCATAGCTCGCCGGGTGGAGCGCGACCTCGCGATCAGCGCCGCGCACGCCGGGGAGAACGCGTTCACCTACGGTGTGCTGTACGAGCGCGATGTGCACGCCGGAGAACTGGCGCGGGTACGGCGCCAGGCCGCGTGGCGCGAGGCCGCCAAGCGCCGCTACCGCGCCTGGCTCGGCTAGGCGCCTGACCCTGGCGGCCTAGCCGCCCAGATTGTGCAGGAACGCCTTGGCGATCGGGCCTGCGCTGTCCGCGCCGTACCCGCCGCCTTCCACGATCACCGCGAAGGCGATGTCATTTTGGTACCCGATGAACCAGCCGTGCGCGCTCGGACGCGGACCTGTGCCGTACTCGGCGGTACCGGTCTTGCCGTACACGCCGGGCGGGAAGCCGACACCGGCAGCGGTGCCGCTGGTCACCACCGCCTGCATCATCGGCCGGAGCGCGTTAAGAATCGTCGCGCTGATCACGTGCGGCTTGACCTTCTGGTGCGGCCTTGGGCTGACCACGAGCAGCGGCGGCCGCCACACACCGGAGTCGATCGCGGCCACCTCGGAGGCCTGGCTGAGCGGGTTGACCAGGTCGAGCCCCTGGCCGAACGCATCAGCAGCCAGGTCGACTGGGTCGTGCGGCGTGGCGAAATGGCCGAGCGTCGCCGGGAGACCGAGTTCGGGCCTCGCGTTGAACCCGAACACCCGCGCCATCTTGCGAAGACTCGTCCCGTTCAGCCGCTGGGTCGCCAGCAGCGCGAACGTGGTGTTGCACGAGATGGCGAACGCGGTCTGCAGGTTTGTGGAGCCGAGATGCTCGTTCTTGTCGTTGTGGAATATCCGCCCGCCGATGTCCACCTTGCTCGGGCACTGCACCGTGCTGCTCGGGGTCAACCCTGTCAGCGCCAGCGCCGACGCCGTGACGACTTTGAAGGTGGAACCGGGCGGGAAGATCCCCTGCAGCGCCCGGTCGTAGCCGCCAGGGCTTTCGACTACGGCGAGCACGCGGCCGGTAGATGCCTGCATCGCGACGAAGTCGACTGGGTGCTTCGTCTTGGCCGATGAAACAGCGTGCGAGGCGGCAATCTGGGCGGCCATGTTGATGCTGGTCCTGACCGGCTTTCCCAATTTGGCGGCGAAACGCATGGCAGTGGCGTCGACTCGTTTGCCTGGCCCGACGATCTTGATGGTCAGCGAAGGGCGCCCGGCGAGCTGGTGCTGATAGGTGAGCTCGATCCCGCTCTGCCCGATCACATCGCCCTTGCGGTAGGGCGCTCCCAGCGCCTTAGCCTGAGCTTTGGTAGCCGGACCCAGGTAACCGGTCAGCAAGGCCAGCGAACCCGACACGGCGATCGTGCCTGGCGAGCTGAGCACGGTGCCGTCGTCGGCCAGTATCTGGGCCCTTGGCGGCCAGATCGCGGTGAGAGCGAACCGCTCCCCCGGCGCGAGGCCTGGATAGATGGCCGATGGGCTCCACTTAACCCACCATTTCCGCTTGGCGACCACCAGAGACAACTGGCTCTGATACGTCCAGACGTGGTTGCTCGCTAGGTCGTCGGTCACGGAGAAACGAGCTTTCGCCGTGTTACCTGTGATCGTCACGTGGCCAAGCGTGAGCCTGGTGTGCTTGACGCCGAGCTGCGCCTCGGCCCTAACCAACACGCCACGGAGGCCACCGCTTGGTGCGTCCAGGCTCACCCTGTTCATAGCCTGGTAGTCGCCGCCCTGCCACGCCGCCAGGAAGGTGGTCGCCGTCTGAGTAGGGCTGCCATGGGTGCGAAGCAGCAGGTAGCCGCCGCCCGCCGCGCCCGCGCCGAGCAGCAGCACGACGACGATGCCCACGATGAGGATGAGCCGCCGCCTGCGCCTTTTGGGCGGCTGCTGCGTCTGCCCTGGCAGCACCTGACCTGGTGGTGGCTGCGGTGGCGCGGCGATTGTCTGGCCGAATGGCGGCTGACCCCCCGGCGGCTGGATGCCCGGCTGGGGCTGGATGCCCGGCGGCGGCTGGAGTGGCGGTCCTGAGTAGCGTGGCTGCGGCCCGGTCTGCCGCGGGTCCTGGCGCCCGAGCGGCTCGAACGGCGCCCTGGCCTCGTAGGTGCGGTCCGGCTGCGGTTGCTGCCACGGCTCGCTGTACGAAGGCTGCTCCCACGGCGGCCGCTGGTCCCGGCTCGGCTCGACCGGCGGCCTTGGGGCCTGCGATCCTGGCTGATACGACGGTGGCTCGTAGGAGCCAGCCTGATCCCCAATCCAGGGCTGCGGCCGTGGCCTTGTCTGATCGTAAGACTGCGCCGGACCATACGATGGCCGCTGATCGTCGGGCTGCTGCCTGGGCCCGAATTCATGGCGCTGCCATTCGCCCGCTGCCGGAGACGGATCAAAGCGAAGTCGTGGCTGAGGCTGCGAGGGGAGGAACGCCTGCGGCGCGCCGTAGCCAGGGGCACTTGGCC
>Ga0126373_10004793_pt1 | contig 10411 bp, 6 predicted proteins | sample PanSoiMetPlot_11_FD_92545 | JGI IMG/M metagenome (GOLD analysis project Ga0126373, IMG submission 92545) | Tropical forest soil microbial communities from Panama - MetaG Plot_11 | ecosystem: Environmental > Terrestrial > Soil > Tropical forest > Bulk soil | place: Panama | collected 2016-02-17
CACGGCGAGCCGCACCCGGACAACATGCTCAGGACGAAGTTCGGACTGTTGTTCATCGATCTCGAGACGTGTTGCCGTGGGCCCGTCGAGTTCGACCTTGCCCATGTCCCCGAGGATGTGCGCGAGCACTATGCGGATGCTGATGAAGAACTGCTCAGTGAGTGCCGAGTCCTCGTTCTGGCCATGGTTGCCGCGTGGCGCTGGGATCCGGGCGACCAACTCCCGAATGGGCATCGAGCAGGTAGCGCACTGCTCAGCGGTCTACGCGCGGGTCCACCGTGGCCAGCGCTCGACGTCGTGATGCGCGGACTTGATAGTCCGTAAGCGTAAAGATGATCCCGGTGCACGGTCTACCGGTGCTGGTCCGCCAGCACCTGATCGAACCTGTGCCACGCCGCAGGCGCCCGCCAGGCGTCACGCGAGGCCACCGCCGCGTCTCGGCCGGCTAGCGGGGCCACTGGCCGGGCACGGCTTGTCACGCCGACCGCATCCACTCGCCCGACAAATCAGGGACCTGACCGCACAAGGGCCAGGCACGGACGTCGTGCGGACGCACTCTCGAGGCCTTCGGTCACGCCCTGAGCGAAACGGGTCGATTTATTGAGCTAACTCCGCCGACCGCGCTCGCGGATATGCATCTATAGCGGCTATTGGTGCTCCGTAGGGGCGAGGACGTGGCCAGTTGAGGCCGCGGAGAGTACCCCAAGGAGGTACACCGACATGTTTCATCGAGGCGTAAGGCCGTTACTAGCATTGGGGGTCGCTGCTCTAGCAATGGGTGCGACCGTCATGAGTTCAGCGTCGGCTGAGGCGGAAAGCGGGAACCTGTTCGCCAGCGTCAGCATGAGCGGCAGGCTCGTGGCCGGCGGGGGCGTCACGAGCATTACCCATCACAGCCCGGGCCAGTATGAGGTCACGTTTGAAACCAACGTCCGCAGCTGCGCTTACGTGGCGACAACGATCAGCACGTCCACGCAAGCCCATGGGGTCTTCACGGCGGGCGGCCACCTCAGCCCGGACGGGGTGTATGTGGAGACCAAGAACCAGCGCGGCGGGCTCACGGACGAGCCTTTCAACCTGGTGGTCGACTGCCGACAGCCCGGCATGTTGTTTGCGGTCGTCGGCTACAACGGCCGGCTCGCCCGTTCGTCCGCTAACGTGCAGCTGACTCAGCTGGGCACTGGGCGCTTCGACTTCCGCTTCCCGACGAGGGTTGCCGGCTGTGCGTACCTGGCGACCGTGGGCGATCCAGGCCACGGGCTCGTCTTCAACCCGAATGGCGTCTACACCGGTTCGGGCCCGGATGCCCACACCGTCTATGTCGAGACGAAGAACATCGGGGGCGGGCTCAGCCCTGGCATTCCGTTCCACCTGGCAGTCATCTGCCCGAACGCGGCGAGAACGCGAATCGCGGTTGTCGCAGCTGCTGGGATAACTGCCCGGGGGTCCGCCCTGACTAGTTCATTCGCCCAGGCAACCGGGCAGTACACGCTCGTTACGAACCGGAACCTGCTGGCCTGCGCGACTGTCGCCACCCGGGGTTCGATCAACACCGCCGTCCCGTTCGATCCAGCGACCGTTGAAGCCACTCCGGGCCCGGCGGACAACACGATCGGCATCCAGGTCCGCGGGTTGCTCTTCTTCGGCGGGCATCCCGCGAGCGAGGCATTCCACGCCGCGATTGTCTGCTGAACCATACGGTGCCTCCGGCCGATGCAGCGTTGGCCGGAGGCACCAGCCACCCGGCAAGCTCGGAGGCTCGCTTGAGCCCATCTGCACCGCCGGGTGTAGTCGCAACTGCACGGGCGCCCGGGTGGCGCCCGTGCAGAATTTTGCGTCCGGCCTGTATCAGATCGGTCGGCGCCCGCTCCGATAAGTATGGCGATTACCAGCCAACGCCCGCCGAGGTCATTCCTGAGTGCGCTGGCGCGCTACCTGGGTACTGATCAGGGTTGGGCTGCGACCCCTCGCGATATGGCCAAGTCGGCCACAGCCCTGGGATGCTGGTGTCATGCGTGACGACCCGTTGGTCGTCGCTCTGGTCGCCCGAGCTGCCGATGGTGACCAAGGGGCGTGGAACGAGATAGTCGAGCGCTACGCACCGCTCGTGTGGTCGATCTGCGCGGGCCTCCGTTTAAGCCGTCACGACGCGGAGGACGTCGGCCAGACCGTATGGTTGCGGCTGGTTGAGCACCTGGGGAAGCTGCGGGAGCCTGCTGCGCTGCCGGGCTGGCTGGCGAAGACTACCCGGAACGAGTGCCTGCGGGTGCTCGGGGCCGCCGCAAGATACGACCACTCAGCCGCGCCGCCTGATGAGCTGCCGCCCGGCAGCGATGCCCTGGTCGTGGAGGAGGAGATCATCGCCGCCGAGCTCAACGCGGCGCTGCGTGCGGCCTTTGATGACCTACCGCCCCACTGCCGGCAACTGCTGTCCATGCTTATCAGCGATCCGCCCCACTCCTACGCCGAGATCAGCGGAATCCTCGGAATGCCTACCGGGAGCATCGGTCCCCAGCGGGGTCGCTGCTTGCAGCGGCTGCGCTGCTCCGTGGTGCTAACTGCCTTCGTCCAAGGCGGTGCCGACCGCACTCGCCACGAGATCGCGGGAGGTGGTTCGGATGCGTGATGACTGGGACGATGACCGGCTTCTGGCAGCTCTTGGCGAGGCGCTGAAAGCCCGCCAGATGGTCCCTGACGAGTTCGTGCAGTTCGGCAAGGATGCTTTCGCCTGGCGCAACGTCGACGCGGAGCTTGCGCAGCTTAGCTACGATTCCCTGCTTGAAACCGGCCGTAGTGCGGGCGTGCGGTCGGAGCGGGCATCTATCCGGGCCATGGCCTTCACCGCGGCCCGCATGTCCATCGAACTCGAAGTCACACCGGACGCTTTGATTGGGCAGGTCCTGCCACCGCAGGAGGGAACGATCGAGGCTCATTCCCAGCACGGGACAACGACTGCAGTGCCGATTGACCGGATAGGGTGCTTTGTCATCGAACCTATCCCTTCTGGCCCGTTCCGCCTGCACTGCCGCCTGTCGGACGGTGCGGACGTGCTAACCGGCTGGGTCACCCTCTGACCAGTCGGCTCAGCACCTGCTGCGCGTCGATTGCCAGCCTGGCAAGTGACTGACGGCACCAGCCATCGGCGGGCCTCGGCATGAGAACTGGACCAACGCCTGCGACCGGGTACTTGCGCGCCTGCGCGAGCAACGCGTCTGCGGCCTGCCGAGCGTGCTCGGCTCGCTGGCTCATCCGGGCAGCGATGAGCCCGCTCACGATGGGTGTAGAGAACGACGTTCCGCTCCATTGTGCCATTCCCCGGAAGTGCCGTCGCTGACCCTTCCACGGCGGCCATTGGCACGTGTAGGTGCCGCGAGCGTATGCGTTGACCAGGAACTCGCCAGGCGAATAGACGTCGACCCAGTCGCCGTAGTCGCTGAAAAATGCCCGGTGCCGCCCGCCGAGGGTGGTTGCACCGACCGAGATCAGTCCTGGCTCAGAAAATGCGGCGGGCCAATGCGGCCTTGTTGAGTTGTCGTTTCCGGCAGGTACGACGCACGCCAAATTGCCGTGGCGGCGGAAGCGATCCAGCCAGACCTCGAAAGCCAGGAGTCCCTTGTCATTTCTCGTGGTGGTCGTCGCTGTGACATCGAAGATGTCGTAATTCTCGTCAAGAGCCGCGTCTAGCCGCTTGATGGCCTCCGACTCCAATTCGCTGCCGGCCTTGTCGAATACCGCATCCACATAGATGTCGGCGGCCGATGCCTGCGATCGCGTCACGCCGGCGATGAACGTTCCATGACCGGCATAGAGTGGGATTTGGCCAGAGCCGGGCAGCGGATCTTCCTTGCCCCGCACTCCGTTCAGCCATGGGTGCAAGTCCGCGTCTTGCAGCAGTCCGGTATCAGCGATGTAGATCTTCACGCCGGATCCGCCGCGGTCGTTGTGTATCCGCGGCCGCGGCCACGGCCAGAGCCAAGGGACCTCTGGTTCGGTGGCCGGACACGGTGTGACGGGAAACGGCGTTATCACCGCCGGACCACCACTGACAGTGAGCACATGATTCGGAGTCACTAGGAGCTGGTCCGTTCCGAATGCTTGCTCTATGGTTTCTAACGCCGAGATGTCGAGCGGCACGCGCACGAGGCCATTGATAACTGGATCCGCACGACCGCGGAGGTCTGGCTGGCCAACGGCGACACCGATGCGGTCTATGTTGTCGCCTTGGTCTCGCACGAGCAGGTAACCAGACTCGTACATGAAGTCAATGCCGCCATCGGATGCCACGACCCCGTCGATCTGCGTCCCGTCGCTGGCGAACGCGTCAACGATTGGACCTACTTGGCTCGCCCCTAAGTCCGTCAGGCCTTGCCACCACACCCCTTCGATGGGTCCAGTCATGTCAACTCCTCTGCTGACCGCTAGGCTGCCCGATATACCCTGATTTAACATCGGATTCATGGCCGATGAAACAGGCGCGGCCGGATCATTACCGCAGCCGATCGAGAACCTAATGACGCTGGCGGCATCCCGCCCAGCCGCCGCGCTCGACGCCGCGCGGCGAGTGCTCGCCGGGAATCCAACCCTCGCCGAGGCGGCCGTCGCGCATCAGACGCTGGGCTTTCTGTTGCGGGACTTCGGCGATACAGATGCCTCGATCGGTGAACTGCAAGCGGCCCGACGGCTAGCGCGCCGCGCTGGCAATGAGGACCTGCACGCTGACGTGTTGGCCAGCCTGGCGGTCGCGTTGGTCTATGCAGGCCGGACGTCTGCTGGGCTTGCGGCATTCGATAGAGCACTGGCTAGTGCGCGCGGTGTGATGGCGGCGCGCGTGCTCCACAGGCGCGGCATAGCGTTATGGACGCTAGGACGGTACCCAGCGGCGCTGGCAGATCTGCGCCGTGCCGTGACGGGGCTGCGGCAGGCCGGCGATGCCATCTGGACCGCTCGCGCACTTACTGCTCGGGGGCTGGTCTACCTAGCCCAGGGCGCCACCGCACGGGCGGACGCCGACTTCGTTGCAGCAGGCCGCTGGTTCGCGCAGACGAGCCAGGACCTGGAGTCGATTTATACGGTGCACAACCGCGCCAAGGTCGCTTACCGGTCCGGCAACCTTCCGACCGCGCTGGCTTTCCTGGACCGCGCCGGCCAGCACTACCGGATGCTCGGGGGGCCGATGCCGGAGCTGAGCATTGACCGGTGCAACGTGCTGCTGGCTGCTGGCCTGCCGCGGGAGGCGCTGGCGGAAGCAGACGAGGCAGCTGCCGAACTCGAGCGATCCGGTGGGCACGCGACCCGCCGCGCGGAGATGCTCTTGACGGCGGCTAGCAGCGCTCTGGCGGCCGGCGATCCGGTGTTGGCGTTACGCCGGGCCGAGTCTGCGAGGCAACTATTCCGTGCGCAGCGGCGAGCCTGGTGGTACGCCCACGCGCAATTGGTGCTCTTGCAGGCACAACATGGGGCGCAGGGCGCGTCCAGTCAGTTGCTGCATGCGGCCAACCGCGCCGCCACAGAGCTGGACAGGCTGGGCTCGTCTGAGGCGCCGCAAGCTCACCTACTTGCTGGGCGCACCGCGCTGGACCTGGGTCGAGACCAGCTGGCCGAGCGGCATCTAACAGCCGCGGCGCGCAGCCGATTGCATGGAGCGGCGCTGAGCCGAGCTGTCGGCTGGCTGGCGGAGGCGCTGCGAGCTCACGCGGCGGGCGATCCGACGCAGGTGCTCAACGCATGCCGGCGCGGCCTTGATGTCATGGACGCGCACCGGCTAACTCTCGGTGCGATGGAGTTAAGGGCGCAGGCGACCGCGCACGGCACCGAGCTGGCGGCGTTAGCACAGGTGCACGCGCTCGGCTCACGAAGCCCTCGGTCGCTACTGGCCTGGAGCGAGCGCTGGCGGGCTACCGCGCTTGCCGTGCCCCGGGCGTACCTGCCAGCGTCCGGCGAGCTGGCGGCCGACCTGGCAGCGCTGCGGGACGTCACCAATCGCCTTGGCGACGCGCGAGCCCGGGGCGCTCCGACGGCCTTGCTTGAGCGTGACCAGCACCGGCTCGAGCGAGCAGCAACGGCTAAGGCGAGGCACGCTCCCGGCGCACTAGGGGCTGCACAAGGAAGCCTGGATATCGCCGCATTGCTTGACCGGCTAGGTACGTCACAGCTGATCGAGATCGTCGAAGTCAACGGCGTCGTCCACGTGCTGATCTGCAGTACTCGGACGGTGCGCAAGTTCGAGGCGGGCCGCATCAAAGACGCTGTCCGGGCCGCGCAATTCGCTCAGTTCGCCTTGCGGCGACTGGCTCGCCGCCGTCCCGGCGACGAGCCTGAGAGCGCGTTGGCAGTGCTAACCGCTGCTGGGAACGCGTTGCAGGAGACATTGTTAGGCCCTGCCGCTCAGCATCTAGGCGACGAATCCGTCATCATCGTCCCGCCTGGGCGGCTCCACACGCTTCCGTGGGCGCTCATGCCTGTAATGCGTGGTCGCGCCGTTAGCGTGGCACCGTCGGCTCGGGCGTGGATGCGAGCCTGCACGACCCCGCCTCCGGCTCGCCGGAACGTGGTCGTGATCGGCGGGCCAGGGCTGGCCGGGAGCGGCACGGAGGTTAATGGTGTCGCGAGAGGCTATGCCGATGTCACCTTGCTGGCTGACGGCAAGGCGACCGTGCGGCGGGTGCTGAGCGCACTAGATGGCGCATGGCTGGCGCACATCGCCGCCCACGGTACGTTCCGCGCCGACAGCCCAATGTTCTCGACGCTGGACATGGATGATGGACCCTTGACCGTCTACGATCTCGAGCAGCTCCAGAACGCCCCGCACCAGATGGTCATTGCAAGCTGTGAGTCGGCCGTGCTCGCGCCGGTGGGCACCGAGGAACTGCTCGGACTTTCCGCGAGCCTGCTGACACTCGGCACTGCCGGGATCATTGCGGCCGTCGTACCGATCGACATCGCCGCTGCCACACCCGTGATGCTGAGCGTGCATGAGCACCTACGCAGCGGGCTGACTCCCGCTGAAGCGCTTTGCCGCCTTCGCCTCGAATCCGGAAGCGACCCAGTCGAGCGTGCAACGGCTCTAGGGCTGCTTGCCATTGGCGCTGGCTAAGCCGCTCCGCGGGCGCGAGCTGCGCAACACAGATCTAGCCGCCCGGCGGGCCGATCACTGCATGGGGTTGATGACGGTCACCGTTTGCTGGGCCTGGGGTGCGGCCTGATATTGAGTGTTGCCGCCCTGGTTGGCATCGATCACGCAGTTGCCTAGGTTGTCATACGTCACCGTGGAGCCGGAGATCGTGCAAACTGAACTGCTTGACGCGTCGATGCTGAAGGTAACTGGCTGGCCTGACCCGCCGCCCGAGGCCGTCACGACGTAGGTATTACCTTGGAGCGGCGGGTACGGCGGCGAGGACGTAAACGAAATTGCCTGCGGAATGAGCGAGGCGCTAACTGTCGCGTTCTGCTCTGCCTGCGGTGCGCGCTGATATTCAGCGTTGCCGGCCTGGTTGGCATCGATGATGCAGCTGCCTGGGTTATCGAACGTCACGATGGAGCCGGAGATCGTGCAAACTGACCTGCTCGACGCGTCGATTGTGAAAGTAACGGGCTGGCCTGACGCGCCCCCCAAAGCGTGCACGGCGTAGATTTCACCGGCCGCTGGCGCCGGCGGCGGGGAGGAGGTAAACGAGATTGCCTGCGGTATGAGCGCAGCCCCTGAATTCGACTGGCCGTCGAGCGAGCCAGAGCTCGTGGTGCTGGCTGGCGCCGAGCCAGAGTTCGTGCCACCGGCTGGTGACGACCCAGGAGTTATGGTGCCGGAGGTGGCTGCCGGTCCGGTTGGCTGGCCGACCGGCTGCCGGCTTCGAAGCCCGCCAGCGATCGCGACTGTGCCCGCGGCGAGCGCCAAAGTGGTCAGCACACTGCCAGCGATTGGCAGAACGCGGCGCGCCACGCGCAACCGTCGTAGAGGCGGCAGATCTGGTGGCTCGAGTAGGCGCATGTTGTGCCTGGTGAGCTCAACGCCGGCCTCGTCGCCGATCTGCTTGCGCAGGCTCAATGCCTGCTCCAGCAGGCGATGCGCCTCACTGAGCTGGTCTTGGCAGAACGCCAGGGTGCCTTGCTGGTGAGAGAAGAACGCAACTGCGGCCTTATCGGCGGACGCTCTGGCGGCTTCCAGCCCATGGCTAAGCGTGTGTTGCCAGGCCTCCCATCGGCCAGCGATGAACAAGGCCCGCTCGGCCGCGCGGGCAAGCCGGACCACCGTCGGCCAGTCACGGCGTTCAGCGGCGAATTCCATGATGGCCATGGCTGCCTCGGCTGCAGACTGAGAGCCTGCGTCCAACGGGTCAGACGCAGTCAGCCACGTGCTGAGCTCGCGGGCAGAGGCAGCGAGGTGAAGGTCCTGGAACAGCAACTGGCGGTAGTTCTCCGTCTTGCACGCTGGGAGTCCGAACCTGTCGTTGCGCTGTTCGGCCAGGCCGCGTCGGCGCAGGGACTCCAGCCATTCGCCGACCAATGCGACCTGACCGATGATCTCGACCACGCCCGCGGGCAGTAGGACGCCAGCGGCGAGTGCAAGCACGGCAAGTGCGCGCCTCTCGTCTTGAGCGAGCGCATTGATGCTCAGCCTGTCCAGGGCCCCGGGATCGTGAGATGCCTGCCGGGCAAGCGACCGGAATGAATGCCTGCCCTCTCGAGCCAGCGCTGCACATTGCCTCAGGTGCAGGGGCTGACTATTCACCGAAGTCCTCAGTTGCTTGACGGCGGGAAGTTCCTCGGCGGTGAGCGGGCGGCCTAGCTCGCCAGCAATCAGAGCGAGAGCAGACTGTTCCGGCAGCCCGTCCAGGTCGTGAGAGATCCCGCGGCCGCCGAGAACTGGCCGGGCAGAACCAATAACCAGGCTGCAGCCGGACAGGACGTCAAGGAGGTACCCAACCTGATCGGGTCTTGCGTCGATGTCGTCGACGGCGACGACGGCGGTGACCTGGCTGAGCAGTAGGGCGCACTGGTTCGCGGTTAGCTTGACCGGCCGTTCGGCGACATAGAGCCTGGCGACCATTTGCTGCAGCAAATCGTCGACACGGTCCCGATCCGCGCGCACATAGATGCAGGCATCCGCTAAACCACGTTCGGACGCAACGGCCGCAAGGTTCTGAAGCAGCGTCGTCTTGCCGTAGCCGCAGGCAGCGTGGAACTCCAGAGGCCGCCCTTCCTGGATAGCTGCTAGGCCGTCAGCGGCCTCCTGTTCCCGGCCAAGCATGAGGGTCTTCCGTGGCACCCCGGGCGCGACGGGATGAAGCATGTCAGACACGTTTTGCCGAATAATAAGGCGCTGGACACGCACGCCGACGTCGCCAACTATCTCGGCACTCAGATTGCCGTACAAGACGGCGCTCATCGGCCACCTCCACACCTTGGCGACGTTCCGGCGGCGGCAATAGCAAGAAGCGCCGCCGCCATGGCCGTGATAGCTGTGTGCGCTCCCATCTGTCCGGAGGCAGCAACAAGCTTTCAGATACAGCTGTTATCCACCGATGAGCAATGACTGCCGTCAACGACGAAGGCATCGGACTGCTTGACCCGGCGCATCCGCCGGCATAGCGGTTTCATCGTTGTCATCCGCCGCAATAGAAGCTCGGGTCGATGCTGTGATCCGACATACCGCCACGAGGGTTCGCCGATGACCGGGAACAATCCGGCTGTCCGCCTGTCGAGGGTTCCGTCCTTCCCTTTGCGGTCCTCAAGCGCACCGTTGGCAGCCGCGCGCAGCGCAGTGCTGCGCCGTCATTAGCCGGCATAAGGGGTCTGCCCCTGAGAGTGCGGTCGGCTAGCGGCTGACGTCAGCGAGAGCGGCGGACAAAGTAGCGGCGATCACGGGAGTGCTTGCGGCCCGTAGGGCTCAAGTGAGGACCCGCTTCGGTGCAGACCCGGCCAGCCAGCGGTGGGCGTGCGGCGACGCCGGCATATCTGTCTTGGGCCGGTTACGAATCAGCCAGGCCAGGTGCAGTGCTGATGCCTCGCTGCCGTCGTTCTCCCACATCGCCAGGTATGCGTCTGCTGGGATGCGCCAGGATGGCGGGATTAGCGCTCGGACGTCCCAACTGTTGCCCAGACCTGGCGAGGGTAAAACCACCGGTTGTTACGGGTGTGGAGCAAGCGCACGGTCTGCAGTAGCGCAGCAGTAACAGCCACTCGCCGGTGCCGGACGAGTTTCGACGGAGGAAACCAATTCACGAGAGCTAGAAGCTCAATGTCTACCCAAACCGAAATTGCTTCAAGGCGGAACCGGCCGAGGAGATGCTGGCCAGGTCAATAGTGTCTATGGGACTACAGACCCAACGTGACTCAAGAACGCTGAGTAAAGTGCCTGCCCCGGGCTTTAAGTCCCTTTCAGGCGTCAGAAGTGACATGGCCGTGGCGGCAAGGA
>Ga0126373_10004795_pt1 | contig 10410 bp, 8 predicted proteins | sample PanSoiMetPlot_11_FD_92545 | JGI IMG/M metagenome (GOLD analysis project Ga0126373, IMG submission 92545) | Tropical forest soil microbial communities from Panama - MetaG Plot_11 | ecosystem: Environmental > Terrestrial > Soil > Tropical forest > Bulk soil | place: Panama | collected 2016-02-17
CACGGGGACGAGTGCGCAGGATGTTCCGTGCGCCCGAAGGGGGCGGCGGAGCCGCCGCATGTGTTTCGGTAGCGATGGGAGAGGTATCGCCGAGGGGCTTCTCGACCGGGGGAGGAGCGACTTCGGTATCGGTTCTAGGTGCCATGGTTCAGTTTCCTTTGAAGTATCGTTTTACACGGATTTCGGCGGCGCCCATCGCGCGAGCGAGCGAAATCTTTGCGTAGTTGAAGTTGTAGAGGCTCGAAATGTATTGCTCATTGGCGCTAGCCACTTGCTCTTGCGCCTGGACCACTTCGACGGTGTCGGTTACGCCGGCGGCGAAGCGGTCACGCGACTGGGTCAGCGTCTGCTCCGCCAGATCGATGTTGCTCTTGGCGACCGCGACCTGCTCGGCGGAGGACTCGAGGTTGAAGAGCGCCGTGCGCACGTCCGCATCGATCTGTCCGCGCAAATTGTCCAGGCGCTCGTGGCTCTGTTCGAGCTGCGCTTGTGTTTGCAAGATGTCTCCGTGTGTTGCGCCACCGGTGAGAATGGGAACGGTCAGGTTCGCGCGTACGTCCATGACACCGTGAGACTGGTCCGCATGCTGACCCGCCAGGCCGTAGTCCGCGTCGAAACTCAAAGACGGGTAACGTTCGGCTAAGGCAGCTTTGTGCGAGTATTCCGCAGCTCGAACGTCCGCCATGGCGGCCTGATAGTCCGAGCGAGAGGCATAGGCGCGCTTCAATGCTTCGTCGACCGTGATTCCCTCGAAGGGCGCATAAGGCGACTTGTCGGTTAAATTGAATTCCTGGCCGGGGGCGAGACCGATCACGCGAGCCAGCGTGAGCTTCTGAATCGCGAAGTCATTCTTGGCTTCGATCAACTGCTGTTGCCGCGTTTGGAGCTCGACATGATTGCGCAGGGCGTCAATCGCTGGCGAGGTTCCAGCCTGCACCTGATCGGCGGCTTGCTGGTAGAGCGCCTGGGCCGTCTTCACTTGCGCGTCGGCGGTTTGAATTCGTGCTTCGTCAGCAATGCACAGTAAATAGTTGTAGCCGGCCGCGAGGACGACCAGGTCGCGCGCGTCCCCGTAGATGTGCTCACTCGACTTTAGCCTTTGGGTAGCCGCGCGAGCATTCTCGATGGCGTTCAGGTCGAAGAGGTTCTGCGTCAGGTTCGCGCGCGCGTCGAAATAGGAGAAAGGGCCGACGATGCTGGGGATGAAAAACCCCGACGACGGCGGCGGGCTGAAGTTGAACCCGAACTCTCTCAGGTTGACTTGAGAAACGTCCACATAGGGCGTCGCATTCACGTGCGGCAGAAGCGCGCTCAGTTGCTGCCAGCGCTGCCCCCGCGACGACGTGATATCCGCGCTGGCCAGGAGTTCGCCGAGATTCTGCTTCAATCCGCGATCGATGGCGTCCTGGAGCGAAAGCTGGAGCACTCCCGGAACGGGTTGGGAGGGTACGCTGCCCGAGTACGGGTTCTGGGAAGAAACCGGCCCTGAAGGCGAGCCGCTTGCGGATTGGCTCGCGGACTGGGACTGATAGCTCGTCGTGGTGGTGGACAAGGCCGTAGCGAGACCCTGCGCAAATGCGGGAGCCGTTACACCGAAGAGCAACGCGGCCACGAACAAGATCGAGCTGCCGGATTTCACGTAACACCCCCTCCTTTGCTCATGTTTCTATGGATGAGGCCCAAACCCTCTTCGACTCAACCTGCACCACGGCGTTGGCCAGCGGGCAAGTCTGAACGGCTGTGTCCGCCAGCGAGAGCACGATGGCGCGGGGCCCGTCTCTCGAGGCTGGGGCATATCAAGTCCCACACTCGTTCGGCCGTGTCGCGCAATGACGATTCCGGATTGACTGCCCACGCGATGGTCACGCCCATCAAGATCAGCTGCGCCAGCCGGCCGACCTCCTTGGGCGGGAGGTCGCGGCGGATTTCGCCGCGCTCTTGGCCGATGGCAAAAATCTCGCTCATGAGGTCCCGGGCGTGGCGGATGCGCTTCTGTAGTTCGGCGCGAACCGGCGCACACGACAAGTGCGCGGCAAAGATAGATCGAAGCAGCTCCGGGCTTACTGATGATTGCCCCGCGAGATCGATAGCGAGCGCTTTCAGGACTGACAGCACGGATTCCGTTCCCGTTTTCGCCCGCGCGAGCGCGCGGCTGACTTGCTCGACTCGTTCTTCACCGTACTGCGCGAGGACGTGCTCTTTGGTGGGGAAATAGTTGAAGAAGGTGCCTTTGCCGACGTCGGCTGCTTCGGTAATGTCTTCGACCGTCGTTTGGAGATATCCGCGCTCGGCAAAGAGTTGCAAGGCCGCGCGAAAGATGCGTTCGTGCGTTTCGGCGCGCCTTCGTTCGCGGCGGCCCAGGCGGCGCTTTAGGGTTCCCGCATTTGCTCGAGCCGGAGTCGTTTTTCGGCTCATGCTTGACCCATCCCCACAATTGACTATAAGTCATGTTTGAGCGAAAGTCAATTCGCGGGCGCACAGAATCCAGTGCCGGACGGGCGAGGATGTTGACCCGGCGCCGGGGACTTCTCCCGGGCACCGAGACAGGGAAGGTTTAAGTTATTTTACCCTTCGAGGGCTGCGTTGACTCAGGGCCGAGGTTAGTTTCTTTGCCGATGGAGGGGCCGGAACAGCGTTGTGCAAGGCGATGTCCTTAGCGCTGAGCTTTCGGCCATAAATGCGCTCGTTGGCGTCGTTGTCCGGTCTCAAGGTCGAGCCTTCCAGCGAAACGCCGGCGAAGAGGCCTCGCGAGCGCGAATAGGTCAGAACCTCGGCGCGCAGAGTCACGTCCGTGTCCGCTTCAGCATCCCGTCCCTTGGGCCCTGCCGCTGCGGAAGCGTCCGCTCCGAGTTTGACCTTGCTGCCGAGGATCGAGCTTGCGCCGCGCTCGTTCATCACCAGCAGAACGAAATCTGTGGCCTGACCACCCAGCTGGAAGCCGAAGCTCGCTCCTTCGAGCGCCATCATTGTTGGCGCGCCCCACGGGCCGTTGAAGTTGTCGCCGCTGCGGCAGGTCATGGCGCCACGGCCATAGCTTCCACCGATCCCAATGGCGGCTTTGATGACGGACGGCATCACGATCACGCATGCCGCTTTGTCGAGCAAGTTCTGCGGAATATCATCGGGGACATCGAGAATTTCCTTCATAACCATGCCGGCGTTCTCGAGCCGGCCTTCGTCTTTGGCTTTATCGTCAGCACGCACGGAGGACGGACTGAAGAGAGCCGGCAGGCCGATCAGTGCAGCAACGAGCAGCGAAAAGAATAGCTTCTTCATTTCTTCCCTCCTGACACTGTTTCGTTCATGATGTCGCGCCTCGGGGCGCCGGGATACGTTGCGTGGTCTGGGGTTTTGGCTGCCCGCGGTGGCCGCAAGCCTTGAGTCAACTCTCATTCTAATTGAATTTTGTTCTGCAGGTGTAACGTTTCTTGCAGCACCACTCGCGCGGCCAGAGCGATGGCATATAATCGCTCGCTCCATGGCGGAGGACATCAACTATCACACAATGATGGCTACGAATAAGTGCCGGCGCATACTGCAGCGGGCGATGGCGGTGTGTCTGGGCTTAGGAATTTCCTGCCTGGCAACCTCGGCCCGCGCCAATTCCGCGCCCGGACGCGTTTCAGCGGCGTCCGCTCGAAAAAGGAGGCTTCGCCCGGACGTTCTCCGCTTCCGGGCTCAGATCGAAGCGGCGCTGGCCGACGGGCATGCCAAGCGGAGCTTCTGGGGCATCGTCGTAGCCGACCGCGATAGCGGTGAGACGCTGTATGAGTTGAACGCCGATCATTTCTTTATGCCCGCTTCGAACACGAAGCTTTTCACGACGGCGCTCGCATTGGCTGCGCTTGGCGGCAGGTACCAGTTCCGTACCACGCTCGAATCCGCGAACCGACTCGATGCAGAGGGCAAGCTTGCGGGCGACCTTGTCTTTGTCGGACGGGGCGATCCCGACCTATCGAATCGCACGTTTCCATACGAGCTGAAGACCGAACGGGATGGGCCGACCGAGAAGGTCCTGGCGGAGCTGGCCGATGCCGCCGTTGCCAAAGGGTTGAGAGAAGTCGACGGCGACATCATCGCAGACGACAGCTATTTTCCCTATGACCCGTATCCGCAAGGCTGGGGCGTTGGCGACATATTCTTCGAGTTTGGCGCACCAGTTAGCGCGTTTGCTTTCAACGATAATTCGGTTTCGATTCAAGTCGTGCCGGGCGCCCAACCGGGAAATCCGGCGACGCTGATCGTGCAGCCTGCGGCCGCGCTTGAAAGCTTTACAAACCAGATCACCACCGGGCAGCCGGGCGGTAATCCCTATTTCGCTGTCGCGCGCCAACCGGGGCCAAACTTTCTTTCTCTTGGCGGGACAATTCCGGCCGGACACGCTCCTGCCGATCTGGAACTGGCGATGATTGCGCCCGCTGAGACGGCCGGACTGGCGATGAAGCAACTGCTCGAACAGCGCGGCGTTCGCATCACAGGCAGCGTTCGTGTCGCCCACGCACCGGCTCCAGAAACGAGCGACAGTAGCGGATTCTCTCCGCCGCTTCCTCCGCCAGCTCCGAGCGCCGCTGGGCCGAACCCTGTCGTTCTCGCTGAACATTTGTCGCCTCCGCTAATTGAAAGTGTCCGGCTCACAAACAAAATCAGCCAGAATCTGCACGCAGAATTGTTGCTACGAACTGTGGCGCGCGAAAAGGCCGGCTTCGGTTCGACTGAGGCTGGGCTCAAGATCGAGCAGGAGTTCCTCAAAGCTGCGGGCGTGATTGATGGCGACGTGGTTCTCTCCGACGGTTCCGGCCTCGCGCGAGACGATCTGGTCACGCCCCGTGGCGTGGTTGCGCTGCTGCAATATGCGGCGCACCAGACCTGGGGCGCGGAATATATCTCAACGCTTCCGATCGCCGGCGTCGACGGCACCCTCGAAAGCCGATTAAAGCAAGCGACGGGAAACGCCGTGATACAAGCCAAGACCGGCTCGCTGGAGCACGTGCGATCCATATCGGGCTACGCTACTACCGAGCGCGGCGAGAGCCTGATCTTCGCGATGTTTGCGAACAACGGTACGCAGCGCGGCCGCGACGCAACGTCTACTCTCGATGCGATCAGCATGGCCATGGTCCGCACGCTTGGCGTGGCGCGCCGAAAGCCCTCATCGAGGAAGAAGGAGTGAAACTGGCGGCGACGAAAAATAGAGAACGGAAAAGCGAAAATGAACGACCGGACGCCCGACAGGTACCGGACAGGTATCTCGTCGCGCATATTCTCGCGCCGACTGAGCCTCGCCCCTTGCCCATTTTCTCTTTTGCCTTTTGGACAGCGAATCCGTGAAATCGAAGGCCACCATCGTCACCGTTTTCGGCAGCTCGCGGCCGCGCCTGGGCGACGCGCACTATGACGAAGCGCGGCAACTGGGAGCGGCGCTTGCCTCGAAAGGCTTTGCTGTTTGCAGCGGCGGATATGGCGGCGTCATGGAAGCTGTTTCGCGCGGCGCAAAGGAAGGAGGCGGGCGAACGCTCGGCGTCACCGCCAAATTCTTCCGCGCGCAGGCCAACAACTGGGTCGACGAAGAAATCCGCGTCGACACCTGGCAGGAGCGGCTGTTCGAGCTCATTCGGCGCGGGCGGGGGTACGTCGTCTGTCCCGGAGGCACAGGCACGCTCGTTGAACTGTCCGTCGTGTGGGAGATGATAAACAAAGGAGTTATGAAGAAAAAACCGTTCGTCTCCCTGGGAAGCTTTTGGATCCCCGTGATTGAATGTGTGCGCGAAGTCGAACTCGGCCACGATTCGGTCTGGGGTGAGAGTGCCGGTCCGCTCATCCACGTCGCGGAGTCTCCGGTCGAGGCCGCGAGTTATCTCAAGTCAGTTCTTGCGGAGCCTGCGTCAGCTCCCGATTGACGAATATGTGTTCGGCGTCTTCCGACTTCGCGAGAGTCTGCAACTTGCCGAATCTTCCAGCACTTGGGGCGGAACAGAACCCTGCATCAACTCCTTCAGCCCGGATGGCAAGGCGATAACCGCGACTTGGTCACAGGTTGCGCAAAGGCGAACGATGGACGAGCTAAGCCGACCGCCGAATTGATTTAGAATGAAACTCGTGAAGTTGGATTACCAAATCTCCTTCGCCGACTTTCGCTCGCTTCATTCCCCATTCCGATCTCAAGCCAGACGGAGCATCTTCGGCGCCTTCTTGGGCGTGTTCGGCTCGCTCATGCTGATCGGTTTGGTTTTGATGAAACAGATGGACATCAGCGCGGGGCTGATGACTACTTGCCTGGGGGCTGGCGGTCTCGCTGCATACTTCTCTTGGGAGAGGTGGAACACTCGGCAGGCGCGGGAGAAATACGAGAAGGGAATTTCTCAAGCCTATGCGGGAACCCACTGTGTCGACGGCCGTACATTTGAAACCCGCGACGATGGCTATTCGGTGAGTTGCCAGTGCGGGTGCGTCTCCAGACCGTGGTCCGGGCTCTCTTTCATATCTGAAAACGCGGCTGTTTTCGTCCTCGGCTCGAGGACCGAGCCCCAGATCATTCCCAAATCCGCTTTCGCCTCGGATGGAATGGTCACGGAGTTCCGCGCGCTCATCTCTCAAAAGCTCAACTCTGACCGGCTGCTGACTGCACGCTCCATCGAGTTCACGCAGACACCAAGCGACGTGCGAATCGCCTGGCAACTAAACTTCGTGCGAGGCGGAGCATGGCGCAGGTTCATAAGGCCGGTCGTAACCATTGTGATGCTGTGCGGGCTTTGGACGATCGTCATTCCTAAGGAGGACCGTTTCGTTCCGACTTTGGCCGGGATCGCTCTGCTTGGCATCCTGGCGTTCGCTCTTCTGATTCGGGTTCGGCGTCGAAAGGGATCCTGGGGACCGCTTCGCATTTACTTCAGCGAAGAAGGACTGCACCTTCAAGATTCGGTCTCGGAAGCCCGCACTCGCTGGGAGCAATTGCTAGGATATCTCGAGGATGAGAACGTTTTCCTGCTTTACTACAACCCGAAGCTCTATCGCATTATTCCCAAGCGGGCACTCGCGGAGACCGACGACGCTTTCAGCTCTATCGTTCATCGGAAGCTCACTCCCTACAACTACCGCGAACCATTTGCGGCGATTCGATCGCAGACGCAATCTCCCCCTCCGAGTCCATCGGCCTCGTCTTCCCTGTTTTCTTGACCGCCTTCGCACGCGCAAGTAAGCTCATTGCTCCCACACCGACGATTTTCGCAGCATTGAATTGTTCAACTTACGCTACCGGATGGGCGAAAAGCGACGTCTCGAGTTCCACGTCAAAGAGAGGCGGAGGGTCCATTGCGAAGGCTTCTTTCGGCGATTCTGATGGTTGAGCGATTCGCATTTTGGCGGAGATGACTTCGCGACGGACGTTTCTCGCGGCACTCGCGGCGACACTGGCTTCGCCGCGCTTTTCCTCGGGAGTGGACGCGGTGCCTGCCTTGCTCGATCACCTTCTCCTTGGCTGCGGCGATCTTGACCGCGGCATCGCGTTTGTTGAGGAGCACCTCGGTGTCCGAGCCGCGTTCGGGGGTGTCCATCCGGGACGCGGCACGCAAAACGCACTGCTCTCGTTGGGCGCGCGTCATTATCTTGAGATCATCGCACCCGATCCAAAGCAGGCCGGTCCGAATGCATCGCAGGGCTCACGAGCAGAGTCGGCCGTTCGCCGATTGCGCGAACTGAATGAACCGCGGCTGGTCGGTTGGGCGGCGCATCCGGGCAATCTGGAGGAATTTGCCGCGCGCCTTCGCCGGGCCGGAGTTGCCTTTGATGGACCCTGGCCGGGGTCGCGCCAGCGTCCGGATGGGCGTCTGCTTCAATGGAAGGCGCTCGCGCTCGCCGATGATCGTGGGGGCGTGCTTCCGTTTTTCATCGAGTGGAGCGCCCACAGCATGCACCCTTCAGAGGATGCTCCGCACGGCGCCAAGCTGACGCAGTTCAGCATCGCAGGGCCCGTCCCATCCGACCTTGCAAGCGTCTCGAAGTCGCTGAACCTCGATGTGACAATCGAGAAGAGCGAGGAGCCTCAGCTCCGCGCCAGCTTCGCCGGACACAGCGGCAACGTGATGAACGTGACCTCGTGACGCCGCAAGTTGTGTCGTCGACAGGAACCGCGCCCACAAACGCTGTAGCGCACATTCCTTGACCGAGGTTCTTCGTGCCAGTAAGCTAACTATTTCACGACGGCGGATTTTCGCCGCGGCGCATTGCTTCTATGGAAACCATTGAAATTACGCTGCCGGACGGGGCGAGGCGCGAGGTGCCGAAGGGCACGACTGCGGCAGAAGTTGCGCGGGACATTTCGCCCCGACTCGCCAAAGACGCGCTTGTGGCGCGGACGAACGGCGAACTCATCGATCTTTCGCGGCCCCTCGAGCGCAGCACCACATTGTCGATTCTGACCGCGAAGGATCCCGAGGCCGTGCAAGTCTTTCGGCACTCGGCGGCGCATTTGCTCGCGGCAGCGGTGCTCGAGCTTTACCCAAACGTGAAGCTCGGCGTCGGTCCGCCGATTGAGAACGGATTTTTCTACGAATTCGTGCGCGATGAGCCTTTCACACCTGAAGATCTCGAGAAAATAGAAGCGAAGATGCACGAGCTCGCCGAGAAGGATATTCCCAACGAGCGAAAGCTGATCCCAAAGCCGGAGGCGCTCGAGCTGTATCGCAAGTCAAAGCAGGAATTCAAATGCGAGCTGGTCGAGGAAAAGGCCAGCCAGCCGATGGTGTCGTTCTACACCACCGGCCAATTCATCGACTTTTGCCGAGGACCGCACATCCCCTCGACCGGGCGTATCAAGGCGTTCAAGTTGACGAACGTGGCAGGCGCGTACTGGAAGGGACAGGAAGGCAATCCGCAGATGCAGCGGATTTACGGCGCCTGTTTCGTGGAACAGAAGGAGCTCGACGAATATCTGCACAAGCTCGAAGAGGCCAAGCGACGCGACCATCGCAAGCTCGGCGCGGAGCTGGATCTGTTCAGCATCGATGAGGACGCCGGACCCGGCCTAATTTTCTGGCACCCGAAAGGCGGCGTCATCCGGCGCCAGATGGAAGACTGGCTGCGCGATGCCCTGGTGCGGCGCGGCTACGAGCTTGTGTTCACGCCACACCTGATGCGACGGCATCTGTGGGAAATCAGCGGGCACACCGGGTTTTACAAAGACAGCATGTTCGGCCCGATGGAGGTCGAGAAGGACCTGTACCAGATCAAGCCGATGAACTGTCCCGGGCACATCCTGATTTATAGGTCACGGCTGCGAAGTTATCGCGAACTTCCCATTCGGCTGGCGGAACTAGGCACCGTCTACCGCTACGAACGCTCCGGCGTTTTGCACGGACTCCTTCGCGTGCGGGGATTCACGCAGGACGACGCGCACATCTTCTGCATGCCGGAGCAGATCGAAAAGGAAATCGAGGACTGCGTCGAGTTTGCATGGGAAGTGCTGCGCGCTTTCGGGTTCCACGATTACGAAGTGGAGCTCTCCGCGCGCGATCCGGGGAAGCCCGGCGACTATGCAGGGACCGTCGAAGAGTGGGAGCGCGCCGAAGGTGCGCTGATGGGGACGCTGAAGCGCATGACCGTCCCGTACAAATACATGCCCGGCGAAGCCGTGTTCTATGGGCCGAAAATCGACGTGAAGCTGGTGGATGCGATCGGTCGACCGTGGCAACTCACCACCGTGCAGTTCGACTTCAACCTGCCGCGCCGGTTCAAGCTCGAGTATGTCGGTGAAGATGGCTCGCGCCACCAGCCGCTCATGGTGCATCGCGCTCTGTGGGGCTCGGTCGAGCGCTTTTTCGGCGTGCTGATCGAACATTACGCCGGCGCGTTTCCCGTTTGGCTTGCGCCGGTGCAGGTCTCAATTCTGCCGGTCAGCGGGAAATTCATGGACTACGCGGGGAAAGTGACGCAGCGGCTGAAGGACGCGGGCTTTCGCGTTTACCTCGATGACCGCAACGAAAAGCTGCAAGCGAAAATACGAGACGCGCAGCTACAAAAGATTCCCTATATGCTCGTATTGGGCGGGAAGGAGGCGGAAGCAGGAACCGTCGCGGTGCGGCATCGCGCGAAAGGTGACCTCGGGCCTCGCCCGCTTGCACAGTTCATCGCCGACCTGCGTCAGGAAATCAGTAATCGCTCACAACCGTCGTAGTCCGCACATGGCGCTCAAAGGACATTCCCCCACCCAATCACTGCGATTTTCATGATTTCGCCGGTTGTGCCGCGGACCGTTTTGCTGGACAGATGGGGGTCCTCGAACGCGATCTTGAAGCGCTATTTCTGCCCCTTTTTATCGAGAAATGTGCCTTCGCGGAGTTCCATGAATGCCTGCCGGAGTTGCTCCTGCGTGTTCATGACGATGGGTCCGTACCAAGCCACCGGTTCTTCGAGCGG
>Ga0126373_10004796_pt1 | contig 10407 bp, 8 predicted proteins | sample PanSoiMetPlot_11_FD_92545 | JGI IMG/M metagenome (GOLD analysis project Ga0126373, IMG submission 92545) | Tropical forest soil microbial communities from Panama - MetaG Plot_11 | ecosystem: Environmental > Terrestrial > Soil > Tropical forest > Bulk soil | place: Panama | collected 2016-02-17
ACCGGTATCGCGGATGCTTATATGGATTCGATCCCGCTGGTCGCGATCACGGGACAAGTTCCCCAGGAAATGATCGGCCGCGGTGCGTTCCAGGAGACGGATTTTTTCGGAATGACACTGCCGGTGGTGAAGCACAGCTACCTGGTGATGGATATCCATGAGATCCCCAGAGTGGTAAAAGAAGCTTTCCACATCGCCCAAACCGGACGCCCCGGGCCTGTGGTGATCGATGTTCCTAAGAATATCCAAAACCAGACTGCCCAACCGATTTTTCCGCCTGACTTGACGCTGCGCGGGTACGATCTGCCTCCGCAAGCGGATTCAGTGGCTTTAAATGAAGTGATCGGCCTGATTAAGTCGGCGCATAGGCCCATGATTTATGCCGGAGGCGGCATTATCTCTTCGAACGCCGCTACCGAGCTTCTGGAATTCGCGGAACGCGCTCAAATTCCGGTCGCAACCACATTAATGGGGATCGGTGGGTTTCCGGAAGATCATCCGTTATCGTTGAAATGGTTGGGGATGCACGGAACCGTCTATGCCAACTGCGCAGTCAACGAATCAGATCTTTTGCTGGCTTTAGGTGTGCGGTTCGATGACCGCGTCACCGGTAAGGTCGAGAAATTCGCTGAGCACGGCACGATCGTGCATATCGATATCGATTTCTCGGAGCTGAATAAAAACAAGGTGGTTCGGCTGCCGATCCATAGCGATATCAAATATGCGTTGACGGAGCTGAACCGGTTGCTGGCCGATGGCGGGTATGAGCGGCACTCGACCAAGTTCACCTTGCACGGGAAATGGTTCAACCAAGTCCAACAGTGGAAAGAGCGTTACCCGCTCGATTTCCAGGATACAGAAGACGTGATCCAGCCTCAGTACGTGGTGCGGCTGCTGAATGAGATGACCAAGGGCGACGCGATCATTACGACTGGTGTGGGCCAGCATCAGATGTGGGCTGGTCAATATTATCAGTTCAAAGAACCGCGACAGTTTCTGACTTCGGCAGGGTTGGGAGCCATGGGTTTTGGGTTCCCGGCTGCGTTAGGCGCTAAGGTGGCGCATCCGGACCAACAAGTGATTGATATCGATGGTGACGGCTCGTTCCTGATGAATGTCCAGGAGTTAGCCTGCGCCCACATCGAAGGGATCGCCGCTAAAGTCATTATTTTGAATAACCAGCACCTTGGGATGGTGGTGCAATGGGAGGACCGGTTCTACAACAGTAACCGTGGCCATACCTTCCTGGGTGACCCTCGCGATCGGGCTCGGATTTATCCGGATTATGTCCAGCTGTGCAGTGGCTTTGGAGTGCCCTGCGAGCGCGTCCTGCACAAGAAAGACCTGCGGGCAGCGTTGCAACGGATGCTGGATTCAAAAGAGTGTTACGTGCTCGATATCATGGTCCCTTACACCGAGCATGTGCTCCCGATGATCCCGGCCGGTAAGACCTATCGCGATATCATCATCGACGAGCGCCACGGGAAATTCGAAGGATAGCCGATGCACCTCCGGATTCAGTTGCCATGCTGGGTCGCCATCGGGCTATTGTTCTCAGCATGCGCAACTCTCGAAACCGGGGGTGGTAGTCCTGATTTTGCGCTGATTAAATGTCCGGTAAGTCCGGCGCAAGCTTCGACCGCGCAAGTCCATGTGCAACGATATCTCGGTGCGGTTGCGTCTGGTCATCGGCCGGCGCCGCGAAATCGGTATGTGGCGGTTAAGACTCTGCCACCGAATAAGAAACAGACTGCCGCTTACATCAAAAAACGCCAGGCAGCAGAGACTGACGCTGCTGCTAAGCACGAGGCGCTTCCGGCAAAATGGGCAGAACCTTCCCAGCTTAAGTGCGTATGCATTTACGATACGCAGAGTAGACAATTCGTCGGCACCGTCTGTTATGTAATCAGTTCAGAACCTGCGATCGGCGAATTAGCGCGTTTCGATACGCTGAGCGCTGAGTTCGTCGGAAGCGGCGAGGAGCCACCGCCGGCTGCTTCGCAGTAGGTGGTAGAGCGAAAAACTCGGCGCGCCCACGGTAATCGTTCGTCACGGAACGAAATCGCGCCGGTTTTGAGCCGTTTCGCTCGGCCACCGTCTAAATTTTGGTCCCACCCAAACGCTAAATTCAGATCGTCAATCGATATTGCCATCCCCACGGAACGGCTCAAATCCGGCGCGGCACCACGCTAAGCGGTGGCGATATCCTCGGCGCGCCGAGATTTTCTCCCTACCAAGTTGTCCGGCTGGCAATTGCGGTTTAAGTCAAGCGCGATGGAAGAGAACGAGCTTTTGGCGGTACGTCGCCAAAAACTGCAACAGTTGATCGAAAAGAACTGGTCACCGTTCGGGGGACGCTTTGACGTCTCCGGGACGATCGAAGAGATCCGGGAGGGATTCGTCGAGGGTAGAAAAGTGGCCCTGGCCGGCCGGATTACGGCTCATCGGAACATGGGCAAGAGCCAGTTCGTAGACCTGAGCGATCTGACCGGGCGTATGCAGGTCTATTTGAACCTCAAAGAATTGCCGCCTGAACAGGCCGAGCTGTTCGGGCTGGTGGATATCGGGGATTTTTTAGGTGTTACCGGGGAAACATTTGTAACGAAGACCGGTGAACCCACGGTTCGCGCCGAATCGTTTCGACTGTTATCTAAGACTCTCCGGCCATTGCCCGACAAATGGCATGGGGTTACCGATGTCGAGATCCGGTATCGCCAGCGTTATCTCGACCTGATCGCAAACCCGGAATCGCGACGGACATTCTTGATCCGGAGCCGCGTGCTTCGAGAGATCCGGGAGTTCTTTTATGATCGTGGCTTTATCGAGGTGGAGACGCCCATGATGCAGACGGTAGCCGGCGGCGCTGCGGCTCAGCCGTTTCAGACGCATCATAAAGCTCTGGGAGTCGAACTTTTCTTGCGGATCGCGCCGGAACTCTATCTCAAACGGCTTTTGGTCGGCGGATTTCCCAAGGTATTTGAGTTGAATCGAAACTTCCGGAACGAGGGGATCTCGCGCCGGCATAACCCGGAGTTCACCATGCTGGAAGCCTATTGGGCGTATGCGGACTTCGAGTTGATAGCGGAGCTTGTGGAAGATCTGATCTGTCGCCTGGCCGAGGTGATAACGGGCGGGTTGACCATCGAACACAAGGATGCGGAAGGAAATGTCCGGCGAACTATCCGGCTGCAACGGCCTTGGCGCCGGGCACGTTATCATGATCTGATCCGGGAAATTGAACCGCAGTGGTTCGATCTCACCGTTGACCAAAAACGGAGCCGTTGTCAGGAGCTAGGCGTTGAAATCTCGCCAGGGATGGTGGAATTCGAAATCACTCAGCAGGTCTTCGAGAAACTGGTCGAAGAAAAGACGATCGATCCGGTGTTCGTCACCCATTTACCAGTTGAATTGGTGCCGTTAGCAAAACAAAACCCGGCAGATCCCAGCCTGGTTGACGTTTATGAGCTGATTATTAACGGGGTAGAATTCTCACCTGGCTATTCCGAATTGAATGATCCGATCACACAACGGCAGAGATTGGTTGAACAGGCCGGTGAAGAAACCCAAAAGATTGACGAAGACTTTTTGCTGGCGCTGGAGCATGGGATGCCGCCTGCTGGCGGCTTTGGTCTGGGTATCGACCGTTTAATAATGCTCTTGGCGGGCGCTGAATCGATTCGGGATGTCATTCTTTTTCCGCATTTGAAACCGAAAACTCGAGAATGAGTGTAGCGGTTTCCTCTGAGGTCAAAAGGGACTCTGCCTACGCGCATCAATTCAGCCTGTATAACCAGCTGAATTTTCAGATCACGTTAGGCACCCCGATGGTCTTGTATGCCAAGTCGCTCGGGGCGAGTTCAACGACCATCGGTATCGTTGCCGCCTTGGCGCCGCTGTTGACGGTCCTGCAACTGCCAACGGCTTACTTCATCCCAAAGATCGGTTACAAGCAGTTCGTTCTGCTGGGCTGGTTTTCGCGGACATTGACCGTCTTTAGTTTTGCGCTGCTGCCCTTGGTAACCGCGTTTGATAACGCGACGAAGACTAGCCTGATGTTGATGGCGCTGTTCATCTTCAATGTATTGCGCGGAATATCGACGGGGGCGTGGTTGCCCTGGCTAACCTCGCTGGTTCCCGAGGAACAAAGAGGGGATTTCCTTCGGAAAGACCAAACCTATGTCCAAATAGGCGGTCTGCTGGCGCTGGCGCTTTCGTCGGTCGTGCTATGGAGTAGTGGGAAACCTTGGCATTTCTCCGTTCTGTTTTTTCTTAGCGCCTGCGCCGCGACATTGAGCTTGTTTTTTATTCGCTTGGTTCCCGATGTCGAAGTTGGCGATCAGGTAAAGACTTCGGGCCAACCAGTACCCTGGGCAGCCATGCTGAAATATCCTCCTTTCACCAAACTGCTGATTTTTACCGTGGTCTACAACTGGGTGATCGGAGGCCTGGGTGCGTTCATCGTCGGGTTCTTGCAAAATGTCGGCGGGTTCAGCGATGGCATGATTTTGGGCTGCAACATGTTCGCCTTTGTCGGGGCGGCGATCAGTGTGCCATTGGTTGCCGGTCTCATGGACCGAACCGGGACGAAGCCGATCCTGCGGACAGCCTTGGTTTGTTATTTTTGGACCGTGATCTGTTGGCTCCTTATCTCGAGCGGTCTCTTAAACATAACGCCGGTGATGGTCGTGCTGATTTATCTGATCTTAGGTGTCGCCGGCGGCTTGTTTGGGATTGCTAACACGCGGATTGCCATGGACACCATGCCTTTGATGGGCAGAAACCATTTCTTTGCTCTATTCACCGTGTTTACCTCAATGAGCTTAGGGCTGGCGCCGATCTGCTGGGGGATCTTTCTGGATGCCGTTGGGCATGCCCAGTTCCAGTTAGGCGTATTCCATGTGAACCGGTATAGTCTTTACTTTCTGATGTTGACCGTGCTGGTTGCAGTAACTTTTGTCCTGGCCCATCCGCTGGTAGAAAAGAAAGGCGAACCGTTACCTCTCGCAGTGCGCGATGCCGTTATCTACGCTCGGCTCCGTTTATTTGCCAGGTTGCTGAACCGATGATGGATGGTGCCAATGTGGAGCGGCCGCGGTTGTGCGGGCAAATCGTTGGGGAGGGATCGCGTTCCCGCGATCCATCGTTACCGAAGCCAAGCACGTTTTATGATCGAGGACAAAAATACACCCTGGGGCTGACACACGTCTTCACGGCGCGCGGGGACGCGCGCCCTCCCGGAATTGCGCCTCTCGGCATTTCGACAACTTTCCTCTTCCCAACGTGAAAAAACCGCTCCTTCCATTCAGTTATTTTATCGCGCTGCGATATCTTAGACCGAAGCGGACCTTTCTTTCGGTCATCACTCTCATTTCGATCATTGGGGTCGTGCTCGGCATTAGCGTTCTGATCATTGTTATCTCCGTGATGACCGGCTTCGAACGCGAGCTGGAACGTAAGGTGATTGGTTTCGAAGCCCATATCACCATCAGCCCCGAGCCAAATTCGTTTCTTAGTAACTGGCGAGAAGCCATGAAAGTGGCCGAAAAAGTGCCGGGTGTTATCGGCGTAACTCCAACCACTCTGGAACCGGTAATCATCGAGTTCAGGCAAAGCCGCATGTCCGTGTATGTCCGCGGGCTTGACCCGTCCCTGGGAAGCGACCAAGTGATCGACCTGAAACCTGCTATGATAGCAGGGAAATATGATTTAAACGGCGACAAGTGTGTGCTCGGCTCGGAGTTAGCCGGCACTCTCGGGATTGAAGTCGGAGACAAGCTGACGCTCTACTCGGGCGGTAACCCGAATCATATCATTGATCTCCTAAAGCAGGCCCAAGATCACCCGGACAACAAGGAATCGATACAAAAAGCGATCGATCTGGTCGTGCCGACTGAATTAGAGGTAACCGGGATCTATAGCACCGGCCGTTATCTGTATGACTCGAGCTACGTGATCGCCCCGCTTAACGTCGGGCAGGAGTTATACGGTCTGGAAGACGCCGTTCACTTCATCATGATAAGGACGTCTAACCCTTACAGCGTCGACGGAATCACCGCTCAATTAAATCGCGAGCTCGGACAGCTCAATCCACCGTTACATGCAGTTTCCTGGATAGATCAAAACCGGGAATATCTGGATGCCCTGCGAGTGGAACGGACCACGATGTTCTTCATTCTGACGTTTGTCGTTATCGTGGCTGCGTTCGGCATCATGAGTACGCTCATCACGACCACGGTACAAAAAACCCGGGAGATCGGCGTGATGAAAGCGCTCGGAGCCACGATGGGACAAATGCTGTGGGCGTTCCTTGCCCAAGGCACCTTAGTTGGATTCTTTGGCACCTTGATTGGGCTCGGTACCGGAATATTTCTGGTGCAATACCGTAACCAGGTACGCGATTTCCTGGGGTCCGCTTTGCACATCCAGTTGTTCCCCGCTTCGGTCTACCAGTTCTCGGCAATCCCAGCGGAGATCGTTCCCCATGATGTCGCGGTGATCTGTATTAGCGGTTTCGTCATTTGCACGGTGGCGGCCCTGATCCCGGCCTTCTTTGCGGCCCGGCTCGATCCGGTCAAGGCGCTTCGTTTCGAATAAAATTCTGGTGTCGGGCTCTATCCCTATCTAAGATGCGGGATTTAGCGATTATAAATTCACCAAAGAACCATAAAAGTGTGAAGTGAGTGGCAAAGTTGACGGTTTTCTGGTTCTTTCACTTGTCTGGTGAATATATAATCTGGCTCCCGGATCATGATTGCAGATTGGGAAACGTTCGTAGCGCGGCATAGCGGACGAGCCGAATTCGACCTCGGCCTGGTTCGGCCGGGGGACACACTTCGAGTGGTGACCGATCATACCGATTATGTGTTCGAGATTGTGGAGGGAGCAGAGGCCCAGCTCCGATGCTCTCGCCCGGACCGTCCCACTGGCCGGGTCCGGATTTCAGGTTGTGGTTTTGCCTTTTCCACGACCTTTAAGCCTGGGAGGCTGTTCTGCGGCGGCCGCCTCGAGTTTACGTTCCTCCGGAATGATATCCCGGCCCGGTACCGGACGACGTCGATCAACGCGATCGTTCACAGTCACCGGGGGGAGCGCGAAGTGGACGTGGACGTGGAGAGGTTTTAGGGGCGGAACGAGCGTTTTACCGGGTCCACGAATGGGACTGATGGGACAAATTGGGCTTATGGGTCGCGCCGTCATCCCAGTACTCCAGTACTCCCCGCTCCATCACTCCGCTGAGCTTCGGTTTCTCACGTCTCGCGCGAGAGGCCGCCATCGCTCCGCGGCCGCGAAGAGGACCGTCGTCATGATCACCAGGGTGAGGAGGAGAGCCGGCACATATCCGGTCCGATATCGGTCCAGGTCGAGGGTGTGGACAACCCCAACGGTCAGCATGTTTCCGTACACTGCCGTGCTGACCATGATCACCGCTAGTGCCGGCAGGCGGAGATCAGAGAGCCTTCGGGTCGAGAAGATCGGAATGAGAGAGATAAAAAATGCGACCTGGATGATCGAAGCGAGTTTGGCCAGGATAATCGCCACGTAACGCAACCAATTGACGCAATCGATCTTCCAACCTTCTTGATACACTTTCGCCAGGTTAGCCAGGTAGCCCAGATAGGCCGGTTGATTCCGTAGATAGTCTTTTGATTCAGCCGCGGTCAGCAAATCCTGGGGCGCGGGACTGAACCGCGCGGAAATATCCAGAGCTCGCTTTCTACTCACGGAATGCGCGGTGAAATCACGGCTCGGTGCAGATAGATAGATACGCAATTCCTTACCGATCTTGGCCAGCATGGCTCCCGGTGAGCCCAGCCAGGTCTTGAAATAGGTTGTGTAACAAAGTCTGATCAACTCGGAGTCGGTCAGCCTTTGCTCATTGGCGAACCCCCTGAAAAAATCCTTCGTGTACATGATGTAGTCAGGAGCGAAGCCGAGCGTGGGACAAGCAAGCGGGACTTTCCGAGCCTCGATCCAGGCTTGTTTCAATTCTTGATAAAACCGGTCCTCTTGGTCGGGCGAAGGCGTATCCGTCTCGGTAATCAGGTGTTGCTTCTCCGCGTTTTGGAGAATCTGGGCTGCGTGTATCGAAACCAAGGTGAACGGCAGGAAGGTCCGCGAACCGGCGTCTGGTCGAAAGCCGAGCAGATTTGGAAAAATGAAGAGACCGCCCGTCGCCACCACCGCCGCGAAGAGAGGTATCCAGCGCAACAAACGCGAACCGGCACCAAAAATCCCCGCGACTAGCAGAAGGAAACTGGGGATCAGGGCGAATCCCCAACTTGGTTTTAACAGCAGAACGCAATAGGAAGTGAGTAGGGTGGCCGCGCCGAAAACGATCGCGGGCAAATCCTTGTGGGAAACCCATCGCATTCTGATGTAAGCGAGCGTCAGAAGGAGATAGGTCAGAACCAAGAACGCTAACACGCCTTCCGGCTGGATGGTCATTTCGAAGCGGACCTGTGTGGTGTTTAATAAATAAATCGCGCCGGTCAATGCTCCCAGGAAGACAGCCAAGCCATGGCAAACGACCGTCCTCTTCGGTAAGAGTTTTAGCCAGATCCATACACCGAACCAGAGAAGTGGCGCGCTGGCTAAGCCGCAGAATTGTTGGACTCGCACAATCCAGGAAAAATCACCGCCGGCCTTCAGTATGAGGGTGAGAATGCCGGGATAAAACCAAGCCCGTCCATCGGTTTGCTGAAACCCGGCGCCGCCTAGCCAAGAGAGCGCCGGATGCAGATAACCCCAAGAGTCCGGTGTAAGCAGCGGGACGGCCGGCAAACCGCTGCGTTGTTTAATCCCCCAAAGTACCCCAGCGAGCACCAGGAACAGAGAGGCAATGTCGAGCTTATAAAAAGAAGGTCTTTGGCTGGTGATTGCGAAAGATGGAGAAGGGAAACACCGTCGTCAAACTGGTAGGGCGAGGCTCCCGAATGGCCTGAGGCTTTTAACGAGCTGCTGGCACTTGATGAATCCCAAGGCTGCGCTAGACCGATGCGCGTGCCGAGCCGCGGGTCTGCGAAGGAGTTAGGAGCTAGAATCTAGAAGCTAGGAGGGGTGACTCACATTTGGTGGGGCGAGGCTCCCGAATGGCCTGCGACTTTTGACGAAGCTGCTAGCGTTGATGAATCCCAACACTGCGCTAGACCGAAACGCGTGCCGAGCCGCGGGTCTGCCGTGTCGCTACTCTCTAGGCTTTCGACAAACGGTTGCTGCATTGCCCGATCGCCGCGCTTCACCATGCCGCACGATATGCCCCGGCTCGGCGAGCGCATCGGGTGTAGCTAAATGCTGGGTTTAAGCATGCTGGCAACTTCGTTCAAAACTATAGAGTCATTCGGGAGCCTCGCCCCACCAAAAAACCTCCTAGCTCCTCACTTCAGCCCCGCTCGTACCACCTCGACCGTCCTCTCCAGATCAGAGCCGGTGTGCGCCAGACAAAGGAATCCGGCCTCGAACTGAGATGGCGCAAAATAGATGCCGGAACTTAAACAATGATGAAAGAAGGACCGAAACGCAGCCAGGTCGGAGCGCCTGGCGTCTGCCAGGTTGTGAACCGGAGGCTCGCGGAAGTAGAGACAGAACATGGAGCCAATCCGATGAAACGCATAGTTTCTGCCGGTTTCATTTAAGGTTTGCTTGACCGCGGCTTCCATTTCGCTCCCCAATTTCTCTAATCGGTTAAAACCGTCGGTGCGTTCGAGTTCCCGAAGTTGGGCGAGGCCCGCGGCCATGGCCAACGGGTTACCCGACAATGTACCGGCCTGATACACCGGCCCATCCGGGGACAACTGGTCCATGATCTCGGCCCGACCGCCAAACGCTCCGACCGGAAGTCCGCCTCCGATTACTTTGCCGAGCGCAGTCAAATCGGGGCGGATTCCAGCCAGTTCTTGATAACCGCCTTTTGCCAATCGGAATCCCGTCATGACTTCGTCAAAGATCAAGAGCGCGCCGTGCGAGGAACAGAGTTGGCGCAGTTGCTCCAAAAAACCCGGAAGCGGTAAATAAATGCCTGCGTTAGCGGGTACTGGCTCGACGATGACCGCAGCAATTCGATCGCCTTGAGCCGCAAAGACTGCAGCGACTTTCTCCGGGTCGTTGAATGGCAACGTGATGGTGAGTGCCGCTAACTCCGCAGGGACGCCGGCGCTGTCCGGTGAGCCATGCGTCAAAGCTCCGCTCCCTGCCTTTACCAAAAGCGAATCGACATGGCCGTGATAGCATCCCTCGAATTTAACGATCAAATCTCGGCCAGTGTATCCGCGAGCCAGCCGGATGCACGACATGGTCGCTTCGGTGCCACTATTAACCAAGCGCACTTTCTCCACGGATGGCACCCAGCTACAGATGAGCTTTGCCATCTCGACTTCGAATGGATTCGGAATGCCAAAGCTCAGCCCGTTG
>Ga0126373_10004797_pt1 | contig 10407 bp, 11 predicted proteins | sample PanSoiMetPlot_11_FD_92545 | JGI IMG/M metagenome (GOLD analysis project Ga0126373, IMG submission 92545) | Tropical forest soil microbial communities from Panama - MetaG Plot_11 | ecosystem: Environmental > Terrestrial > Soil > Tropical forest > Bulk soil | place: Panama | collected 2016-02-17
CTAAATCACTTTGTGAACTCCGCTGCCTTCGTGCCGGCGCCGATAGTTGGGCCGGATGGGTCGACGGGTTTTGGGGACGTTCCTCGCAATTGCTTCATTGGACCACATCAGGCGAACATGGACCTGTCGGTTGGAAAAACCGTTCGCATCGGCGAACACCAGAGCGTCCTGTTCCGGACCGAGTTTCTCAACGTGGCCAACCATCCTTCGTTCGCCAATCCACCGGCCACAGACATCGAAAACGCAAGTTCACTGGCAAAGATCAACTCGACGGTTGGCAATCCGCGGTTCATTCAGTTCTCATTGAAGTATTCGTTCTGAGGCATCCCACCGGGGCGCAAGCCCGCGCAGCTTCCTCGAGTGACGCCCGAAGCGTCCACCTCACGGATTTCTCCTCTAGAGAGAGGCGTCTCCGCTGTCAATTGTTTTCCTGTCTGGCGTTATCTTCCTTACTTTCTCCGAGCCTGGACCAGTACCCGCTGTCTGCCCCCGCGTGCAATTGACACACGGCTAATGCCGAGGCCCCAGGGACTTTTCCATCGGCGTTCCGCGGAATTTACTGAGTGCATTGGCAATCCGGAAGCCGGGTTTTTGCTCTCTGGTTCAACACGCGCTCTCCAGGAACTTGTTGGGAAGTCCTTCGAGTTCGCTCTAGACAAGTTCCTGGCACTAGCGACGCGTCGAAGACGCAGTCGGGGCTTACCTGGCACCTATATCCAAACCCAAGTAAATCAAGAGCACTAGCGAGAGGCGAAAAGAAGCTCGATACTGGTAAACATAGACGGCGGTAACCACGGTGTCGTTCGTGGACCTGACCAACCTCGCCTTCGAAATAGGCGCCAACGCGCTGTATTGGCGAAAAGTTCCGCTCGCCTCTCTGCGAGCTGTTAGTGCTAAAATCCAGCCTGCGGAGACGCGAGATATGCCTTATTGCCCGATTTGCAAAGTAGAGTATCGTACGGGTTTTGCTCGATGCTGTCATTGCTCAGCCTTACTCGTTGGCAGTTCCAGTGAGGCTGATGCTGAGAGAGTAGTTCTTCTGTGGGAAGGGGTAAGCCGGCACAAATTTGAGGCACTTGTGGCAGCCTTGCATGAGGCGAACATCCCCAATCGAGGCAAGTGCGGCGCTGATACTGGGGCGGCGTACGTCTTCAACCTACGTGGAAGACGATTACTGAAGGGCATGAAAAAAACGTCGTGGCAAGTCTCTGTGTTAGAAGCGGATTATGAACGGGCGCAGAATATCGTTCGATCAACTTGTCCGGGCAATACTTCAGACAAATAGGTACTATGTGAACCTTTTCCGATTTGCACGACTTACCAGGGATACCAGGGGTTGAGCAATTGAGCGGTCGCGCTCGCGGCTACCCAATCGCATGCTTCATCCAAAGAAATGGACGCGCATTCTGGTATAGAGCCTTCACATGGATAGAAACCATGTTCGACTCTCACGTGATAGCCAGCCATCTGCAAGTGTCCCCGATAAATGATGTGGGAACTGTCACCACTGCGTAACTCGACCGGGTGCTCCGGAAATTCGAACTCGTGGTCTCGCTCGCGGAACACTTTGCTAGCCCTCTGAATCAAATCCCCTGGAATTCTGGCCGTGATGTCGGAGCCGAGCGGAACACTTCGACGATAACAAAGAAAGTGTGGATTACGTTCTAGGAAATATATTCCTCCTAACCTCCTATCAAGTTGAGTTGAGCGCAGGGAACCTTCAATAGAGTCACGTTGTGACTTGAGTGAGGCGGCTCGCGGCTATCAGGTCTCGACCCGCGAACTGTGGAACAGAAAGCAGCCGATAATGATTAGCAAGGATGCGGCACCGATCATTTCGTTTCCGATGAAGAGTCCCACCATCGAGACAGTGAATACCGCCTGAATCAACACAGCGAAGCCGCAGATCAGGGCGATAGGCTTGCTCAAACGTGCTTCCCCGAACGTGACGACCAGCACAATGAGCGCAAGGACGATCCAACTCCACGCCATCGAGAGAAAGGCAACCTCGAAAACAGATTGCAGAGCAATCGGCAGATTCGATGAATGCACCGCCGGGGCGGCGAACTTTACATATGCGAGGCAATGCAGGGCGGCAGCCACAAGCAGCACAACGCAACCCAACGTTACCAATGTGCGCGATACTGTACGGCGAGTCATCATCTGATTCGGTATTTCTTCCTCAGGAAGAATGCATTCGTAGTTGCGGAACCAGTGGAGGATGCCTTAAGAGCGCGACTGCGTCAATAGTGATGCCATTGTCCAAGTGTTCTAAATCAGCTTGAGTAACTGTTCCATCCAAACAGATCGCCTCTCTAGCTTGATACCGATATTCACCAGTTGTCCGGCGGGACTAATGAACGCGGTCCCAACGGCATCGTTGTTGGAGTCACACAGGTTGGTGAACAGCAGGAGTTGATTGTCCCAATGATAGCCGGAATAACCTTGATTTGCTGAGCTGAGCAGCTCGGCGGCTCCCGTCTTCGAGGAGAAATCCACAACATCCACCCACACCGCGCCATAGCTGTTGGTCCAATGCGACCAGCGGTCGTAGCCCGAGACGGGTCGCTCAGGCAACACAATTCGAATTGAGTCGCCGTGGGGAATATTGTTGAGGCCCGGCGGAGAAACTTGGACGTTGTCTTTCCACGGATAAATAAGGAGCGCAGAAACTGTTTCCTTCGGTTGACCCAGGAGGCTGTGAAATTGCGCATCGTAGGGGAGTGATTGGCTCCCTTCGCATCAAGGCTTGTGGGGGCTAGGTCGAAAACCGGGCTAGGGAAGCATATCCTCATGCTAATGCCCGGTAAACTCGACTTGTCGGGAGTAGACCAGCTCGGCGAGGATAACCGCGAGGGGCATTCTCGGTTAATAATTCTTTAGAGAGTAACCGGAAGGGCTCCTAGACCTCGCAAACCAATGTTGGGTGCCCACTCGGGACGCTCCGACGCCAATTGCATACGCGGAAACTCTTGAACCAATCGCAAAATCGCCACCTGTCCCTCTAGCCGGGCAAGTTGATTCCCGATACAAAAATGTGGGCCTGCCCCAAATGCAAGATGTGCGTTGTTGAGCCTCGTCAGATTCAAACGGCAGGGGTCCTCAAATTGTTGCGGGTCGCGATTTGCCGCTCCGAGCATGAAGGCAATTACATCTCCCTGGTGCAAGCGCGCACCGCAGAGTTCCATGTCGTCCTTCAAGATGCGTCCGGCGTATTGGACCGGGCTTTCGTAGCGAAGCAGTTCCTCGACGGCTGAGCGAATCATCTCAGGCTGGTCACGCAAGCGCGACAATTCCTCGGGATGCTGTAGGAGGGCGTGCATTCCATTGCCAATCAAGTTTCGAGTGGTCTCGTGTCCGCCAAAAAGCAACATCACGCACTGCGCATAGAGCTCCTCTTCCGTCAGGACCTCATCGTCTTCTTCAATGTCGAGCAGCAGGCTGATTAGATCACCGCCCCTTCGCCGTCGCCGCTCCGCCACGGCTCCGCGAAAAAACTCGGTAAGCGCGACGATTGCCAGTTGTGCTCGATGAGTTTGCTCCAAAGTGCGATGCGGATTCCCGATGAAAGTCGCGATTGCATCCGACCATTGAACCAGTCGATCCTGCCCTGAGCCTGAAAGGCCAAGCATCTCCGCAATCACACGCACGGGCAGAGGGTGCGCGATTTCATGCATGAGTTCCGCCTCGGAAGCATGGCGCAGCGGTTCGAGCATTCGATCAACAATCGCCTCAATTTGCGGACGCAAAGACTCTGCCACCGCCGGAGAAAAGCCTTTGTTCATTAGCTTACGCAGGCGGGAGTGCTCGGGAGCGTCGATGAAAAGCATCCACAAGCCCAGCATGCGCGCCAGCTCGGCAAACTCCGCCCGCCTTTCTGCGGGGAGTGCAAGCAGCGATGCTGCGCTGCGCTTCGCGGAGAGTCTCGAGTCTTTTAGAATGGAAGAGCAGTCTGCATAACGGAACACGGCCCACATGCCAGGGCCCCAGTCCACATGATGAATCGGGCCCTCCTCAAGGAACCGCTGATAGATAGGATAAGGATCTTGTAGAAATCCCTCGGTGAAGAGGGTTTTCTTTGCAGGAGAGGGTTGCGTTGTGGACATCAGATGCCTCACGAGTGAGGTCGCCCTAATCCGTCCAAGGACACAACCTCAAAGGCGATGACGGGAAGACTGTACCACTTAGAGAATACCAGTAAAGGCTGACTTAACCTTCCGGCGCACGGCTGTACTATCAGTCGCGAAACTAATCAACGGAAACATCAGGGGCTCACGCTCTTTCGCTCAGTCGTTAAATGGCAGGACCTAGCAGGCCTTGCATGAGGAGCCTCCTTGGTGCTTTTGAATCCGCATGGTCGCTGAGTTCAGCAGTTGTACACCAAGCGCTCCTCCCTTGATCTATACATTCGAACTTACCGGCACCTTCAACTGCGAGGAATGTCCAGTAACAGTCGTGACGAGAAACAGGCAATGATCCATCTTTGCCTGACCTCAACTTCTCAAGCCGTGGCCTGCACCACAGAGGTGAATCAGTCAGTTCCGGGATGCTTTATCCCACATAGAAGGTCAATGGCGCGGCAACAGTGCGCGCATGAGGCGGATGTCGTCAATCCAGACGCGTCCTTTTCCTTGCACCACTAAGTTGAGACGGATCAAATCCGGCTTTTGTCCGGCCTGCAGAAAAAACGGCGTGGCAATGGTCATCCAGCTCGTGGTGCCAGTTATGGGCCGGTCCAAGCCGCGCGAGAAAAATTCTCCCTTGCCAGGAAGGCGGACCCACATTTCGAGGAACGCTTTGCCGTCAAGCTTCTGAGACTGCAAACTCGCCTGGTAAATGAGGACCGCATTTTCGATGCTAACGTCAGTCACTTCAAATAGCGGCACAATCATAGGCTCCGCAGCGTCAACGAGTATGGAACCCTTGCCGTCTGACGAGGTCTGTCGGTCAAAGCTGACACCCGTGGTCGCGCGTACGTCTTCGACGCTGTCCAGAACAAAATGCTTTAACTCTACGGGAGGAGTCTGCGACGGGGAACTAATACAAGCAATCATAGAGAGGGAGAAAAAGACAAGTGAAGCTCCCTGTTTCATGTCCACTCCTTTGGGCTTCGTGGGGCGCAATTCTCAAGCCCTTGAATTTATGTTAACGGGGATTCTGTCTCGCAAAGCACCTATCTCTATCGCGGTTATGTCACAGTTACGTCGCAACAATCCGCATGGGGAGGATGCATGTCCAATGCAGTCTCAAGTCCGATTAAGGCATTTGCGGCGACTTTGGCACGAGGCTCTACTTGGACGGTTTCCGAACTAACCAGGGACAATGAGGCCCTTTAATGCTCCCGTTGCTGAGCCAACAAGGTGTTCGCCTCGTCGAGTTGCTCGTGGGTCATAAGACGAGAAACAGATTTGCGGCGTTCAGACGCGCGGCGGTCACCGTGGGAGCTGGCGCGGGAGTACCAAGCAAACGCGGCAATGTAATCCAGAGATACGGCTTTTCCCGTTTCGTAGGCGTAGCCGAGGTCGGGTTCGGCATCGGGGTAACCCTGGTGCGCTGCCAGTCGTTCCAAGGTCAGCGCTTCAGCGTAATTTCATTTGAATAACTTCCGCTGAACCTAGGGCCCTAGTCCAAATGCGAGCCATCGTCCCTCGACTCGAATCAGCGAGGGCGCTCATTTGCCGCCAACTTCAATATGGAACGGACGAATTCCTCTTTTCCCGTGGTATATGCGGGCCGATCATCGGGAAACTTCGCCGCAAGCGCCCGTTTTAGCACCGCGTATTGCTTGGCAGCATCGGGGTGGCGTTCGAGGTAGTCGCGAAAGGCTAAGTGGCTCGTCCAGAACAAGCTGTTCATCTCGCAAAAGTTTAGATGATGAGTTCTCTTGTCCTCCCCGCCTTTAACGAAGTATCTGCGTCCAAGAACGTCACCATTCCCCTTGTCCTTGTAGCCGATCCTGATGAGATCGTCTCGGAAAGGTTCGACGTCAGATAAGATTTTGACCGCAGCGAGAATATCTACGATCGGTTTTGCCGGCATTGCCGGTATGGACGTGCTGCCAATGTGACGAATGTCAAGGAGCTTGGGTCCCATGATCTGGCACAGAATCTCTTTTTCTTGGCGGAAATATTCGGCCCACTTCGCATGGTGGGCAACGACCTTTACCGCCCATCGGGGTAGTCCGATCTCATCGTCATCCATAAAGGTTGATGTTATCAAACGACATGACTCAGAATCCCCCCTCCCAGCTAGGCAGACGCGCCGGGAGTTGAGCCGTCTGTTGCGCGCACATCAACCGGACGCAGCGGATTATCGAGGCAGAACTAAAGAAGCACTCCAAACGCATTTCCGGCAGAATCATTGACCGAAAGACCAAAATCTTGCTTCCCTAATTCGTTGACAGGAGTCTAAACTGTTGCCTTGTCATTGATCGACAGGAGAGCCCTTTATGACCAAGCCTGCAGATCTTGCTCAAGGGACGCTGAACCTTTTGATCCTGAGGACCATTGCGCTCGAGCCCATGCACGGTTGGGGAATCGCGCAACGCATCCGGCAAGTCTCCAAGGAGGTGTTGCCGGAGACCAAGTGGCGCTCTACGGCGCTTCAGCGCCTCGGGCAACAAGCGTGGATTTGTGCTAAATGGGAGAATCGGAAAACAATCGCCGGGCTAAATATTACTCACTGACTCCGGATGGCACCAATATTTGCGCCGCGAGCGAGCGCAATGGGAGCGACTTTCTTTGGCGATCGATTTGGTGCTGGAGACGCCTTAAAGGAGGGATCCGTGCGTTGGTACTACAAAGTTCCACTCCGCCTGCGCTCGCTGTTTCTCAAGAACAAAGCTGAGCTCGATCTCAGCGAAGAGCTGCAATTTCATCTGCAAAATCAGACCGAGGAATACGTCGCGCAGGGAATGAATCCGCAGGAAGCTCGTCATGCTGCTTTTCGGTCGCTCGGAGGCGTCGAGCAAGTGAAAGAAGAATGCCGGGAGGCGCGCAAGATGAGTCTTATCGAGAATTTCCTGCAGGATCTGCGCTTCGGTCTGCGCATGCTGCGCCGCGGCCCGGGATTTACCGTTCTAGCGATTATCTGCCTTACGCTCGGCATCGGTGCCAACGCCACCGTCTTCAGCTGGGTCGAAGGCATTCTTATAAGGCCTTATCCGCTGGTTTCTCACCAGGAACGCCTGGTCGCACTGACCGGAACGGTGCGTTACGGGAGAGACCAAACGTCGTGGCCCGATCTCCTCGACGTGCAAAGAAGCTGCACCCTCTGTGACCAGCTCTTTGTAAGCAGCATCACCGGAGCGACTCTCAGCATTGGCGAGCGCGCCCAAGTCATCACCGGAAGCGTCGTCTCCGCAAACTACTTTGACGCGATTGGAGTCCATCCCATGCTGGGCCGTGGCTTTGAGCCCGGCGAAGACACCGGCCGCAACGCGCATCCGGTCGTGGTCATTAGCTACCATCTTTGGCAAACCCGATTTGAGGGCGATCCAAAAATCATCGGCAAGACCGAGCGCTTCGACGACGTCGTGTACACCATCATCGGGGTAATGCCGCAGGGGTTCTACGGGACGTTCGTCGGTCGCGCCATGGAGTATTGGGCGCCCCTCTCCATGGTGGAAGCCTTCTACGGCCGCAGCGGCCTACTGGAAGATCGTGGCGTGCGATGGGCGGAAGCGTACGTGCGACTCAAGCTTGGAGTGACCCGCAGCCAAGCTCAGCAAGAGATTTCCGCCATTGCCGCGCGGCTCGAAGCGCAATATCCCGCCACCAACCGCGGCCGGGGCATTAAGGTCTGGGCGCTATGGGAAACGCCCTTCAACCACGCCGGTCATCTTCTGCCGGTCTTCGAGATCATGGTTGTTGTCGTGATGTTTGTTTTGCTTATCGTGTGCGCCAACGTCGGCAACTTGCTTCTTGTCCGGTCTTTCGCGCGCCGGCACGAGATGACGGTTCGCGTCGCGCTGGGCGCCGGCCGCGGACGCTTGTTGAGGCAACTCGTCGCGGAAGGCTTGCTGCTGGCGGCCTGCGGCGCAGCAGGCGGCATGTTGGTGGCGTACTGGTGCCGCGACGCGGTTGGTTTGCTTTTTACGGGAGATGTGCTGTACCTGCCCGGGCAAATTGACGGCCGTGTACTCGGGCTCAGCGCAGTCATTTGCCTCGTGGTTACGCTCGCTGTTGGCTTGGTCCCCGCGTTTCAGACGCGCCACCTTGCCATCGCGGACACCCTCAAAACCGAGGCGTCCGCCGTCATGGGCGCCCGTGGTCGAGCATGGTTCCGGTCGAGCCTCGTGGTCCTTCAAGTTACTCTCGGCTTCCTCTTGTTGGTGGGCGCGACTTTGCTGATGCGAAGCCTGCGCAAGATTCAAACCACCAGCCCGGGCTTCTCTGCAACGCGGGTGTTCGATACCTCAGTATCTTTGGCCACTGCCGGCTATGACGCGGTGAGCGCCAAAACTTTTCAGGATGAGTTAATCCAGCGCGTCCGCGCGCTGCCCGGTGTCGAAGCGGCCGCCTATGCCCGCGTCGTTCCGCTCGGCTATGGCGCGTTTTCTTCGACGCCGATCGCCGTCGACGGCTACGAACCCGAACCCAACGGGCAGTCCACGGACGAACTATACAACGAGGTCGGTCCAGATTACTTTGCCACTATGGGCATTCCTCTCATCGCCGGGCGCGAATTCACCCGCGCGGACGACGAAAACGCGCCGCGCGTGGCCATCGTAAACCAGACCATGGCCGCGCGGTATTGGCGCGGCAAGGATCCCGTCGGCCAGCGTCTCGAAGTGAAAGGCAATTGGGCGCTAGTCGTCGGCGTGGTTAGAGATTCGAAATACTACAGCATGGAAGAGCCGCCCCGGCCGTTTTTCTATGTTCCGCTCCGCCAATATTTCGTTATAGAACCTGACATCCACATTCGTACGACGCAGCCTCTGCAAACCATCCAAACGGCTTTGATTCGCGAAGTGCGCTCGCTCGATCCTGACCTCGCTTTATACGAAATGACTACGCTCCAAGAACTAGTCAATCGATCTGCTTCCGAGCAACTTTTGGCCGTAACTTTGGTCGCCCTGTTCGGAGGCTTCGCGGTGCTGCTTGCCGGCATCGGCCTTTATGGCGTGATGTCGTGCACCGTCTCGCAGAGCACACGGGAGTTAGGGTTACGTATGGCTCTGGGCGCCGGCCCATCGAACCTGCTGCGTCTCGTGCTCTCACGCGGTTTGCTACTGACATCGACCGGCATAATTATCGGGATCGCCCTAGCACTTCTTCTCACGCGCCTGCTCGGCAACCTCCTGTATCAGGTAAGCCCGCGAGACCCCTTGGCTTTCGCCGTTGCATTTGCGGCGATGACCCTTGCGTCCACTGCAGCGTGTTTCTTGCCCGCTTGGCGCGCAACGCGAACCGATCCGATTCGAGCGCTACGAGCGGAATGACCTAACAGTGGGAGGCGCTAATCGATCCAATTCACTCTGTAGGTCAGGAGCGCCCGGCAAACACATCCAACTCGATTGTTGCGGATGCAAGATGGCGGCGGGTCGAGAAGGTACCTGAGAACTATCGTCCAAGTCGGTACTGGGCGGGCCCTTCCGGTTTGCCGGGTGGAACTGAGCCGTGCCTCAAACGCTTCGTTTGCGAGCTATGCCTCAACCTGGTGTTTTGACTCACGTTTTTGTTTCCGCCCGATTTCGCAACGACCTTAGATTCGCAACTACTTTAAATTGTGTCGATTACCAGGCGAAGCCGATCCAATCCGCATGACCTAGCCCAAGGCCAGCGGCTAACCTGTAAGTTCTGACAGGTGACCGTTGTCAACCTTGGCGACTTTACTTGCTTAGCCGGAAGGTCCGAACGAGGCCGGCGTCGGAACCTACCAGGATCAGTCCGAGGAAATGAGAGCCCGAGGAGGTTGGCGATGGAAGAATATCCGGAAACGAGCGAAAACCCGAGTAGCGACGCACCGGCTTCGACTGAACGAAAGCGCCGGCTGATAGACATCATCCTAGTCTTCGCTGTTGCCGTGTTGGCGCTCGGTTATGGTTACCAGCAGCGACTCAAAGTGCGCCATTTGGCGGCTCAAGGAGCAGTGGCCAAAGCCACCATCGGCGATCTTGAGCGACAACTGAGTGATATGTCGGACAAACTGAACAACGTGGTTTCAGCGCAGCAAGCAGCGGCAGATGCCGTGACGCAAAGCACAAAGAAAAAAGCAGCAAAGACAGCTGCAGCCGACAAGCGGTACCAACAGCTGCAGACGCGACTGACAGAACAGCAAAGGCAATTGAAGGAAACACAGGAGCTGGTAGCCCAGAACCGCAGAGAGCTTGAGTTGAGTCTGAATTCAACGCGCGACGAACTGAATGGTTCGATCGCCAGGACCCATGAAGAACTCGTGGCTCTC
>Ga0126373_10004798_pt1 | contig 10405 bp, 9 predicted proteins | sample PanSoiMetPlot_11_FD_92545 | JGI IMG/M metagenome (GOLD analysis project Ga0126373, IMG submission 92545) | Tropical forest soil microbial communities from Panama - MetaG Plot_11 | ecosystem: Environmental > Terrestrial > Soil > Tropical forest > Bulk soil | place: Panama | collected 2016-02-17
CCCTCGCGCGCGGAGCCGTCCGGCCGGTGCTTGACGATCTGCCAATGCCCGCGCGCCATTCGATACTGGCAAACGAACAGGGGCTCACCGCCCAATACGCCGACGCGCCAATCGAACTCGGTGGGAAGGAATTTCTGCGCCAGCAGAAGGTCGGTCTCCTCGAACAGCTCGTCGGCAACACGCCGGACCTCCTCGGGGGTGTGCACCTTGTGCACCCCGCGCGAGAACGAGCCGTCGGGGATTTTGACCACCAGCGGCAGGCCGAGTTCGTCCATGGCCCTGGGCAGGTCGCTCGGCTCCGCCAGCATCACGGTCGGCGGCGTCGGCACCTGGTTGGAGCCGAGCAGCTCCATCAGGAACACCTTGTTGGTGCAACGGATCATGGAGATCGGGTCGTCGATGACCGGCATGCCTTCCTGCCAGGCGCGGCGGGCGAACCGATAGGTGTGATTGTCGATCGAGGTGGTCTCGCGAATGAACAGGCCATCGTACTCGGCGAGCTCGGCGAGCTGCCGGCGAGTGATCGGCTCGACGTCGACGGAGAGCTTTTCGGCAATGCGCGCGAGATGCTTGATCGAGTTCTTCGACGAAGGCGGCATCTTCTCGTTCGGATCATAGAGCACCGCGAGGTCGTACTTGGCGATGGTGCGCGCCTTCGGGTCGCGCCATTCGCGCTTGCTATGCTGGTGCAGCGACTCACGCAGGAACGCACCCTCGCCGTTGGCGAGGCGGTTGATGTTGCGCGGCCGGATACGCTCGATCTCCAGCCACTCGCCGGGCTCGACCGTCACCTCGAGCGCCGGGCAGCGGAACCAGTCGAACAGGAGCCGGCCGAACGCCTCGAAGCGGGGGTCGCGGGCGATGCCGAAGCAGACCAGGAGCTTCAATTCCCCCTCGGGCTGAAGATCGGCCCGGCGGGCGCAGCGGTTGAGCTCCGCCTCGAGCTCCGGCAGCGCGTGCTCGTAGAGCTTGGCCTCACGCAGCTCCAGCATGGTCTCGACCGTCGGTACGACCCGGTGGCCGCGCGCTTCCGCGAGCAAAGAGGCGTAGTAGCCCTTCGACTGGTACGCATAGGAGCGCGCCAGGTTGACGAGCTTGGGCCGACCGATATCGAACAAACGCGGGCGCGCGAGGTAATCGCTCGTCGTGATCACCTTGTGCGGCGTCTCCGCGTTGGGAAAGTCCTTGGGCTGGTCGACAAGAATGACCCAGCCGGTCATCGGGAACGTCCTTTCCGAATGACGATCGCTGCGCTCAGACGGTCGCGACCCAAACGGGTCATGCGCTCGAACGCGGCCCAGGGAACCGCGTAGGTCTCAGGCGCAATCGCCTTTCCATGCTCATCTCGGTTGGCTGCCGGATCGTGCAGGAGAATGTGCCGTCCATCGCGGCCGAAGGCAAATACCCAGTGCGGCTGTCCCCTGCCAATCATCTGATAACCCGAAACGAGGACGATCGCCACCTTCTCTTGATCGAAGGCCCGCATCAGAATGCCCTCGCCCGCGGGCGTGAGGTGGGTCGGGATGGCAAGCGCCGTGGCCTGCCGCCGGAACTCGGCCTGTGTCAGCTCCATGACGCGCCGCTTCTCGGCTGAACTCACGGTCTCGAGGAAATAGGGGCCGGTACGGCTCGCAAAGATTTCGGGCGCGAGGCCCCGCCGCTTGAGCGTCACCGCCAGTCCGTAGACCTCGCAGCCGCCGAGCCCGGAGGCGAGGAAGATCGTGGTCGCCTCCCGCCACAGCTCGAACTCGAGTGCCGGCGCCGGCTTGAAGGACCGATCCGCCCAGGCCAGCGCCATCATGATGCAGGCCGGCCCGCAGGTAAAGTCGGTGCTCTGATGGAAATAACGTGGCACCTTGCGGTTCCCGGCCGCCGGGATGAGCGGCTTCTCCATGCGCAGCGCATCGCCGCCGTCCTCGTAGTAGCGCTTGTGGCGGCCGAACTCGCGGTAGCCGCTCTTGCGGTAGCGCGCGATGGCGGCCGCATTGGACTGGTGCACCTCGAGCCGCATCGCGCCGCTGCCGCGCGCGAGCGCCACCGCCTCGGCGTTCTCCAGAAGCAGCGTCCCGACACCCCGCCCACCCATGTGCGGGGCAACCGCGATCGAATAGAGCCGCGCCACCGCGGAGCGCGGCCGAAACAGGACGATCGCGGTACCGATGAGGTGCCGGTCCGCCTCCGCCACCAGGACGGCGGCGGTTGGCGCCTGCAGAAAGTGCCGCAGGCTCCGCCGCGAGAGGTGATCGGTCGGAAAGATACGATGCTCCAGCGCCGCGAGCGCCGGGAGATCAGCGAGCTCGCCCTTGCGGATGCGGACGGCGGGCGAGGGCGGACGGGCCATGGCTTGCAACATCGGCCTATTCAGCATGATCTTGTCCGAATCCAGTACCCACCGACCGCGCACCTTCCCCTCCCTTCCCGTCCCGGCTCGCGGGGCGCGGAAAGAAAGGGCGCTGGCCTGCCGACGCCAACAGCACGGCAGAGCGCTGCGCAGAATTTTTCAGCTTTTCTAACGAGTTATAAAATTCTTTCGGTGCCCGGACAAGATTGTCGCGAGCCGTTGAACCTGTTGGCGGCGTGCCGCGACCAAGGACTGTGCGACCGCACTGGACCAAAGGGATCGTGAGAGTAAAGGGGCTCGAAACTCACCAACACTTCGTAGCTCTGCTCATAGGTTGTGATTAGGTTGTGATCGGCGCGTGCGCCCCCATCCACCCCGCGTCGGTCTCACGCGGCCCGCTCGGACTGTCCCAGTCCGGGCGGGCTTGCGTTTGGGCACACCGGATTGGCCGCCAACGGAAATAGGAATACATCCCGCTTGACCCCACTTGCCCCAGCTGGCCGGGAGTGAGAAAGACGCCGGGTAGCTTGAAGTCACGATGGTAAACCCGCTGCTAACATCCTTCGACGATCAGGCGACCGCACTGCGCGCGCGGATCGTCACGCTGTATGCGCTGTTGATCGGGGTGAACGTCGCGGCCTGGGCCTGGGCACTGGCGGCGTTCCATTCCTATCCAGTGCTGCTCGGCACCGCCTTCCTGGCCTACGGCTTCGGGCTGCGGCATGCGGTCGATGCCGATCACATCGCCGCGATCGACAATGTGACGCGCAAGCTGATGCAGGAGGGCAAGCGCCCGATCGCGGCCGGCTTCTTCTTCTCGCTTGGTCACTCGACCGTGGTGGTTTTGGCATCGGTCGGCGTCGCGGTAACGGCCGCCGCCTTCAAGGATCAGCTCGAGGGCTTTGCCGGCATCGGCGGCGTGATCGGCACCTCGATCTCGGCGGCGTTCCTGCTCCTCATCGCCACGATCAATGTCGTCATCCTGATCAATGTCTATGGCACCTTCCGGCGCGTGAAGGCCGGGGCCACGGTCGGCGCCGACGAGCTCAATTCGATGACGGTCGGCGGCGGGGTTTTCGCGCGCGCGTGCCGCTCGCTGTTCCGCCTGATCGGGGCGAGCTGGCACATGTATCCGCTCGGCTTTCTGTTCGGGCTCGGCTTCGATACCGCGACCGAGATCGGGGTGCTGAGCATTTCCGCTGCCGAAGCCTCGAACGGCCTGTCGATGTGGTCGATCCTGGTGTTCCCGGCGCTGTTCACCGCCGGCATGACCCTCATCGACACGACCGACAGCGTGCTGATGGTCGGTGCCTATGGGTGGGCCTTCGTGCGGCCGATCCGTAAGCTCTACTACAACCTCACCATCACCTTCGTGTCGGTGGTCGTGGCCGTCATCATCGGCGGCGTGGAGGCGCTCGGGCTCTTGGCCGACAAGCTCGGTCTCCAAGGCGGCTTCTGGAGCGCGGTCGCGAGCCTCAACGACAATTTCGGCGCGCTCGGCTATCTGATCATCGGCATTTTCGCCGCAAGCTGGCTGATATCGCTCCTGTTCTACCACCTCAAAGGGTATCATCGTCTGGAGCTGGAGCTGGCGGAAGGCCAATAGAGCCCCTCTCGGCTGGTCAGATTTTTTATGGTGGCGTGTCGATCCTCGGCGCCCCGCTTCGTCGACCCGACGAGCGGGACCATTGAGTACGGCGATAGGCGCCAGCGGCCGCTTCGGGAGGAGCTTTCAATGCGCTTCATGTTCATCGTCAAGACCGACCAGGCAGCGTCACCGACTCCGGCACTGCTTGAAGCCATGCGCAAGCTCGTGGATCGGGAGGTGAAGGCCGGCCGCCTCATCGACCATGGCGGCCTCACGCCGCTGTCGGAGGGCGCGCAGATGCGAATCAAGGACGGGCGCCTCAGTGTGATCGACGGTCCGTTTGTGGAGGCGAAGGAGATGATCGGCGGCTATGCCCTTTTTGAGCTTCCGGGCCGGGACGAGGCGCTCGCCGCGATGCAAGAGTTCATGCAGCTCCATCTGGACCTCATGCCGGGATGGGACGGCGTTTGCGAGATGCGCGCGCTGGCAAACGGCAGTGCTTGACGCGCCGCCTCAGCGGCCGGCGATGACCGGCCTCCATCGCACGATCCTGGCGGTCTGGCGCATCGAGCAGCCGCGGCTGATCACGAGTCTCGCCAGGATGCTGCGCGATGTGCCGCTCGCCGAGGATTTGACCCAGGAGGCGCTGCTCGCAGCGCTCGAGTACTGGCCGGCGAGCGGCGTTCCGGAAAAGCCCGGCGCCTGGCTGATGGCCACCGCCAAGCGCCGGGCGCTCGATCATCTGCGCCGCGCAGCGATGCTTGCGCGCAAGCACCAATGGGTCGCAGCCGAGATGGAGGCCGCGGAGCAGGCCATGCCCGATCTCGATTCCCCACTCGACGACGACATCGGCGATGAAATGCTTCGCCTCATCTTCACCGCCTGTCATCCGCGGCTGTCGCAGGAGGCGCGGGCGGCCCTGGCGCTGCGGATGATCTGCGGCCTGACCACCGAGGAGATAGCGCGCGCCTTCCTGCAGCCGCCCGCGACCATCGCCCAGCGCATCGTGCGCGCCAAGCGCACCTTGTCGGCATCCGGCCTCGCCTACGAGACACCGAGCGGCGCGGATATATCCAAGCGTCTCGCCTCGGTGCTGGAGGTCGTCTATCTCATCTACAACGAGGGCTACACGGCCTCGCGCGGCGAGGATTGGCTGCGCCCGCAGCTCTGCGACGAGGCGCTGCGGCTTGCCCGCGTCCTCACCGCCGTCGCGCCGCAGGAGCCAGAAGCGCACGGGCTCCTCGCCCTGCTGGAACTCAACGCCTCGCGCATCGCGGCACGGACCGGGGCGGCCGGCGAGCCGATCCTCTTGCTGGAGCAGAACCGCGCGCTGTGGGACCAATTGCAGATCAGGCGCGGGCTCGGGGCGCTCGCCCGCGCGCGCGAGCTCGGCGGCGGGCGCGGCTGCTAGGCCCTGCAGGCCGCGATCGTGGCCTGTCACGCGCAGGCGGCAACGGCGGACGATACCGATTGGCCGCGCATCGCCGCGCTCTACGCGGAGCTGACGGCGCTGGTGCGCTCACCCGTCATCGAGCTCAATCGCGCGATCGCGGTTGGCATGGCCGAAGGCCCGCAGGCCGGCCTCGCGATCGTGGACAGCCTTTTGGATCAACCCGCGCTCAAGAGCTATCATCTGCTCCCGAGCGTTCGCGGCGACCTTCTCGAAAAGCTCGGACGACACACCGAGGCGCGCGCCGCGTTCGCGGCGGCGGCGGCGCTCGCGGGCAACAAGCGTGAGCGCGACCTCTTGCTGCGACGCGCCGCGGCGGCGGCATCGTCATAGTCCGGGCTGAACGAGAAATATTCGCACCGAGACTTTTTCGGTCACGATGTTCGTATAGTCTTGGTCGCGATCTCGGCTCTGCCCAGAGGAGGATCCATGTTTCGACACGCTGGAGATTTCACGAAAAGCATTCTCGCCGGCGCGCTGTGTCTCGCCGGCACTTCGAGCTTTTCGGCGCTGGCCGAGCCGCCCGATTTCGCGCCCAATCCGAGCGCCGCATGGTTCGCCTATTCCCGCGAGTTCATCCCGCCGCCGAGCGGTGCGGGACCGGTCGGGCCGCTGCCCGGGCACCGGCACGTTTCCAATGACGAGTTCCGCCTGACCGGCAAGCAGGCGACCTTTGCCTTGGGCGATCCCGACAGCCCCATCCTCAAGCCCTGGGCGGCGGACAAGATTCGCGAGCGCAACGCGACGCTCCTCTCCGGCAAGCCCCTCTTCTCCCCGCATGCGAGCTGCTGGCCGATCGGCGTTCCGGGCTTCCTGCTCGAGCCGATGACGCGTCCGATGTATTTCGTGCAAGGGCCGAAGGAGGTGGTGATGATCCTGACGAGCTTCATGGACGTTCGTCATGTCCCGCTGACCGACAAGCACTCCGCCAACGTGCTGCCCTCCTGGTACGGTGAATCCATCGGCCACTACGACGGCGATACGCTCGTCATCGACACCGTCGGCATCGATGAGCGGACGCAGGTCGACGGATACGGGACGCCGCACACCAAGGAGCTGCATGTGATCGAGAGGTTGCATCTGATCAACGGCGGCGAGGAGCTCGAGGCAAACTTCCACGTCGAGGATCCGGGCGCCTTCACGCGGCCCTGGGACGCCATCCAGCGCTTCCGCAAGTACGAGGCAACCGTGGCCAAGATGCCGGTCAACTCGATTCCCGTGCTGGCCACACCTGAGGAAGGGCCGCTGACGGAGGCGATCTGCTCGGAGAATCCGAACTCGTTCCTGGGCCTGCCCGCCATGCCGATCCCGCAGGCCGCGAAGCCCGATTTCTGATGCTTGCGGGCGCGCGATCGCCAAAACAAGTGATGTGTCAGCTTTGATGCACGGCAAGGTCGTCGTCATCACCGGCGCCACGTCGGGCATCGGGAAGGTCGCTGCCGAGTCGCTGGCGGGGAAAGGTGCGCGGATCATCCTGGTCGCCCGCGATCCGACGCGCGCCGAGCATACGCTCGGGCGATTGCGCGCGGTTGCGCCGCAGATCGCGCATCGGGCCCACATCGCCGACCTGTCGAGCCTTAGCGCGACCAGGCAAGTCGGGTCAGTAATCGCCGCCGAGGAGCCGCGCGTCGACGTGCTGATCAACAATGCCGGCAACATCTTTGCGCACCGCGTGGTGACTGCGGATGGCCTGGAGGGCACGTTTGCGCTCAACCACATGGCCTATTTCGTGCTGACCCATGTGCTGCGCGAGCGCCTCATCGCCTCGGCGCCGGCCCGCATCGTCAATACGGCGTCGCGCGCCCATCTCGGCAATGCACTCGATTTCGACGACCTGCAGATGGAAAAGAGCTATCGCGGGCTGACCGCGTATGGGCGCTCGAAGCTCGCCAACATATTGTTCACGCGTGAACTCGCGCGCCGGCTCACAGGCACCGGCGTGACCGCGAATTGCCTGCATCCGGGCTTCGTGGCCACCGGCCTCGGCCAGCGCGACGCCGGCTTCTTCGGCACGGTCGTGCGTCTGTCGATGCTGTTTGCACGCAGCGCGGAACGCGGCGCGCAGACCATCGTCCATCTCGCAGCCGCCCTCGAGGTCGCGAGCGCGAGCGGCGGCTATTTCATCGACAGCGTACCGGCGGTGCCGAGCCCCGCCGCGCAGGACGATGCCGCCGCGCAGCAGCTGTGGCAGGCAAGCGCGCGGCTGGCGAGCCTGTAGGCTGCTACCAAGGCATTGCACGTGGTCGAGCGGCATGGTGATCCTCGTGGCCGTCCTCGAGGCGGTCGACACCGGTTTGGTGCAGCCGCGCGGCTGGAGCGCGGGCGTCCATCGGGCTCACCGCCAACCCGTCCCTGCGGCACGCGCGACAGCGCCTTCTCGGCCGCGCTGCTCACCGCCACCTATCACGATCTGTGCGTCGCCAAGGAGGGGGCCGATACCGATCAGATCGCCCGGTCTTCGAATGATCTCGTGTTCGACTGAGCTTGCCGACGCTCTGGCCCGCTTGAACCGACCCGCGCGAGCGGCCGGCCAACAGCTGGATGGACAGCATCCCGCGCTCCCCGCCGGTTCATGACACCCAAGCAAAAGAGCCTGCGCGATACGCGGAGGCTGCGCGAATCCAACCGGCCTGTTGTCGTCGAGCTTGCCAACAAAGTCCTGGACCGAAAAGTCCTGGAGCGATGACGAGCGCAGCCACATTCCGCGCACACGCCGCGTTGTCGAGGGGCTTTCGCCGGCAAGCCGAACGGTGCCGGGCCAGGCAAGTCTTCCGCCTACTCCTCAAGCTGCGACGAGTTGGCGACGATCCACTCCAACGCCTCAGCCTCGGTGGCAAAGCCATCGACGCGGCGTTCGTGTCCCGTGCGGTATCGGATGACGACGTGCCATCCGGTCCCCTCCTTGTCTTGGAAGGGCAACATTACGGGTTGATCCTCTTCGGCGGAGTTCACCATCGACGCAATATGCACCCATATTCCGTGGCTTGCCAGCACTTCGCGCTGGCGGGCATGCCCGCGGACATGCGCTAGCGGGCGGCCGGGCGCCCACTCGCCGCGCCGAGCACCACGGCAAGCGCCGACACAACGATGGCCTGCACAATCGCGATGCCGGCCGCAAAAAGCTTCACCTCCGTCGCCATCCGCGCAATACGAACCGAGCTGTCATTGATTGCTTGCGCGTGCAGCAGCAGGCGGGCCAGCAGAACATTCTCCGCGAGATCAGCCACGAAATACACGGCCGGCACGATCGCAAGCAGCCAAGCGAACGGCTTGAGCCAACCGATCGTATTGGCGGTCAGCACCGAGGCCAGGCCCAGAAAGCCGCCAAGAAAAAGCATGAAGATCAGATCGAGCGGAAACAGGATCGGAAAGGCGTAGTGCCGCGCGGCGTCAGGATGCTGCACGACCCAATCCTGAATGAACGCCGCCTCATGTCGCGGCGGCTTCTCGAGAAACCGAGCTTCCACGGTAGGCACTTGGGCGGCGTCGGGACCATAACGCGACGCTACAGCAGCAACGAAAAAGAACAGCCCTATGGCCACCACACCGGTGAATATCGCGACCCTCATAATCCCCCACTTGATGCGCCACTCGGCCTCGCGAGCCGCCCGGCGCCATTCATTGTGAAAGCTTGAACAGCTTGTCGATGGGATAACCTCTATCAAATGTTGCTATTGAGCCATAAGTCGACCGTGTTAACAACTCTCCGGCGCACCAGCAGAACCTAGCTGAGCGCGCCCGCCGCAACGCTCATCGCCAGCACGCGTGCGACATGCAGCGGCTCACGGCCGGCGCCGTCCGTGATCTGATGTCTACACGAGGTACCCGAGGCGACCACCAGCGTATCTGGCGCAGCCTTGCGCACCGCCGGCAGGAGTGAAAGTTCGGCCATCGCGAGCGAGACCCCCATAGTGTCGGCGCCATAGCCGAAGGCGCCGGCCATGCCGCAGCAGCTGGATTCGACCGGCTCGACCGCAAGCCCAGGCACGCGCGCGAGCGTCGCCATCACGGCCGCCATGGTGCCGAAGGATTTTTGATGGCAATGCCCGTGCAGCAGTGCCCGCGGGGCGACCGGCCCGAACGGCGCCTCGAAGGCGCCCTGCCCGGCGGCACGGGCGATGAATTCCTCGAACGTGAAGGTGTGATCGGCGAGGCGCCGCGCCGTGTCGTTGCGCAGCAGTGCGGGAATTTCGTCGCGGAAGCCGAACAAGCAGCTCGGCTCAAGGCCGACGACGTCGACGCCGCGCTCGATGAACGGCATGAGCGCCGCGATCGTGCGCTCGGCCTCGGCGCGTGCCGTATCGATCATCCCAACCGACAGGAAGGTGCGTCCGCAACAGAGCGGACGGCCCCCCGCGGGCGGCTGCGGCAGGTGCACGATGTAGCCAGCAGCGGCGAAAACCTTCAACGCCGCCTCGACATTCTCCGGCTCGAAGTAGCGATTGAAGGTGTCGGCCAACAGCACAACCTCGCGACCCGTCTTGGCGGCGGCGCCGCTGCTCGTGCACGGATCGCGGAAACGGTCGCGCCGCCAGCGCGGCAGCTTGCGCCGTGCCGCAAAACCCGTGAGCTTCTCCGACAAGGTCGCAAGCGCGCCGATATCGTTGCGCAGGTTGAGCAGGAATGGCACGCGCGCCGCGAGCGGCGCGTAGCGCGGCAGGTAGCCGACCAAACGGTCGTGCAAGCTGAGCCCGTATCTGGCGGCGCGCGCGGCCTGCACCTCGATCTTCATGCGCGCCATGTCGACGCCGGTCGGGCATTCGCGGCGGCAGGCCTTGCAGGAGACGCAGAGCTTCATGGTCTCCACCATGTCCTGCGAGGTGAAGGCGTCGGCGCCGAGCTGGCCCGTGATGGCGAGCCGCAGCGCGTTGGCGCGCCCGCGCGTCACGTCGCGCTCCTCGCGGGTCACCCGGTAGCTCGGGCACATGACGCCACCGGCCAGCGCCCGGCAGGCGCCGTTGTTGTTGCACATCTCGACCGCGCCCTGGAAACCGCCGCCCTCGCCCGTATAGGCCGACCAGTCGAG
>Ga0126373_10004799_pt1 | contig 10404 bp, 12 predicted proteins | sample PanSoiMetPlot_11_FD_92545 | JGI IMG/M metagenome (GOLD analysis project Ga0126373, IMG submission 92545) | Tropical forest soil microbial communities from Panama - MetaG Plot_11 | ecosystem: Environmental > Terrestrial > Soil > Tropical forest > Bulk soil | place: Panama | collected 2016-02-17
CACCATCGGCTTAAAGGCATCCTGCATTGAGGGCGCCCCTGAACTGGAGGCACTCACGCCAGACGAGTTGACCGTGTCCGCATATGGAAAAACACCAAGATTCATAACAGCGAGTATCTTCCGGTAATACCACCACTGATGCGTCTGCTGGTTAATGGCTGGGAACCAATTAATAAGAACGCTCTGGTTATTTGCTAAAGTCACTTCGGAGGGTATCTTGTTGATAGATAACAGCTGCCGCTGTTGGTACGGTACGTAATGGGGCGCTGCTGTGCAGTAACTGCTTAGTAAAGCGTGCAGTGGATTCCGACTCAAACTCGTCTCTTGCCCGTCGGGCGTCGGTGGTAGCCCCTGACTCGGCCAAGGATGAACAAGGTCTCGTGCCGCCCCTTGGAAGGGACCGACTCGTCATTCACGATCGCTAAAAGCTCTTGCTCGTACCGGCGCCGTGTGCAGTGTCGCTGGCGTCTCTCACGGGTGCGCTGTCTGTCTTCTTCAGTCATCAGGGGCACCTCTTCGCCAGACGTTTCCCTCTCTTCGCCTTCGGGCGTCTTTTCCTCGCATCCGTCCCGCTTCGAACGAAGATATTCGTCGGCAATTCTCACTGCGACGAGCACGGCTAGTTCTCCGCTATCGGCCGTGGCGTCTTCTTCGGCAATGGTACGAATCTTCGAATCGACGTATGCCGCGAGCTTGAGAATGTAGTCGGGATCAAGGCCGCACAGTGTGTGAGCTTGACCGAAAATCTCTACGCACACGCTTCAGTTAGACACCTCCTGAGTCATATGGTCCATTTGAAGCCTCCAGCAGACAGCGTGTCTGGCGGCGCATTATATTTCATCAGACACGAGTTTCGGTCGGTCGAGACACGTCTTTCAGCGAGTAATTTGAATCGTTAAACGTATTGAACATTAAGGTTTAAGTATCAGACTTACAAGAAAGGAAGCTTTCATGTTCTCCTTTGAGTTGGACATTTGGCAGGGCAAATGGAAGGCGGCCAGCTCAAGTTCGTTCCCGTTTATGAAATTCCAAGATATTTACGCGTTTGCCTGACTAGGTTGCCGATCTAGTCTTCGCTCCAATCTGCAAAGAACTCCTAATCCTCTGCCAAGGTTTCGATTCAGAATCTGCAGAAGCTAAACGTGATCTCAAGGGAAACGCGAAATGCAGACTTGAAATTGCTGACACTTACCTTAACTATTTCGGCGTTCTAGTCCTAGTTTCTTATCTGAATCCAATGTTGGAATGGTCAGTCAAACGCGAGAGCGCGTGCAACATATAAACGGACACACCCGGTCATCCGAGCTAATAGGCCACGGGCCCAAGCCAGCAGCTTCGGGACTCTCCCAGTAAGTAATGGAATCTAAGTAATGGAATCGCTGACCGTTTTTGCCGGCTACTGTCAAAAGTAACAGTTGCGACTTCTGACAGTGGAATGCATCGTGTGAGCAGTTGAATCGGCAGTTTCCTGTTTGTGACCGCAGCCGGTGTGGTCATTGCTCTTATGATGATGCGCGACATCCGATACTACGAACCGATACCCACTGTATCGCCAAAACACTACGAGAGACCGGAATGATCCCTTGGATCACTTTCGCACTTTCGATAAGCTTGGCGGCGACTCTAGTATTCATGGCTGTGCTGGATGACATATTGGAATGGTCAGTCAAACGAGTTATCGAACACATCCTGGCAAAGAGTCGACATGGTTGGCAACAAACTGGCACCGGGCGCGACAAGTGCGACATTTACTGAACTCCTGTTTAAGGTCGACACAAAGGAGAGATGCCGACGTGACGTGCGTCGTCTAGCCGTTCGAGCGTTCGGATCTGACAGATCGCGAGAGCTATTTAGTGCCGATCACCTCAGGGCGACGCGAAAATATGGATAGCAAGAACCTTCGAAGTGCCGCACTGTATTTTGTGAGTTCACCAACCGCCGTGATAAGTCGATGTGTGAAGGTAAGCGGGAGTGGTCCTGCTTACAATGCCGCCTGTTATATCGCAGAAGCTCTTGGTTGTATCGTCGCCCAGACTCCCCACGACTATTAGGTCATTGTGGTAAACGACGGCTCGCCTGATACCTAACTGAGGAAGTTGTCGGCAAATACTAGGAGCGGATTCGCTATATCAAGCAGGAGGATAAGGGGGTTGAAGGCGCCAGGTATACGGGCATTCGGAGTGTACTAGGCGGATTTGTGGCCTTTCTGATGATATTCGGCCGCTGAACTTGTTGGCCGATCAGGTGAAAGTCTTTTGACGGGAACCCATATTTAGACATGCCATGTGCGGATTGTATTTAGGTCGGCGGGCCCAATTTGAATGGTAACTCCTGGCAGTCGCTTGACCCATCGACAGTCCAGTAAGCCTGGAGAAGATTCTGCCATCGCACGGAGGTGCCTTCCCCTCATTCGTTATGCTCCGAAAGGAAAGCGCTTGAGAAGGCTGGGAATCTCAATTAAGCAACAGTCGGGCCGCGATGCAGTAAGCGGATTGGAAGCCGCGGAGTAGAAGCATGACTAAAACCGAAACAGCCTTGCCATTGATTAGCGTGATTATCTGCACACACAACCGCTGCGAAAGTCTGGCGAGAACGCTCAACTCTCTTACGCAGATGTCAGTTCCGCAGGACCTGACATGGGAATTGCTCGTGATCGACAATAATTCATCGGATCGAACCTCGGAAACCGTCAGATCTTTCGGGAGCCGCGGAACCGTTTTGCCGCTAAAGTATTCTTTCGAGCCAGTTCCCGGGCTATCCCACGCCCGCAACCTCGGAATTCAAGTGTCGCACGGTGTAATCATCGCCTTCATCGATGACGATGTCTTGGTGTCCCGGGAGTGGTTGACAGAAGTGAGAAACGCGTTCCAGCAATACGATCCGGTATGCGTGGGCGGCAGGGTGTTGCTAGAAGAGCGCTCGCGTCCCGCCTGGTGGGACAAGGCCTATGATGCACATGTGGGAGAGTTTGACCGCGGAACTTCGGTCATTTTCTACGAGGACAGCGATCAACGACTAATCGGCATCGGTGCGAACATGATGTTCAAAAGAATAGCATTCGAAAAACATGGGTTATTCCGAACCGACATGGGTAAAACACCGAACCAGCTTAACACCGGCGAAGAGACGGACATGGTGCAGCGCTTGCGCAAGCCGAATAAAGTAATTATATATTACCCCAACGCCCTGCTTTACCACTGCCCGTCAGCAGAGCGGTTCTCCAAGCGCTATCTGCGGAAGCACTCTTATGGCTTGGGCTGGTGGCGGTTTCTTAGGGAACTGGAGGGACCGCAGCCGCCACGTATCCTGAGGATACCACGATGGAGGTATCGATTGGTTCTCGCCAACGTTTGGAAAACGGTTCAGCTCGGTCTCCGGGGTCAGTACAGCGATTCCTTCCCACAACAACTTCAGTTCGCATTCTTTTGCGGTTATTTCCGTGCGGCGCAGAAGGCGAGGAAAGCAGCGACGTCAGAGGCCAGCTCTTCTTCGGCTCAAAGAGAGACTACCGATATGAAGCGTCGAAGCCTGCCCGAAAGGAGTGCGAATCGTTCGGGAGCTTCCTGACGATCTGCAGCGGTCGGGTTACCTTCGACACTTCGTCCATCCTGTTCTAAAAAATATATCTACCGACTTATCGGAAGATTTGCGAAGATCTCTGAGTTGAATGATGATTTTAGAGGTTTTAAGAGTCCGCATCTTTGAACATCTAGCGTGAGGTTATAGAGGTTGACAAAAATCGCCCGGACAGGGACAAGGTGACGGTGCACGACACGGATCCAAGGGCGACCTTCTGGGCCACGCATGGGTGTACTTTTAGGTGTCGTATTAAAGCTTTCGAATTAATCATTCTGGCCCGCTTAATGATATCCGTCATATACGCGTCGTAATATTTCGTGTCGTGAAATATACCGAATCGTGAAGCCATGTGCTCTTGGATGTGGATCGTGAAAGTTTCTAAAGGCTTCATGCAACAACCTTGAGACGCTTGAGATATCAGTCCAACCATAATAACGTTAAGTCTTTACCACCTGCAGCAACCCTGCATTCGAGTCCAAGTAAAATATGCTCATATTTCCCGTATTCGATTTTGGATTTTCTGCTGCATCAGCCCATACAACCCAGCTTGCACGGTCGCCATGTTTTTGTTTAATGGATTCAAACTGTTTTATGTCCACCATGAAGAGCCCCTTCAGTATGGCTGACCCAAGATCGAAACATAAGTACCCGTCAGACTAGCTGGAAAATCGGCCTCCTTGGCCGTTCCGCCCTATCTCCTGAACTTGCCCAACTCTCGAGGCACAGACAACCGGGGAATACGCCCCTTAGTAGTTCCGACGACTAGTTGCGACGGGCAACCGCTCCCCCCAGTGCGCAATAGGCCCGAACGTTACAACGTTGATGTGATGGACAACCCAGTAGTCGGTGAGGAGCGCGAAAGATTGCGAAGACACTGGTATTCGAGGGAATCTCGCTAACGCCGGTACATCTCGCGGAACGTGACTACGTGTTCTGCCATCGGAAGGTACCTCACAACGCGAATCGTGAACGTGGCGATTCGACCAGAATCATGCGTGATCTCTATGGCTATCGCGTCCGGCATCCCAACCAGGTGCCGGCGACGGAAACAGCAAATTTGTCGCGCCGTGCTGAACCCCCCGTGCGGTCAAACATCCCCCGGTATCCTGCCATTACCACCAGCTCTTTGACTGTTTTAGGAAACGCGATCCTGCGAGCGCGAGTGCACGATACAAACCGACACACCGGGCCATCCGAGCAATGGGTACGTGCCAGCGGGGCAGCTTCGAGAGAAGGGGATTGTGCAAACCTTTGCATGTTTTATGGTCCTGTCACAACTAACAGTTGTTACTTCGGACAGTGGGAATACACCCTGTGAAGCGGCCGTATCTTAGAAAGGCAAAGTGGCCGTATTCTGCGGAGAAGAAGCCATCAAGAAATACCGGCATCACGGGAAAAAACTGCTACCGCAGGTGGTGCGATTACAGGCGAAAGCTTCTGTGCCTTTGCCAGGTCAGGGAAGCATGTAATCAGAGAGTACTCGAAGCCATCAACACAAAACGCTTTGTTGTTTCGCAAATTGAGACGAACATTGCGATCCTGCGTAATCAGTACGTGTCGCATTCGAAGCGCTGGAAATCATTCGAAAGCAGATTGTGAAAGCCAATGAAGAGGCCCGCAACCGAAGATGTTGACGAATTGGAGAAAGTAGAGGCGTATTTGCGGATATATCTCAACGACGCCTCCAATCCTGATTGATTTTCCCTAGTACGGTCTGCGGTGCTACAGGTCTGCAGTCTGCGCCGCCCGCGGGGGTCCCCATGTGAAATTTTGTTCCGTGGAGGCTGGAATAATGACCTTCAGATTAGGGTTATTGAGTGCGCTTTTATCCAGTGGGATCGGGTTATCAGCGACTTTAGTACTGGTGGGTTGTGGCGGCGGTGGAATTGGCAGTCCTACCACTACGCCCACCACCCCGCCCACTACCAACAACAGTCCTCCCACCAACGTTTCCGTGAGCGTCAGTCCGAAACTGGCCGCGGTTGTGGTAACCAGTCAGACTCAGCAGTTCCGGGCCACGGTGACCGGCGATAACAAGAACCTCGGGGTCACTTGGAGCGTGGACGGTGTAAGCGGGGGGAACGCGGCTGTGGGACAAATCACAGCAGCGGGCCTATACACTGCGCCGGCGAGCGCGGGTTCGCACACAGTGTTGGCTTCCAGCGTTGCTGACAGCACGAAGAGTGACTCGGCCAGCATCGCTGTTACTGATCTTTCTGGGGTCTTCACGTACCACAACAATCTGGCACGAGATGGCACGAACGTACAGGAGTACGCGCTGACCCCTCAAACAGTAAATCCGGTGACTTTCGGAAAACTCTTCTCCTGCGCCCTCGACGGTGTTGCGCGCGCCCAACCTTTGTGGATGCCAAACCTTCAGATCGGCGGGGCAAAACACAACGTGGTCCTTGTCGCCACCGAACACGACAGTGCTTATGCCTTCGACGCGGACGCCAGCCCGTGCTCGCAGATCTGGCAGGTGAATCTGCTGGACGCTGCTCATGGCGGCATTGCGGGAGAAACGCCGGTGCCGTCGGCAGCTGTGAACGTGTCCGGCACATCGGAATGGGGAGTCACTGGTACGCCTGTCATTGATCCGGCGTCGGCTACGCTCTATGTGGCGAGCACATCGGAAGACCCCACCGGCAATTTTCACCAGCGGTTGCATGCCCTCGACTTGACCAGCGGCAGCGAAAAATTCGGTGGCCCGATCGATGTTTTAGCATCGGTATCGGGAACTGGATACGATTCTGTAGGTGGCACGGTCTCGTTCAATCCTAAGAGACAGTTGCAAAGGTCGGCGCTAGCTTTGGCCAGCGGCGTCGTTTATGTGGCTTGGGCTTCCTATGGAGACACAGATCCTTACCACGGCTGGATCATCGGATACGATGCCGCAACCCTCGCTCAAAGGGCGGTGTTCAATGATAGTTCCAACGGGAGCAGAGGAGGGATCTGGATGTCGGGCGGTGCACCGGCGGTGGATACCAGTGACAATCTTTTCCTCGGCACAGGCAATGGCACCTTCGACGCGAATTCGGGTACGGCGCCCAACACCGATTTCGGTGACACCATTCTAAAGATTGACACGGCATCACGCCTTTCTGTGGCAGACTGGTTTACACCTTTCAACCAGCAGCACCTGGACTTGGCCGACGTCGATTTGGGCGCGAGCGGAGTGGTGCTGCTGCCCGATCAAAATTCCGGGCCTCCGCACCTGCTGGTGTCTGGTGGGAAGGAAGGCCGCCTGTACCTGGTAAATCGCGATTCCATGGGGCATTTCTGCGTTTCCTGTACCACGACGGACACAAACGTTGTGCAGAGCTTTATGATCACCACCGGTTTCTTCTCGACTCCGGCTTTCTGGCAGAACGCGCTTTATTTCGCTGGCAGCCACCAGGGAGCGCACAATGGTGACAAGCTGAAGCGCCTCCTGTTCGATCCGTCCAGCGGACAATTCAATCCTTCCCCTGTTTCGCAATCGGCCTTCATCTTTAACTTCCCTGGAGCAACGCCTTCGATCTCGTCCCAAGGATCTTTGAACGGTATTGTCTGGGCAATTGATTCCAGCCACAGCGGCGGCAGCGTTCCTTTTCAGCCAGGTCCGGCGGTCTTATATGCCTACGATGCCACCGACCTCGCAAAGGAGCTTTGGGACAGCACACAAGCCGGTGGTAAGCGGGACCAAGCCGGCGGCGCAGTAAAATTTATGGTACCCACGGTGGCAAATGGTAAGGTCTATATCGGTACGCGAACTGAACTCGATGTGTACGGGCTGTTCTGAAGCCGGCCCATGTCTTCTGGCGCCCTGTCATCACGTTCCGCGATCCCCATACTGGTGTGTCAGGTTTAGCAGAACTCGGCGGGAATTAAGCCACTGAAGCAGCTCAAGTAAGCAGTCTTCATTAGCGTGACGAACACTGTGTATCATGGCCGCTATCTGCTGGTCTCTGTTGACCATGAAGGGACTTCTAGTAAACGATTGCCGACTTGCTTAATGAACGTTTGGGCCAGTCACGGCTGAGATCGGGCCCTGCAACAGGACTTAATGCGCTGGGTTGAGATTCTTCTCAATCGATGGTTACATGCACCCGGCGATATACTTTTTCCGGTTAGTTTTGCGACCCAGATTCTTGCCTCTACTGAACTCCTTCTTCGAGGTGCGCTAATGCTAGCCACCGCCCTTCTGCTGATTGCGTTTCAATCTCCGCAGCCGCCCAAAGCAGTTAAAGATTGGCAGGCGAAAATTGAGGCTCAGATCGGACAAACATGGATGCAGATTTTTGCACTCGAGCGGAAGCTTGAAATTCTGAAGAGGGATGAACAACCTTCGAACCGCATCGAAGCGACTCAGAGGAAAATTGACAAAGCAAAGCAAGACTTGATCATTCTTCACCACCGGCTAGACAGATATCGGGTTCGGGACAGCGATAAGGTTAGGAAACGAGTGCGACATCCTCCGCGTCCACCGGGACTTAACAGCACCCGGTCCACGCCGTAGGAAATTTCCGTAGAAGTTGGGAGTCTTCCCAAATCTGACTTCGTTGCGAGATGGGAAAATTACGGTGATTAAGTTTTAAAATCGATATATTGCGGCCGCACAAGGGAGCGTCCGTGAGGCGCGGGTATTGCTTTGATGGTCGCGAGGAGCTCATTAAACAGGCTGATTTGATCAAGTCCATTGTTGGGGTAGAACAGGTCGCATTCAGATTTCTCGATTTTTGGGATATGAGTCCTCAACGCCTGGGCGGCACATTCGATATTGTTTCTCAACCTCGGCATTCTTTACCATTTGACTGATCCGCACAAAGCATTGCAGCTAACAAAATCGATGGCCCGCCAATACATTCTGCTTGATACTGCCGTGTACCCATCGAAAGAGTCGATCATTCGGTTGGGTTGGGAAGAGCCCACTGATGTTGAAACATATTGGTGTTGTCAAGTGGTTCGAAATACCTTCTATTGACATGCCAGCTGACTATCTGGAAAACTCACGGGCATCCTGGCTGATCAAAGTTGCATGATAAGCGCTGCCGCTAAACCTCCGCCGCCGTGCGACCCAGAGGCACGAGTCTCGCTTGGAACCGGCCTGATCGGTCTCGCTGGTCTGGTGAGCGCAAGCTCAAGCTCGGGAAGTAAGTCCGGATCTAGTAACTGTTGTTTGTATCTGGCTAACAAAAAGCCCTGCGTCCAAATGATGAATCAGCGACGCGCAGAAAATGACGTCAATGAACTCATTATAGGCAATTCGGTTTGATAGGCGGATCCTACTCTCAAATCAGCCGCAATGTTCTGTCGGCGCTTTTGGGCCTATCAACAAAGCACTTGTCCGGAACCGGTGGAATGGAGTCTCCATTGGTTAGTTTCTCCCTGTTTGAAAGCCCTGCATCACCAAACTTCCAAAACCGTTCAAGACAATATTGGTAATGAAGTGGTTTCCCGCTCTGCCGGGGACAGTCGATGCTCCAGACAGCATCCTGACTCCCAGCGATGCGGACGATTCTCCCAGATCTCCCACACCGGTGTCTTCCTGATATTGCCGATTGGCTTCTGCCTGGTGCAGGTGGTTACGTCGCCGTTCGCCTGGATCTGTAACATCGTTAAAGTAGAACAGAGAAGCCTAAGCTCATGCGCTTGGTGGGCCGTGGTAGTGAGCCGAAGAGAGTCCGGGTCGCGGAAGTAAGGGATCATCACCTCTAGTTGCTGGTAACTATTGGCGATCCTGAACCCTTGTTGCTTCATTTTTATTAATTGTTCCACAGCGCGGACCGCTTTGTCCGTATTGCGCGGCCAGTTGTCTGTGTGTTCCCACCACCGCGGATCTTCCGGAGTATTGTAGTTCTGCTCAATGGGCTGAAAGAAGACTTCCATCCCAGGCTGGTTGGCAAATCGCGCTACATCGCAAACCCCGTCCAGGTTATGCGACATGATGACATTCTTTAGGCGAATGGTAGTCTTCAGCTTGTTCTCCCTGCGCACCCGCTTCACCGTCTCAATGGTTGTGCTGGTCTTCTCCCAAAACTTATCTCGCCCTCGAATCGTGGTGTGCAGCTCGCCGATGCCATCAACCGAGATCGTTACCCTCCACGGTTCAGCCAGCACCACCTTCTCTATCTTGGACTGGTCGTCCCAGTAGCCATGGGTGAGGAGCTCCAGGTAGAGCCCGAGGGAAGAGGCGTAGCCCACCAGCTCAATGGTAAACGGCTTCAACAAGGCCTCACCGCCTGTGAAAACCACTTGCACAGGTCCTAACCACTTTTGTAGGTCTGCAAGCACGGTCTTCCACTGATTGACGCTTGGCGACTCTTCCTTGCTCCGGTTCTTCCAGATATCGCAGTGCACACACCTCGCGTTGCACAATTCCGTGAGAAGGATCAAGGGGCACACGGGACGCACGTATGAGGCAAAGCGGCCGCCGGCCAGCGTCCGCAGGCGGTAGTTGACGCTATTATGTAATCTTCTCTGAATCTCGCTCAACATACCTGCCTCCAACTCGAAGCCGGAAACTGGAAACAGTTACTTCGCTCACGAAGTCTGTGTATTTGACGGCTCTCGGGGTCCGAAGCTACGCCGATTCGCTCGTTCTTCCTCTTCCCGAACCCCCTCAAGGGTGTCTCAGGACCATCACCGAGCGAACCGCCTTACGCGTGACCGGGATGGGATCAGATTCCATAAAACTGCAACAATTTGGCAACGTTTATTTTGAGGTTGAAATTCGCTTCAACTGCCTTTCGTCCTGCCGTCCCCATTCGCTCCCGAAGGCTGCCATCGCGGAGGAGCTCTAGTATTCTCTCAGCGGTTGATCCAACATCGCCCGGAGTAACCAAG
>Ga0126373_10004800_pt1 | contig 10402 bp, 8 predicted proteins | sample PanSoiMetPlot_11_FD_92545 | JGI IMG/M metagenome (GOLD analysis project Ga0126373, IMG submission 92545) | Tropical forest soil microbial communities from Panama - MetaG Plot_11 | ecosystem: Environmental > Terrestrial > Soil > Tropical forest > Bulk soil | place: Panama | collected 2016-02-17
CGCAGCCCGGCCAGACGCCGAAGCCGCAGAAGTAATTGCGGTGAACAAGTCGGCGTAACACAGTTACAAAGGCCTCGCTGGCCACCGCCAGCGGGGCCTTTTTGTCTCCTGGAAATAGTCTTAAAACCAATACTTCGTCTTTGCTGTCCACTCGCTGTTTGGGTACTTCCGGTGGAGCAACTCAAACGCAGCCTTCGAATAGCTGCTGGTTTGGGCGTCTTCGCACCCGTATCGCGTGGCGCGAACCGCCAGATGCAGCGCCTCCGGCACGCGCGAATCGTCCGGATGCTCCTTGGCCCAGCGGAGCACGATTTCGGCGAGATAATTCGGCGCGGCAGGAACTTCCCGCAGGCGCCCGTTTTCTGCTTTCGCTTGACGCGCATCTTCATCCGCAAGGAATTTGGGGACGGGCGGCTGCCCACTTTCGAGAACCGGGGCGAGATGTGCGGGCGCAGACGAAGAGCCCGCGTCGCTCCAAGGTCGGTCGCCGCGCCCATCCCTTAGCTTTTGCGGCGTACACCACCAGTTGTCGCGATACTCGTCAATTTTGCTAAGCGCCGTGGTGCGGCCCACGCCCGTCGAAAAGTAAGGCCTCATGCCCGGGTTACGAAGCATGATGAAAGCGGCGCCGAATTGGCGCGCGGCGGCATCGCTCGTGTTTTTGTTTTCCTCGAGCCCCGGTTTCAAGTCCGGATAAAGTTCTTCGATCGCTGGCAGGATGGAATCGGACGACTCCTTGTCGCCGAGCAACTGCGCGCGAACCCAGGTGGAAGGCGCCACCTCGCGCTCTAGAGAGCGCGGGAGTTTGGCAGCGTTCACCGCTCGAATCAGGGTTTTTGTCGAAAAGTAGTCGCGCATCGCCCACAACGAGTCGGCGTCGAAATACGCGTGGATCGGATGACGAGGACGATTTTCCGGAGCTGTCGAGCTGTATTCTTCCATCGACGGATCGGTGTAAGCGCCCCAGTAGTCCACTTCGGCCGGCACGCGCGGAGCAAATTCGAGGAATTCGTCCAGGTTGCGCGCCAGCCGCAGCCGCAGAGCGAGCAACAGATTGCGCGATGATTGAGGAAATGTGCTGTCGCCAAGCGCCAGCAACACATCCAGAGCTTGGCGCGCGTCGTCGTCGCGGCCGGAAGCACCCAATAGCCGCGCGCGGTGAAACGATACCGTGGCGAAGGCAGAAGACGCTGGCGGCACCTTTTCCGCCGCATCCAGCAGCTGCGGCAGCTCTTTTGTGGACGCATCCCCCCCCGCCAGCGCAGCCACTAGCCATTCGTCCGAATGCCGCGCCTTCCATCGCGCGATGGAAACCGTCTGTTCTTCGGGGCTGTTGATGGTGAACGCGTCGAGCCAGCGGATCGGCTCGGGATCCGTTTCTTTGGACTCGCGCGTGGGATTGCTGCGGAGCAGCCAGAGATAGTCGGTCAGGTTCTGCGAAAAATCAGCCGAAGAGTCTTTTTTCGCAATGGCATCGCTGAGCTCGCGGAAACGCCGGTCGCCATGAAGGCGCAGGTCCACGAAATTGAGCAACCGCTGCGCCGCCACGTGCATTTCGGGGCATTGGGGATCGTCGGCCACTTTCAGAAGCTGCGCTTCGGCTTGCCCCAGCACTGCCACGTCCGTCGGAACAGCGAGCGTTGCCTTACGCAGAAGTGAACGTCCCACTAAGAACTCCGCGGTGTGATTCCACGGAGACTCCGCGTCGCGCGCGATCACCTCAAATCGCCGCCTGGCTTGGTCGAAGTCGCCTGCGTAGAAATAGGCGGCCGCAATCTGGTAGGCCCGGTCCTGGCGAACGAGCGGCGGATCGCTCTGTTTCGCGTCCAGCGGAACGGCAGCCGCGGCCGATTGTCCCTGGCGAGTCACTGGCCCGCGACAATTCGAAAACACGGTGTCCTGCGCGGCAAGCCATGCTTTAGCTTCCGAGCTTTCCGCGCCGAATGTTTTTTTGCGCTCTTCCAGCGTGGCAATGGCCGTATCGAACGCTGGGCCGAGGCAATTGGCGTAGAAGATGTAGTTGTCGCCAACCGTGAAGCTGCGCTCGATGAAATCCTGGCCGTAGAAGCCGTAGAGTTCGCGGCCTTCCGTTTGCGCGCCCGCGTCCTTCCGCGCCTTGGCCCATCGCTCAATTGGGCCCGACCCCGGCGGCATAGTCGGCTCCGCATAGCCGTAGGGCGAGTTCAGCCGTGGCCCCCAGTCCGCAAGGAACTTGTCCTTTTCGCTTTTGCTCAGCGGCACGCCCGAGAGATTACGGTATGCAACGAGCAGATAGACGTCATCGAAGGTTCGCAGAACAATTCCGAGCTTGCCGGTCGCGAAATGTTCAAGCGGCTGATCCGGGTGATTTTCTTCCGTAAACACCGCCTCCGGCAAAAATGGACCGCAGGCCGGCGTCGGCCCCGCAAAATAGACAGACAGAGCGACAAAGAGCGCGCCCGCGAAAGTCTTCGAGCGGCGTCCACGTGCCGATCCCTTCCACTTCACCGCACGCGCCGCGTTCGGCGTCTGTTTCATCGGCGCGTCCCCTCGATGGCCTGCCGCGCGTCCCGGGGTGTCCAGGCGCGCGGGCTGAAGATGTAGAGCCGCCTTCCGTTGGGCAAATGTTTCAGCGGTTCGTCGGTCGAAATCCCCAAGCTTTCGCGGCACGCAGGAGACGCAAAATCCTCGCCCGCATCGAGCCGGATGCGCACATCTCGTTCACCCATACCCATGCGAAACAGCATCGGAATCGCGTCGTCAATCGGCACGCTGTCGAGCCAATCGTCCCGCAGGCACCACGACGCGAGCGCCGTCACTTGCAGCGGCATTTCGGCGGGCAATTCCCGCCGCAGCCGCTCGAGCACCTGCCGATAGAATTCCCGCTGCGAAATCGTTGCGTCAAAATCCACCTGCAGCGCCGCCGCGTTCGGAAATTCCGCCGCCACTGCCGCCAGCGACTTCACCAGCGCGTCCCTCTGCCGCATGGATAGCGTTGCGCCCATGGGACCGGCGCCGTCGCGACCGAGCCGCGCGGGCTGCGCCTCGATCCGCACCACAGTAACCAGCGACGTGTCCTCTGGCACGCGTAGCGGCTGGAGCCGTGGCCGCACCACCACGTCGTCTCCCACCAGGAACACCCGCCGCGCGAGGAACGCCACCCCGGCCTGCCGCGTGTCGATTCCGCCGAGATCTTCCGGCCGCTCCCACGCCCACAGCATCACCGGCGGCAAACCCCGTTTTCGCGCAAAACTGCCCTCAAAATAGGCCCCGGCGCGTGCATAGTTGTGGCGGTTTACGGTTCGCGCCACGCTGATGTGAGCCTCCACCAGCGCCCACGCACCGGTCACCGCCACTAGCGCCACGCCGCTAAAGAATCGCAGGAGCTTCATCGCTTTCATCGCCGCTCGGAAGTGCAATCCAGTCGCCAGCTTCTATACACTAGTCCCAAGGCGCACGTACACCAAGCCGCGCGAAACGCTGATTCGGCATTCCTTTTTTGGCTTCCGGCGCCAGCTTGCGTTTTTATATCTGGGAAACTATACTAAGGTGCTTCCAGATAGGTCGCACGACCCAGTGGGCGCGAGCCCACTTTTTTGTTGGGCGCGACAATCGGGCCCGGACGCCCGTTGTTAAGTGGTGGTGTTAGAAGGGCCTGCGGGCAGTTTCAAGACGATGGACTTGGAAAAGATACGCGCCGCCGCCGAGCGCGTGGCTCGCGCGCAAGGCCTGGAAATCTTTGACGTCGAGTGGAAGATCGGCAAGCAGCGGCTTCTGCGGATTTATATCGACCGGCCGCCCGGCCCCGAGAACCCCGAAGGCGCGGGGATCAGTCACAAGGACTGCGAGCGCGTCAGCGAGCAGCTCAGCGTGATCCTGGACGTGGACGACTTGGTTTCGGGACCCGGGTATGTACTCGAGGTCAGCTCGCCCGGCCTTGACCGGAAGTTGCTGAAGCCGGCCGACTACGAGCGATTTGTCGGGCGGCGCGCCAAGATTTGGCTGAACGAGCCCGTGGAGCAGCAGAAGTTTCTCGAGGGGCGGCTCGCCGGCTATGCGGATGGTGCCGTGAAGGTGGCGTTGAAGGATCACGAAGTCACGGTGCCCTTCGCGGACATTCGCAAGGCGAACCTGGTCGTTGAATTGTAAGAGTGGGGCCGGCAACCGTCCGCAGGACGGCGCAATAGGAGACAAGGGATGGCGAGTCTGCTGTTCCAGACAATCGAGCAGATCAGCCGGGAGAAACACATCGAACCGGACATCATCGTCGCGGCCATTGAGGACGCGATGGTGGTCGCGGCGCGGAAATACTATCGCACCGAGGAAGAGCTCCGCTCGAAGTTCAATCCGGAAACCGGCCAGGTGGACGTGTTTTCGGTCCACACGGTGGTCGAGGAAGTCACTGATCCGCTGCGCGAGATTTCGCTCGCGGACGCGCGCAAGCAGAATCCCGCCATCGAAGTAGGCGGCGAGATCACAGAAACCAAGCCTACGGATGTGCTCGGCCGCATCGCGGCACAGACCGCCAAGCAAGTGATCCTCCAGAAAGTACGCGAGGCCGAGCGCGACACCATCTACAACGAGTTCCACACGCGCGTCGGCGAGCTCGTCAACGCTATCGTCAAGCGCACCGAGGGCCCGGACATCATCGTGGACATGGGCCGCACGGAAGCGCGCCTGCCGAAGCGCGAACAATCGCGGCTCGAGGCGTACAACGTGGGCGACCGCCTCCGCGTGACCATTCGCGCCGTCGAGCGCGCCGCAAAAGGCCCGCAAGTGATTGTTTCGCGCGCCGATCCTGCCCTGGTGCAGCGGCTCTTTGAAATGGAAGTGCCGGAAATTTACGACGGCACCGTGCAGATTCGCGCTGTAGCGCGCGAAGCCGGCGAGCGCACGAAAATCGCGGTCGAGAGCCGCGACAAGGACGTTGACCCCGTTGGCGCCTGCGTGGGGATGAAGGGCATGCGCGTGCAGTCGATCATTCGCGAATTGCGCGGCGAAAAAATCGACATCATCCCTTACAACGAGGACACGGTTAGCTTCGCTCAAAAAGGGCTCAGCCCCGCGAAGGTCACACGCGTCCAGATCGTCGATCCCGAGGAAAAGCGCCTGGAAGTGATTGTCGAGGACACGCAGCTTTCGCTCGCCATCGGCAAAAAAGGCCAGAACGTCCGCCTCGCCAGCAAGCTGATTGGCTGGAACATCGACATCAAGAGCGAGGAAGAAAAACGCCGCGAAATCGAAGCACAAATGGCCGCGCTCACGGCACCCGGCACGCCTCTCGCTGAATTGAAAGGCGTTGGACCGAAGACGATCGAAAAGCTCGAAGCTGCCGGCATCACGTCCGTGGAAAAGCTCGCGGATATGACGCCCGAGCAGCTGATCGAAATTCCGGGCATCGGCGAAAAAATGGTGGAGAAGATTCACCAGTCCGTCGCCGCGCACTTCGAAGCGATCGAATCCGCCGGCGCCGCGGCTCCGGCTGAGGCAGCCGAGGGCGAAGCCGAAACGGCCGAAGCTGCCGAAGCAGCGCAAGAGGACGCAGCCGAAACGAATGCCGAAGCCGCTCGAGCGGTCGAGGACACTGCTGCCGAAAGCACCCTGGAAGCGGCGTCGGAAGAGGACATCGGTCAGCCCGAACGTGGCGAAACCGTCGGCGGGGAGAACGCTGGAGCGAGCGAAACCGAAGCCGAAGCCGAAGCGTCGCGTGAAGAGGGCCATTCCGCGCACGGCGAATCAGGCCAGGCGCGCGGAGGCTCGGAGTAGTCGCAAACGAAAGGATTCATGTCGGACCCCAATCAAATTCGCATCAATGAACTGGCGCGCGAGCTGGAGATCAAAGCCAAAGTCCTGATCGACTACCTGCCCGAGATCGGCGTCGCCGAAAAGAAGACGCACTCGAGCTCGATCGATCTGTCGCACGCCGAATTGGTGCGCAAACATTTCAAGCAGCTGGCCGACCAGGAAGCCGCGGCCGAAGCAGAGAAGCAAGCGAAGGTCTCTTTAGCGAAGAAGCCCGCGCGGCCTGCCGCGCCGGCTGCCGCGTCCCCGGCAGCTCCGGCGACAGGCGCGCGCCCCGCGGGTCCAGCACCCGTCGGTGCTCCTGGCGCGACTCCCAAGCCTCCTGCTCCGGGTGCTCCCGGCACAGCCGCAGTTCTTCCACCGCGACCCGGCCAAGGGCCCACGCTCGTGCCGCCGCGTCCTGCAGCGCCGGGCGCTCGGCCCGCCGCGTCTGTAACCCCCGGCGCTGCCCAAGCTCCGGCATCGCCTGCTGCTCGACCTGCTGCGGTCCCGCCGCCAGCTCCGGCTGCAGGCACACCTGCTGCCGCCCGGCCCGGCCCGGCACCTGCTTCGGGTCCGGCAAAGCCTCCCATTCCAATGCGACCTTCTGCTCCCGGCAGCGCGCCCGCGCAACCTGGCGCGCCAGCAGGACAGCGTGCCGCTGCCGCAGCTCCAGCCGCTGGCGCACCGCGCTCGCAAGGCGCTCCACCGCAGGGTCAACGATTTCCACCTCGTCCCAGTGCTCCATCGGGTCCCGGTCAGCCGCGCCCCGGCGCGCCGCAAGGCATGCGCCCGGCAGCGCCAGGCCAGTCACGTCCCGGCGGTCCGCCGATGCGTCCAGGTGGACCTCCGCGGCCCGGCGCACCTCCATCACGATTTCCTCCTCGGCCGGGCGGTCCGCGTCCCAGCGGTCCTGGCGGCCCGAGTGTTGCAGGGATTCCGAAAGCGGAGCCCGGCAAGCCGCTCTACGCGCGTAAGCCGCCCGCGTCAGCCGCGCGGCAGCGCCCGCTGATCGAAAAACGATTTGCTGAAGGCGAACGCAAGCTGCATCCCGTCCGCACGCGCCCGGGTGTGGGCCCAGGCCGCACCGCCGCGCCGGAAATGCCGGCGCCCGTGGTACGCGAGCCGCGCGAAGTCACCGTCACCGAAGGCATCACCGTCCGCGAGCTCGCCGAAAAACTCGACATCCGGGCCAAGGATTTGCTGAAGACGCTGCTCGACCGCGGCGTCTTCGCCAGCATCAACCAGGCGCTCGACGTGCCCACGGCCACCAGCCTCGCCGAGTCGTTTAATGGCATCGTACAGGTGGTCACTTTCGAAGAGCAGCTTGTCGAAGAAGAAAAAATCCGCGAAGAGCGCACCGGCAACATGCAGCCGCGCGCCCCTGTGGTCACCGTGATGGGACACGTGGACCACGGCAAAACCAGCCTGCTCGACGCGATCCGTGAGACTGAAGTGGCGGCCGGCGAAGCGGGCGGCATCACCCAGCACATCGGCGCGTACGAGGCGCACGTGGGTGACCGTCGCATCGTGTTCATCGATACACCAGGCCACGAGGCCTTCACCCGCATGCGTGCCCGCGGCGCGAAAGTCACCGATATCGTCGTCCTCGTCGTCGGCGCCGACGACGGCGTGATGCCGCAGACCGAGGAAGCCATCGCGCACGCGAAAGCGGCCGGCGTGCCGATCATCGTAGCCATCAACAAAATCGATAAGCCCGACGCGCAACCCGAGCGTGTGAAGCGCCAGCTGGCAGACAAGGGCCTGATGCCCGAAGAATGGGGCGGCGAAACTGTGATAGTGGAAGTCTCGGCTCGCACCAAGCAGAACCTGCCGCGCCTGCTCGAAATGATTTCGCTCGTCGGCGATTTGCGTGAACTCAAAGCCGATCCCGACGCACCTGCCAGCGGCACCGTGCTCGAATCGCGCGTGGACAAAGGCCGCGGCCCCGTGGCTACGGTGCTCGTTCAGAACGGCACGCTGCACGTCGGCGACGTGTTCATCGTCGGCGCCGTGTACGGCAAAGTGCGCGCCATGTTCGACGATCGCGGCCACGCCATCAAGAAAGCCATTCCTGCCACGCCCGTCGAAGTCCTCGGCTTGCAGGGCGTTCCGGAAGCTGGCGATCAGTTCCAGGTGGCGGACGAAGCTAAGGCTCGCCATATCGTCGAATACCGCCAGGCCAAGCAGCGCGAAGCTTCTCTCGCGAAAAGTGCGTCCGGCCGCCTGACGCTCGACCAGCTCCACGAGCAACTGAAGGCCGGCGAAATGAAGGAGCTGCCCGTCGTCATCAAGGCGGACGTGCAAGGCTCCGTCGAAGTGCTCAGCGAAATGCTGCCGAAGATCTCGAACGATCAGGTGACGCTGAAAGTGATCCAGGCCAGCGTCGGCGCTGTCACCGAGTCGGACGTGATTCTCGCCTCCGCCTCGAACGCGATCATCGTCGCGTTCAACGTGCGCCCGGAGCGCAAAGCCCAAGAACTCGCGCAGCGCGAAGGCGTGGACATCCGCCTGCACACCATCATCTACGAATTGCTCGACGAGCTGAAGAAGGCCGTCGCCGGCCTGCTTGCGCCCGTCATCAAGGAAACGTTCCTCGGCCGCGCCGAAGTCCGCGACACCTTCCGCATCAAGGGCGTTGGCATGATCGCCGGTTCTTACGTGCAGGACGGCATCATCAAGCGCGATGCCGACGTGCGCGTCCTGCGCGACAACGTTGTCATTTACACGGGACGCGTTTCGTCGCTGCGCCGCTTCAAAGACGATGTCAACGAAGTCCGCTCCGGCTTCGAGTGCGGCATCAGCGTTTCCAATTTCGCAGACGTCAAGGTCGGCGACGTCCTCGAATGCTTCAAGTTGGAAAAAACGGCGCCGTCCATCGGTGATCTTGCAGCTGCCGAACGGGCGCGCCCGCAGGACGATGAAGGCAGGCGTGCCGCACGTGAAAGTGTGGAAGCGCGCCGGAACTAGGTGCGCGCTTCCGTAAGGCGCTCGAAAATTGCTCTCACCCGTTCGCGTCGTTTTTTGCGGGTGCACATATGCCGATCGGGCTTCTCACCCTGGAAATCCACATTCCAGACGCAAGGTCTCTCAAGGACAAGCGGCAGGTGTTGCGCAGCTTGAAAGACAAGCTCCGCGCGCACTTCAACGTGGCCGTGGCTGAGCTCGCGCATCAGGAAACGTGGCAGCGCTCCCGCGTCGGCGTCGTCAGCCTGTCGGGCGACCCGAAACATTTGGAAGAATCGCTCGCCGCCATCGCCGCAGAATCCGAGCGCGTGCTGGGCCGCGATTTGGTTTCGCAGCAGATCGATTATTTCGAGGAAAGCGAATGACAGCCAGTGGGCATGGCCCGCACGGCCACCGCAGCGAACGCATCGCGGAAGAAATCCGCAACGAAGTGAGCCTGATGGTCGCGGGCGAGTTGAAGGATCCGCGCCTTGCCGTTCCACTCGTCGTCACCGAAGTGCGCATGTCTCCAGATCTGCGCACCGCTCGCGTGTACGTTCGCCTGATGGCCGACGATTCCGAGCGCGAAAAGGCGCTCGCCGGGCTGAAAGCGGCTTCCGGCTTCGTCCGCCACGAGCTGGTCGAGCGCCTGCAACTTCGCCGTGCGCCCGAGGTGATTTTTGTCCCCGACGAATCACAAGAGTACGGCCAGCACATCGACGAATTGATCAGCAAAGTCTCGCACCACGATTCGCCCGATTCATCCGCATCCCCGACCGACGCCCGCGAGCGGCAGCAGCCACTCAAATCGCGCGGTTCCAGCCGCACGGAGCGCCGCTAGCTCCGCCGAAGCGCCGCCATGCCTCGCAAGCCACAGCCTCCGCCGCTCGACGGCATTCTCGTTGTTGATAAGCCCCGCGCGCGCACGTCGCACGATGTGGTCGAATCCGTTCGACGACTCGTCGGCTTTCGCCAGATCGGCCACCTCGGCACGCTCGATCCGCTGGCTACCGGCGTCCTGGTTCTCGCGCTCGGCCGCGCCACGCGCCTCGCGCGTTTTTATTCCGGCCGCCGCAAGCGGTACACCTGCGCCGTCCGCTTCGGCTTCGCGACGGACACCCACGACGCCGATGGCGAACCGCTCGGCCCCGACGCCGCGCCTTCGCTTGACGCGGATGCAATCGCGGTGCTCGCCGCACAATTCGTCGGCAAGATTCAGCAGGTGCCTCCGTCTTTCTCCGCCAAAAAAATTCACGGCCGCCCCGCGCACCAGTTGGCGCGTAAAAATAAGCCAGTCAAGCTCGACCCGGTGGAAGTGGAAGTGTACGAATTTCGCCTCACGGGCGTCGAAGGCTCCGTTGCGCGTTTCGTCGTCGAATGCGGCGCCGGCACGTACATCCGCTCGCTCGCGAACGACCTCGGCAAGTTGCAAGGCTCCGGCGCGCACCTCTCGGAAATCGTCCGCACAGCGGTCGGCGAGTTCACACTCGATCACGCCGTCCCGCTCGCCGAGCTCGAAGCCGACGCGAAAGCCGGCCGTCTGGCCCAGCGCGTGATCCCGCTCCAGAACCTTCTGCCGGATCTTCCGCGCGCCACCGTGCTGCCCATCATCGAACGCCGCGTGTGCCACGGCGCGAAATTCAATCTCCCGCTCTCGCAGATTGAGCCCGGCCAGTCCACCGCCGCGCAGGGCGCG
>Ga0126373_10004802_pt1 | contig 10401 bp, 4 predicted proteins | sample PanSoiMetPlot_11_FD_92545 | JGI IMG/M metagenome (GOLD analysis project Ga0126373, IMG submission 92545) | Tropical forest soil microbial communities from Panama - MetaG Plot_11 | ecosystem: Environmental > Terrestrial > Soil > Tropical forest > Bulk soil | place: Panama | collected 2016-02-17
AGCCTGCTCCCCGGTATCCTCGCTCATGCAATAAACAATTTGCTCGTGTGTTTGAGTGTCATGGCCCTCCTGCGCTGGTAGCCAGCTTGCCAGTCCGCAAGAGAAGCCTCACCGCCTCGTGCCTTCCAACTTTTCTAATTCGGCCTGAAGATCTGAGTACCGAATAACGGCGCCCAGTCTTTCTTGGAGTGCGATTGTCTTGATGCGCTTGCCAGGGCGGCTGTCGTTCCCGCCCTTGTGGGCCGTAACGCCCCAGCATGTTTGTGCCATACGACAGATATCCGCCCATGTGCGCGGCGTTCCATCGCTGACGTTGTAGACCTCGCCCGGTGCCCCGCTCTCAAGCGCGAGGAGGCAGATCGTGGCCAGATCTTCGACGTGAATCAAGTTTACATATTTCCTGGTCGGCCCGACGCGCCCGTTTCTGATCCAGTCCAGCGGATTGCGTTCCGGACCGTAGATGCCCGCGAGGCGAAGCACAATCGCGCCATGTTCTCTTCGGAGATACTCTTCTCCCTGCACGCGCGGCTTGCAGAGATCGATTGGCGCTGATTCGTCAATCCAGGGTGGCGGATAACCAATCGATTGATCCCCTGCATCGTAAGCGGATGTACTGCCCAAGACGATTAGGTGACGAGGTGGCGCAGCCAGTGTTTTTGCAAAGGCCTGGACTTGTTCAATCGGTGTGGCGGGGAAACACCAGACCAGATCAGTGTCAGTGGGAATGTTCCTCCACGTGTCAGGCTGCGCAAGGTCGAATCTGAGTCGTTGCGATCGATGGATATGATTCAGCCGGCGATCGGGATCACGGCTGGTGCAGAGGACAATTCTGCCTTGGCTGGAGGCCTCGGCGACGAGATAGCGGCCGGAGTAGCCCGATCCCAACACAGTGAGCGGCACTCTCTGATGAGGCAGCATAGGAATAGTGTTTTTTCCGGTTGACGGCATTTTTTCATACTTGCGCGAGATCACACAATTCTTGCCTTTGAGGAGGGGCCATAAGAAAATGCGGGATATGAAGTTCATTCCGTCGCTCGTGGCGATCGCCGCTCTTACGGTCACTCTCTCCGGCTGTAACAACGGCGGGAGCGGAGGTGGAAATGTATCAAGCATCACCATTAAGACGACCTCGGCCAACTTCGCCGTGGTCGGAAATCCCTATGCGTCGACCCTCGTTGCGACGGGAGGAACACCACCCTTCACCTGGGCCGTCGTGAGCGGATTACCACCTTGGGTCCTTTTGAATACTGTAACCGGGGTTCTGACCGGAACTCCGACAACTACTGACGTAGGCAACTTCAATCCAACTTTTCGTGTGACGGATACTGCCGGAGCAACAGGGGTTCAAACGGTTCTCCTTGCCGTCCATAATCGGACCGATATATTGTCGGTCGATGATGGTACGCCGCCGGTACCAGGGAATGGAGCCAGCAGCAGACCGGCGATCAGCAGCGATGGGCGTTTCGTCGCTTTCGCTTCCTCAGCCAGCAACCTGATCCCAGGAGTCAGTGGCTCGCAAATTTATCTACATGACTGGCAGACGAATCAAACGACTCTGGTGTCGCGGGACAGCAGCGCTGCGATCAACCCCGGCAATGCGGCGAGCAGTGCGCCATCAATCAACTCGGATGGACGCTTCGTGGCTTTTGTGTCGTCCGCCACGAACCTTGTAACGGGTGTAACCGGCCAGCAGGTTTATTTGCGCGATACCCAAACGGGCGTGACGAGCCTGGTGTCGAAAGACAATTTCGCTAATCCCGCCAACGGATTGACCACGACGTCGCCGAGCATCGACGGCATCGGTCGCTTTGTGGCCTATGTCTCGAACGCGACGAACCTGGTGACCGGAGTAACGGGTCAACAAGTCTACCTGTCCGATACTCAAACCACGAAAGCCTTTCCGAATGGGCAGACGACGCTGGTTTCCAAGGATAATAGTCCCGCGCCGCTACCGGGTAATGGGGCGAGCAGCGCGCCCTCAATCAGTCGGGACGGCTGCTTCGTCGCGTTCGCCTCCCTGTCCACAAACTTCGGTGTGCTTGGTGGAAACCAGCAGATCTATCTCCGCGGTCCTCTTCCCGGCCCGGGAACCTGTGGCTTGTCCGAGCAGACGAGTCTAATTTCGCAGGACAACAGTACCCCGCCCAGTCCTGGCAATGCCTTCAGCAGTAACCCATCGATTGATCCAGGCGGGCGAGTTGTGGCGTTCGTTTCCGTCTCAACGAACCTCACAGGCGCAACCGGCCAGCAGATCTATGTGCATGATCGTAGCAACGGGCCGAACGGCACGACGAGTCTCGTATCGAAAAATAATGCTGGGACTCCCGTCCAAGGGGATGGCAATAGCAGTGCCCCATCGGTAAGCAACGATGGCTGTTTCGTAGCATTCGCTTCGTTGTCGACAAATTTGATTTCCCCTCCTCCTGGAAACCAGCAGATCTATCTCCGAGGCCCTCTGCCAGGTCCAGGCATTTGTCCTGCCGGCACGGAACAGACCAGTTTGGTTTCAAAGGACAATAGCGCTGTTCCAGTCGTGGGAAACGGGTTGAGCGATAATCCGTCGACAAACGCAAACGGCGGGTTCGTCGCCTTCTCATCCTTGTCGACCAATTTGGTCTCGCCACCTCCGGGCAATCAGCAGATTTACGTCCGCGCCATGCCGTAACACTGCTAGAGCTTCCTGTCGCAGCGTGGTACGATCACGTCGCGATGCCACTCAGTCGCTTTCATCCCCTCATCGCTGACTGGTTCCATTCATTCGTCGGGACTCCGACAGATGTGCAGCAGGCCGCCTGGCCTGCCATTCAATCCGGTCAAGACGCGCTCATCGCGGCGCCAACGGGATCGGGGAAAACCTTCGCTGCGTTTCTCTCCTGTATCGACCGCCTGTTCAAGCAGGCGCTTGCTCGCGAGCTCGATGATCGAACCCAGGTGCTCTACGTTTCCCCGCTCAAAGCTCTGAGCAACGACGTCCAGAAAAACCTTCAACAGCCGCTGAATGAAATCGGGCAGGCCGCCTTGGAGGTCGGGTTATTGATGCCCGAACTGCGTGTGTTGGTGCGCACCGGCGACACGCCGATGGTGGAGCGTCAGCAGATGCTGAAGCGGCCCCCGCACATTCTCGTGACCACGCCGGAATCGCTCTTCATCCTCCTGACGGCCGAGAAGAGCCGCCGCATGCTTCAAACAGTCCGGACAGTTATCGTGGACGAAATCCATGCAGTCGCTCCAAACAAACGGGGAGCCCATCTGACGTTGTCGCTGGAGCGATTAGAGGCCCTGACCTTGATCAAGCCGCAACGGATCGGCCTGTCTGCCACGCAGCGACCGATCGAATCCGTCGCGCAGTTCCTCGTCGGCGATCGGCCGATGCCAACCATTATCGACGTCGGCCACAAGCGAGCGATGGATCTGGCGGTCGAAGTGCCGAAGGATGAACTCAGCGCGGTCGTGACGAATGCGATTTGGGCTGGTGTCTATGATCGATTGGCTGAATTAGTGAGGCAGCATCGTTCGACGCTCGTGTTTGTCAATACCAGACGGTTGGCTGAACGGGTCTCGCACCATCTCGAAGAGCGGTTGCAAGACCTCGGTGCTGATGCCGTGGCGGCTCACCACGGAAGTCTGTCTCGCCAGATCAGGCTTTCGGCAGAGGAGCGACTGAAGACTGGCAAGACACGGGTGGTGGTGGCGACCGCGTCGCTGGAGTTGGGCATCGACGTCGGAACCGTCGATTTGGTTTGCCAGATCGGCTCGCCTCGCTCGATTGCTACCGGTCTACAACGGATCGGACGCGCCGGTCACTGGATCAAGGCAATTCCCAAAGGCCGATTATTTGCGCTCACCAGGGACGAATTGCTTGAATGTGCTGCGCTGATTCGAGCGATCCGTCGCGGCGTGCTCGATCACATGGGCGTGCCGCCCGCGCCCCTCGATGTCTTGGCGCAACAAGTGGTGGCCGCCGCCGCGACGCAGGCCTGGCAGGTCGACGAACTCTTTAGCCTTTGTCAGCGGGCTTATCCCTATCGTGGTCTGACTCAGATCGAGTTTCAGCAAGTGCTTGGCATAATGGCTGATGGGATCGCCACACAGCGAGGCCGAGGACAGGCGCACCTCTACTACGATCGCATCAATCACCGGATCAAGGGGCGGCGAGGGGCTCGACTCGCGGCGATTACCTCCGGCGGTGCGATTCCCGATACGGCGAACTATGCGGTCGTAGCTGAGCCGGACGGCACGGTCGTAGGATCGGTGGATGAAGACTTTGCCGTGGAAAGTTTGGCCGGTGACATCATGCTCCTCGGGAATACGTCCTGGCGGATTAAAGGGATCGAAGCCGGCAAGGTCCGCGTCGAAGATGCCCACGGCGCCCCTCCCAACATTCCGTTTTGGCGCGGCGAAGCGCCGTCGCGAACCGCAGAACTGTCGGCGGAAGTCGCCGAGCTGCGGAAGGAATTGGCGACGATGTTGCAGGCGTCATCGCCGGCTACAAGCTCTCAGCTGTCAGCGATCAGCTGGCTCAAGACCGAATGCGCGCTCGATCAACGTGGTGCAGAGCAGGCTGTCGAATATGTCCTGGCCGGAATGACGATCCTTGGGATTGTGCCGACCCAGGAGACAATCGTTGCCGAGCGATTCTTCGATGAGAGCGGCGGGATGCAGCTTGTGATCCATACGCCGTTCGGTGGGCGGATCAATCGTGCCTGGGGCCTCGCGCTGCGCAAGCGCTTCTGCGTCACGTTCGATGTCGAGCTGCAAGCGGCGGCGACGGATAATGGCATTGTGATTTCGCTAGGGGAGCGACATAGCTTCCCCTTGGAGTCGGTGTTCAGATTTCTCCACAGTCAAACGATCCGTGAAGTGCTGACTCAGGCGCTGTTGCAGGCACCGATGTTCATGACACGCTGGCGATGGAACGTGACTCGCGCGTTGGTCTTGCTCCGATTTGCCAAGGGCAAGAAGGTCCCGCCTCAGATTCAGCGGATGAAGGCCGAAGATCTTCTGGCGGCCGTGTTCCCCGACGCCGTGGCCTGTCAGGACAATATGGCCGGCGAACTCGTGAGGCAGATTCCTGATCACCCGCTCGTCAATGAGACGGTGCGGGATTGTTTGACCGAGGCGATGGATGTCGAAGGCCTCATGCAGCTGTTCGCGCGGATCGAAGCCGGGACGGTCCACTGTGTGGCTGTGGAGACGCCGGCGCCCTCGCCCTTCTCCCATGAGATCTTGAACGCCAATCCTTACGCGTTTCTCGACGATGCGCCGCTGGAAGAACGCCGGGCCCGGGCCGTGGAGCTGCGCAGAACACTCCCGGCTGCCATGGCCAGCGAGGTCGGTGCGCTTGATCCGGCGGCGATCGAGGAAGTGGCTCGTGAGTCCTGGCCGGTTGTCCGTGATGCTGATGAGCTTCACGATGCCTTGCTGACCCTCCTGTGGGTGCCGCGCCGTGAGGCAGCCGACTGGGAACGGTTCATGCCGGAATTGGCGCAAACCGGTCGGGCTCTTGAGTTGCGGGCAGGGAGTGGTGCGCCAGAGACGACCGGATGGGTTGCGACAGAAAATCGTGATCGGATCGAGAAGTTGTTTGCTGTCGGCGAGGATGATACGACACTCGATGCCATCAATCAGGGTTGGATGGAAAGCATCGGCCCGACGACCGCGACCGAACTGGCTGCACGATTGCAGATTCCGATTGAATCGATCGATCAATCATTTGGCCGCCTCGAAGCCGCGGGCCTGGTCCTCCGCGGGCGATTTAGGGTTCACGCTTCACGAGTGAGGAATGATGAGACTGAGTGGTGTCATCGCCGCTTGCTGGCCCGCATCCATCGGTTGACGATCGGCCGGCTAAGGAAAGAAGTGGAGCCTGTGACGGCAGCCGAGTTCATGCGGTTTTTGTTGCAGTGGCAGCACGTCACACCGGGATCGCGTCAACATGGAGAAGCGGGCCTTTTGGAAGTGGTGAAGCAGCTTGCGGGATTCGAGACCGCAGCATCCGCCTGGGAATCGCAGATCTTGCGCCTTCGCCTGGCGAAATATGAGCCGGAGTTGCTGGACCGGCTCTGCTTGAGTGGAGCGGTCACTTGGGGCCGGTTGTCTCCTCATCCACGACTTGCGCAAAGTGTGGAGCCTGATCGAGTACGTCGGATCGTCCCAACGAGTGTGGCGCCGATCAGTCTCTTCCCTCGGGAGGAGGGTGAGTGGTTGCTGGAGACTTTCCATGGTGACTCCGCATCGGCGGGACCCGCACCGTTTGCCCAATTGAGCGCCGTCGCGCAGGACCTACGCCGTGCGTTGCACGATCGAGGAGCCAGCTTCTTCGCCGATCTGGCACGGATGACCAATCATCTTCCTACAGAAGTGGAGGATGGACTCTGGGAACTCGTAGCCGCCGGCTTGGTCACGGGCGATGGGTTCGACAATCTTCGGGCGCTCATGGATCCCCGCCGCCGCCGTGCGGAAGGACGGGAACGGTCTCGCAGACCTCGTCATGCGGCTGGCCGCTGGTCACTCTTCAGACAAGCTGTCACCCATCAGCCATCAGACATCAGCTCAGCTGAGCTGGTTGCCCGTCAGCTCCTACGCCGCTACGGTGTGGTGTTTCGCGATCTTTTGGCGCGGGAGTCGTTGGTCCAATCATGGCGTGATCTGCTGGTGGCTTATCGACGAATGGAACTCAAGGGCGAAATTCGCGGAGGACGTTTCGTCTCGGGGTTTGTCGGTGAACAATTCGCCTTGCCGGAGTCGGTCGAAGCGCTTCGGGCGGTTCGGAAAGGCGACAGGTTGGCTGGTGCGATGGAAATCAAACTTTCCGCTTGCGATCCGTTGAATCTAGTTGGGGTGATCCTGCCTGGCCCACGTGTCCAGGCAGTCCCAAGCAATTTCATCGTCTTCCGCGACGGCCTTCCCGTTTGGACCGTGACGGGAAGGGGAGGAGGTGCGGATCGAGGTGAGGTGACGGAATTCTCTCGCGTGAGCCGCTGGTCGTAGGCGGGATCGACCCAGTACCCTCAGCTCTTCGATCAAGAGAATCATGCTGCCGGCCTTGAATTGATGCCAGATTGTGTCGCACCGTCCTGGGCGCGAAATTTCGCCACGAACGCCTATGGAAACGGGCAATAGGCATGGACGCGGCGATCGAGGGAATGGCGAGGCGTCCGGTGATTTTACCTTGAAAATCCTGATTGACCTCAGCTAGAGTCCCCCCGCCGCATCGTCTGTTTTTGCTGGAAGCCTCGCTGCTATCTACGAACGGGATATCTCGCCCAAGGAGCCGTATGCCGAGAGCCGAATCTTCCGATGTTCCGGTCCTACGAAACGTATTCCACCCATCGGATTTCAGTCCGGCCAGTCACACAGCCTTTGCGCACGCACTCACCGCGGCATTGACTGCGAAAGCCAAATTGACAATCCTCCACGTGTCCCCTCAGCGGGGAGAGCGGTGGGCCGACTTTCCTGGAGTACGAGAGACCCTAGAGCGCTGGGGCCTGCTGCCGAAAAATAGCGAACGATCCGCCGTTTCGAAACTGGATATCAACGTCGCAAAGGTCCAAACCGTGGACAAAGACCCCATCGAAGCGGTAACGGCCTACCTAACCAACCACAGCACGGATCTAATCGTGCTTGCCACGGATCAGAGCAAAGGAAAGGTTCGATGGCTCAACAAATCGGTGGCCACTGGTGTCGCGCGCAAGGCTCGCCAGATGACACTCTTCATTCCCAAGGGAGTGGATGGGTTCGTTTCTCTGAAAGACGGCTCCATCTCGCTCAAGAACATCCTAATTCCGGTCGCATTCGCTCCACCGGCGCAGCCGGCCATCCAGGGCGCCGTTCGAATCGCGTCACGGCTCAGTTGTACCTCCGGGGTGTTCACCATCCTGCATGTCGGAGAGGATGGGAGCATGCCCGATATCCAGTGTCCGAAGCTGGCAGGCTGGTGCTGGAACAAGCTCACCAAAAGCGGTGAGGTTGTCGATGTGATTGATCAGACCGTACGAGAGACTGAAGCAGACCTCATCGTCATGTCCACTGAGGGGCGGAACGGTTTTCTCGATGCGCTGCGCGGAAGCCACAGCGAACGGGTCTTACGTAAGGCTCGGTGTCCGATAATGGCGATTCCTGCGGGCGGGTTCATCGGATCGCTACTTTAAATTGGTTCCCGCACGCCTCTTTCCTACCTGGTCGCCAGCGCTCGGAATTTTGGGGTGGACTCGGAACGAGGCGGCTCACATGAAACCCATATCAGTACGTCCTATTGCTGTAGGACACAGGAGGCCGGTGCGTTCCGGCCTCCTCAATGACCTATACCGCGAATGATGCTCAGTTAGCCCATAGGCGCTGATACCACTTCTTGTCGTCACTCGTCGGCAATGCAGCGATGTTCATCGCCTTCCGGATGTCGCCGATGTTCCAACCCGTCAGCGTCGCCAGCGTCTGCGCCTCCCACTCATAACGCTCGCGGAGTTGTTGCCGATAGGCCGTGGCGGCTGGACACTCGTCTGTGCCTATCCAAGGATGTCGCAGGACATAGCGGGCCTGAAAGGTGGTCCGGTCCGAGGTTTCCTGGAAGATCAGGTCTTCAGGAAAGTGAGCTGCGTCATAGCGAACGTGTAGCCGCGTAAGGAAGACGTTCTGTACCTGACCCCTCCAGACTTTCCCGCCGGTGTCTTGCCAGAATACGCCGAGGCTGCGGAGTTCTTCGCCGGAAAGGGGGTTGGCGGCACAGGGGTCACACCAGTTCATGTCCCAGGCATATTCCAGAAATACGCCGCGCTCATTCTCGCGTTTTACTTGCTGCATAAACAGGTCACGATAGAAGTCCCCGAACTTGTCTTTCACATACAGGGGAATCTCCTGGGCCTCCGGCAGGCGCACGGTGCGGTAGTTCGTTGTTTCCACGCGGCCCTGCTTGGTCAGGAAGTAGATGAAGAGTTCCTGCGCGCCGTCCGCATTTACCGTCCCCAGTCGGATCGGCAGCATGAATTTCGGCGACTCGAAGGCAATCTGGAGCGGCCGGAGGTGGGTAAAGCCAAGCTTTGCTTGCTCCGCTAGATTTACCTTGGCTACAAAAAATTTCATGTTCTGTTTCAGATAACTATTCAACACGGACGACGCACCCTTCGGAATGCGATAGCCGTTTTCGGTAAGCCAGGTTTCAAGCCCGGCGCTCTCCTTTGCCGAGAGAATCAAAATGTCGTACTCGCCTACGGTATACTTTGCCTCCACCGTCACGCCCAAGGCTTTCTCACGATCGAGTTTCCCGACGGCAGCTGGCGCCATGTTCAGGAGCGCGTCGCTCCTTCGTTCAAATAGTTCGTACCTCGCGCAAGGATTCGCGTCGAAATACTCCACTAATCGCGGCGCAGAATAATCGGCGAGATGTTTCAGGACGGCCGGGTCGCCAACATGGATTTGGTCTTTTTCCAGTACTGTCGGCACCGGTACGACCAGCGCGAATTCCTTCACGTCGCCTTTGAAATCATTGGCCATCGTGATGACGGTCTTGTCGTCATGACGGACGATCGCGACTTCGGACGCCTTATTGAAGAGTTTTGTGTCGGCCTTTCCGACATAAAAGCCGCAAAAGGCCGAAGCGGACCCATTCCAGAGGAGCAGGCTGGTGACAAACGTGAAAGCGAGCAGAAGCGGGTGGGTCATCAGGGCCTCCTTTGAAAACGAAGGGATATGGACGGCGAGAGACGTTGAACCATGGCCGACCGAAGGACGGGACCAATCGTATCGGAAACCGGGAAAAAGATGATCGAGCAAGGGCACTAGCGACGAGCAGACGATCAACCCCCAGAGTGGCCCGTTGGAACGGAACAGGACGAATTGCACAGAGAGGGCGGCCACCGCGACCAGCAAGGCGAAGAATATGCGGCCGGTTCGGGAATCCGGCGTGGTCTTGGGGTCCGAGATCATGAAGAAGGAGAAAATGAGCAGCGTGCCGCTTTCGATTTGATGGAACGGGATGGCCAGCGGATCCCCAAGCCACAGCGCCCGCGCGACCAGCAGGCCGAAATAGGAGGCGAGGAACGAGAGCGTGACATCTGCTCTCGCCGCGCGAGTGACGACGAGGCTTCCCGTGCAAGCAATGAGAAAGCCAAGCCAGACGATTTGTCCCCACTGTCCCGGTGAGATCCAGCCAAGGCCGCTGGCGAGTATGACCGCGAGCGCGAGATTTGTCGGGTTGAAGATGTGCTTACTCTTCCAGCGAATGACAAACTTGCTGCCAATAGCAATGAGTGAGGCCAGCGCCGCTACATAGAGATCGTTCGTGCGGAGTAGGAGGCAGAGGGAGAGGGCTGAAATCAGCGGGCTACGGGGATCGAACGAAGGCAGCTTATAGAAGCGCGTGCCGGCATGTTGCGTGAGCAGCGCTGTGCCCAGTGTGAGGACGAT
>Ga0126373_10004803_pt1 | contig 10400 bp, 6 predicted proteins | sample PanSoiMetPlot_11_FD_92545 | JGI IMG/M metagenome (GOLD analysis project Ga0126373, IMG submission 92545) | Tropical forest soil microbial communities from Panama - MetaG Plot_11 | ecosystem: Environmental > Terrestrial > Soil > Tropical forest > Bulk soil | place: Panama | collected 2016-02-17
CATGCATGCCCATTTCGAGCAGGTGGAATGGGGGCCCATCTATCTTGCGGCCGGCGCCACCACGGTCCGGGATTGCGGCAACGAATTTGAATTCATCACCGCCGTTCGCGATGCCATAGCAAACGGCAAAGGGCTCGGGCCGCGCCTCTTGCTTGCAGGGGTGGTCGATGGCTCGGGACCGTTGGCGCTGAGTGTGGAGCGGGTGGACACACCCGAACAGGCGAAAACGTGGGTGGACAAATACCACGACGCAGGTTTTCAACAGATTAAGATCTACAGCTCGGTGAAGCTGGAAGAAGTGAAAGCCGTCGCGGACGAGGCACACCGCCTGGGCATGACGGTGACGGGCCACGTGCCGGAAGGGCTCGACGCGTTCCAGGTGATCGAAGCCGGCCAGGATCAAATCAATCACGTCACTTACATCGCGCAGATCATGCTTCCGCAACTGCCCGATAGCGCGACGCGAGCCGAGCGGCTGAACGCCCGGGCAAATCTGGATGTGAATTCCGCGCAAGCCCAAAAAGCCGTTTCGTTTCTGGTCGAGCACGGAACCGTGGTCGATCCAACGCTCGTGATATTCGAGTTCGGCACGGCATCAACCGCAAAGCCTCCCGTGAGCTTCGAACCGGGCGTCACCAAAGTGGCTCCGGAATTGGCTCAGCAGCTTGTGGATGTTGGCCCGCCCTCACCAGTTGCGGATCTGCAGGAGAAGAGCTTTCAGAAAGCGGTGGCCATTGTCGGCGCGCTTCATAAGGCCGGAGTGCCGGTCGTAGCGGGCACGGACCAAACGGTGCCGGGACACAGTCTGTATCGAGAAATCGAGTTGTACGTGCAGGCGGGTTTTACGCCGATGGAAGCGATTCAAGCAGCCACGATCGTTCCGGCGCGGGTGATGGGCTTGGATCAAGAAGCCGGGACAGTAGAAGCGGGAAAGCGAGCGGACCTGATTCTGCTCGATGCGAATCCGCTCGAATCCATTCGCAATATCCGCACGGTCAAGTCCGTCATCGCGAATGGCGTGATGTACGACTGTGCAGAGCTTTGGCGCAGCGTTGGCTTCAGACCCTAGGGGAGGGACCGATGGAAAGCTGGTCGCGGAGGCGATTTTTCTTTTCCAGTTTGTTGGGCGGTATTGCTGCCACAACTCGCAGCCTCTTCGCCTCGCCGTCCAAGCGTTCCGAGGGGGCTTCGCCCGATCCGACGGGCGAGATGGCCGAGAGCCACGCACCCGCGGCCGCTCAGACCCAGGGTGTCCGCCCGCTGATAATTTCCGCTCACAACGGACTGAAGCACCTCGACGGCGGCATGGCCATTCTCAAAGCCGGCGGCGACACGCTCGACGCCGTGCTGGCGGTGGTGACTAAGGTCGAAGACGATCCGCACGATCACACCGTTGGCCTTGGGGGCTTGCCGAACGAAGAAGGCGTTGTGGAATTGGACGCGAGCGTGATGCACGGGCCCACGCGGCGCGCCGGCGCGGTCGCCTCAATCCAGAAGATCAAAAATCCGTCGCTTGTCGCCAAAGCCGTCATGCAGAAAACGAATCACGTGATGCTCGTCGGTCCCGGCGCACAGCGATTCGCCGTGGACCAAGGCTTTGAACAACAAAATCTGGTGAACGAAGAATCCCGGATCGCCTGGCTCGCATGGAAGGCGTCCTCCTCCGAAAATTGGCGTCCGGGTCTTGATAGCCCCGAATGGAAGGACAAACTCAGAGCGCTTCTCGACACGCCCGAACGGCAGGCGTTACAGGCGTGGATCGAGGACGTGGTTCACCATCCAACCACGGGCACAATCAACTGCCTCGCTGTGGACGCAAAAGGCGACATTTCCGGGACAACAACCACGTCCGGACTGTCGTGGAAGATTCCAGGCCGCGTGGGCGATTCGCCGATCATCGGCGCTGGTTTGTATGTCGACAACGATACGGGAGCCGCCGGCGCCACCGGCCGAGGCGAGGAGAACATCAAGATTTCCGGTGGCCACACGATCGTTGAACTCATGCGCAAAGGGATGTCGCCTACGGATGCGTGCCTGGAAGCCATGCAGCGCGTGGTGCGTAACTACAAGCCGTATCCCGAGCGGCTGTCGAAGATCGACCTCGAGTTCTACGCATTAAACAAAGATGGCCTTTACGGCTCGGCAACCATGTGGCGCGAAGACTCGCGCGGGCGCAAGCGCGGCTACGCAGTGCACGATGGCACGCAGGCAAAACTGCTGCCGTGTACACCGCTCTTTGACCGGGCGAGCGACGTATAGAATTTCTCTGGCCCCATCCGCATGGACCAGGCGAATATCGTCATTATCGGCGGCGGTGTGGTGGGGTGCGCCATCGCGCGCGCCCTTTCGGCTCGCTGGGACGACGTCTTCGCGCTCGAAGCAATGCCAAAGATGGGTATGGGCGCGAGTACCCGAAATAGCGGCGTCATCCATTCGGGAATCTATTACCCCGCGGGGTCGCTGAAAGCCAGGCACTGCGTCCGCGGCAATCAGCTGACGAAAGAATTCTGCGCGGCTCACAACGTCCCCCATCGCAATACGGGGAAGATAGTCGTGGCCGAGTCGGCCGCCGAAACGGCTGAGCTCGAAGCGCTGATGGAGCGGGGCCGCAAGAACGGCGTTGAAGGCCTTCGGATAGTCGATCGCGCCGCGATCCGGGCACGCGAGCCGCACGTCGAGGGTATGGTCGCGCTTGAGGTTCCTTCGACTGGGATTCTTTCGAGCGAGGATCTGGTGAAAGCCTACGCTCGCATCGCGCAGCAGCAAGGCGCGAACTTGGTGACCCAGGCCAGGGTCACTGGGCTCGAGCCGCGCGGGAATTTGGTTCGCGTGACGAGTGTCGCGGGTGAAATCGAGGCGCGCTGCGTCATCAACAGCGCCGGATTGTTCGCCGACGAAATTGCAGCGCTGCTAGGCAGCTCTCTCGCCGAGCGTCGCATTTATCCCGTTCGCGGCGAATACTGTGAGCTGGTACGCGCCAAATGGGATTGGGTTCGAGGTTTGGTTTACCCGCTTCCGCATTCCGACGGGTTGAGCCTCGGCACGCACCTTACGAAGACGATCGGCGGCAGCGTCCTGATCGGACCCACCGCCCACTACGTCCCTAGCAAGACCGACTACGAGCAGAACCGGGAACCGCTCGAGGAATTCGCGCATCGCGCGAAAGCGCTGCTTCCCGATATCACGGTCGCAGACATGGTACCGGCCTACACGGGCATTCGCGCGAAGCTCGTTCCACCGGACCAGTACGGTATCGCTGACTTCATCATCGAGCGCGATCCGCAGTTTCCGAATGTCATCCAATTGATCGGCATCGAATCGCCGGGGCTTACGTCTGCGCCGGCTATCGCGGCGCACGTCGAGCAGCTCGTCAGCGAGATTCTGAACTAGATCGGCTCACTAACGAACAACATCGGAAGCAAGCACCAGCCGGACGCCGCGCTGTTCCGCGCGCGGAACTCCTTCCGCCAATGCCGCGATCGTGCCCGGATGCGGATGGCCGATCGCGATGGCATAGCCGTCGCGCATCGCGTCTCGGACGGCGAGATCAAGCTGCGCGAGGATGGCTTGCCTCGAAGGAGCGTCGTCGAGAAAGACCTTGCGCGATGCCGCCCGGACTCCTGCATGAGCGGCGGCATCGTACGCCACGGTCGCGGCACTCGTTCGGCTATCGATGAAGAAGAGATTGCGCGCGCGCAAGGCGGGCATCAACACATTCATAAGTGCCGGGTCCGCTGTCGCTCGCGACCCTTGATGATTGTTGACGCCGACGACATGCGGAACCGTTTCGAGCATGCCGTCGAGTTCCGTTTGAACCTGTTGCGCAGTCATTCCAATGCGGAGCTCGACCGCTTCGGTCTTCGCGTCGTTCGATTCGGACTCCATCGGCAAGTGAAGCAGTACCTCGTCCCCGCGGCGGTAGGCTTCCTCGGCGACGTCTGAAGAAAGAGGCAGGTTCGGGAGCACCGAAACCGTAAGCGGGAAGGGAAGCGCGAGCGCAGAATTGGCGGCCGCACGTTCATATCCGAGATCGTCGAGAATAATGGCCAGGCGAGGCCCCACATCAGAGTGCGAATCCGCTGGTCGAGCCAACGGCTTCACCGGTGTCACGACATGTACCGTGTGCGTCCGTGTCCCGCCCGCCGAAAGATCGAACCGCGTCACGCCGCCGCTTGTGCTTTCGCCGACGAAGAAATCGTGCCGCCGTGCGATATCACCGATGCTTTTACTCAGTGCGGCAAACTGAGAGGGGTCCGCAAGCGTTACGTAGATGTCGTCGGTGCCGGATCGGCTGGCAGACGGCCCGCCTGTGCTGGGCTCGGGTCGTATGGCGATTTCAGAATTGTGCGCCGTGGCCCGCTGCGCGGCCGCGACAATTTCGGCTGTCACCGCGCGCATTTCCGATTTAGCCGGGGGTTTCTTCTCGCAGCCGGCCAGGCACCAGACAACCATGGAAAGTAGCGCAGCGCTGACAATGCCTGGCGTGCTGGGAAACTTGACGGAACTTCGCGTGAAACGCGCGAACCTGCGCCCGCGCTTTCTTTTCACGTGAAACTAAGCGGCCTTTCGCACGGGCGAACCCTGCAACACATCGATCGCCTTCTTGATCACAGGGTCGTCCATTGACGGACCTGGGTTTGGATTATCGGTGGAATTTTTGCTCAGCGTGGACAGGTCATCCAGTGTCGGCCGCACTTCGATCGTGGGCGCCACACCGTCTTGCGGAATCTCTTTGCCGCCCGGCGTGTAGTAATTCGCAACCGTAAGAATCAGGGCGGATCCGTCTTCGAGGGTGATCAGCTTCTGCATGGAGGCCGATCCGTAGCTCCTGTCCCCCACTGTTTCGGCGCGATGGTTGTCTGCGAGGGCCGACGCCACAATTTCCGCCGCGCCGGATGTTCCGTTGCCAATCAGCACGGTCATCGGATAGGACCACACCACCTTCGAGGCATCCGCTGTGGAAGGTACCGAGGTGACCGTCTGCCCCTTTAGCGTCGTAATCGTGCCGGATGCGAGAAACAGCTGCCCCGTCGAGATCCCTTCCGAGATGTCGCCGAGCGCACATCCGCGCAGATCAAGCACCAGTTTGCGCACGCCCTCGTGATCTAGATCAACCAACTTGTCGTGCAGCTGTTTCGTCATGCCACTTTCGAGCGCCGGCACTCGCAGATACGCGGTGTCGCCCGGCAGTTTGTCTTCGACTAGCTTCGGGGCTGACAGCTTCCCTAGCACGATTTCCATTGCCTGCGGCTCGGCCTTACCGCGGCGGATCACCGATAGCTTAACGGTAGTTCCTGGCTCGCCCGTCAACAGCAGACGCGCCTGGTCGATCGCCATTTGATCGGTGGTGAAGCCGGCAATTTCTTCCAGGATGTCGCCTGAACGCATTCCCGCCTTTTGCGCCGGGCTATCCGGCAGAACGGAGACGACTCCGATATACCCGCGCCGCGTGAGCGCAAGGCCAGCCTCGCCCTTTGCCTTGTTGCTGTTTTTTTCCTTGTAGTCCGCGTATTCCAGCGGGCTCAGGTAGCTCGACTCTGGATCGAGGGAAGCCAGCAGTCCGTGAAGAGAGCCGCTCGTCACCTGGTGCATGTTTGGCTCGTCCACATAATCGTGCTGCACATGAGCGAGGACGTCGCTGTATACACCGAGTGCACGGAAAGCCTTGTCGTCCGACGAGCGTCCAAGGACGAAGCCCGTAGTTACATACGCCAACACCAGAACTGACAACCCGGTGATAATTTTCCTCGGTAGAGAGCTCATAACCTTCCTCTTCGTGGCCCAAATGAGTCCGATGCAGCTCGCGCGCGGCCGGTTGACCCGTTTTGGGCGCGACGCGCCTGCGAAGTCCCATTGTACCATCCGCGCGGGAGTGTCAGCTTTCTTTGCGCGATCCGGTTCGAGGGGTTTGCCGTTGGCCTGTCCGCCGGTATTTAGACTGCTCGAAGGCCGATTTGGCTTTTTGCAATTCGGCCCGTCGCGAGTTTCGCTTGCCGAGCTTCTGGTTGAGGAACCGCTGCTTCATATTGTTGCCTGCCAATCCCCAAGATACTCCTGCGCGCGGCGTCCGGCTACTTGTGGGCAAACCGGTGCTGGCCAGGCACTTCCAGAGTCTGCGGATTCGCTAGGGGAGCCGCGCTTGTCACATAGGTTTGGGATATGCGGTCTTGCCAAGTAAAGTGGTCTTCGTCCCACAGTGCCCAAACGAAGCCGAGCATCAGCGTGGCGCCGGAGAGCAAGTATCCAAAGCCACGCCAGAGAAGCTGGCGCGTGTCGGGCAGGCTTCCGTCCAGCCGGACGATGGTCAGTCCACGAAGTTGCATGCCGGGCGTTGATCCCGCCAGTGTGGTGAACAATAGGAAATACTGCGCGTAAAAAAGGAAGAAAGCCGCAACGTACACAACGGCGTCCAGTTTCTCCATCGCTCGGTGCCCTCCGAACGGGAGAAAAATCCCCAGGAAACCCGCGTAGGCAAGGATCAGAAAAATGGCGTCGATCACGGCGGCCCGCCGCCGCTCGGATAGCTCAGCCACGGGCACCAAGCCCGTCTGCGGGCGCGACCGCTCGTCGGATACAGATGAAAAGTCGAGTTCGGGCTGGATACAGATTTCGACCCGCTCTTGCGCACGCTGGCGCTGAATGGTGCGCGGCCGAGGGCGCTCCCGTTTTTCTGGCTCACGGTAGCTTTCCTCATCCAATTCAGGCTCGTACCCAAACGGCAGGCCGCTTTGAGAATCGTCCGGATCGACGCGGCGCCGTCGCGCGCGATATTCCTCGAGGCGGCGTGAAACCTCGCGGCGCCATGCGGGCTCGCTATCCGGCGCAGATTCCTCTACGCGCACACGATGCGACGCCACACGACGGCGCTCGAGGGAACGGTGCAAAAGAGTCTCTAGAGTGTCGTCGGAGTTCAGATGCGACGGCTCGGAGCGGGCAGGCGCTCCAACAGCGACACCATCTTCTAATTCGTCCTTTGCGACCAGCGAAGCGTCGCAAAAGGAACATCTTTCGACGTCCTCGAGCATGAGGGCGCCGCACTGCGAGCAAATGTGGATCACGGGTCCGTTTTGCGCTGCGGACGTCCGTCGATCGAACTTCGCGATGCTAGCACGATGGGAGCGACGCGACTAGCAGGGGCTCGAGGTGTTGTGTATCAGGCAACCTGAGAGCGCGAGGGCCCGTCTCAGTCGACGCGATCCGGCCAGCGATTGCGAGCGGGGGAGTCGCGTGTTAGGCTCTGTTTTCTTTTGTGTTTCTCCCGGCGATGCCGAAAGCCATCCTCGCGCAATTCATCCGTAGAGTCGCCGTGCTTGCCCTTTTTCTGACCGCAGGTTCCCTCCTTGGACCGCCATGTCTGGCCCAAACCCGCACGAAATCCGCCCCGGGGGGATTCCAAAAGCCAAGCCAAGCAGAGGACACCGCCACGCTCGAAGCGGATCAGCAGCGCCAGCAGGGTCGCGTTTTTTATGCCGATGGGCACGTGGACATTCACTATCAAACGACAAGGTTGCAAGCCGACCACGTCCAATACGACGAGGACACGCAAGTAGCGGTCGCCGAGGGCAATGTTCAGCTCGACTACATGACGCAGCACGTCGTCGCCGACGATGCGCGTTACGAAGTCCGCACAGGCCAAGGCACTTTTCACCACGTCCATGCCACGATCGCACTGCAGCGGCGCCCGCAGCCCTCGTTACTGGTGAGCGACAATCCGCTCTATTTCGAGGCCAAGGAAGTGGAACGCCTGAACCAAGACACTTACCGGCTGCACAGTGCGTGGGTGACGGGGTGCGATCCAGCGCGGCCGACCTGGAAGTTCTATGCGCCCGAAGCGACAATTCAGATCCAGAAAACTGTGCATCTCGAAAACGGCAATTTCCGTCTGCTCTCCGTTCCGGTGCTGTATTTGCCCTACGCCACATTTCCAGCCGAGAAGCAGCGCACGTCGGGATTCATGATTCCTGAGATCGGCGACAGCTCTCGCAAAGGATTTATCCTTGGCGACTCCGTGTACTGGGCCCCCACGGATTGGATGGACGCGACGCTCGGCGCCAATTATTTCAGCCAGCGCGGATGGAGCCAGCGTGCCGAGCTGCGGATGAAGCCGTGGGAGGACGCCTCGCTCACGGCCACCTATTTCGGCGTTCTCGACCGAGGTCTGCAACAACCCGGCGCGCCGCCGATCAACCAAGGAGGCCACGAAGAACGCCTGCTATTCACTGCGCTATTCGGCGACGGTTGGCGCGCCGTGGCCGACCTCGATCAACTCAGTTCGCTCACATTTCGGCTGGCGTGGGCCGAAACGTTCACGCAGGCTGTGAACTCCGAAGTTCGCAACACAGCTTTCATGCAGCGCGATTTTCACGGGTTCGATTTCAGCGTTGCCGCTCTCAGCTACGAGAACTTCCTCAGCGCCAGTACAGCCACGACCGCCGCCACTTCGATCACGCTCCGCTCAGCCCCGGAGGTGCAGTTCAGCTCGGTCGACCAGGCACCTTTCCGAAACATCCTGCTCTACTTTTCGTTCGATGCGTTCACCGGCGCGGTTCATCGCGACGAGAACGTGACACCTTTCAACAGCCCCAACTTCATCTCGCGCAGTGAATTTGCGCCAAGTGTGACTCTTCCGTTTCACTGGGGGCCGTGGCTCGATGTGACTCCTAGCTTCACTTTCCGATCCACGTACTACGGCGGTCAGCTTGGGACCACCGGCGGCTTCGTCGGGCAGGGATTCTTCCGTAACACCGAGGAGTTCTCCCTCGATATCCGCCCTCCGTCCTTGGATCGCATCTGGGTTTCAAGTGACGGCGACACCAAGTGGAAGCATGTGATCGAACCCGAACTCACGTACAACTACGTCAGCGGCGTCAACAATTTTGGCCGCTTCATTCGCTTTGACGAAGACGATACGCTCACCGACACCAACGAGCTCGAATACGGAATCACGCAGCGCCTGTTTCGGCGCGAAGGTTCTGATGACGCACAGGAAATCATTACCTGGCGCCTGATGCAGAAATATTTCATCGATCCGACCTTCGGCGGCGCGCTTGCCCCTGGCCAGCGCAATGTATTCCAAGCGCTCGATTCACTCACGCCTTTCGCGTTCGCAGACCGCGCCAAGCCCTTTTCGCCGATCATCAGCGATTTGCGCGTTGAGCCTGGACGGCATTTCGACACGCAGTTCATCCTGAACTACGATCCACGGCGCAACCGCCTGACGGCCATCGGCACGCTCTTGAAGCTGAAACCCTACAAAGAATCCTTTCTCACCCTGGCGCACTTTTCAATCTTGAATCTGCCCGACAATCCGCATCCGCCGCCCCTCAACTTCGAGCAGCGCTCAAACCAAGTCCGCGCGCTCGTGGGCTATGGCGATTTGAACCGCCGCGGGTGGAACGCTACCTTCGGCCTCAGCTACGATTTCGCTCAGGACGTGTTTCAAAATCAGATTTTTCAGGTAGGTTACAACGGTTCCTGCTGTGGCTTGGGGTTTGAGTATCGCAAGTTCCAATTCGGCCAAATCCGAAACGAAAACCAATATCTCGTCGTCTTTCGAATCGCCAATCTCGGCTCCGTCGGCACGCTTCGCCGGCAGGAGAAAATCTTCTAAGCATCCGCGGGATCGTGCAAAGAGACCTCACATTTCTGAGCATTGCGCAGGCAGGCAGGCTCCTGCGAAGTCGTGAGATTTCGCCCGTCGATCTGGTAAAGGCGGCACTGTTTCGGATTGAACGATCCAACCCGGAACTGAATGCATTCATCACGGTGCTTGCCGACCGCGCATTGAGCGAAGCGCGCGTCGCCGAAAAGGTCTTGCGTCGGCGAGAATCAGCGCGCCTCAGCCCTTTAGTTGGAATCCCTGTCTCGCTGAAAGACAACTATTGGACTCGCGGCATCCGGACGACGGCCGGCTCGAAAATCCTTAGCCATTTCGTTCCGAACCACGATAGCGATGTGGCCCGTCAGCTGCGTCGCGCAGGCACCATCCTGATCGGCAAGACGAACATGCACGAATTCGCCTACGGCATCACGAACGAAAACGTGCATTTCGGCGCCGCCCGCAATCCGTGGTGCCACAATCGTATGACCGGTGGGTCGAGCGGCGGATCGGCTTCTGCCGTTGCTACCGGGATGTGCTTTGGCTCGATGGGGACCGATACGGGCGGTTCGATTCGCATACCCGCGGCCTTGTGCGGGATCGTAGGCCTCAAACCGACCTACGGGCTTGTCAGCGTCGAAGGTATTGTGCCGCTCGCGCTGACTCTCGATCACGCGGGTCCGCTTGCTCGCACGGTCGCGGATGTCGAGGTGCTGTCGGACGCGGTGCGAGGCGGTTATCCGCGTGGAATCGTCCCCGCCCTTCGACCGCTTCGCGGCCGCTCTAAGGGTCTAATCCTGGG
>Ga0126373_10004804_pt1 | contig 10398 bp, 14 predicted proteins | sample PanSoiMetPlot_11_FD_92545 | JGI IMG/M metagenome (GOLD analysis project Ga0126373, IMG submission 92545) | Tropical forest soil microbial communities from Panama - MetaG Plot_11 | ecosystem: Environmental > Terrestrial > Soil > Tropical forest > Bulk soil | place: Panama | collected 2016-02-17
TGGCGCACGAAAACTAACTTGCCGCCAAAGGGACCGGCGGAGTAAAACAATCCTGTCCCGGCCACTCTCGTTGGCCGGTTTTGACCTGATCGCCGTTGGCCGGTTTTGAGGTGATCACTGAGGTCAACATCCGAAAGTGCACGGCCTGAGCGCGAAAGATCATGCCGCTGAACTCGGTTGGGTTCTGGATCGGTTGCATGCCGATCCCCGCGTCTATGTAGCCCAGGGTCACGAGAGCGTGGCAATTCAGGCAGAGACACAGGGTTGTAAATTTATCGAGCTTGCGTCCAAAAACGTGGTGTTCCTCGAAGATACGACGATGCCTCCGGTATACCTTCTTGCTCACCACGCGCAATAACAACGGTTCTCGGCAGCCGCAGAACAGGCAGACAGGAGGGTCCCCTGTCTTCGCGAGCAATTTCTTGAGGCGCTGGACTCTGCGACGCTCAACCGAAAGTGGATGGAGGCACCTCAGAGTGTCTCCTTGAGACTGGCGTACAGAGAATCAAGTTGAAGCAGGCCGGCATCAAGCAGCGCGCGCAGGGTTCGGGCGGATGTAATCAGCTCAAAACCGCCGACCTTCTTACCATGAAAGGGTGCTAGTTCGTACGCCTTCTCGGTTCTAGCCCAACGAGTCAAGCTCGCGAGGTAGGCGGACGCTAACCGTGCTTCGGCGTAGCCCTTGGCCTTTACCGTGATTGGACCGTGTACATCTGGCAATCTCAAAGTCCGGACGAAGCGGTCGTTCTTCGTTGCGACCCACTTGCCACGGTTCGTCCGACGTAGTGCGGAGCGTAAGTATCGTTTGACACTTGCCGGTGTCGTACCTTCCTCGCGAGATGCGGCTGCAAGTGAAAGATTGTCTTGCCGCATTCGTGCGACAGCATGAAGCGCACGCTTTCTGGTTTCGAACTCCCTATCCGAAATTAGCTTTTTCCTGGTACTCCGGGTATTCGAATGTTTCATGCTGGGAACTTACCAGGTCGAGCTTTTGGCTCCGGACACGGAACAGGCTTTTTGTGTCCGCGCCCCGCACAAACCTTGACACTGGTATCAATTCCTCAGCTTGAATACGTTAGTTGGCAAGGTGCAACATTTCTGGAAAAACAACCTCGATGATCGCCTCAAAGCTGTCTTCGAAGACGCCAAAGCCCATCTCAAATGGGCCTGGAAGGTAGACTGCAAACATCCAAAGTCCTACCCGGTTAACACGCTCCATGCCTTGGGGGAGATTATGCAAAAGGTCACGAACCCCACCTACGAACCCAAACGCGTGACCCTCCAAGAACTCAAATTGCAACGCCCACCAAAAAGACTATTGGAGTTGGTGGATGAAATGGATATCAAAGGCATATACGAGGACCAGAACACAGGCAGCTATGAGGAGGCGATACGGGCAGCATACGGATTCGGTGGTTCCAGGACATGGCGCAAGATTTTGCGGGCAATCGATGCCGCCTACTTCTTTCGATTGGGAGATGAACTTGCGCCGAGACCACGGGTTCACTTCCTCCATCGAAAGCTTCTTGAGATTGCAAACGCCGAACCCCTCAAAGGTTTAACGGTGGACGGACTATCGGAATTCCTTGATGATCTATGTCCGTGCGGAAAGAAACACAAGCCCGACGCCATTCGAAAGCTTCGGGGACGGGTCGTCGGCCATCGGACACACTAGAGCACACACTCATCCGAATTTTTCCGAACTCCAGCCATCTCCTTCATTTACAATGAGATAGTGAATGCGGGCCTGCCGCCTGTTAGCAGCAGACGACAAGCCCTAACCACCAGAGGAGGATCAGCTCCTATGGCAGCTGAAAGTACCCTACTGCCCGAAGTACTATTCCGCAAATCTCCCATCCAGCGACATGGCGTTCTTGCTCTCTCGGGGTTTGGCGTCCGAATCAGGATGCAGGCCGGTCACCTCGAAATAAATGAATCTGTTGCAGGGCAACTCCGTACCATTCGCCTCTGGCGCGTGAATCATGGGCTCAAGCGTCTCGTGTGCATTTCAGAAGACGGGTTCGTCACGCTGGCTGCTTTGCGATGGCTTAGTGATGTTGGCGCGTCATTCGTCATGTTGGATCGCCTTGGTGAAGTCAAAGTCGTAACCGGGCCAGCAGGTTCGTCCGAATCAAGGCTCCGTCGTGCTCAGGCATTGGCACTCACGAATTCAGTTGGACTACAGATTGCCCGCGAACTCATCTCGGCGAAGCTCGGTGGCCAGGAGGCGCTGGCACGCGAGAAGTTGAGAAATGCGGTGATTGCAAATGAAATCGCAAATACCCGCAAAGCGCTGTCGGACGCGGACTCAATGGATCGAGTGCGCTGGATTGAGTCTCGTGCGGCTGCACTGTACTGGAGCGCATGGCATGACTTGCCAATCACGTTTGCACGCAAAGATGCGAAGAAGGTCCCAAGCCATTGGTTGAAGTTCGGGGCTAGACATTCGCCCCTCACCGGAGGTCCCCGACTATCGATCAATCCGAGCAATACTCTTTTGAATTTCACTTTCGCGGTCGCCGAGAGTGAGTGCAGGTTGGCAGCTGCTGCTTGTGGTCTCGATCCAGGGCTCGGATTTCTTCACACAGATATCGCAAATCGGGACAGCCTTGCGCTCGATATCATCGAGCCGATCAGACCGGCGCATCGAGGCGTGGACTTTGGATTGGCTTACGCGCGAACCACTGCGGCGCTCGGATTTCTTCGAGACTGCCAATGGCAACTGTCGGCTGACTTCCGTCTTGTGCTCAAAATTGTGCGAAACCGCATCGACGTGGGGACGCCTAGCCGCTCCTTGGGCTGAATATGTAGCCCGGTCACTTTGGGGTGGACGTTCTTCCCGGAAAATCCCAGGGCAGGAATTCAGAACCCCTCTAACACAGGACAATCGGCGTGAGGCAAAGCGCGCCCCGAATCAAACCCCCAGATTTCCTAAAGCCGAACATCGGTGCATCGGGTGTGGCAAGCGGATCAAAGCCGAAAGTGTCCACTGCGCTAATTGTGCAGCAGAAGATGCCAAGACGCATTTCGCGACGGTGGCTCGGATTGGACGTGAGGTTTCCCGGAGTCCCGAAGCTCGCGCGAAGCGTTCTGCTTCCCGCCGTCGTCACGCCGCGGCGTGTTCAGACTGGAATCCAGCCAGCCATCCATCGTGGCTCACGAGCGAACTGTTCACAAGAAAAATTCAGCCCCGGTTGGCCAAGATCCAGACAGCTGCCATTCTCAGAGCCCTCCGCGTGTCCCGCTGTTATGCGAGCAAAATTCGGCAAGGACACCGACCGCATCCACGGCATTGGCTGACACTAGCGCTACTAACAGAACAAGCTAAGGCTGCGGAACCGGATACGCGAATTTAAGTTGACAGGCCCATTGCAGAGAAGGAAAATACTCTGCTTCCCCGCAGGCACGACGCTTTTTCTTAGGCGAGTGGTTATCGCTGGGATAGGAGTGTGTCGAATGCGGTCAAGGCATCACAAATTCCGGCTCCGCAATGGGTTGTATCTTCTTTTAATCTGCGGCTCCATCATCGGAGCTGGTTGCCGATCTACGGCGAGACAAGGAGTACCGCAGACGATCACAGCACCTCCGGCTGCCTCTTCGCAACCGCATCGTTACTCATCACCAAAACTGATGATCTTTGGCGGGGAGGACCACGGTACGTACTTAGGCTGCCTGAATTGTTCACAATATGCAGCTGATTCTGTGCTCAATCGCTACGGCACGTACGGAAGTTCTTATTCCACTTCTAGTATTTGGAACCATTACAACGAATTCGGATCCGCGTATTCGAATTTCGGTGCTTGCAACCAATATGCGACCGATCCACCGGTCATTGTCGACTCAGACGGGAATTTTTACGGTCGGCTAACTTTAAATCAATATCACGCTCAAATTGGTGCTGGGAAGTCCTACCACGACTGGCTGGAGAATACAGTCTGCAATGAGTAAGGGAGGATCAGATGTACAAAATGAAAACAGTACACCTGTTGATTACTGTAGTTGCATTGTTAACCGGCAACCTTGGTGCGCAAACTTCAATTTCGGCACATGAGGCCCAAAAACATGTCGGCGAGAATGCGAAAGTTTGTGGTGTTGTCGCCAGCACTCATTACGCTGACACCACAAGAGGACGACCGACGTTCATCAATTTGGACGAACCCTACCCACGACAGGTGTTCACCATCGTAATTTGGGGAAGTGATCGCCGGAAATTCGGAAATCTGGAAGAAGAATTCCGAAATAAAGACGTATGCGTGACGGGAGAGATTCAGGAATATAAGGGGACTCCTGAAATCATCGCGCGCGACTCATCGCAAATCATGGTTCAGCGGCATTGATTCGAGAGGAGTCCAACATGATTCGTGTTCTGCTTGTAGCTGGCGGGCTTCTCTTCTGCCTCCCTGCAACTGCCCAGAAGACTATTGGTAATTGCAGACAGAATCCACCTTTATGTGAAATTGAGGTGGGCGGCCAAACGCTCACCTTCGGTATGGCAAAAGAGCACGTTTTGGAACTCTTCTCGAAAAATATCGTCGAAAACTCGGACTGGTCTAAAGAGCACGCACCCGATTCGTTGTGGTACATCACAGATTCAAGTAATGCCATCAAAGGTGGACTCAAATTCAGAAATAATAAGTTAGACGGTGTCATGGTTATGTGGGCGCCGAGTTCAGAGGAACAGAGCGACTTTGCCGCAAGCTTAATCAATCTTCTTCAGAAATTGTCGGACGAGGGTTCCACGCAATGCACGCTCACGACGACCAGGACGCCGCACCCTCAGCAGGAAGAGTTTGCTGCCACCTTCCAATGTGGCATCCGGTCGGTAAGTATCAGTCACACGACATTCCAGTTGTTATTTAAAGGGCAGAAGATCCCGGATTCTGCTGAGATTTACGAAATGCTCGGAAACTGGTAAACGAACCTGTTGGATCGTACAGCTAATGTCATTGGTTCGGGGAGTAAATCGATGCAGAAGACAACATTATTGTGGGTGCTCATTGTCTTAGTCGTGTTGTGTGCCTGCGATGATTACGAACTTGTTAACTCTCAGAGTGATGAATCGAAGGTTGTTAATTTGAAAACCTGCAATTGCGAAATCATATCCAAAGATGCCCTAAAGCAACTTCGTGAGCAAGCAGAAGTCGGAAAGAGCATTGGGCGATACCAAATGAGAACGGAAGGTTATCGAACCTGGCGCTTCGACACAGCAACTGGCCGTACATGTATCTTATTGACGCAAGATTGGGATTGGAAGAAGCCAGATACACTTAATCAAAGCTGCGGCATCAACGGGAACTGATTAGGCTTTCACTTCGAGAACCAAGAACTTTATAACGAATTCTTTTTCTTTGCGCTGTTCTAAGCTGGTCTTATGATGGCCGATATGGCAGGAACCTCAAGGAAAGTTTTCCTGGTCGTCGCCGGTGGTAATCCGTCCGCTCAAAAGCATTTCGAGGACACAATCAAGAGAAGACGCACATTGCAGGAGGTCCATCGATTCCTGCCTCCTATCGAGATCGAAAACCTGCAGAGGATCTATCACGTGTCCGACTTTATCGTCTGGGGATCAGTTCCTGGACCAATGAACGAGGTGCGCTGGGAAAAGATGGCACCAGGCGATGTGGTCTTGATCTATAACGGTGGGCGCATCTGCTTTGCAGGGGAAATTGCTGCGAAAGTCAGGAACAAGGACCTTGCTCGTTATTTCTGGAGACAGGACGACGCGGGTAGGACGTGGGAACTGATGTATTTCATAGTTAACGACGAGCAAACAAATGTTCCAATCGAAAAGCTGAATCCCTTGTTCGGTTACCAACCTCAGTACCGTCCGCAGGGGTTCTCCATGATCAATGACTCAGCCGTAGCTAACTTCGCGCAGAGCTACGGCGATATCCTTGGGGTCCTGAAAACACTGGAGCGCGGAGAGGACCTCATCCACGTCCCGGTCCGCAGAGACCTCCTTAGTGCGCAGATTGACGAGCAGATCGAACGAGTTCCTACGGAACATGATGAGATGCAATGGCGTCTGATTCGCCTAGGTCAGCTGGCAAAATGTGACGTTTGGGTTCCTCGCAACGATCAGTCGAAGCGCTACGAAGGGCATGAGTTCCGCGAGTTTGTCTTGCACGAGTTCCACCACACCATGGACGTGCCTAGGAGTGTTGAAAATATCGATGTTGTCTGGAAGTTCGGTCCCTATTCCATAAAATCCGCATTTGAAATTGAGCACTCTACGTCCGTATACTCCGGAATTCTGCGGCTCTCCGATCTCAGAGCCGAGGCACCGAACTCGAATTATCCGCTCTTCATAGTTGCATCGGAAAATCGACGAAGGAAAGTGTTCGAGGAGCTAAGACGCCCGACGTTTTCTGGCCCATGTCTGCGGCTGCATGAGGTTATCAAGTTCTTGGCATATGACAGGGTCCGGGAGCTGGACGAATTGTCGAAGAATTCGAAAGAATTCGACACTGGTGCGCTTCTAGCTGCGGGCGAAAACGTTCCTCTCGTCTGAACGTCGCACAAATACCTCTACAACCAGCATTCGAATCGCAAGATAGATCTTCTAGTTCGGAGGACAAATGGAAGCATGGGATCGAGGCCAACTTTGCAATGCTCTTTTCCGAAGTTTTGAGCACAAGGCGGAGGTCAGCTATTGCATGCCCACAAGTGACGGAGGTAATCGTTTCTCGAAGACATTTTGTGTTCAGACAGATCAAGAGCGCGTTGATTATTTCAATCGTATCAATGATTTACCGAAGTTAGGTTTTAAGAGTGCTTGCGCGGTTCAGGAGGAAAATTTCTGTCGATTTTGGAAGCAAGATGGAGTACGCTAACTGGACAGTTTGTGGGGAGGATTAAATTATGTCTGACACCAAGCAGCTTCTCTCTCGCATCGCGGGGAAGTTAGCGGTTCTGGTTGGCGGCGCGGTAGCCGTAACTAGCGCAAAGGCATTACCCTCTGTTCCTACGCCCAGTACTGCCTATACAAACAGTTTTGCTTCATCCACGGGCTCGGCCCTAAAGACCCTTGCTCCGAAACTCATTCTGAAGCAGCAAAGTGGCGGCTTTAAGATGATTGCGAGTCACGATTCGCATTCGTCACATTCGTCGCACTCGTCACACTCTTCGCATTCGTCACACTCTTCTAGTGCTTACTGAGGGTGAATCGGTTTGGATGCGAATAGCAGAGCGGCCGCGCCGATCGAAGTCGAGATCAGTCTGTCCATTATCAGCGCCGAGGCCCTTCTCAAGACGTGTTATTGGTTCTCGCGGGATTACGTTTGCGAAATACGTAACCGCGATGAAAATGTTGCGGATGTTTTTTTGACTTCGCGTGATTCGTCTTCGGGGTCTGATCCCAGCTCAATAAAGGACAGCTTCATTACGGCCGCAATGGACTTTGCACTCCGTGAGAAGATCGAGGCGAAAACCTCCGGCATTCGAGACCTGCTTCTAGCCAAAGCGTTCTCAGAGGCGGGTGTCTTAGAAGATCAACCTGAGGGCATATTTGGCGACAAGATCGAGGAAGCTAATCCAGAAGGAATGTTCAAGATTCTGAACAACCGTTACCGCTAAACCAAAGAGCGCTATGGCACGGGTTTTCTATCCGCTCCAGCATTTCGATCCGACACCAACTCAATTTCAGCTACTGCCTTTTCGTTTCATGCGGTTTGAGGAAAAGGAGCTTCTAGTCAACGAAGCGGGTGAGTTCCTATTCACCCCTAGCGGAACCGTGAGGAATCTGGTCGATGGAAGTCTCGAAACCAATTCAGTGCTTTACCGTGACCTAAAGGCAAAGCACCTTGTGTACGACGATACCTCGTCTGCGCTGCTCGATGTTTTGGCAACCAAGGTCAGAACAAAGTTCGACCACATCACCGGCGGCACGAAACTGCACATCTTTGTAGTGACGCTCCGATGTGACCATTCGTGTCATTACTGTCAGGTGTCCAGGCAATCCGCCTCTCGTGCTCAGTTTGATATGAGTACTTCCACTGCTGACCGTGCAATCGCGATGATGATGGACAGCCCTGCCCAAGATGTCACTCTCGAAATTCAAGGCGGCGAACCCCTGCTCGCTTTCGAGATGATCCAGTACATCGTTACGAAAGCAAAACCACTTGCGCTCGAAAAGGGCAAGAATCTAGATATTGTGGTTTGCAGCAATCTCTCTCATATAACGGATGATATTCTCCACTACTTCCGTGACGAAGGCATCAAGGTGTCTACATCCCTGGATGGGCCAGCGTTCTTGCACAACAAAAATAGACCTCGCCCAGGAAACGACAGTTACCAAAGAGCGATCGATGGTATTGAACGGTGTCGTGCAGTCTTAAGAATGGAGCGCGTTGCTGCCCTCATGACTACGACAGCGGCCTCGCTTGACTATGTCACTGAGATCGTTGATGAATATGTCCGACGCAACTTTCATTCGATATTCTTGAGGCCAATCAGTCCTTATGGATTTGCAGTAAAAACGCACCGTAAGATTGGTTACGAGATGGAACGTTTTCTCAAGTTCTACAAGGACGGCTTGAAGCACATTCTTGATATTAATCGCGGGGGCTACCGTATTGCAGAGGTGTACACGCAGATTCTCCTAACGAAGATTCTGACACCGCACAGCACACGTTACGTCGACATGCAATCGCCTGCAGGCGAAGCATGGAACGTGCTGGTCTACAACTACGACGGAGATGTTTATGCATCGGACGAGTCTCGGATGTTGGCTGAGATGAACGACCGAACCTTTCGGCTCGGCAATGTTCATAGCGATACGCGTCGATCTCTTTTTACCAGTGATGCGGCACTTCGGATGTTTCACGCAGCTTGCAATCAAGCTCTCGTCGGTTGCTCGGATTGTGCTTTTCAGTCGTATTGTGCTGCAGATCCTATATATCATCACGCCACGCAAGGGGATATGTACGGAAACCGCCCAACAAGCGGCTTCTGTATGAGAAATATGTCTGTTCTCAAACATCTATTCTCGATCATTGAACAGAATGATCGTGACACGATGCGCGTTTTGTGGTCGTGGATCACGGGTACGACTGCGCACGGACCGGCTACGGAATGCGCTTAACCACCATGGGTGTGGCGCGCAACTTCGACAGGAGCATTGTCGGCATTCTCGCTACCAGTGAACTTCCCTCAGGTCAGCGCAGTGACAGAATCAGATTCTTTTCTGAGGGTGAGGTACATGAAAGCGTGTCCGGGTATCGAGCACTTCTTTGCCACGACGGGTTGAAGGTCGACTTCGCTGTACCCTACGTTCATCGTCTTCGTGACTCAGATCACCTCAGAGATGGGGATATCGTCGTGCTGGAGGGAAGCACTGGCCTTGTACGGTCGCTATATCGTCCATACGAACTTCATCATCATCTTTTTGTCACTGAGCGGTGCAACAGCAACTGTTTAATGTGTTCACAGCCACCCAAGGATCGAGATGATGTAGAAGCGTTAACACAACGAAATCTTGAATTAATAGACTTGATAAAGACACCTCCTCCGTACCTGACAATCACCGGCGGAGAACCCACGCTCCTTGGTGACAATCTCTTCAATTTGATTTCTCGGCTCAAATTCTCAATGCCGGAAACCGAAGTACACGTGCTTACGAATGGACGAGCTTTTGCTTGGCCAGAATACGCAAAACATTTCGCCGAAACCAAGCACCCGAAAATTAGTCTTGGTATTCCGCTGTATTCCGATTATGCGGGTTTACATGACTACGTTGTTCAGGCTAAGGGAGCATTCGACCAAACCGTTTCCGGTATGCACCAAGCCGCCCGCAACGGCATCCGGGTGGAAGTCAGGGTTGTATTGCACAAACTTACCCTTCCACGACTGACCGAAATTGTGGAATACATTTATCGAAACCTTACATTTGTCGAGCATGTTGCACTGATGGGTCTCGAATACACTGGATACACGCCCCGTAACATTCAAGAGTTGTGGATCGACCCGTTTGACTACCAGGACAACCTTGAGCAAGCAGTTGAATTTCTTGCCATCAGGAATATGACTGTATCCATCTACAATCATCAATTGTGTGTACTCAAACCTTCCCTGTGGAGTTATGCGCGCAAATCCATTTCCGATTGGAAGACTCTCTACCTCGAAACGTGCGAGAGGTGCACTGAACGTCCGAACTGTGGTGGTTTCTTTCAATGGGCCATTAAGAAGCATAGCGATCACATTCACGTCCTCTAAAGCATTGAAGGTTACGGTCGTACGTAAGCGTCCGGTTGTGACCGTGTAGACATCCACACAAATAAGAGACGAAGCTTGCGAAGTGGCACTTGGGATAAGTGTCCACTTGGAGGGGAGATGGACACTTTCCATGAAGCTACAGTCACTCCTAAGGGCGGAGAGGGCTCGGCTGCAGATCCGCGGCAA
>Ga0126373_10004805_pt1 | contig 10396 bp, 5 predicted proteins | sample PanSoiMetPlot_11_FD_92545 | JGI IMG/M metagenome (GOLD analysis project Ga0126373, IMG submission 92545) | Tropical forest soil microbial communities from Panama - MetaG Plot_11 | ecosystem: Environmental > Terrestrial > Soil > Tropical forest > Bulk soil | place: Panama | collected 2016-02-17
ACGCACACCTTCTGTCGGTAGAGCGCAACCCGCTTACCCGCGTCATCCTGTTTGGCCTGTGCGTTCTGGCGCTCTTCCACTGGGCGCACAGGTTCCGCTACACCCTCTACGACGGACTCCAGCTCAAGCGCATCAGCCCGCTGATCATTGTGGTCTGCTACGGCGGCGCGCTGGCGGGATCGGGCATAGCGGGCTACCTCTTGTTCGGCTTGTAGGCCTTGGTTAGCCAGACAGGGCGCGATGAGCAGCCGGAGACCTGTGGCACTTCGCCACATGCCATGCGAACAGGCCAGGTCTCCGGTCTGGCGCCCTTGACAAGACCGGATGCTTGAGGACGATGGATTGCATATACCGACAATAGGTAGATACAGTCCGGCGGCCGTTGGATCTGCCGGTCATAGGGGGAAGGTATGTCCGAGGCAAATTTCGATGGTCTGTTCTCCGCAGTCGCCACGGAGGCTGAGGTCCTGCCTGCGAGGCGCAGACCGCTCAAGATCGTCGACGAATCGGCGGCGATGATCGGTTCGCCTGGGTCTCTATGCGTGTTCATGGTCAGGAGGGATTCAGCCCGCCTGAATGAGGTTCGCGCCGCCGCCGGAGACTCCTGTCCTGTGGTGCGGGTGGACCGAAATCGTGCTCGCAGGTGCCCGGAGGAGCCGGGTTTTAGCCGACTGTCGACCCCGAATCGGCTTGGGACTGCCCACACGCTGTTGTCGCCTAGCAGTACACGATCGTTGCAAAGAGCCCGATGCCGCCTTCATCCTGGGCACCGGTCGTTACCGGGATTGAGACCGTGGGTGGCGAACGTGAGACGAGGGTCCAACCCTCCGACGACGGCTAGGTGGCGGGCCGCTCGGCTGGTATCAGCAGAAATGCTTCCTGTACCTGATTCTTCGAGAGCGCCATGAGGCTCTTTCTCTTCGATCGGTTTGTCCTGTACGGAGACGCGCAGCACGTGCCCTTGCCGCCACAGGGGCAGCGGCTGATCGCATTCGTCGCGTTGCGCAGGACGGTCAGACGTGACGCGGTGCAGTGTGCGTTGTGGCCAGACATATCGGACGATCGCGCTGGTGCGCGACTACGGACAATGTTGTGGCGGTTGCGAAAGCCGGCCCGGGGCGTGCTGAAGACGGGCGATAGCCTGTTGTCTCTGGCTGAGAACATCGACGTGGATGTCAAGAACTGGCTGGCGCTCGCCTTCCAGGTCATTGATCAACCGAGATCGGTCGCCACCATGAATCTCGCCTCGCTGCGGCAATGCGGTGACCTGCTGCCCGGCTGGTATGACGACTGGGTTCTGCTTGAGCGAGAACGGATTCGGCAGCTGCAGCTGCACGTACTAGAAATAGTTGCTGACGAGCTGATCGGCTTGGGCCGGCCGGCCGCCGCCTTAGACTTTGCAACGCGTGCTCTGCAGATGGAGGAGCTGCGCGAGAGTGCTCATCGTCTTGTCATCCGGGTGCACCTCGCGGAGGGCAACGTCGGCGAGGCTCGGCGCCAATTCGAGCGCTGCAAGCGGATTATGCGCAGCGAGCTGGGTATTTATCCGTCGGAGCAATTGCGTGATCTCATCGCCAACCAGTGCCCGGCCCGGAGACGGTCATCTTACAAGGGTGTGGACGTGTCTGCGGCGCCCGCGGACCGAGCTGATCAGGCAGATGCGTGGGCAAGGTGATGTACTGGCACCGTTGCGGCTGCCCGCTGGCGCGGTACGGGCCGGCAAACCATGGCCGCGAGCTCCGGCTCCGGTTGGACGCCAAGCTCATGCTCGAGCATGTCCCGATAGGCTTCGAAACTGCGGCGGCCTTCTACCCAGTTGCCCTCCGCCAGATGTGCCTTGATGAGCACCCGCTGGGCACTCTCGCGCAGGGGTTCGGCGGTGACGGCCATCATTGCTGCCTCCACTGCCTCTGCGAAACGGTCCGCTCGTACCAGTTGACAGCTGAGCGCCTCGAGCGCGTGGAGTAGCCGCTGTCGGATGCGTTCACGCTCGACCAGCGCCCAATCGTCGTACCATCCGGGCAGGAGATCGATGGCATCGATGCCCCACGGCATGATCGCCAAGTCCTCGAGCGAGGCTGACCCCTTAATGAGCCGGGCCGCCCACGCGCCAACGGTGTGCAGGTCAACGAGCGCGTCCTCATGCAGCGCGAGGCCGTGCTTATCGGCCCTGAGGATCTGGATACCGGCGCCGTTGAGGCGCCACAAGGCGGAGCGCAGGTTGCCTGCGGCCCGAATGTCGTCTGCGACCGGCCACAAGGTGCCAGCCACGTAGCGGCGCTCGACCCGGCGGCCTTGGTGCAGGGCCACGAAGACAAGCAAGCGCTTGCTGCCCTCAGGGATGTCTATCCGCCGCCGGCCGTAAGAGACAAACGGGCCGCCGAACAAGTGCAAGACGGGTGTTGCATCTCCCAATTCGCGCTGAGTGAGCACATGCACGAAATCCGTTAGCAATTGCGTTCACCCCCCCACGAGGTTCCCCCAACAAGATAGGGATGGGCGCGTCACCGCACTGTCACCTGTCTGTGCGGGGTCGCGAGGGCCGTCCGTGCCTGCGACGTTTAGTCGGCCCGCGAAGCCGCGACGAACGAAGTGAGGAACTCGTGAACCGCCAGGACGGTTTCGTTGACATCGCTCATCTTGCGCGTCTGGTCCGCGGCGATCCGCTCGACGTCAGCGTTCTCACGCAGCGTGATGAATATTCCGCTGCCCTGGGCCGTGATCCGGATCACGCATACACCCGTCCGCGAAGGTTCGTTTCGCACGCCACTAGCCTGGCAGGCGCCTGTCACGGCATCGTGGAAGGCTCGTTGCTCACGGTCGTGAGCGCTCCGGGCGGGAAGGGGCTCAAGAGGCCGAGCCTACTTATCCGGCAATCGGACCAGGGTGCTGATCGCTGCCGCTCGCAGCGGGGCTGGGGCCTCCCGGCTGAGCCGTGCCAGCTGATCCCGTGCCGCCACCAGTCGGAGCACCCCTGCCGCCTGGATCGCGCGCAGGACGGTCTCATCGTCGTCCGACGCCAGGTCGCCGAGCACCTGTTCCTCGGAGACGATCGGCAGCCGGGCCACCAGCCGCTGCACCGCCGGAGCCCCCGCCGCCTCGGCACCGTCCAGGTAGATGACGCGCAGGAAGGTGACCGGATCGAAGGTATAGCGCACCAGGATCTGCCGCCGCGACCACTCGGCGACCTCCGGGTCACCGGCCACCAGCGGTGGCCGGACCGTCGTCGCTCCGCCGGTGAAGCCGAGGGCCTGAGCGACGTGATCCAGCTTCGCGAAGGTGAACGACGAGGCGATCACGCGGGCGGGTGGCGTGGGCCGGGTGATGGTGACCGAACCCACCGGCCACTGCGGCGGATCGCCGCCACTCCACACCCGGACTCCCAGTCCGGGCGCCTCCACCAGGTGCCCGCGCCGCTCGGCTCGCGCGTCCACCGAGAAGAGGAACTCCTGGACGTCGCCCAGCGGCTCGCCGAGCAGGTTCCGTCCGAGCAGTTCGGCTCGCGGCTGTTGCTCCGGCGGCGCGGAGCGCAGGAGCACCAGTTCGATCTCGCTGACCGCCTGGGGAGCACACCCATACGGCTGGGGCTCCGGCCCGGGGACGAGGTGGACCGTCCCGGCATGGCTGACGTAGATCCAAGCCGATCCTTTCTGGGCCTGCTCGACCGGGCCGAGGCCGGCATCCTCCAGCGCGCGGACGGCTGTGTCGACCGGCATGCCGACCCGCAACGGGCCGGCACCGCGCCCGGGTTCGATTGGCCAGTTCGGTGCTGGATGGTGTCTCACGGTTTGACCTACTTCGGTTTCCTGAGGGAGTCGATCGTGACGCTCGAGTTCTTGTTCAGCTTGTCCACCTCATATTGGTTCTGCTCCAGGAAGTCGAGGAACTTCTGGATGGCCTTCTCGTACTTGTCACGCAGCTTCGGGTTTTCGCGGATGTCCTTAAGGTCCATCTCGACCGCCTCGAGGTACTTCCCGTTGGCGATGTAATCGGCCTGCTTGTTGCGGTAGGACTCAGGGCTGTCGGGGTCTTTGAGTCCGCCGCCGGAGCCATGGCTGGCGGTCAAGCTATGGTCGGCGTCGTCCATCCGGATCACGCCGCCTCCAGCGTGGGTGAGGAGCGGACTGTCCGGCAGCGTGCCAGCCGCCCGGGCCTGTTCGAGTGAGTCGTTCGCGGGCATGTGGTGGCGATCCCCGCCCTGCGCATCCTTAATGTCTTGGTAGGCGCCGGCGATGGGCAGCCTGGGGTCGAGCTTATCGCCGCTCAGCTTGTGCTTCAGGTCGGCGACGTTGTCGGATGCTTCTTTGCGTAGTTTCTCGAGTTCTTCCTTCTCTTGCGGAATCTTCTCCAGGAGAGCGAGCAGATTCGGGGTGTCCTCAAAGTCGGGGTTCTTTCGAACTTCGGCCAGAATCTCGAGCCGCCGTCGTTGGAGCGAGGCCATCGCTTTGGGTTCCTTCTCCTTCTCCAGTTGCCGGCCGATTGCGTCAGTTTCGCCCTTAGCCAGGGACAAGTGCCCGATCTTCTGGTCGAGTTCCTTAAGGCTCTTCTCCTCCGCGGCGAGCTCGGCCCGCCACCTCTCCTGTTGCGCCTCTGCCTCCTTAATAGCCGCGGCCGCGGCCGCTTTAGCTTCGGTGGCTGCCTTGGCTTCGGCGGCCAGCTTGGCTTCGGCGTGGCTGGATTCGGCTGGGGGAGCCGGGCCGGGTTCCGCCGACTCGCTCGTCTTCGTGCTCAGCCGGGACGGCTCCTCCAGGAACTTCGGCGCGGGTGACCCCTCCGGGCTGTTCTGGAAGGAATGCAACTCCTCCAGCCGGTTGCTCAGCGCCTCCTGCGCGCGCAGGGCTGTATCCAGGCGGGCCTGCAGATGCGCCTCGTCCGAACCGGCCAGCTTCTCGTGCGACAGGTCGGCGATGATGTCCCGCTGCGCGGCCAGTTCCAGTTCGAGGTGAGCCTGGGCGGAGAGCATGCGCTCCTGCAGCGGCAGGTTCTTCCAGTCGCTCAGGCGCCCTTCGTCCAGCAGCCGGAGGTGCTCGGCGTAGAGCGGGTCGGACAACTGCTGGAGATGCCGCCCCTCCTCGCGCAAGGCCCATAGCGGAGCGCCCTCCCGGATCACCACCACCGGCTTGCCGTCCACGATCAGCACGGTGGCCATGCCCTTCTCGGCGCTGCCGGTGCGGGCGGTGTACTCAGCATCGTTCAGCACGATGACGGGCGTGTCCGCGTAGGCACTGCGCTCCCGCGGCGGGATGTCGGCCAGCACCTCCCGGCGCATCTCGCGCTGCTGCTGGTGGACGGCGTCCGGATGGGTTTCCACCCGGGCGACCGGCGCGCCGGTGGCGTCGACCGTGGCTCTGGGGGCGTGCTCGGTGCCGGGAACGTGCTGGTGCTCGGCCGAGCCCGCGGCGTGCATCGCCGCTTCAGTGGCCGCGTTGCCGCCCCCTCCTGCCTTGAACTTCTCCAGGGCCGGGCCGGCTACGGCGCCGAAGATCCGCCCGCCCAACTCCAGCGAGTGACCGACCACACCGCCGATGGCCATTCCGGTGCCCATCTGGGTGAACGTGCCCTTGACGACGTTGGCAAACATGTCCCCACGCCAGTTGTCGCGGTTCACCAGGTTGCCCGCCAGCGCGGAAGGCGCTGCGCCAGCGACGTTCTCGACCAGGGTCGCACCCAGGCGTGCGATCAGGGGTTTGGCCGCGCGCTGGGTCCGGGCAGCGGCTGCGGCGAGGCGGATGGCTGCCTTGTCGGCGCCGGACACCTCGGCGACGCCGAGCAGTTTGTCCCCCAGGCCGGCGGTCGCGTAGGCGAAGGCGGCGTCCACCACTCCCACGGCCAGGTCGTCGACATATTCGTGGATCCCGTAGGCCTCTCCCAGCAGGGCCATCTTCACCACCATCGTGGTCGCGGTCGCCCACAGCGAGGCGGCCAGCGCGATCAGTGGAAGCGCTGCTCCCCCGGTCACGATGGCAAGCGCGCCGCCGACGACGACCGCGATGGCTGTGGAGACGATCTGAACGATTTCGTCGGTGTAGGCGTGGACGGACGCCCGGTACTCTTCGGCGCGGGATTCGGTCCGGGTGGCCTGGGCCTCGAACGAGCGCTGCAGGAAGTTGCGGTCCTCGACCGAGAGCTTGGCCGCCGGATCGTTCAGTTTCGCGAAAGCCTCGCTGGCGTCGTCGTATTCGGCCTTGAGCAGGCGCATGCTGCCCGCCAGTTCCTTGGGTGGGCCGCCACCCCAGAAGTAGGTGTCCTTGTTGTAGTTGTAGCGCCGGGTGAGCGCGTCCATCCGTTCCTGCGCGGTCATCGGCTCACCGCGCAAGGCCTCGTTGATGTCGAACTGGTTCTCGCCCGAGGTCTCGCTGTTCAAGCGCTCGATCAGGTTCTCGCCGGTGATCTTCTCGTAGTCGGAGCCGATCTGCCTGATCTCCTCAGGCGTACGCCCGGCCAGCGCCTTCTTGGCCTGGGTCATGTCGATGCCCCAGCCGTCGACCGCGAACTTCAGCTCCTGGGCCCGGGTCAGCTTGCCGCCCTGCTCGAGCCGCCAGACCGCTTCCCGCTCGCCACCCCACTGGGTCTTGTCCTTGACCCAGTCATCCAGCGAGCCATTCTGGGTCTTAGTCCAGTGCACCTTGGTCTCGGCCATCAGTTCCTTGGCGCGGACGTCGGTCAGGCGTTCCAGTTCGCGGTCGAGCCTGCGGTCCTCCTCAGCCAGTTGATCCGCAGTCAGCGGCCGGCCGTCCGCCTGCGCTTTCTCGATCCGGGCCTTGCGCTCCTTGCGCAACCTCGGCCCTTCGGCCCGCTTGATCTCATCGGCCGCCTGGAGATACGACTGCTCCAGCCCGGCGTTGACGTCGCTGTCCGCGGCATACGCCCCACGGTCGGCCAGCAGGATGCGCGCGGTCCGCTCGGCTCGCCGGTCGACGTCCAGCATCGCCGTGCCGATCTCTTTCTCGCCGCTCTGATACAGGTTCGCGGCCATCACCTGGCGGAGCTTGCTGTCCTCCGGCTTGAGGTTCTCCACCGGCATCCCGAAGTTGTTGACCTGGATCTCGGCCGGGAACCGTTCTCCGTAGGCGCGTTCAACATTGGCGTTGCGCCGGCGAACCTCGTTGTTGACCTCCTCCGCTGTCCAGCCCGGATTGGCATCCGCGATCTCGGCACGCATCCGGGTGAACACGGCGTCCATCGCGTCAGCCTTGGCCGGTCCGTACGCCGGGCGGAGCGCGAGGTCCAGGTCGATGGCGTCGGCCTTGGCCTGCAGATCGTCGATCTTGTTCTGGGCGTCCTGCGCGTCGATGACCGAGGGCTTGATCCTGGGGGCGCTGGTGGTGAGCCCGGCCGGTGGCGCCGGTTCGGGGCGCTTCAGCATGTTGACCTGGAGGAGCAGACCGATCTGCTCGGAGCCCCGGTTGTCCTCGACGTTCTCGCCGGTCTGCGGGTTGTACCTGTAGGTGCGCATGCTGTCGCCGAGGACCTCGTCCAGGCTGGCGCTGCTGGAGTTGTACCACCGGGCGCTCTCGCCGAACTTCTGCTTGAGCTCATCGCCCTTGCCTGGCGGAAGGGTCCGGATGGCGGCGGCGATCTTGTCCCGGTTCGGCGCGCTGAACCAGGAGTTGGTCTCATAGCGGATGGCGGCTGCTGTAGCCCCGACCTGGTCAGAGCGCAGCAGCGCCTTGGCACGGTCCCATTCGGAGCCGCTCAGTTCGCCGTCCAGCCGATCGTAGAGCGTCTCCTCATAGGTGTCCTCGTACAGAGTGCTGATCGTGTCGATCTGCTGGCTGTCGAGATTGTCCAGCGCGGCGAACACGGCGTCCTCGTCGGTGCCGATCTGCTCCCGGGTCGCCGCCGACAGTGACGCCACCCGGCTGGTCGCGTCAGGCGGCCGGGAGGCGAAGATGACCACGCCGAGGCTGCGTGCTTCGTCAAAGCTCTTGGCGCGCAGCTTCTTCACTTCGGCACTGATCACGCCCGACTCGGTGAGCGTGGCCACCACCTGGGTCCCGACCTGTTCGGTCAGGTGATGCGCCACAGCCGACAGCGGGTCGCCGGGGACGTCGGCGGCGCCGAGATACGCGTCGGCGTCCTTGCCGGCCTGGGCCAGCATCTCCCTCTGAGCGTCGGTGGCCGTCCCGGTGGCCTCGGCCTGGCGCGCATCGTGAAGGGCTTCGGCGTAACGGATCTGGGCGACTAGGTCATCGCGGGCCTTGTCCTTGGCCGCCTGCTTCCGGGCTTTCTCCAGCCGCTGCTCGGTGACCGTCTGGTCGGCGACAGCCCGGGTCTCCTTCTCCTGCTGGGATGCCTTGTGCCGCAGCCGTTTGTCGGCCCAGTCGCGGACGGCCGCGGCCGCGGTGGTGCCTGCCTCACGCAGGGCGGCGATCCGGGTGTCCCGGTCGGTGGTGGTCTGACTGCGCAGGGCCTTCATCGAGGCGACGACCTGTTCGCGGGCCCAGGTCAGCCACGGGCGTCCGTCCGGTGCGCGGGGCACCTGGACCACGCTCGGGGACGGCGCCGGGTCGGCCGCCTTGGCCGCCGCCGCTCTCGCCGACGCCTGCGCCGCGTCATCTGCGATGCGATACGCATCGAGGTAGGCCGTGGTCAGCGCTTCCAGTAGATCGACGCGACGGGTGGCGGCGTTCTCGAACGCGAGGATCCCGCTCGCGACCTGGTCGCTGATCATGGTCACGCGCTCGTCCGCGAGCTGGGTGACCAGCTTCGGATCGTGCGAGGTCATGGCCTTGCGCAGCTCTTTCAGGCGCTGGGCATGCTCTTTCGCGATCTTCGCCTGCTCATCGGCCGCCTGCTTCTCGGCGTCTCCGACGACCACTAGGCCACGTGCCTGGACCAGTGCTCTGGTCTGGTCCGACACCGCACGTCCGGAGGCGATCAGCTCCTGTTGCTTCTCCTTGACCGCCTGCTCGAGAATGGCCGCCGACAGTCCCGCGGCCTCGCCGAGTTCGTCGAGCCTGGCCTGCATCGGGGTGAGCAGCCGCTCGAGCAGTGGCTTGTCGCCGATCACGGGTTCCCAGAAGCCGACCACGTCCTTGCGCAGGTACTGCTGGCTCAGGAGTTCGCCGAACCCGGCCGAGTCGCGCAGCGTCCGGACGAAAGGCTTTGCCTCGGTGGGCAGATCGGCCTTCACCGAGGCGAGAACAGCGCGGATCTTGCTCTGCTCGGCGGACCTGAGCTTGGGGTCGACCTTCGGGATCGGTGGCTGGCGCAGGTCGAGCAGCACCGGGGGTACGAATGGTTGCGGCTGGGGAACCGGGGCTGGGGTCTCCTGCTTGGGGTCGAGGGTTGCGGACTTGGGTTGTGGCTTCTTGGGCTTTGGCTTCTCCGGCTTGGGCGGCTCGGGGCGCTTCAGCTCGGCGAACTGCTGCGGGTAGACCAGCGCCGGGATCCGACCCCCGGGTGGTGCAAGCAACTGGGGCAGAGCCAGTTCGGGCAGCAGGGCGGCGGCCGCAGCGGTGACGGCCTTGGTCGCTTTCGGCACCGGATCGGGTGGAAGGTCGTCGTCCGGCTTCGGACGACGCGGTCCTCCGCCATCTCCGTGCTGGACGGCACCGGCTGGCGCCAGGGGTGCGGCCAGAGCGGATGGGAAGGCCCGTCCGGCCGCGACATCCGGCGGCTGAGCCACTGACGTGCGGGGGGTGCTGAGCTTGCCTGCGGCGGCGCTGACGGCGACGACGAGTTCGCCGGGGCTGTCCACCGCGGCCGGGCCGACGGCGGTGGCCGCTGGCGCCCCGGGTGCGGTGCCGGTTCCGGTCGATGCAGCGTCTCGACGCAACGTGCCGGAGCCAGCCGCCGTTCCGGCACCGCCGACCGTGCGTGGTTCCCTGCCGGGTCCTGATGCGAGCTCGGGCGCAGAACCGCCCTCAGTGGTAGCGATTTCGGGGGCTGCTTCGTCGGACCCGGATTCGGACTTCTGCACCCCACCTGGGAACGCACCGCTCGGAGCAGTCGGCCCGGATATGGTGACGTTTATCGCGGCCCGCGCCGCTGGCGGTGAATCCTGCTGCCGAGCACCCGGAACGAGCACATTCAGGTCGGCTAGGGCGCCGAAGAAGAAGTCGGGTGGCTCCTCTCCGCTGTAGGCGTCGGCGTTGAGGTCTCCCCCGGCGAACCCGAGCGCGTGGGCGGTGCGCAGCGCAGCGGCGTTCCCGCCCAGCGCAGCTGACCGGCGGACCACATCGGCGGGCTCCGGACTGACGCTCGCCCGGATCACCTCGGGCGCGAACTCGATCCTCCCGTCCTGTCTAGTTCGCGCGAACCCGTCATGATCCCGGCTTGCCTGGGGACCGGTGCTTTTCGCGTGGTCAGCGTCAGCAGGGTGCCGCCGGGGCTGGTGCTCGCCCACCGGGTCTCACTCGTTCAGGGCCAGGCGCAGGCCCGGCAGCTCGCT
>Ga0126373_10004806_pt1 | contig 10395 bp, 5 predicted proteins | sample PanSoiMetPlot_11_FD_92545 | JGI IMG/M metagenome (GOLD analysis project Ga0126373, IMG submission 92545) | Tropical forest soil microbial communities from Panama - MetaG Plot_11 | ecosystem: Environmental > Terrestrial > Soil > Tropical forest > Bulk soil | place: Panama | collected 2016-02-17
AATGGTCGGGACGACTAGATTCGAACTAGCGACCTCACCCACCCCAAGGGTGCGCTCTACCAGGCTGAGCCACGTCCCGACTCTGTTTGCAGACTTCAGTTTACCACTTCTTGGTCTTCTAAACCTGTATCCACCGCATCGGCTCAATGAGTTGGTGGAACGTACTCCTTCGGCAGCGCACCTCCCTCGCCAAAAAAGAAGTCATTCATCTGCTCCACTAGAAACTCCTGGGCCTCGCGGGTCCACGGTTGCAGGCGGTACTCATTCAGCAGCATCTTTTGCCGCTCCACCCACTCGCCCCAAGCCTTCTTGGAGACGTTCTTATAGATCTTCTGGCCAAAGTCCGAGTCGAACGGCGGTTCGTCCAACCCCTCCATCTCCGCCTTGTATTTCGTGCAAAAAACCATATGCGCCATTCGTTAATTAACTCCTTCAGGAAATCTCATTTTACGATGCTTCGGCGTAACCTGCCGCATCGGGCTCTTGCAGACACAGGCACTTCCTCGGGCTTAGCGTCGTTTTCCTTTCGCCTTCTTGTTACGAACTTTTGTTTTGCCCTTGGACTTCAACCGCGGCTTTGATTGGCGCCTCTCATCCCCATCGCGCGGCGCCTTCCTCGATCTCCGCAGCGACCGCTGAGCACCCCCATTGTCGTATTCGCTCGGCAGTAAGGCAAACTGCAATCGCCGCTGCTGCCGATCGATCCGGTCCAGCAGCACGCGCACCTTTTGCCCCATCTTGAAGATTCGGCCGTTTCGCATTCCCACAATCTGCCGGTCTGTATCGCGAAATACATAGCGATCATCCATCAGCGTGCCAATCGGAACAAGCCCCTCGATGAAGAGCTCATCCAACTCCACGAAAAATCCATACTTCGTGCACGACAAAATGATTGCGTCAAAGTCCTCGCCAACGCGGTCCTGCATGAACTTGATCTTCTTCCACTCGATCAGCTCTCGCTCCGCATCATCTGCCCTGCGCTCGGCCTCGCTGGCCTCACGAGCAATCGCCTCCAACTCTTCCACCGGCAGCGGCCCATCATCCTGCGGCTTCGGCCTCGCATGTGCTTTAGCATCCTTTTGCCAGGGCTGTGGCTCGCTGCTTAGAATCGCACTTCCCCGCGGATCAGCGCCCGCATGCAGCAGATCGCGCAGCAGCCGATGCACAATCAGATCCGGGTATCTTCGAATCGGCGAAGTAAAGTGCGTATAGCTCGGCGAAGCCAACGCGAAGTGCCCTACATTCTGCTCGCTGTATTTCGCCTGCTTCAGCGAACGCAACATAAGGTAAGCGAGAATCCTCTCCTCCGGCTTGCCCGCAATCTTTGCTGTCAAACGTTGGTACATCTGCGGTGTCACAACAATCGACTCCGCTACTTCATGCACCTTCGCCGCACGCCCGGTCCCTCGCACGTCTCTGCGGTCAGCCTTCATTTGGACTCGCCGCACCGGAAGGTTTCCCAACCCAAGCGTTTGCCCGAACTGCGCCGCCGTCTCCTCAAACTCAACAACTCGTTTCGGATCGGGCATCTCATGTATGCGATAGATCCCCGGCGCTTCCTGCGCCTCGATCCAGTGCGCCACGCACTCGTTTGCCGAGAGCATAAACTCCTCAATCAGTCGATGCGACCACCCTCGCTCCGACCGCACAATCGCCTGCATGTTCCCATCCGGATCAAACTGCACCACCGGTTCCGGCAGATCGAAATCAATCGATCCGCGCCGATGCCGTTTGCGATTCAGCCTCAGCGCCAGGTCATGCATTCGCTCATACTCCGGCACCAACTTCAGAAACTCCTCGCGCACTGCAACGTCGCCATCCAGAATCGCCTGCACCTGCGTATAGGTCATGCGTCGTGCGCTGCGAATGATCCCCTCACAAAGCTCGTACCCAAGCACCTCGCCGCGCTCGTCAATCTCCATGACGCAACTCAGCACCAACCGGTCTTCGTTGGGTCGCAGACTGCACATGCCGCTCGAAAGCTGTTGCGGCAGCATAGGAACTGCTCGGTCTGGAAAGTAAACCGAAGTCCCCCGCAGCCTCGCCTCAAGATCGAGCGAAGTCGCGGGCCGCACATAATGGCTCACATCGGCGATATGAACCTGCAATTCCCAATTACCGTTCGCGAGCGGCCGCACTAACACGGCATCGTCGAAGTCTCGCGCCGTTTCGCCGTCGATCGTCACAATCGGCAATCCACGAAAGTCGCGTCGCCGAGTCAGTTCCTCTCCACTCAAGGCAGCCACAGTCCGCAGAGCCGCATCCTCCGCCTCCGCCAGCACGTTCGCGGGAAACACATGTGGCAGATGATGCTTGCGGATAATGATCTCCACATCTACGCCAAACGCATCCGGGGGGCCCAGTACCTCGATCACTCTTCCGCGCGCCGGCCGCCCTGGAGCAGGGAAGTCCGTGATCTCCACATCGACCGCCAGACCCTCAAGCGAATCCTCAGCATCCGCATCCCACGCAAAACTCTGCCGAGCCTCATCCCCCAGTACGCGGTGCGGAGTTGCTCTCGGCGCCGCGGCAACCTCCGCGCCCTCCGGAATCAAAATCGCTTGCGTCATCCGCTCATCCAGCGGAGTCACATAGTTCCCGCGCAGCACCGTGTTCTCCCACGGACTCCGCCGATGTGACCGCGCATAGTGAAAGATCCCGACCACCGTTGGATTCCTTCGCGTCAGCACCCGGGCCACGCGCCCCGACCTTCTTCCATCTCGCCCGCGCTGCGCCTCGTCTACCAGGACTTCATCGCCCTGCATCGCCCCATTCAACTCGTTTGGCGGAATAAAGATGTCATCCTCGCGGCCCGCGCCGTCGTTCGGCCGCACAAACGCATACCCATCGCGATGCAGATCGATCTTTCCCGCGACCAACCGATCCCGTGTCACACGCAGTCCACGATCGTCCGCATCGCTCGCCGAAGCACGCACCCGAGCTGTCTTTTCCGGAGCCGCTGAAGGCAGCGCCCATTGCTCGCTGTCCAACTTCACCAGCGCTCCACGCGCCGTCATTCGGGCAAGCTGCTCCAGCAGCAGCCGCCGTTCGCGGCCACCACCCAGCCCCAACTCACGAACAAGCTGCTTATAGCCAGCGCGTTGCCCGGCCGAGCGCTCAATGCGCCGCAGCAGTTCACGATCTGTCTGTTGATAAGGATGACCCGGCATTCACCCAAGCATATCGCGCTCGATCAGCGCTCTGCAGAAAGCGAGGTCGGCTCCGCCTTCAGAATATCCGCCGCCTGCTGCAGCGTCGTTGCCGGAGGAGTACGGCGAAACTGGGTCTTCACCTCATCTTCCTGCTCGCCGATCGTCTTGAAGAACAGCGCCTTTCCACTGATGTGCACGTGCGACTCTACGATTGCCCATATCCCCGGAGCAATCTCCCGCCGTTCCACGTTGAACGACCCACCCGCATCCATCTTACCCAGCAAGCCCCAGCCGAACTTCACATCGCGTATCAGCTTGCCCTTGATCGTCAAAACCCTGTTCTGCGCCTTGTTCGCCACAATCTCTCCGGCCATCGCAGAAAACACCCTCGACTCCATGGTCGGAGGGGTAAAGTCCGGATTCGGCGTAAATGCAAATGTCACAGTCTCGTTATTTTCACCCTTGATCGACCACAAAAAGGCGTCCGGAAACATTTTCAGCAAGTTCTCCGCGCGCTTGTCGTCCTGCTCACCCTCCTTGCGCTGTTTGGCCTGCTGGGAGGGATCATTCGCGAACGCCCAGATCCTTGCATCCTCCGCCCGCAGGGCTTCAGCGTCCAGCGGACGTCCGTCCTGCTGCAGCTTCTTCTTCACTGACCCATGATCGGTCTCGACCACCTGGTACAGCGCTTCGCCCACCTCAGGCTTGCGGTCAAGGTCCCGGTACTGCCACCTCGACTGGTCATTGTGGTCCGCGACAAGTTCCTTCTGCATAACAACACGAACTCTCGCCTGCGCCTGCTTGTCTTGCTGAGACTGCGCAATGACTGAAAGCGGGAGAAGTCCTGCAACAAATCCACAGACAATCCAACGAGCTTGCATCGTCTTTCGGACCCCTTTTGGAACCCTGCTTGGTTTGGATGCGTCCACCGCACTTTTTGTTAGCACGCCTCAGCAAACGCAGCATTCCATGCGACTTACTGCAGCCACTCTACACGAACACTCTTCTTTCCCAAGCGCAAAACTGGAGACTCGCCCAGCACATCCTTTGCAATTAACACGTCAGCAAACTTCGTTCCGTTCACACTCACTGCATTTTCCTTGAGCTTACGCGAACCCTCACCCGCTGAAGCCGCCAGCCCTGCAAGCTGCAGCAGCTTCGCCGCCTTCAGCACGGTGCCATTCTCCGAAGGAACCAGTAGTCCCTCGGCAGACAACGAAACCTGCACCACCGCCAAATCTGTCGTCACGCCCTTCTGCTGGAACTGCGTAGCCCAGCTTTCCGCTGCGGCATCAGCCTCCGCCTGCGAGTGGAAGTCCTTCGTAATCGCATGAGCAAGGTTCTTCTTTGCCTGCATCGGATGCAGCTTGCCGCTCGCGACTTCCTCCTGCATCGAGGCGATCTCCGACCCACGCAGGTCCGTTAGCAGAGTCCAGTACTTCCACATCAGCTCGTCGGAGATCGACATCAGCTTCCCATACATATCCGCTGCCGGATCATGAATCCCAATCGCGTTGCCCAGCGACTTCGACATCTTCTGCACGCCGTCCAGTCCTTCGAGAATCGGCGTCATCAAGATGATCTGCTGCGGCTGCCCATAGTGCCGCTGCAGATCGCGCCCGCGCATCAGATTGAACTTCTGGTCGGTCCCGCCCAACTCCACATCGCACTGCAGAGCCACCGAGTCATACCCCTGCGCAATCGGATAGATAATCTCGTGCAGCGAGATTGGCTGCTCCTCATTGAACCGCTTGTGAAAGTCCTCGCGCTCCAGCATCTGCGACACCGTGAACTGCGCCATCAGCTTCACCATGTCGTAGTAGCTCAGCTTGTCCAGCCACTCGGAGTTGTACCGCACCTCGGTCTTCTCCGGATCAAGGATCTTGAACACCTGCTCCTTATACGTCTCCGCATTCGCCGCAATTTCCGCTGGAGTAAGCGGCTTCCGAGTCACGTTCCTCCCCGTCGGATCGCCAATCAGCGCCGTCGAATCGCCGATCAGAAAAATGACCGTATGGCCAAGCTGCTGAAAGTGCCGCAGCTTACGAATCAGCACGGTATGGCCCAAATGCAAATCAGGAGCCGTAGGGTCAAACCCAGCCTTAATCCGCATCGGCTTTCCCGACGCAATCGACTGCGCAATGCGCTCCTTCAGGGCCTCCAGCGGAACAATCTCCGCAGCACCCTTGGTAATTAGGTCAAGCTGATCTTCGAGCGAGGGAAACGTAGACATATTCTTTAAAGTATAAGGATCAGTCCAAGTTCCCACCGTTGCAGGAGAAAAGTGAACATATTTATAGCTTTTTTGCTAGGCACGCGGCTCATTCCAAGCTAGGATGGTCAAGCTTCCGGTAAACCTAGCAGAGCAGAATCAGGCACCGATGTGTTTGTATGAGCCTCCGCTGGCCGTTCTCCGGAACGACCATTATTTTTTCTGGAGGATTTGTGCGCCGCACTGCTGCGTTGGTGGTTTGCTCTGTTCTTGGTCTCTCCTTTCTTTCCGGTTGCAGTGGTGGTGGCTCAAACTCAACCTCAACGACCCCGACCCAGCCAACTCCTCCTGTAACGCCGGCGGATAATCCCGCTCCCACCGTCACCTCCCTCACCCCCCGCGCCGTTCTCGCCGGCTCGCCCTCGCAAACCATCAACATCACTGGCACCGGATATCTCTCATCCACCTCCGCGACCTTCAATGGCGCAGCCATCCAGACTACCTACGTCAGCGCCACAAGCCTCCAGGCCACCGTGCCTGCGTCGGCGCTGGCCGCTGGACAGGTCGCTACCGTCGTTCTCTCAAACCCCACTCCCGGAGGCGGAAACTCCGCGCCGGTCGACTTCTCAGTCAACAGTCCGACACCTGCCGTTACCGGACTCTCGCCTCGCGTCGTCCCCCAGGGCGCAGATGCTGTCATCACCGTAAACGGCAGCGGCTTCGAGGCTAACTCCGTCGTCATGTACAACGGATCTGCGCGCCCAACGACGTTCGTCAACGGCACCACCCTCCAGGTCTCCCTCAAGGCCGATGACGTCAAGAGCTTCGGCACCGGACAGGTCACTGTCAACAACCCCGGCCCTGGGGGCAGCACAACCACTCCCACAGAGCTGTTCATCGCCGCGACGTCCCCGACGATCACCTACGTCAACCCAAACAGCATCTCGGTCAACACTTCGACCAACGTACCCGCCACCATTATCGTCAGTGGCAGCGGATTCGCCGCCAACGCCACCATTCAGGCGAATGGCACCTTCCTGCCGATCACCGCGCAGAGCGGAACCAGCATCACTGCCAAGCTTGCGCCATCGTTCTTCGCCGCTGCCGGTTCCATCCAATTTGTGGTTACCAATCCCGGCTCGCCCGCAGTCCAGTCGAACGCCGCGACCATCTCCGTCGTTGTTCCCAACACAAACTTCACCATCTCGCCGAATTCCGTCCCGGCCGGCAGCCCGGACACCAAGATCACCGTTACTGGCACCGGCTTCTTCAAGGACTCGGTCGTAACCTGGAACAACACCTCGCTGTCCACGACCTACGTCAGCCAAACCCAGCTCACAGCCATCATCCCTGCCGCATTGATCTCCGGCTTCGCTCAGGTTAGTATCCAGGTCTCCACGCCCGAAAACACCGGTCCCACACCTCCAGCCCAACCCTTCACGACATTCCTCGCCCTTCCCATCAACGACATCGTCTATAACGCCGCCGACGGCCTTATCTACGCATCTATCCCCGGCTCGGCCGGCACAGGGCTCGGCAACAACATTGCCGCTATCGATCCCACGACCGGTTCCATCGTCAAGACCATCTTTGTTGGCAGCGAGCCTACAAAAATCGCGCTCTCCAGCGACGGGACCCAGCTCTTTGTTGGTCTCAACGGGGCAGCCGCGGTACGTCAGGTCAATCTCACCACCGCTACCGCCGGCACACAGTTCTCGCTCGGTGGAGGTCCCGGTATCTACAATCCGCCTTATACCGCCCAGGCGCTTGCAGTTCTGCCAGGCCAGCCCAACTCCGTCGCCGTCTACGCCAACAACGGCGTAGTCACGATCTATGACTCTGGCGTGGCCCGCTCCAAAACGAGCTCCGGCCTTAGCACATACTTCAACAGCAATTCCGGCAGTCTCGCCTTTGGCAGTTCTGCGTCCACTCTCTACCTGAACTCCTACACTATAGGTTCTAATCTCTACGGCCTCACGATCGACTCCACAGGCGTCACCGCCGCCACCTCCATCGGCAGCGGCAATGCTGGAGGAAACTCTATTCAGTACGACAACAACCGCCTGTATCTATCCACCGGCGCCGTTTTGAATGCCGCGAACGGAACTCAGCTCGGCCAGTTCTCAACCAGCTCAACCACCGGTTCAAATCAATCCGTCGCTGCAAGTGGGCCCATCGTCTCCGACTCCACGCTCGGACGTGCATGGATCCTCCCGACCTCTTATTCGAACCCACAAAACCAGATCGTCGCCTACGACGAGACCACCTTCGACCCGATCGGCAGCATTCCTGTAACCGGAGTCGGCTCTTATGGGGCCAGCTCGGGACTTGTTCAGCCAGCCGATCTCATCCGCTGGGGCCAGAACGGCCTGGCCTTCCACACGGCCACGCAACTTTACGTTCTGCAAAGTCCGCTCGTGAAGGATCTCACGACGTCTCCAGCCGATCTGGCCGTCAGCATTCAAGCTTCCGCCACAACCACGACGGGCACCTCGTTCACCTACACCGTGCAGGTCGCCAACCAGGGACAGAACACAGCAACTGGAGTCATCCTCACCACTGTCCTCCCCGCCGGCACCATCGGCGGCACCTTTACCGCCTCGCAGGGCTCCTGCAACGGAGACGCCGTTCTCTACTGCGACTTCGGTACCATCAACAACGGCAGCTCCGCAACTCTCACCATCTCCGTCACTCCAACCACCGCCGGATCGCTCAGCCTCACCAGCTACAGCTCTTCGGTCAGCTACGATCCCACCTCCTCTAACAATCAGGCCAGCGCAGCCGTCACGGTTACCGGCAACCCCTACAACGCCGCACCTGTCGTCACCCAGCTCTCGCCCGCGCTCATCCAGGCCGGCAGCGCCACAACCACGCTCACCGTCGATGGCACTGGCTTCACCTCCGGCTCCTCCGTCAACTGGAACGGCAACGCTCTGCCGACGACCTTTGTCAGCTCCGGGCAATTGACTGCTACTGTCGATGCTTCGCTGATTTCGCAACTCGGCTGGGCGCAAATTTCCGTCACGACGCCTACTCCCGGCGGCGGCCTGTCGTCTCCTATGCCGCTGCATATCTACGCACTTCTCAACGTCCCGGCGAATGCGGTCAGCTTCGATCCCTTCACCCGGAAGCTCTACGCCGTGCTGCCCAGTACTGCAACCGTTCTCTCTGGCAACAGTATTGTCCAGATCGATCCCCTTACTGGGGCCGTCGGCACTCCCGTTCAGGTAGGCAGCGAGCCCAACCTCCTCTCCGAGACCAGCGACGGAGACTACATGTACATCGGCCTCAGCGGTGCCAAGAGCCTCGGCCGGTTCAACCTTCTAACCCAGTCGCTCGAAGCCACCATCCCAATCGTGTCGACCTCGGTCTACAACAGTGGCAATGTGGCCGCCACAAGCATGGCCACAGTCCCCGGTTCCGACACAAGTCTCGCTGTTCAAATCGGTCAGGCAGGAATCGGTATCTTTGATGTCTCCGGTTCAACCGGCGCCTTCCGCAGCAAGTTGACCGGAATCTACGCCGGCGACACTCCTGTCTTCGGCGACGCGACGCATTTCTATGCGTACGACTCGGAGACGTCAGGCGCTGAGTTCTATCGCTACAGCATCGACTCTTCAGGCGCTACGCTTATCGACGGCACCACGCTCAACGGCATCGGCGGCTTCAGCGGCCGTGTCGCCGTCGACGGTGGTTTAGTCTTCGGTGCCGCCGGAGGCATCGTCAACCCCAGCACCACGCCGCCGTCACAGGTCGCCGTACTCCCCGCCTGTGTTGGGAGCACATATTGCAACCTGTCCGCAGGTGTCATCCCCTATCAGGCGGAGTCCAAAGCCTTCACATTCGTCAGCAACTCACCTTACTCCCTGGAGCGCTTCGACACCGGAACCTTCACCCTCGACCAGCAGCTGCAGGCGCCGGGCAGCAACTTTTCACCTACATCGGGCACGCGCTTCGGACAGGACGGCATAGCCTACATCGCCACCACCTCAAACACCAGCGGCGCCACGCCGCAGATCTTCTTGCTGCGCGGCCCATTCGTCCTCCCCGCCGAGGCCGTCTCCAACTCCGCCCCAACCCTCACCTCCACCAGTCAGTCAACCGTCGCGGTCGGCACCGGCAACATCTATCTCACCATCACCGGCACCGGCTTCCTCCCCGGAGCCACCGTCCTCTGGAACGGATTGCCGCGAACCACCACCTACACCGACAACGCGCACCTCCAGGTCGCAATCGCCGCGGCCGATCTTGCAACCGCGCAATCTATCACGCTCACCTCCCAGAACCCTGGCTCGGGAGCCTCCAACAGCATCACTCTCACCATCCAGTAAGTGTCACAGTCTGGCAGAAGAAGGGCGGCTTTCGGGCCGCCTTCTCTATCCCCAAAAAACCGCTCGCGCCAGACAGAAGCAGCCCCATATACCATGTGGAGACAAATGCGACGTTTGCCATTTCTGTTCCGCATCCACGCTCTCGTTATCCTTGCCATCATTTCCACTGTCGCCCAAGCCTTCCAGTCCCCCAACATCACCAAATCTCCCAACGGAGGCCAACTCCTCCTCAACGGCAAACCTTACCTCATCCTCGGCGGCGAACTCGGCAACTCCTCCGCGGGAACCGCCGCCCAGGCGGACACCATCCTCCCCCGCCTCTCCAAGCTTCACGTCAACACCGTCCTCATGCCCGTAGCATGGGAGCAACTCGAACCCACCGAGGGCACCTACGACTTCACCATCCTCGATCACTGGATCGACACCGCCCGCTCCCAGAACCTCCACCTCGTCCTCCTCTGGTTCGGCTCCTGGAAGAACGCCTTCTCCAACTACGCCCCCGCCTGGGTCAAACAGGACACCAAGCGCTTCCCCCGCGCGATCTCCGCCGATGGCACCGAGACCGAAATCCTCTCCACCCTCGGCCCCGAGACCCTCAAAGCTGACTCCCGCGCATTTGCAGCACTGATGAAACACGTGCGCGAGAAGGACGAAGCCCAGCAGACCGTCCTCATGGTGCAGGTCGAAAACGAAGTCGGCT
>Ga0126373_10004807_pt1 | contig 10395 bp, 8 predicted proteins | sample PanSoiMetPlot_11_FD_92545 | JGI IMG/M metagenome (GOLD analysis project Ga0126373, IMG submission 92545) | Tropical forest soil microbial communities from Panama - MetaG Plot_11 | ecosystem: Environmental > Terrestrial > Soil > Tropical forest > Bulk soil | place: Panama | collected 2016-02-17
AAGTATGGTGCGCGGCACCTGAAGCGTGCCATCGAGCGCCACATCGTCTATCCGTTGGCTAGCCTGCTGGCGACCAATCAGGTCACCCTAGGCGACGTCATTTCCATTGATTACCGCGAGGGCGAGGCGACGCTAACGTTCATGAAGGAGGCCGAAGGGGCACTCGTGCCGGTCGATTCCCCGGCCCCCGCGCCACTGACGGAAGCGGCTGCAGCCAGCTCGGATGGGCGCGAGATCTCGTTTCCTACGAACGTGACAGCCGCTGCCGAAGCGGTGCCTCCGGCGCCGGCTCAGCGGGTGCTGCCCGTTGAAAAGGCTCGTCATGACAAGCGCTAGACGTTCCGACCCGGGTAGGCATTCCCGGGCGGAGTGAGCGAGGGGCCGAGAAATCATGATGGAGATGACTGTCTGCGCTCAGTGCGACAAGCCCGAAATGGAATGCGCGTGCGAGAAGTATTGTTGTTTTTGCCAGTCCCAGCAAGACGTCCGGCTGTGCGTAGATGGCTTGTACTACTGCCCTGATTGCCGGGAAGCGTGCGAAGTGCGCCTGGCGGAATCAGAAGGGCGACGCCCCACCTAGATTCTCCTTTGGGGTGAGACCAGCTACCGCGGCCGAGTGCTTTCCACGGCCAATCACATCGACACGGCCAAGGCACGACTGTGAATTAGGCTTAGCAACGTGTCTTGGCTTACCGGAGCGTCCACCTTCAGGCGATCGCCGCTCGATGATACCCGGACCTGGTCAAGCGCGCCTGCAAGGTCTGGATGCTGCTGTGCTTCCTGATATCGGCGGTACATCAGGCCGGCTTGCAGCGCAGCGGAGAGTAGGTTCGCATCGTCGGTTGAAGCGCAGGCTGCTTGAAAGGTTGCGTCAATCCCGTTGTCCGCCCTCACGCTAAACATCATAGCGTTGATTCGGTGAATGATTGCGGCGGCCTGCGGGAACTGGCTGGCTTCAGGGACAAGCTGTTGCATGGCCAGATGCGCATAATCTTGGTTCATCACGCCCCAGAGGGTGCCCGTGCCGTTGGCTTCGTTGATCAGCGGAAAGAGCTGGTTGTTGGTAAGCAAGCTTTCCGCCGCCCCTGTGCGTACATCGATCAAATGTTCGAGAGCCTTGCGATTGCCGAAAGCAGCCGTATTGGAGTCGATGAAGGTGAACAGGATATCGGTGGGTCCTGTCCCGCTGCCGAAGGCATACAGGTGATAACCGTGAACGTCAAACGCCGGCAGCTTTTGCTGTTTGAAACGAGTCTCGTTCGAACTCGGATCGAATGAACCCAGGGCAATCCCCACCACTTCTTCATTGGTCATCTTGGAATTGCTGATGGCCCCCCAGGTAAGCTCATCCACCTGCGTATTGGGGTCCACCCCGGCGGATGTCAGAAATTGTTCGAATTGGCGAAAGCGGCTGGGAAGAAGCTGTTCACGCAGTTGCGGGAACCATGAGTACTGCCGCGCGGCTTTCAAATCGACGTAACTGAATTCTCCTACGTCTTTCGGGAACATGCCAATTACGGACGTGTTCAGCGAACTGGCCAACGACACTCCTGGCGTCGCCAGCGCTCCCAAGACGAAAGCCGCCAGAGAGAAAAGCGCAGCGATAAAATGCCCTTGTTTTCCCATGGACTCCCCTTAGTGCTAGGCACTCAGTCTATCAAAAGATGGATCGACCGGCCGGTGTTCGATCTTCGGCGATTCTTGAAGATAACGATCTGCTCTCATTGCGGGCGCGCTCGACAAACTGGGTATCCGAAATGGACTCGAGGTTGGTTGCCACGTTCTCCAGCGCCCCGCGAACCGCCGTTGCAGCCATCATCCGCCCGACGCGAACATCTGAGATCATAGACGGTCCGCACATCGATTCCAGTTGCCTCAGTTGATCGAAAACTCTGAAGGCTTGCCGGGCAATTTCCAGGGGAACTTCCACGGCGCGCTTCATCGCTTGCTCGGCGGCCAGATCGCGTCGGCCTATTTCTTCGGGCGTCCGTTTCGGTAAGCGATGTGCGGCGATAACCGCTTGGAAGGAAGCCGCATCAAGGTCGATGGCTTCGGCGAGCCATCGAGCAGCGGCCTGAAACTCGGCCAGAGAGGAGGTCAAAACGTCAGCCTGAGCTGCAAGGGATTTCTTCGCCCGGGAGAGTCCTGAGACCATTTGCCCCAGGCTCGCCGCCAGCGCGGCTGCCAAAGCCGCCACCGAGCCGCCCCCTGGGGCGACCGTGGGCGCAGCCACCGCATCGAGAAAAGGCTTCGCCTTTGCTGCCAGGCTCTCACGGCTTTCTTCTTTGGATTGGAGAAGCGCGTCTTCTAGCCGGTTTTCCAGTACCATGCCAGGTGAAAAGTTTTCGATCTTCAGGAAATGATCGGCGGTCATTTCGATCGCTCGCCTGGGTATCAGTCCGATAATCTCGCTGCCCAAGATGTTCGAGCCGCGCCTTTCCGCCTCGCGTTTTACGATTTCAAACACTTGATGGACTGGCGTCGTCTCGAAATCTGTCAGATTCATGGAGACTTGCGCGAGATTGCGCCCGCGTAGATCTACGCCCATAGCCTTTACGCAAGGCAGACCGCCACTAGAAAAACGAATCTTCTTGGCGATAGCCTTGGCGATGCTGACGTCCGAGGTATCCAAATTGATGTTGTAGGCGATCAAGAACTTGCGGGCGCCAACCACGGTGGCGCCGGCCGTCGGATGCAGTCGCGCCTCGCCCACGTCGGGGACGCGATCTGGATTGCCAAGTACTTCCTCACGCAAGCCTTCGAATTGGCCTTTGCGAATGTTTTCAAGATTCTGGCGCTCCGGTTTCTGGGCAGCAGCTTCGTAGAGGTAGACGGGGATGCCGTACCTCTCCCAGATCTCTCGCGCAGCTCGCTTGGCGAGCACCACGCAGTCCGCTAAAGAAGCTCCCTCGATCGGCACAAACGGCAGCACATCGGTTGCGCCGATGCGCGGATGGGCGCCCGTGTGATGGACCAAGTCGATGAGTTCGGCGGCTTTTCCGACCGCGCGAACCGCCGCCTCGCCTACCGCCTCCGGCTCGCCGGCCAGCGTAATCACACTGCGGTTGTGGTCGGCGTCGCTGGTGCGGTCAAGCACGTACGCGCCTGAAACCTCACGGATCGCCGCTTCGATCGCGTCAATCTTGGCTTGATCGCGCCCTTCGGAAAAGTTGGGAACGCATTCAACAAGCCGGCGCATGCTTTACGGTTTCTTACTGTGGATGATCACGCCGCGTTTCATGGTCAAACTGCAGAGGTTCACCCCGAAATAATACGGGATTTCGCGGTAGTCCGTCACGTCGAAGACGGAAAAATCCGCATATTTTCCTGCTTCGAGCGAGCCGACGCGGCCGTGCTGGCGCAGGGAATAGGCGGGGTTGATGGTGGCGGCCGCAATCGTCTCAGCCGGGGTCATCCTCAACTGTGCGCACGCCAGAGAAAGGATCATGGGCAGGCTGACCGTTGGGCTTGTCCCAGGATTGAAATCGGTCGCTAAGGCGACAATCGCGCCCGCATCGATCAGCTCGCGGGCCGGTGCATAGAGCGGCAAGCCTAAATGAAAAGAACAGCCCGGCAGCAGCGTGCACACCACATTCGAGAGGGCCAGCGCCCGGACGTCGCTACGGTTGATTTTTTCGAGGTGATCGGCGCTCGCGGCCTGGACCTCGATGGCCAGCCGCGCGCCGCCGGTTCGCGCAAACTGCTCGGCATGGATTCGGGGCACCAAACCGCAGGCCCGCGCCGCTCTCAGTATTCGCCGGGCCTGGGTTACGCTGAAGGCGCCCCGATCGCAAAAGACGTCACAAAACTCAGCAAGCCCGGCCGTCGCGACAGTCGGGATCCAAGCGCGCACCAGAAGGTCAACGAACGCATCTGCGCACGTGCGATATTCGGCCGGCAAAACGTGCGCTCCGAGGAATGTCTGCACGATGTCCAGGGGCTGGTCTTGGTGTAATTGTTGGACGGTACAGAGAATTTTTAGCTCGTTGGTCCAGTCCAAGCCATAACCGCTCTTCGCCTCGATTGTTGTGGTGCCGTGCGCTGCGAACTCGCGCAGATGCGCGCTGGCGCGCTCGGCAAGCGTTCTTTGCGAGCAGCGGCGCACGGCGTTAACGGTCGCGCGAATCCCGCCGCCGGCCTGCGCGATTTCACGGTAAGTTTTGCCGGAGATGCGCTGCTCGTATTCGCCCGCTCGGCTGCAAGGGAAACCCAGATGCGTGTGTGAGTCGATGAAGCCGGGGAGGGCTACGCGCCCTCCGAGCTCCAGCTTTTGGGCCTGGCGCGCCTCCCGCAGCCGTTCAATCTTGCGCCGCTTCCCGACGGCAAGGATGCGATCGTCGCGAACGAGCATCGCTCCATCGCGTATTATGCCGAGTTCGCGCAGCGCCCGGCCCCGGCGCGGCACAGGTCCACGCAACGTCAGCAGCTCCGAGCAGCCGGTGATCAGCCAATCTGGCACAGCAGGGGGAACGATACTAGCGCTCGAGTAGCGAAATAGCTACTCCCTGGGCGTCGGCCCCGCCATCGGAATTCTTATCCCGCATTTGGCTGCAAAGCCGATCGCTTCCGGATAACCGGCGTCAACGTGTCGCGCAACGCCAATGCCTGGATCGTTTGTAAGCACCGGCTCGATCCGCGCGGCCATTTCGTGGGTTCCATCCACGACGAGTACTTGTCCAGCGTGCAATGAGTAGCCGATCCCGACGCCTCCGCCGTTGTGAATAGAAACCCAACTCGCGCCGCTTGCCGTGTTGAGAAGTGCATTGAGGAGCGGCCAGTCGGCCACCGCGTCGGAGCCATCGCTCATGCTCTCGGTTTCGCGAAACGGGGATGCTACCGAGCCACAATCCAGATGATCCCGCCCGATCACGATTGGCGCCTTCAATTCGCCGCGCGCAACCAGCTCGTTCAGGGCCAGCCCGAATTTTTCGCGTTCGCCGTAGCCGAGCCAACAAATACGCGCTGGCAGACCCTGAAACCGCACGCGTTTTTGCGCGAGCGCGATCCAGCGGCAGAGAATTTCGTCATGCGGGAACATCTCGGTGACCAGCTTATCTGTTCGATAAATGTCCGATGCTTCGCCGGAAAGCGCGGCCCAGCGAAACGGCCCTCGTCCCTCGCAAAACAGCGGTCGAATAAACGCCGGAACGAAGCCGGGAAAATCGTACGCGTTCTTGACCCCCTGCTCGTAGGCGAACGTGCGGATGTTGTTGCCGTAGTCGAATGTGATCGCGCCGAGTTTTTGCAGGGCGAGCATCCCTTCGACATGCTTGGCCATCGACTCGAGCGCGCGCTTGCGATAACTGTCTCGATCAGCCCTGCGTAGCTCCGCCGCTTGTGCCGCATCGAGTCCCTGTGGGATATACCCTCCGATGGGATCGTGCGCGCTGGTTTGGTCGGTAAGCAGGTCCGGCACGATCCCGCGGCGAGCGAGCTCGGGAATCACATCCGCACAATTGGCGACCAGCCCAACCGATGTAGCCTCGCGCGTCCGCACCGCGTTCTTGAGAATCCGCAATGCCTCGTCAAGATTGTTGACCATCAAATCGCAGTAGCCGGTTTTGACGCGACGCTTGATGCGCTCAGGGTCGACGTCGATGCCCAAAAATGCCGCTCCGTTCAAAGTGGCCGCTAGCGGTTGCGCGCCTCCCATTCCCCCCATACCGCCGGTGACGATCAGCCTGCCTGCCAGGTCGCCGCCGAAGTGCTTCCTTCCCGCCGCAGCAAATGTTTCGTAGGTACCCTGAAGGATGCCCTGCGTCCCGATGTAAATCCAGCTGCCCGCGGTCATCTGGCCGTACATCATTAGGCCTGCGCGATCGAGCTCATCGAAGTGTTTCCAATCGCTCCAATGGCCCACCAGATTCGAATTGGCAATGAGAACGCGCGGTGCGTAGACATGTGTGCGAAATATGCCGACGGGTTTACCCGATTGTACGAGGAGCGTTTCATCATTTTGGAGAGTGCGCAGCGAATCGATGATCGCGTGAAAACATTTCCAATTGCGTGCCGCCTTGCCACGTCCGCCGTACACGACCAGTTCTTCTGGGCGTTCGGCAACCTCGGGATCGAGGTTGTTCATCAACATGCGCAGTGCACCTTCCTGCTGCCAGCTTTTGCAGGAAAGGGTGGTGCCCCGCGGCGCACGCACCGGTTGATAACTGGCGGTTTCCTCCGCGACAAGCTTGGTCATTGGAGAGAGCTCCTGCCTGAAATCTTATCGCATAGTGGCGCAGGATTCACCGCTCCCATGGACGCCGGGCGCCGCTTGGGCTAGAGTTGCCCCAATGCCGCAAGATCCAGCTTCGATACCCAAATGCTTTCTTGAGGCGATCGATCACCGCCGTGACCGCTGCGCGCAAATGTATCGCGCGAACGGATGGCAGTCGATTTCCGGCCAAGAGATGCTGCGGCGCGTAGCAGGGCTCTGTAAAGCACTCCGGGAGCTCGGAATTCAATCGGGCGATCGGGTTGGGCTGTTTGCGCCAAACTGCCCGGACTGGCACATAGCCGATTTGGCGATTCAGGGGCTCGGTGCCGTCACCGTGCCCATCTACTTTCACGAATCAGGCGACCGGCTTACCTACATCTTGAACGACTCCGGCGCGCGAATCCTTTTCACTTCGGGCGAAGACCAGGCTCGCACGATCGATAGCTGCCGCAAAGACCTGCCCGGGCTTGAGCAGGTCATTTGCGCCGCCGCCCCGATGGCCTTGCAGGGTGAAGTCTTGCGCCACGAGTCTTTGATTGCAACCTCCGCTGACGCGGAAATCGCTTCCTATCGCCAGCACGCCGAAGCAGTTCAGCCGGACCAGCTGGCGACAATCATCTACACCTCGGGAACCACAGGCGAACCAAAAGGCGTGATGCTGAGCCACGCGAACATCACCTCGAACGCCTTCGGCTTCAGTGGCGCCTACGACCTAGCGCCGTCTGATTTGGCCGTCTCCGTCTTGCCGCTAGCTCACGTTTACGAACGCACCATTGATTATGCGTATTTGTTTCACGGGGTTCCCATCGCTTATGTCGAACAGATTGACACCCTGGCCCAGGCGCTCCGGGAGGTCAAACCAACCATCGTCGCGGCGGTACCGCGGTTTTTTGAGAAAATCTACGCCAACATCGTCGAGAAAGGTCATCGCGAGGGTGAGCTCAAGGCGAAGATCTTCGATGCGGCGATTCGAATCGCCAACGAAGCCGTGTCTTGGCGAGCCTACGGCCAACGCCCGTCTGTCGGGTTACGCCTGCGCTGGCAAATCGCGGACCGTGTCGTTTTTTCCAAGATCCGCCAGGGTGTCGGAGGCCGAATCCGCCGGTTCAGTTCCGGCGGGGCGCCGCTGGCTCCTGAGCTTGCAGAATTCTTCTGGTCGGTTGGCCTGCCAGTTTACCAAGGCTATGGCCTGACCGAGACCTCTCCGGTTGTCGCCTGCAATTCGCCGAAAGCGAATAAAATCGGCACCGTCGGACGGCCCATTGAGGGTGTCGAGGTGCGCATCGCAGACGACGGCGAAATCCTGGTCAAGGGTTCCTGCGTCATGCAAGGCTACTACCACAAGCCCGATCAAACCCGCCAAGTACTTGCCTCCGATGGATGGTTTTCCACGGGGGATATCGGCCGCCTCGACCAAGATGGGTATCTCATCATCACCGATCGCAAGAAAGAGCTGCTAAAGACCGCCGGAGGAAAATTCATCGCTCCTGCGCTGATTGAAAACCTCCTGAAGACCTCTCCTTTCATCTCCAACGCAATGGTCGTCGGCGACAGGCGAAAATTTGTTTCGGTTTTGATCGTGCCGAACTTCGTGACGATCGAGGCCGCTGCGCAGAAAGAGGGGCGTGAGTTCTCAACGCCGACACAAATGGTTTCCGACTCCTGGGTAGGGGAGTTGATTTCGCGAGAGATCGAGCGGCTGACCGCATCGCTCGCGCAGTACGAGAGACCGAAGCGGTTCGCCCTCCTCGAGCGCGATTTCACCTACAGCAATGGGGAACTGACCTACACGCTGAAGATGAAGCGGCGGGTGATCGAGGACCGCTATCAAGACGTCATTGCCCGCCTTTACGCCGATGTCGAGGAGCCGCACCCGCAACGCGCAGGTTAGTCGCCCGAGGGCCGCGCTCGCCGGTTTCAAACCGGAGCTAGCACGGTAGAATACACGTGGAGATCGTCCATGACAGACCATCTAGTTATCGCCGGGCGCTCCTTTCACTCGCGCCTCATCGTGGGCACCGGCAAATACCGCAGCTTTCCGGAGATGGTGCGCGCGCATGCAGCTTCCGGCGCGGAAATGGTGACCGTTGCTGTCCGCCGCGTGAATCTTACCGACCGGTCGAAGGAGTCGATGCTCGACTACATCGACCGCCAGAAATTCTTTCTTCTACCAAATACAGCGGGCTGCTATGCGGCCGAGGAAGCCGTTCGCACCGCGCGCCTCGCCCGCGAAGTGGGCCTGTCCGAGTGGATAAAGCTCGAAGTAATCGGAGATGAACAAACGCTTTTTCCCGATACCGAGCAGCTGATTCAGGCGACCAAGACCTTGGTTCAGGAAGGCTTCATCGTCCTACCTTACACGAATGATGACCTGATTGTGGCGCGCAAATTGATCGACGCAGGCGCCTCCGCCGTGATGCCTCTGGCGGCGCCGATCGGATCGGGGTTGGGCATCCAAAATGTCGCTAATCTGCGCATCTTGCGCGAGCGCGTTACACAAGTCCCACTGATTGTCGATGCGGGCGTGGGCACTGCCTCCGATGCAGCCCTGGCCATGGAATTGGGTGCCGACGGCGTTCTCATGAATACGGCGATTGCTGGTGCCCAGGATGCCGTGCTGATGGCTGAAGCGATGCGCGCCGCCGTGGAGGCGGGGCGCAAAGCGTTCCTGGCCGGTCGAATCGAGAAGAAGCTTTACGCCACCGCCTCCAGTCCGCTGGCCGGCGTCGTTCGTTAGCCCTGGTCGGGAATCCTCAAACTCCCTGATCATCACGGGCCCCATTCGGGTGGTCATTCACCGAAACAGAATGTGCCAGGAAATGTCCACGGCTGCATGCACCAAAACCCCTGGCACGAGAGAACGCGTTTTCATCCACGCATGCCCGTAAAATAGGCCCGCTATGGTAGCCAGCAAGGCATATTTCCAGTTGGGATAGGGTGCGTGGTGTAAGTGCGATAGTCCAAAGATCACAGACGCAGCGGCCAAGGCGGCCCACTCATTCTTCAAAGTCTGTGTCAATAGGTTCTGCACGATCCCGCGAAACAGGAATTCCTCCGGCCAGGCAGTAAAGAACAAGATCCCCAGCGCTGCGAGGGGCAGGGGAACACCGCGGTGAAGGGAAGGTGCGAACACCAAAAAGCCGATTCTTACCCCCAGAAAAATTGCGATCAGCGCAAAGACTGTATAGTTGAATGCGAAACTCCAGCCGAATCCCGTCCGCCATTCGACTGTGTAGCCCACCTCAGGCAGTCGGCGCACCAGTAGGAATGCGGCAACAGCTGTGCTGAGCGCCATTACGATGGAAAGCGTATGGGTCAGGGGTGGAGGAAAGGGAAACAGTCTGTACATCCAGTGAAACTGAACGGGAACCCACAGCACGACGGCGGCCACATAGTCTTCCCATAGCCCAGCGGTCTTCCCGGAGCTACCGGCCAGCAAGAGCGCCGGAAGCACGGCGTAGGCTGCACCGGCGATTCCCAAAAGCAGTCTGCCGCTGACGCCAAATGAGTAAACAAGAACGGCCAACAGGGGCAGCAGGGACGAGAGAAGCGCTCCGCGCCCCCTCAGGAAGAGCCTGGCGAATTCCTGAACGCCCGGGGCACTCAGAAACCATTCAAACGCGAAAAGCACTGCTGCAACTCCGAGGGCCATTGCGAATCGCCGCCCTCCAAATCCCATCCACTTCCCCAGCAAGCCAGCCATCAAAACGATCGTCGTCCACACCATCGCCGCGACAGCTAGGTTCATTCTCCATTTGGAATTCGCCGCCACTGGCATCTAATTCTAGCGAACACGCCAGTGGTCTTGATAAGAACTTGATTTGCCTTTTCGACTGAACGATTCTGGAGAGTCGCGTGTATGCCGGAGAACAATAAACGGCGTATCGGCTATTTGGACTGGCTACGCGGCTTGGCCTGCCTTGGGATGTTTGAAGTCCATTGCTACGACGCTTGGCTCGGCGGTACGGCTCGGCAAGGCACTTTCTTCGGCCTTTCACAGTTCAGCGGCACCATTCCGGCGCCGCTGTTTATACTCCTCTCCGGAGTTTCTTGCGCATTGGTGAGCGACCAGATGCGGCGCAGAGGCGCGTCAAAAAACGCCGCCGCCGCTCGAATTGTTCGTCGAGGCGCGGAAATTTTTGGCCTGGGCCTGGTCTTTCGCGTGCAAGAGTATCTCCTGGGGT
>Ga0126373_10004808_pt1 | contig 10393 bp, 9 predicted proteins | sample PanSoiMetPlot_11_FD_92545 | JGI IMG/M metagenome (GOLD analysis project Ga0126373, IMG submission 92545) | Tropical forest soil microbial communities from Panama - MetaG Plot_11 | ecosystem: Environmental > Terrestrial > Soil > Tropical forest > Bulk soil | place: Panama | collected 2016-02-17
ACTCACCATCAACTCATCCATGATCGCTCTCGGGCGGGATACCCTGATTTTGCTCACACGGTCGAGTATCCTATCCCGCCGCGCCCATCTCACCAATAAGCTCGCTGCCAGAAGCGGAAGAGAATCTGAGGAACTGAGAGAAAAATCTTTTAAGAGAATCAAAGGAAACTATCGCGACCCGTTACACGGTGGGAATCGTACGGTTATCCGTATGGTGTATACGACGGCAATGCAGGTGCGTTCTTTTATCGAGTCTTAATGCAGCCTTGCTCTTAGTGTTTGGCGAGTTGCGTCCCTGTAGCGGCATACCGACAGCCCGCACAAACTCGTTCTTACCGGCGTTAAACTCTCGCAAATTTGCCAACGGGCGTTTGGACATAAGGCATCATACAATCTGGTTTCCTGCAATTCGCGTAAGGTCTCGGATGAATTGCTTGACAGGACGTGGACGTTGAAGTTGTTCCGGGAGCGATTGAGAGCAGCTACGATCAGTTGACTGTTTATTCGACTAGCATCAGCGATAGAAGCACGGATAGGGTCCAGACCCGCGTGCGCGTGTATCCTATAATAATCTCCTTATTAAACTGTTGGGTGGAGCATACAATGTTACTGTCTCAGTCTGAACGTGCAGGAAAGAGTTCAGGATTATTTCTATTATTTGAGTTGCTAATCCAACATACGATAAGGCCACGTTCTAGAACCAAGAACTAGCCTTCTGGTCTTTAGGCTGAAGTGGTGCGCGCCATATGATTCCGAGGTGATTCGAGCGATTCACTCCCACTAATGGCATACAGCACGAGTTCCACCCGGCTTGAAATGCCCAATTTGTCGTAAATTCTGAGCAAGTAATTTCGCACGGTGTGTTCTCTCAGGTTCAGCTTGCTTGCAATCTCTTGGTTGCGCATACCGTCCGCCAGAAGTCGGACGACACCGCGTTCGCGTGCCGTCAATCGACTCAGGCCTCCCGATTGGCACAGTTTGAGAGGCCGGCTCGAGATTACCACATCCAACAGAAACTCCAATTCCAGATTGCTCACCCAAACCTGTCCCCGGTGCACGGAACGGATACACTTCGGGAGTGTGTCGAAAGAATGCTCGCGGCAAAAAACACCTCGCGCGCCGCCGCGAAAAGCGTCGACGACCAATTCTCGCTCTGTTGAATCCAACAGCATGATTGGGGAAATCTTTGATTCCGAGGCGCGCAATTCATGCAGTATTTTGAATCCAGATAGTGCCCCGTCTTCCAGGCGCACACTGATTACCACAACCTCTGGCTGAGAGTCCTTCAGCTCGCGGATTGCCGCGAACGAGTTGCTAGAGAGTGCCTGTACATCAAGATTACTGCGAGACCGTTTTAATGCGGCCACCGTGAGCTGACTATTCATCCGAGTGGCGTCAGCGACCGCCACTCGAATCGCCTCAAGGCCCATCCGCGGCATCTCCATCGAAAACTTCAGATTTTAGGCTAGGGTTCAAACAGTGTACTTCCCGGGTTCTAAAGCACAAGTGAAAAGTTCTGTATTTTTGCATCTGAGTTATGGATCCAGGGGTACTAGGTCGATGATCGGGCATGGGCTTGATGAATCAAACCGCTGGCTTCAAACAACAGAGGATGAGGCCCTGTAACACATTATCATCAATATCCTCAGTTCCGCAGGAATCACCAGACCCGGTATCTGCTTGAGGAGGAATGTCAATATCGCCTGGACTTTTGTCCCCAGCGCTTTTCCGAAATCGCACTCGGGTGAGTAAGGACAAAAGAACAGCATTGGACCTGCTTGATATTTAGAGCGCGCAAGTGACATTCCGCTTCTTGTGTCTCGGGATGGGACGATTTACTTTCACAGTCGGCGCCACAAGAAGGCGGAGGCAAAGGACTAGAGTTGAGCCATCGACCTCTCGTAATGGAACTCAGACATCGCGTGCGTTATCGCCTTACTGCTGACGCTATGTTCACTTGGGACGCTCCACAGCGGAACAAGTTGTCCGGAAAAGGAGTGACTCGCGATATTAGCGTGGCAGGCGCTTTCATTTTTACAAAAACGTGTCCGCCAGTGGGCGCCACACTCGACTTGGAGATATTTTTTTCGTCAGATCCCGGTGCGGGACGCAGGACTGTACAGATCAAAACTTTCGCGACAGTTATTCGTGTCGAACACAAAACGGATTGCGAAGGATTCGCTGCCGAGATTTCACGCTGTTGTTTGATGGATATATCGGGATCGATAGTGGGCCGCCGCCGGCTGACAAGTTCGGAAAGTTCGACGCCAGCATACGAGTAGGTGATGCGATTTTCCAACATGAGCATATCGGCCATAGCTAAGTGGCGATGGCGAAGCCATGAACAGTCTCGTTGAAGCAGTTGCAATCGAATCAGTGTTGACTCCATGTCACGAATGGTTCGCCGTCTACACGTGCTCCTGTCAGGAGAAGCGTGTGGCGCAACATTGTTCGGCTCATGAGATCGAGCATTTCCTGCCTGTAAGTCAGAATCGTCGCCGCTGGAAAAATGGGTGCACGGTGCTGTTGGAGCGTCCATTATTTCCCGGATACCTTTTCGTCAAAATTGAAAAGAGACAAAGGGTTCGCGTTCTTGAATTACCTGGCGTGCATTCCATCGTAGGGAGGGGAAGAGAACCGGTACCGCTTCCCGGTGAAGAAATCGAAATCCTTCGTCGAGGCCTTGACTCAATAAACGCGGAACCTTGCCCTTTTCTGAACGTGGGCGAGAAGGCCAGAGTCAAACGCGGTCCACTCGAAGGAATGACTGGAGTAGTCACCCGCCGGAAAAACAGTTTGCGACTAGTGTTGAGTGTTGATCTGATCATGAGGAGTGTTTCAGTCGAGGTCGATAGCTTAGATTTAGAGCCAATTCAGTTTCGAGTTTTAGGCTCACGTCAGCCCGCCTGAACTGTTCGATTATCATTGTCGCGGAAGACAGAGTGTTACAGCATTGGCCACAGCGTAACGCCAGCAGCCGAAAGCATGGTGCCAGGTTGTTGCCAGTTGGCGGAGCAGCCATTTCGCGTATCTCCGGACCGCGCTACTTCTTTCTAAGTCCCACGCATCGGGAAGCTTTGGCGTCAGCAGTATGTGGCATTACCGCTGGACGAGGCTTTACCGTGCTGATTGGCAAGCCCGGCATGCCGGAGTTCTACTGATAGATGGTTTTAGACTTCTTCAATCTGCGAGAGCAGCCGTTCGGTGTTAGTCCCGATCCTCGTTTTTTGTATTTCGGGCCAGCGCACCGGGAGGCCATGGCTTCTGCCCTTTATGGCGTTTCGATGGGCCGTGGGTTTACCGCAATTATCGCTTATCCTGGAATGGGTAAGACGACTCTGCTCTTCGACTTTCTTTCGATGATCAAGAACTACGCACGGACAGTTTTCCTATTTCAACCGCAGACCGACGCGCGCGACCTGATCCGCTGCCTGCTCGCGGACGTTGATATCGAAGATGACGGCAAAGATTTGGTTCGAATGCATCGAAAGTTGAACGAATTGTTGTTGGCGGAATCGAGGCGCGGTCGAAAACTCGTTATGGTCCTAGATGAAGCGCAGACGTTGGAGAATGAAGTCCTCGAAGAAGTTCGAATGCTATCGAACTTCGAGACTCCGCGTGAGAAGTTGATTCACGTAGTTTTGGCGGGTCAACCACAACTCGGGGAGAAGCTCGCAAGCCCCGACCTTTTGCAGTTACGTCAGCGTATTTCGATGATCTCGCATCTTCACCCATTTACTGTTGACGAAACACAGAAATACATCGAGCACAGACTGGGCGTCGCCGGATATCGGTCGAATGTGCCGATGTTTTCTTCGGCGGCGATTCGGATCATCACCAAATACACACAGGGTATTCCCAGAAACATAAACAATGTGTGCTTCAATGCAATGTCGATTGCATTCGTCGGTAAGAAAAGAACGATCGACGATCGGATTATTCTAGAAGTGATCGATGACCTGGATTTGAAGATTCGAACGAACGCGGCCGCTGAAGTTTCGGTGGAAAGCTCAAAGCGAGGCGGGGATAATTTGAATTGCGATGAAGCGGTTCCTGAGATGCTTAAGATGCAATCCTCGATCCCGGTGATGCCACGAGCGAGTTTTGAAGAACACGCAGCCTCGATAGATACAAACGAGTGGCCTGCGGAGTTTAGTGCGTCGGATCTTGATTCACTGGGCGCTTCGAAGCAGCAGAAAGACGAAAGCGCAGTGGTAGCGCCTCCGGCCCCAGCATCGCACGTTGTTGCTCCTGTTCTGCCACATGGAGTTGCAGCAGCCACAGCTGGAGCCATGAGCAATGCAAGCTGCGAACGATAATCACAATGAAGGCAGTCTCGGTGCGCCGAGTTCCACTCCAACAACGCGCCGAATCGTCGGAGTGGCGCGGAAACATCCGCCACGCAAGACTTCAAACTGGCGAAACCTGGGACCGCAAGTGGTCCTGGTAATTCTTTTATCTGTCATGCTCGGCTGGCTCGCGACTCAGGCATGGTGCCGGGCCGAGGCTCGTCCCGCGCCAACGGTGCCAATCGGTATCCTTATTTTTCCGGCCGGTGCAAAACGTCTTGCATTTTTGGATATTGAGAAAGATATGGACCAGTCTGCCTTGGAATTTGTGGCGCTGGGCCCGAACACTTCCGGGCTGGGAGCGGCATCGTGAGCAGGAATTTCGAGTTGATGCAGAGTGTCGGGATAAACTTCGAGAAGCCGGCGTTCGAGGTCCCGCGACCTGAAGCGGCGTTTGGCCGGAAAGGATCCGGAGAGCGAACTCCAACATTTTTCACGATCAAGGACAAGTTGATTCGGGAAGAGACGACCAAGCTGGCTCAAACCATTTTTCTAATGGGTGGAGCAGATAGTCCGCGTGTTGTGACGTTCGCAGGGATCGAGGAAGGCAACGGTTGCAGCTGGCTTTGTGCCCACATCGCGGACATCATTGCGAATCAAGCTGTCGGGAGTGCCTGTGTCGTTGATGCGAACATGCACAAACCCAGTATGGCAAGCCTCTTTGGAGTTAGTCCTCACCGGGGCTTGTCCGACGCCTTATCGGAGGTTGGCCCAATTCGCGAGTTTGCCAAACCAATCATGGGCGAAAATCTCTGGTTGCTTTCCAGCGGACCACTTAGCTCCGACCAGGTTGAGTCCGCGACTCTTTTGAATTCCGAAACGATGAAGGTTCGAGTTTCGGAACTACGAAACGAATTCGACTATGTGCTCATCGACTCCGCCCCATTGAGTAAAAATGCCGAAGGTGTGCTGCTGGGACAGTTGGCCGATGGTTTGGTGGTGGTGCTAGAGGCTAACTCGACTAGGCGTGAAGCAGCGGTCCGCATCACCGACACGTTGCGAGCGTCGAACGTTCGAGTACTCGGTGCAGTTCTGAACAAGAGAACGTTTCCGATACCTGAGTCGGTTTACAGCTTGCTCTAGTTGAACAAAAGCGGCTGACCTCGCCGGGTCCCTCGAACAAAGAAGAAATATAAAGGTCACCTGTAAGTGAAAATCGCGGAGCCCTGTTCGTGAGTGTCGCACAAACCACAAACGTTGGTTTGCTGGCAGGAAGGCCGGGCTCGTTTGAGGAGCTATCGTGGTATGCCGTTCGGACGCGTCCCCGTTTCGAGAAAAGACGGTCAGCGAGCTCGAACAAAAGGGGCGACAAGGTCTGCATTCGAGGCGGGGCGCTGGATGGGGTGAGCGGAGTACTTGAAGCTGTCAAGGGGGATAAGAGTCTGGTCATTTCGGTCAATCTGATACAGCGGTCGATCGCGATGAGGGTGGAAGGTTTTCGCGTCGAAGCCGTCCGAAGCATGCGAGTTTAGATGTGGAGGGAAAATGCAGCGATTTAGGCCAGTGGTTTGGTTAGTAATCGCGCTCTTGGGCATCGGCACTGCGACCTTTGGCCAAGGGCAGAAGGCGACAACTACCGCGAAAAATGACCAGCCGACCGACACACCGCCGGCCGAGGTCGTAGAGCAGCAACAGCGATCAGCAGCTGAAGGGAGCGCCGATCATCCGGCACTACAGCATCGGCATCCGAGATATCGAGTGAATCGGGATGATGTGTTGCAAATTAACTTCGCGCTTTCACCCGAGTTGAACCAGAAGGTTACTATTCAGCCGGATGGCTACATTACGCTTCAAAGCATCGGAAGCATTTACATTGCGGGCCTTACAGTTCCGGAAGTTGTAGCAGCCATAAAGAAAGCTTCGGCGAACATTTTGAACGATCCGATCATCGATGTCGATCTGCTCGATTTTCAGAGGGCGTCTTTCACCGTAACCGGCCAAGTGAGCAAGCCTGGTCAGTATGATCTGCGACATGACACCAACGTTGCCGAAGCAATTGCCGTAGCCGGCGGCCTTCTGCCAACGGCCAAGACGCAGATATTTGTTTATCATCGCGTTTCGCCAAGTTGGATGGAAGTGAAGAAATACAATTTGAAAGAAGTATTGAATGGAAAGAACGTCAACGAAATGATCGAGATGCAGCCGGGGGACATGGTTTTCGTTCCCGAGAAATTCATAACAAATTTCCGAAAGTACGTTCCATATACCCTGGGTATTTACGCCAATCCGCAGGGTCTGTTTTAGTTCGCCGTTCCAATGGAACACCAAGAGTCAGGAGAGTCAGCATGAGTCCATTTCGTCAACACGGACATCCGACAGAGTTCGGCGATATCACTTTGCGAGATTTGGTGGCACCTTTATTCCGTCGCAAGCGGGCGATGATCGGAGCATTCATTGCATTCAGCATTCTTTCCTGCTTGGCAGCATATTTGCTTTCAAATTCTTACAAGGTCAGAATGGAAATTCTAGTCAATCGCGAACGTGTCGATCCGAGCGTAACAGCCCAGACCACGAGTGGAGGCCCAACAACACAGTTGCCACTTACTGAGGAGGAGGTCAACTCTGAGACCGAAATCCTTGTCAGCCCAGACCTCCTGAAGCAGGTCGTGCTCGCTAACAATCTTCAGGATCGTGAGCGAAAGTCGATTGTTGCATGGATCATCAATCCCCAAAACGAGGATTGGTATGTCTCGCGGGCGGTCGACCATCTTGCAAAAGGCCTGAACATCGAAGTGGTCAAAAAGACCAACATGATTGGAATCACGTACAAGTCCACCGATCCAAAGATCGCGTACGGTGTGATGGATAAGCTCGCGACCTTATATTTGGAAAAGCACCTCACTGTGCACCGGCCGTCCGGTTCGTTCGAGTTCTTTTCGAAAGAGACCGACCGATACACAGAAGCATTGGCTAAGTCCGAAGCGGCTCTGGCGGATTTTGGAAGCACCGAGGGTGTCGTAGCTCCCGACATCCAACGGGCAAACCTCGCCCAATTGTCGACGAACACGTTGGGGTCGTTGCATAGCTCGCAGCAGGCCATTGCAGCTGCGGAGCAGCGGATTGCGACTGATGAAGAACAGATGCAGGCGACACCGGCCCGGTCGACGACACAGCAAGTTTCAAATTCGGCTGACATTCTCTTGCAACAGCTGCAGACGAACCTACTGGCTGTGCAAGTCAAGCGCACGCAGTTGGTGATGAAGTACGACTCGAGCTATCCATTGGTGAAGGAAGCTGACAAAGAGATCGCACAGACCGAAGCGGCGATCGCGGATGCCAAGAAGATGCAGTACGTAAATGAGACGACGGATCGCGACCCGACCTATGAATTCTTGCGCGAAGACATCGCACATGCGACGACCGAGTTGGCTTCGCAGAGAGCAACCGAGGCAGCATTGAAGCAAAGCCTTGAAAAGGTCCAGACGGAAATGGTCAACCTCGACAAGAAGGCTCTCAAGCAACAAGACCTCCTTCGTGAGGCAAAGGCGGACGAGTCTAACTATTTGCTTTACCTGAGCAAGCGAGAGCAGGAGCGAACTTCAGATGCCCTCGACCAGAAGCGAATTGGCAACGTATCCGTCGCCGTACCTCCTGTTTTTCCAATCTTGCCGGCGTACAGTCCGGTCCTCATCATGGCGGTCGGGTTGTTCGTGGCGGTACTCATGAGTGTCGGATTGGCGTTCGCGTTAGATTATTTCGATTCCTCGTTCCGCACCCCTGCGGAAGTACTCGAAACATTGCGCATCCCTGTTCTGGGGGCGGTGCCGAAACAAAGCGCGTAAGTAGTTCTGCGCTAGAACCGGCAAGTAACAAGATTTCAGAGAGTTCTTGCTCAGCCGAACTCTCCTCGGTATTTCCTAAGAAAATCCTGGCACTCGCTGGCTGTTATCTCTATCCAGCGACCTGTGGCAGGGTTTTTTCTCGGAGCCTCCTCGTGCATACAGCAAAACGCAGTTTCGGAATGGCTTTGCTGAAGGTGTTTTACCCGGCACTGATGGTGATGTGCTTTGGGGTGACGACGGCCTCGCTGCTTTCAAGCATGCCGGGAACTGTGCACAGTTTTGAGTCCTTCCTGTCGATGCGCGTGAAGGTTGGGAATTGTTTGGTGGCCATTTCCGTAATGCTGTTGTGGCATGTCGCGTTTTCGATCTTTGGATTCTACGAGTCGATGCGAATGACCGGTCCGATCAAATTGGGATTCGATGCGGTAAAGGCGACTACGTTCTCCGCGGTAGGTCTGGCGTTCATGGGCAAAGTCTTTCAAATCAGAATGCTGACGCCCAAGTTCCAGCTAGTGTTCTGGTTGTTGAGTTCGGTTGTAATACTAGCCGCCCGAATTTTCGTCCGTTATTGTCTTCGAAAGATCCGAACCCACGGCCACAATCTCCGACACGTCCTCATTCTGGGTACAAACACGAGGGCCATCGACTTTGCCCGCAAGATCGAAAGTAAACCCGCACTTGGTTACCGTGTCCTCGGTTTCGCGGACAATTGGGGGGGGCTAAAGGAGTTTCGGAGCAGCGGCTACACCCTAAGCTGCACCCTAGACTCAGTGACCGAGTTTTTGAGACGAAACGTTGTGGATGAGGTGGCGATCTATCTGCCGCTTCGGTCTTATTACGAAAAAGCTTCGCAGGTCGCTGCTCTCTGTGAGCAACAGGGCATTCTGGTCCGATTCACTTCAGAAATCTTCAACCTGAAAATCGCACGCTCCCGTGTAGCCGACATCGACGGGCTTGCTCACATCATGGCACATTCTGGTTCAAACGACACTGCAGCGCTGTTCGCCAAGCGGGCTCTCGACGTGATGGTTTCGTTGGTTCTGCTTTCCCTGCTATGGCCACTCATGGCTGCTGTTGCCCTGCTAATAAAACTGGGCTCCGAAGGTCCTGTTCTTTTTCGCCAGGAGCGGATCGGTCTGAACAAACGACGTTTCCGCATTTTCAAGTTCCGAACCATGGTTGTGAACGCGGAAAAAATGATGGTCGAACTTCAGGCTATGAACGAAGTTACAGGCCCAGTCTTTAAAATGAAAAATGATCCGCGGTGCACGCGAGTCGGCGGTTTCTTGCGACGCACGAGTATCGATGAGTTGCCGCAGTTGTTCAATGTGCTGATGGGTGACATGAGCCTCGTTGGTCCGCGCCCTCTGCCGGTTCGCGACTACGAAGGTTTCAGCGCGGACTGGCAACGCCGTCGTTTTAGCATTCGTCCAGGGATAACGTGTCTGTGGCAAGTTCGCGGCCGGAGCGACATTCCTTTCGATAAATGGATGGAGCTGGATCTTCAATACATGGACGAGTGGTCGCTCTGGTTGGATCTGAAGATTCTTGTGCGAACCGTGCCCGCGGTGCTTAAAGGTTCCGGCGCAGCGTAGTAGTGGTCTATCTCACATCTTCCTGGAGGAATCATATAATGCGAATCGCGGTTATCGGTTTGAGATATGTTGGACTGGTTTCGGCTGCTTGCTTTGCAGAGATTGGTCACCAAATCATTTCGGTTGTTCACCGCGATGGCGCCAGCAGCTCAGGAAGAAACTCTTCATGGATTGGCGTCTCCCCGCACTGGTGCGATCGAAAATCCCGAGTTGAAGAATACGCTGGTTCGGGATTGGATTCGGCCTGTGGTGTTCTCGGCTCCATTGTTTCTGGTTTTGGGTGGCTTTTACGCATGGGCCTCGTCACACGGGGTGAACAAAGAGATCGGAAATCCGGGCATCCGGAACCTAGCGTTCATATTGTACGAATTCCTGGGATTTGCTGGACTCGGCACGCCGAGGCTTGAGCTTCGCGAAAATCCTTTTGTAGAGACGCTTGCGCCTTACACATTGCTTTTAGTCTTGGGCGCACTCCCGATGATCGCGCTGTGCTTCTTTCTATTGCGAACGCGACCGCCCAAGCTCGTTCTCCCATTATTAGTCAGCTTCTGTTTCGGTATGGCGATTGCCCTCGGTGTTTCAAAGATTGAACATTTCCGGGTTTTGGGAAGGCACGTAGCTGTCTTTGTTCCGCTTCTCCTGGTCACGATTTTGTATTGGGTCGGAC
>Ga0126373_10004809_pt1 | contig 10393 bp, 9 predicted proteins | sample PanSoiMetPlot_11_FD_92545 | JGI IMG/M metagenome (GOLD analysis project Ga0126373, IMG submission 92545) | Tropical forest soil microbial communities from Panama - MetaG Plot_11 | ecosystem: Environmental > Terrestrial > Soil > Tropical forest > Bulk soil | place: Panama | collected 2016-02-17
GCCGCGAGCCTCGCGGTGGCACAACCTCCACACGACTCCCTGGTTTCGGCCGTGGATGCGGTCACCATGACGGTTTCCGATGTGGACCACGCAGCGGACTTCTATTCAAGGGTTCTGCACTTCAAGAAGGTCTCAGACATGGAAGTCGCAGGCGAGACCATCGAACATCTTGAGGGTGTTTTTGGTGTGCGTGTGCGGGTTGTGCGGATGCGCTTGGGTGACGAGTGCATTCAGTTGACTGAGTACCTGGCCCCAAAGGGTCGCTCCATACCAGTGGATGCGCGCAGTAATGACCGTTCCTTCCAACATATCGCGATCATTGTTTCCGATATGGATAAGGCTTATGCGTGGCTTCGGCAGAATAAGGTCGAGCACGCTTCCTCCGGGCCGCAGCGCCTTCCCGACTGGAACAAGAATGCTGCAGGCATTCGCGCGTTCTACTTCAAAGACCCAGACGGACACCCGCTTGAGATTCTCGAGTTCCCTGCCGATAAAGGTCTGGAGAAGTGGCACTGCAAATCGGATGACCTCTTCCTCGGTATCGACCACACCGCGATTGTCGTTGAAGATACGGATTCGAGTCTAAGGTTCTACCGGGACCTGCTGGGATTGCATGTGGCCGGAGAGAGCGAAAACTACGGCAGCGAGCAGGAGCATTTGAACAATGTCTTCGGAGCACGTCTGCGGATCACGTCGCTGCGTCCGCAATCTGGGCTCGGAGTTGAGTTGCTGGAGTATCTCGCGCCGCGTACTGGCCAGCCGTTCCCTCCTGATGAGCGCGCTAACGATATTGTCCATCGTCAAACCGAAGTGGTGATTTCTGATGCTCAAGCTGCGGTCCACAAATTCATTTCCGCACACACAAAGTTTGTATCTTCCGAAGTGATAACCGAATCGGATGGGCAGTTAGGATTTCGAAGAGCATTTCTGGTTCGCGATCCTGACGGTCACCCAATTCTGATAGAGGAAAAATAAGTGGCGCAAATGAGCAGAGGCATTCTTCCACTCGCTGCAACGGGCAAGCTACCGCTTCAGCTTGAGTACCGAGAGTTAGCAAACACACAGCAAGCGTTCAGTGCGGAGACGGAAGCTTTCGAGCTGTTTGACCAGAGCAGCCTGCCTTTTATGACCGGCGCATTTGATGTGGCATACGGAGAGTACTGAGATGACAGCAGAAGAGATTCGCCTCAAAGAGTCGCAGGACCGCCGAAAGCATTGGAAGCGCTGGGGGCCTTATTTAAGTGAACGAGCCTGGGGTACGGTTCGCGAAGACTACAGCGCCTTCGGCAACGCATGGGAGTACTTCTCCCATGATCATGCACGGTCCCGCGCATACCGCTGGAATGAAGATGGACTCGCCGGCATCTCGGATCGTCATCAATTCGTTTGTTTTGCCCTGGCTCTCTGGAACGAACGTGATCCCATTCTGAAGGAACGCCTGTTCGGACTTACCGGAAATGAGGGTAACCACGGTGAAGATGTGAAGGAGTACTACTTCTACCTGGATAGCACTCCAACTCACTCGTACATGAAATACCTCTACAAATATCCGCAATCCCCATTCCCCTACACGCAGCTGGTTGAGGAAAACCGTCGGCGAGGTAAGGACCAGCCTGAGTTTGAACTGATCGACACTGGCGTGTTTCAGGCCAATCGCTACTTCGACGTATTTGTTGAATATGCGAAAGGCGATCTCGAAGACATTCTGATCAAAATCACCGCTACGAACCGGGGACCAGAAAAAGCTAGTCTCCGTTTGCTGCCGACGATCTGGTTCCGCAATACATGGTCTTGGGGAGATGAGGACTCACGCCCTGATTTGCACCAGGTGTCAGGCGGCATTGAACTGGATCACCCCAGCATGGGCAAGCGGTGGCTTTATTGTGAAGGTGGCCCGGAGCTGCTCTTTACCGAGAATGAAACCAATCAGGAGCGCCTTTTCGGAGTGGGAAATACGTGTGCCTGTGTGAAGGATGGCATCAACGACTATGTTGTTAACGACCGGAAGAGTGCCGTAGCCTCTCAGTTGATGGGCACCAAAGCCGCCGCACATTACCGAATGGAAATAGCCGCTGGTGAGAGCGTCACTATTCGCCTGCGGCTTACAGATATTGATTTTTCCGGCATTCCGGAAGCCGCGTTCGACGACTTCGAGAAGCTGTTTTCGGCCCGAAATAACGAAGCTGACGAGTTCTACCGTTCGGTTGTGCCGCAGGATCTCTCTCCCGATGCACAGAACGTCATGCGGCAAAGCTTCGCGGGCATGCTGTGGTCAAAGCAGTTTTATCACTATGAATTGAAACGCTGGCTGGAAGGCGATCCCGGAAATCCGCAACCGCCGTCAGAACGGTTGGGTGGCCGCAACAAGGAATGGTCACACCTTTATAACGCCGATGTGATCTCGATGCCCGACAAATGGGAGTATCCCTGGTACGCCGCTTGGGATCTGGCGTTTCACTGTGTGCCCTTGGCTTTGGTCGATTGTGAGTTTGCGAAAGATCAGCTCGTGCTGCTGCTGCGTGAATGGTACATGCACCCAAATGGGCAGTTGCCTGCATACGAGTGGGCATTCGGCGACGTGAATCCGCCCGTGCATGCTTGGGCGACATGGCGTGTGTACAAGATCGACAAGAAGCGAAGAGGCAAAGGCGATCGCGCGTTCCTCGAGCGTGTCTTTCATAAGCTGCTGCTCAACTTTACATGGTGGGTAAATCGCAAAGATGCTGATGGGATGAACATCTTCCAAGGTGGCTTTCTTGGGCTGGACAACATCGGTGTGTTCGACCGCAGCGCGCCGCTTCCCACCGGCGGCTATATTGAGCAATCCGACGGCACCAGTTGGATGGCGATGTACACGCTCAACCTCCTGGCCATCGCGCTCGAACTCGCGAGCGAAGATCCCGCCTATGAAGATGTGGCCAGCAAGTTCTGGGAGCACTTCATCTACATCGCGCACGCGATGAATCATCGCGGCAACGATGGGATTGGGCTCTGGGACGAGATGGATGGCTTTTTCTATGACGTTTTGCGCTTCCCTGATGGACGCAAGTATCCGATGCGGATTCGCTCGATGGTTGGACTGATCCCCTTATTTGCAGTCCAGACGCTCGAGCCGGAGCTTTTGGAGCGCCTACCCGGCTTCAAGCGCCGTCTGGAATGGTTCATCGACAATCGTCCGAATCTGGTTGGCAATGTGGCGTGCATGCGCGGTCGCGGGATAGAGGAGCGCCGCTTGTTATCTATTGTTGGACGCGAGCAACTGCGCCGCGTACTACAGGTCATGCTTGACGAGCAGGAGTTCTTGTCGCCTTACGGTATTCGAGCGCTTTCCAAGCACCATGAGTCGACTCCATACATGCTCGCGGCACGTGGCATGGATTACCAGGTCAAGTACGAACCCGCGGAATCGAGCACCGGATTATTTGGAGGAAATTCCAATTGGCGAGGCCCGATCTGGTTTCCTGTGAACTATTTGTTGGTCGAGTCTCTTCAGAAGTTCCATCACTATCTGGGCGACGATTTTAAAGTTGAGTTCCCCACCCGCTCGGGCAACATGCTTACGCTGTGGGAAGTGGCAAGTGAACTCTCACGCCGTCTATCAAGCATTTTCCTGCGCGACGGAAAAGGCGAGCGTCCCGTCTATCGAGGTATTAAAAAGTTCCAAACCGATCCTAATTGGAATTCCCTGATTCAGTTTCATGAGTATTTCCACGGAGACTCGGGAAGAGGCGTCGGCGCGAGCCATCAGACGGGCTGGACTGGACTGGTAGCAAAACTATTGCAACAAAGCGGAGAACCCGCCGAACGCCGCAAGCGCGAACGCGGAGTTGCATTCGCCGATTGACCAAATTTAGCACTGTGATAACTGGAGATGACGCAATGAAAGCAATCAGTGTAGTTCCCGGTAAGCCGAACAGCGTGCATTTGGCCGATCTCAACAAGCCATCGCTTGACGAGATTCCCAACGGACGCGGGGTGCTGGTGAAGGTTCTGCGAGTGGGCGTGGACGGCACCGACAAAGAGATCAACGCGGCCGAATATGGCGCAGCACCGGAAGGATTCGATTTCTTGGTGATCGGTCACGAAGGGTTCGGGCGGGTGGAAGCCGTTGGTCCGAATGTGACGGAATTGAAGCCGGGCGATTACGTCGTGGCGACAGTGCGCCGTCCGGGACGCAGCCTTTATGACCTTATCGGTACGAATGACATGACCACCGACGATACCTACTTGGAGCGCGGCATCAACCTGCGCCATGGCTTCTTGACCGAGCACTACGTGGACGACGCTGAGTTCATTGTGAAGGTACCGCAAGGTCTCAAGCACGCAGGCGTACTACTTGAGCCGTTTACTGTCGTGGAAAAAGGCATCCATCAGGCGTATGAGATCCAACGGCGACTGAAAGTATGGCGACCGCGGCGCGCTGCCGTGATGGGTGCAGGCACGATCGGATTGCTTGCAACGCTAGCATTACGGCTGCGTGGCCTCGAGGTCACGACTTTCGCCCGCAATGAGAAACCGAATCTCAACGCCGAGCTCGTCGAAGCGCTGGGCGCGCGATACCTAATCACCCAAGAGGTCCCGATTATTGATGGTGGAAAGAAGTTCGGGCCTTTCGATTTGATCTTTGAAGCGACGGGCAATTCCGGCGTGGTTTTTGACAGCATGCAGGCGCTCGGTAAGAACGGCGTCCTTGTGCTCTCGAGCGTGACCGGCGGTGATCGCATGATTCAGGTACCGGCCGATCGGATCAATCTCGAATTCGTACTCGGTAATAAGGTCATGGTCGGCACCGTAAACGCCAACCGTGAGTACTTTGAGATGGCGTGCGCGACATGTCTCAGGCCGAGGCAGAGTATCCGGGCTGGCTGCGTCGATTGCTTACTGATCCCGTTCGAGGCTTGGAGAACTACAGCGAGCTTTTTAAGAAACTCACGAATCCGAACGGGTCGATCAAGGTGTTTTGCGAAGTCGCCGAGCTTTAGTCGGACAAAAGTGGGAGGAATTGTGGCTGCAACGGAGAAAGCACGGATCGTTATTCTGGGGGGTGGCTTTGCGGGATTGCACGTTGCCATGCACCTGGATGACACATTGGCGCGCGATCCAGATATTGAAATCACGCTGGTGAATCGGGATAACTTCTTCCTCTTCACCCCTATGTTGCACGAGGTGGCGGCAAGCGACCTTGATCTCACCAATATCGTGAACCCGGTTCGCAAGCTTTTGAAGCGCGTTAGCTTCTTTGCCGGCGAAGTGCAAAGCATTGACCTTGAACAAAAAGTAGTGAGCGTCTCGCACGGCTTTGATCATCACCACCACGAACTTCCCTATGACCACCTCATCATCGGCTTAGGCTCGATCACGAATTTCTTCAATTTACCGGGTTTAGAACAGCGGGCGCTCACGATGAAGTCGCTAGGAGACGCCATCCATCTGCGCAATCGCCTCATCGCGCATCTCGAGGAAGCCAGCACCGAGTGCTCTGCAAACCTCCGACGGCCTTTGCTCACCTTTGTGGTGGCGGGCGGAGGCTTTGCTGGCGTAGAGACCATCGCCGGAATCAATGACTTCCTGCGCGAAGCGATCAAGTTCTATCCGAACCTTACCGAGAGCATGCTGCGGGTCGTGCTTGTGCATCCAGGCAGAGTGATCCTGCCAGAACTTGGCGAGAAGCTAGGTCGTTACACCGAAAAGAAGCTGTCTGAGCGGGGAGTCGAAATTCTAAGGAACACGCGCGTTTCCGGAGTAAGGGATAGCAGTGTGGTGCTGAGTAGTGGCGAGATCGTTGAAAGCAAAGCGCTGATATGGACGGCCGGCACGTCACCCAACCCTGTACTGGACTCGCTCCCGTGCATGAAGGAACGAGGCCGATTGAAGGTAGATGGGATGCTGCGGGTCCCCGGCTGGCCTGGGTTGTGGGCTTTAGGGGATTGTGCGCTCGTCCCGGACGGTAAGACCGGCGAATATCATCCGCCGACGGCACAACACGCGCTGCGCGAAGGAAAAACGCTTGCTAAAAACCTCATAGCGAGTATTCGAGGCGGAGCGTTGAAGCCATTCACATTTTCGACCATCGGGCAACTAGCCGCGATCGGTCGCCGCACGGGCGTAGCGAATATTTTTGGGATCAACTTCTCGGGATTCTTGGCGTGGTGGATGTGGCGAACCATTTATCTAAGCAAATTACCTCGCTTCGAAAAGAAGCTTCGGGTCGCACTGGACTGGACACTGGATCTGTTATTCACAAAAGACCTGGTGCAGTTTCAAACGTTCCGTGCTCCGACCATCTCTCACTCGCGTGAAAGCGAGTTTGAGAACGCGTTACGCAGGGATGTCCCAGCATCTACGGTTGTGGAGAGCATGTCATGATCAGCTTTGGAGAAGAAATCTGTTCCAAACTGGATTTCAGCACCGGTCGTGAATGGCTCGAAACCAACGGCATTGGCGGGGTTTGCGTCCGCTACGATCACGGGGTACCACACGCGGCGCTATCACGGGCTGCTGGTCGCAGCGACCAAGCCACCCGTCGGCCGATTTGTGTTGCTGTCAAAGCTGGAAGAGACTCTCATCATCGGCGATCGCCGCGTCGATTTGAGCACAAATCGTTCTCCGGGCGTCGTGAACTCGTTGACCCCAAAGTGACTAGGAAAAGTACCGGCGAATAAAAAGCGCAAGCTTGTGATAGAGCTACTCCGGACGAAACAGCTCAGTGACCGCTGTCCTGCCCGTGTAGATCCGGAGAATTGGTGTTCAGAAGGATTGGGGTGAGACCACGTACAAATAGCAGTGCGATGGCTGAGTCTGATCCAGGCCCCTGGGCGAGGCCCGGTGCAGGAATGATCCACTCTAGCTGAGATCTCGGCGGACACAACTGCGAGGCTTAACAACCGTTTCATATCAAATTCTCTATTCATCGCCTTCCACACCAGCCCTGGTAATGGCGATTCCATTGGGGGGGTGCTGTCAGCAGTGACAGTAGCTCTAGTCCAATACTGGCATCGATAGTACAAGCATTTTCATTCGCGCCGATTGGCCCAGGCCGTTTCTCCCGCAACTCAATTGCGACCATCAATTTTCCGTCGAAGGAGAAAATCATGCCAGCTAGAGATCCGAAAGAAGTATTTCTCACACTGCTCAGCGATGTACGCCAGAACACCGAGAGGAGCGCCAAATTCTACAAAGAAGTTGGCCAGACGGCCGAAGACCCGGAAATCAAAGAAGCCCTGGACGCTCGGGCGTTCATCTCGGAAAACACTTTGGAAAAGCTGGATGAGTGCTTCAAACTCATCGGTGAAAAACCTGTAAAGCTTGCCGGGCGCCTGCAGGAAGTTTTTGTAGAGGATTTTCGCAAAGAGCTGAATGAAATTCAGGGTCCGATCGCCAAGCGTCTCTTCATCCTTGCCAAGCTTAGTCATCTCACCCATCTTCGAATTGGCGAATACGTGGCCCTTGTGGCTGCGGCTGACCTGGCCGGGCACCACGGCGTCGGTGTTCTGCTAGAAAGCTGTCTCGCCGACAGGTTGGCTTTCGTTGAACGGAACCGCCGTCTTATCCGCCACATTGTCGAGGCCAGGATAGCGGAGCGCAGGGGTGTGGAACGCGCGGCTTGAACACCTGACACGTTCGTAGCTTTGACGACGCACCGGTTCCGCCATCACTCCGGGACCGGTGCGTTCTCAGACCCGCATTTAATTGTGGAGAAGCCGCTTGGATACACAAAAAGAAACGCTCAGGGCGAAGGCTTACCACGAACTGAAGGAATACCTGATCATCGCGTCTTATCTGTGGCTGGTGTTCGGCCTGCTTCTCTTGTACAAATCTGTGATTTTGAATGAAGAGCATATCAGCTACGTGGCGCATGGCATCGCACTCATAAACGCGCTCGTGTTAGGAAAATTCGTACTTATAGCTCAAGCCCTACACCTGGGGAACACGGCCGAGGGATCTCCGCTGATCTATCCAACTGTGTTGAAGTCTCTCTTGTTTTCAATCGTGTTGGCCAGCTGCAAAATTCTGGAAGACGCTGCTGTGGGCTTCTACCATGGGCGATCTATATCCGAAAGTATTGCTGACCTTGGTGGTGGCACTTTGAAAGGAATTTTGACCCTGACAGTGCTCCTGTTCGTGATGCTTATCCCTTTCTTTGGATTCGGTGAGCTGCAGCGAGTTCTTGGAGAAGGCAAACTGTCGCGCCTATTTTTCCACTCGCGTGGTCTACCCGAATCCGTTGAACCCCGAATGATCCAATTTCGCCGAAGAGGCTGAAACTCGTCATTCTGTATCGGACCATGAAGGAGAAAAGCGATGCCAACAACGGCTCGAAACCGGTCGTTACATATGTGGATAGCGTGCGCCCTTGTAGTCGTTACCTGCATTCTGGCGACAGGTCAGGATGTACGTCACAACGCCATGCCAGGAGTCGATTTTTCCAAATATCACACCTACAAGTGGGTGAACATCGAAGGCGGCACACACCCAAACCAAATCGTCGACGCAGAAATCAAGCAATCGGTTGATTCGCAACTAACTTCAAAAGGCCTGACAAAGAGCGATAGCGACAAGGCGGATCTTTATGTCGGCTATCAGGTAGCTGTCGATCAAGAAAAGCAGTGGAATGCATACGGTATGGGTGGAGGCGTTCGTTTCGGTGGGATGGGAACAGCGAGTAGTTCGACTATTAACGTAGGTACTCTCGTCCTCGACATGTACGACCCAACAAGCAAGCAGCTGGTTTGGACCGGACAGGCGACCAAGACGATTGAGCCCAGTTCAAACCAGGAAAAGAACCAGAAAAACCTGAACAAAGCGATGCAGAAATTATTGAAGGAGTATCCACCCAAATAGAGATGGACCGCCACGCACCCCAGATGATTCTGACAGGAGGACGTATGAAAGTTTCGCCCCAAATGCTGACTAATTACATGTTGCTCGAGATTACAGTGATGCTGTGTGTCACTCTCCCCTCGACTGCCCAAAGCGGTGGAGGATCAAACGGAGAACTCCAGCAAAAGCTAACAGCCGTCAAGCAATCCGTTGCAGAAAATCAGCAGAAACTGCACCAATACAAGTGGACGGAAACAACCCAGCTAACGCTTAAAGGAGACGCGAAGCCCCCGAAGACTGAGATGTGCCAATACGGCCCCGACGGGAAGGTACAGAAGACTCCTGAGGGGGCGCCGCCACCACCACCTAGCGGCGGCAAAATGAAGCAAAGGATCATCGAGAAAAAGAAAGAAGAAATGCAGGACTACATGGGGCAGGTGAAGACTCTACTCGCCAAGTACACTCCCCCAGATCCACAGAAAATTGAGCAAGCATTTAAGGCTGGCAACGCCTCGTTGAATCCGAATCCTTCAGCACAAACAGTGGGCCTTGTATTTAAAAACTATGCCCAGACCGGCGATCAGATGACGCTTTCTTTCGACACCGCGTCCAAGAAAGTCAGCGGGCTGAATGTGAACACATATCTGGACGATCCGAAGGATGTAGTGACGTTAGCAGTTAAGATGGCCAGCCTGCCCGACGGAACCAACTACGTTGAGCAGACAGTTCTGGACGCGACCGCCAAGCAGCTTCAGGTCACGACAACAAATTCCAATTACCAAAAGATCGGAGGGCAGTAATTTGCCGGGCGAGGTCACATGAGCACCGTGTTAAATACGAACAGACTCTCGGTTGTCGAAGGCGGCCCATTGGACCGGCTTCAAGTTCGCCTGGGGCTCATGACACTTCAGAAGCCTCGAATCCTTAGGAGGGCCTTCGTTTTCGCACTGATCGCATGGCTTCCGCTCCTAATCCTTTCGGCTCCGCAGGGCGTTGTCCTAAAAAACGGGAGAATTCCTTTCCTCTATGACCCTTCTGCCTACATCCGTTTCTTGCTATCCGTTCCACTTCTGATCGTTGCCGAAGTTGTTATCGGCCCGCGGACGTCGCGGCAACAAGTCATTTCATCACGTCAGGATTAATTCCGGAAGAGCGTTAGCAGGATTTTGATTCGGCAATCGTCGACACGATCCGACGTCGAGATTCCACCGTTGCCGCGTCATGCGCAACGTAAAGTTCGCAGTCGAGGGTCCAACGCCGCCTAGCAAAGATCCTTGGGGCAATACTCGAATTGCGGTTTCAGACCACAAAGATCAACCGCAAGGATTTCGGCCTGACCTGGAATGCAGCTCTAGAGACTGGAGGCATTCTCGTTGGCGAGGAGGTGACCAGCACTCTCGAGACTCAGTTCGTGAAGGCCTAACATCTGGAGTCCAACGAGCTGATTGGATTCGATCGTCGACCGGTGGCACGATGTGGTTTCTGAAACAGGGCTATAAGGCCTGCTAAAAGCTATGGCGAATCGATCATGTTCACCGGGGCGCGGGGGCAGCGTGCGTTAGAACAGAATCGA
>Ga0126373_10004810_pt1 | contig 10392 bp, 7 predicted proteins | sample PanSoiMetPlot_11_FD_92545 | JGI IMG/M metagenome (GOLD analysis project Ga0126373, IMG submission 92545) | Tropical forest soil microbial communities from Panama - MetaG Plot_11 | ecosystem: Environmental > Terrestrial > Soil > Tropical forest > Bulk soil | place: Panama | collected 2016-02-17
CCATGCTCACCCGCGGGCCGGAGCCGAGGTCGTAGGTGCCGTCGATCGGAACCCAGGCTTTGACCCGCTTCAGGTTTTCAAACAGCACGCTGCGATCCACGGCTAGATCGCGAATGAGGGGGAATTTCGACAGCGGTTCCAGCGTGACCGGCTGTTCCAGTTCATCGATCAACGCCGAACACGCCATACGTGCCTTGCCATTGATCAGCATGGCGCACGACCCGCAAACCTCTTCCAGGCAGTTTGAGTCGTAAGTGATCGGCGTCGTCGGCTTGCCCTCGCGCGTCACGGGATGGCGCGCAATCTCCATCATCGAGGAGATCACGTTCATGTGGTAGTGATGGGGAACCTCGAACTCCTCCCAGCGCGGCTTGTCGTTGGGAGAAGCCTGGCGACGAATTTTGAAGCGGACGGATTTGGGATTAGGCATGATTCTTGTGCTTATTAGTGTCAGGTAAAGACTTTGATAACCCCTTTCGCCGCAACCCGGCTAGTACTTCCTGGTCCTTGGTGGAATCAAACTCACGTCCACCGGCTCGAACTCAAACTTCGGCTCGTCGGCATCCGGGGCAAAATACGCCTTCGTCGTTTTCAGCCAGTTCTTATCGTCGCGTTCGAGAAAATCGGGCTTATAGTGCGCGCCGCGGGATTCGTCGCGCATGCGCGCGCCCTGGGCAATCACTCGCGACAACTGCAGCATGTTGTAAAGCTGGCGGGTGAAGACGAATGATGTGTTCGCCCACATCGAACGGTCGCTCAAATTGACACGCTGGAAGCGCTCGAGCATCTCGACGAGCTTGGCGTCGCTCTCCTCCAGACTGCGGTTGTAGCGGATCACGGTGCAGTGCTTCGTCATCAGCTCGCCCAGTTCGCGCCAGAGCTGGAAGGGGTTTTCTGTCCCCTCCGATTTCATCAGCCCGGCATTGATCTCTTCCTGGCGCTTGCGCTCAGCCTCAAAATGCCCGTTTTGTGGCTCCGCCGCCTGGCTCTGGGCATAACGCACGGCATTCGGTCCGGCCGTGAATCCGCCGAAGATGCACGACACCAGCGAATTTGCTCCCAGGCGGTTCGCGCCATGATACTGATACTCGCACTCGCCGGCGGCGAAGATTCCCGGGATGTTGGTGGCTTGGTTGTAATCCACCCACAGGCCGCCCATGGTGTAGTGCATCCCCGGGAAGATCTTCATCGGCGTCGTGTGCGGGTCGTCGCCTACGAATTTCTGGTAAATCTCCAGAATGCCTTCGAGCTTGCGATCGAGCGTGGCGCGGTCAATGTGGGTCAGGTCGAGGTAGACCATCGGCTTGCCATCAATGCCAAGGTTGTACTCGTAGACCACTTTGAAAATCGCCCGCGTCGCCACATCCCGCGGCACCAGATTGCCATATTTGGGATACCACTCTTCGAGGAAGTACCAGCGCTCGCTCTCGGGAATCGACTTGGGATCGCGTTTGTCGCCGGCATTCTTCGGAACCCAGACCCGCCCACCCTCGCCGCGTGCTGACTCCGACATGAGCCGCAGCTTGTCCTCGCCCGGAATCGACGTGGGATGGACCTGAATAAACTCACCATTGGCGTAATAGCAGCCCTGCTGATAAAGCGCCGACTGCGCCGATCCTGTGCACACCACCGAATTCGTGCTCTTCCCAAACATGGCACCAATGCCGCCGGTGGCCATTATGACCGCGTCGGCCGGGAAGGTGCGTACTTCCATCGAGCGTAAATCCATCGCGCAGATGCCGCGAGCCACGCGCTTTCCATCGAGGACGGCGGAAAGAAATTCCCATGCCTCGTACTTGGTGACTTTGCCTTCCGACTCGTACCGCCGCACCTGTTCATCGAGCGCATAGAGAAGCTGTTGCCCGGTGGTGGCTCCAGCGAAGGCGGTGCGGTTGTACAGCGTGCCGCCGAACCGGCGAAAGTCGAGCACACCTTCCGGCGTGCGGTTGAAGGGAACGCCCATGCGGTCGAGCAGGTCGATGATTCCGGGTGCCGCCTCGCACATCCCCTTGACGGGAGGCTGGTTGGCCAGGAAGTCTCCACCGTAAACCGTGTCGTCGAAATGCTGCCAGGTGGAGTCGCCTTCGCCTTTCAGGTTCTTGGCCGCATTGATTCCGCCTTGGGCGCAAACCGAGTGCGATCGCTTTACCGGCACGATGGAAAATAAATCGGCATGCCCGCCCATCTCGGCGATTTTGATGACCGCGGAAAGCCCCGCAAGCCCGCCGCCGACAACGATGATCTTAGGATTAGCCGCCATTCGTTTCGCACCACCACAAAGTCACAGACGAGACAGGTTCAGAATGTTCTTCTCTCGGAGTCGCTGTGCCGCTGTGGCGAATCCATCACCGCATCGTAAACGAATCCATGTCGGTAGCGCCCGGCTGAAACGGCTGCGGCGGCGTGCTTAGGAACGAGTACATGGTGACCGCGCCCACCACCATGAATCCGATCGCAATTAGCACGCACACATAACCCCAGCGGCGTCGCGCAATCGTTCCCTGGGTAATCCCCCACTTGGCTGCGAATAGCCACAGGCCGTAGGCGAAGTGCCATGACGCGCAGAAGATCCCCGCGGCGTAGAATGCCAGCGCCCATGGGTGCCCGATTACCTCATTTTGAACTTTGCCGAATGCCGATGCCGAATTGGTAAGCAGGTGCACGCCGCTGAAGCGCAGGCGCCAAGTGTGCCAGGCCATGTAGAAGAAAGCGATCGCCCCCGTCCAGCGCTGCGCCGAGTACATCCAATTTCCAACCCATGGGTAGTCGCCCAGGTTGCTGTCGCCGCCATACCAGATGTAAAAACCGTACAGACTGTGAAAGAGGATGGGCAGCCAAATGCCAAACAACTCAAGCCAGAAAACAAACGGCAACCCGGCAAGAGAAGCCACTTGTCTTGAGTAAGCGCCCGGTCCCTCGGTTGCCACTGCATTCGAGTAAAAGTGCTCAACGAGAAATACGCCAACCGGGATAATGCCGGTTAAAGAATGCAGGCGCCGTAAAAAAAATGAATATCCCTGTCCCGCTCGCAGCGGAGCCACGCCAGTTCGAATTGTGACCGGAGTTGTTGTGCTCGGAGATGATGCCGCCACTACACTTCCTTGTAGGTTGGGAGATGACCAACGAACCCATCATTATATCTTGATATCTTGGTGGGCATCTCTTGGTTCGAAGAAAGGAAGTCAACGCGGGCACCCCAACACCAAAGCCTGAGATCGTTTTTTGCTGAGCTCCGAAAGCACCTACGAGCCTTGCTTCCAGAAATTGTGCCCGGTTGACCTTCCAACCGAGTTGGGCATCCTGGCCGATTATCGTTCCTCGGGAAGTTTCTGAGCCCACTCGAGAAACTTGCGAAACGCAGCACCTCGATGGCTGTAGTGTGCCTTCTCTTCCGCGCTGAGCTCGGCAAAGGTCTTCGCTATCTGGGGAAAATAAAAAAGCGGATCGTAGCCAAATCCATTCGAGCCTCTCAGCTTCTCCTGAATGATGCCTTCGGCTTTGCCTTCAAATAAGGCGAGCGTTTTCCCGTCTCGCGCGGCGGCGATCCAGCAGACAAATCTTCCCGTGCGCTCACGGGGAGGAATACGCTTGATCTCGCGAATGAGCTTAGCGTTGTTGGCTTCGTCGTCGGTATTGGCCTCCGCAAGATGCGGCTCCTCGGCAGCGTAGCGAGCGGAATGAACTCCGGGAGCGCCGCGAAGCCCATCGACTTCCAAACCGGAATCGTCAGCGATCACAAGGTGCCCCGGCACATAGCGGCTGTAGGCTTCGGCCTTCTTACGAGCGTTGGCTTCAAACGTTCGACCATCTTCGACCACTGCCGGAAGCGAAGAAAAGTTTGGAATCAGAGCGATTTCGATGCCGTAAGAGGAGGCGGCTCCGGTGAAGTCGCGAATTTTCCCGGGATTGGAAGAGGCGACCAGCACTCGTTTCATCGCCGGATCTCCGCTGTTGGGTTGGCTCGAAGGCGCCGCTGTCTATACCAGCAGATTCCGACCAGAGCAAAGCTAACCATCGAGATCGCTCCCCCAACTTTCCGGTCCCATCCTTCCGCCCAGCTGATGTGGATGCGACTCGGGCCGGCAGGGATGGGGACGACTAACAAGCCGGTTTCGGGCGCCGTTTCTGAGTGTTCCACATTGCCGTTTACCTCCACTCGCCAGTCCGGGTAATTGAATAACTTCAGCACTAGCCTTCCGGAAGCGTTCGCGTCCGCGTTGATCGTCTGATCCTCCGCGCGCCATTCGACGACCCGGATGTTCGCGGTCCTCTGACCCTCGAAACGAACTTGAGACGCATTCTGGTCTACGTCGGAGGAGTCGACCCCTGCCGGCACGTATTCGTCCACCCCCTCGTTCCCGATACCGTCGCTTTGGTTGTCCACCATCTCTTGAATGTCGCCCGCGTTATCCCACCAGGGACGCATGATGGAGTGCCATCCCAGCACCACCGCTCCGAAGGCGACTATGCAAATTGCAATTCGTAACCACATGCGTCGAAACCCCAGCACAATCGCTAACGCCAGCGCGACATTCAGGCACAACAGCCATCGCCAGGGGAACTGCACGAACCGGAGTTCCGGAAGATGCTGCCACAGGGGCAGCGTAAAACCGATCATCAAAACCGAAATGACCACGCTCCAGATGAACAGGGGCCACCAAATCTTTTCGCGCCGATGCCGGCGACTAAGAAGAAAGGCTGCCCCCAGAATTGCCATCTCCCAGATGGCCACTACGGATACCAGACGATTGAATTGATTGTGATCCGGATCGGGAGTGAGGACGAAGAGGAAATTGTCCTGTGGCCGGACGCCTGGCGAAAGCACCTGATCGAGATTGACCCAGCTCTGCTGATGCCATGCTGGCAGCAGGTAGACAGCGGCCATAGCCGCGCCGAGGGCGACCGATGCCGCGCCGTAACCAACGACTCGAAACGAACGGTTTCGTATTGCAATACAAAGCAGCAGGAGCGCGACTGAGTAGTTCATCATGACCGCGCTTGGAATGTTGGTGAGCCATCCCGCGGCCAAGATCAGGCTCAGGGGTGCGATCACCCGCGCGCGCTCTTCTTCCGATCGCAATGCATAGAGCAGCAGCAGCGGAAGATAGGCTGCCACCAGCAGTTCCGCGAAAGCGCTGCGCCAATAAACGATCACCAGATGGTAGGGATTGGCGACGTAGAAGGCGGCGGCAAACAACGCATCAGCGCGCGAGAACCATTGCCGGGCCACGAGAAACATCGACGCGCCGGAGAGCGTGAGGGCAATCCAGATGTAGGCAGCCGGAACCAGCTTCCAGGGCAACACGAATCCCAACGCTGCGCCCAAGCTCCACGAGAGCGGCGGATAAAAAATGAAGCGCGCCTCACCATAGCCGTAGTGTTCGAGCGCGGCCCAGTGCGGAAACATCAGCCCGTTCCGCCAATCGTCGGCGACTTCCAGCCAGGAATGGAAGTGGAACTCGAAATCATGACCGGAAGGGATGCCAAAATGCAGGAATGGAAGCACAACCGCCAAGGCGGTGAACGCAACAATTCCAATGTCCAACATGCCGAATTGACGATGGAAATTGGGGCGGTTTTTCATGCCTGGCCATGAGGATACAAGAACTGGCATGGAGCACGCGAAGCATGGAGACCGCAGCCATGTCGCCCAAGGCGGCAAACTCAGCATCCGGTCCCGCCCCTTGCGACGTGACCACCATCACAGCAACTTCGATCTCGAGTTCGTAACTTAGAAGGCACATATCCCCCAGAGTGCGTCGGGGGGGAAGCAGCAAAACGGATCGTCCGATGGTGCCCCATGAAGCAGCATAACGAGAATGACCGCGACGCTTGGTTCCGAGGACCCTCGGCCCGGTGCCTAGCCCCTCCCGGGGCGCGCAGTTCCGTTTGGAGACTGGTATTGCTGGGGGCTCCCGGCGTGGGCAAGGGAACGCAAGCCGCGCTGCTGAGCGAACATTTTGGGACTTGTCATCTTTCTACCGGCGATGTTTTTCGTGTAGCCCGAATGAGTGCGAAACCGCCTACGCCGGCGATGGCGGCCGCCCTCGACTACATGCGCCAAGGCAGACTCGTTCCCGACCGGACGGTCTGGGAGATGGTGCGCGAGCGCATCGGATGCTTGCGCTGCCTCGGTGGCTTTGTGCTCGACGGGTTTCCGCGTACCCTGGCGCAAGCCGATTCCTTGCGCCAGTTGATCGAGAAGGAGCGCCTCGAACTGGATGCGGTTGTGAACTACGTTCTACCGGTTTCGGAAATCATCCAGCGCTTGAACGGCCGGCGGACCTGCGAGGGGTGCCAAGCTGTTTTCCATCACACCAATCGGCCGCCCAATCAAGACGGCGTTTGTGACCACTGTGGCGGCCGCGTGTGCCAGCGCGAAGACGATCGTTCCGGTTCGATCGCCGCGCGCCTCGAAGCCTACGAGCGCACGACCGAACCGCTGATTCAGTTCTATCGCAACATGGGCCTGTTGACGGTGATCCTAGCCAGCGGATCTCGAGAAGAGGTTTTTGCGCGCACAGTTACTGCCCTTGGGCAGCAAGGCAAAAAGGGAAGGACTTACCCGGAGCACAACTGGGCCAAGCGTACACCATACCCATAAACGGTTCGGCCCCCCCATTTTGCTGGTCGCTGAATTTTCCTCAAGTTTTCGCACGCGCCGATACCGCCGAAGCGAACCAGGCTGATCAGCATGCCAGCAATGACGTGGGCACACTATTAGCAAGACACAGAATCATGGGCGGGATTGTGTCGTCGCGTCGAACTTGGTAACTCGTCAGAGTGGGGAAGGAATTCAATTCCATAGAGATAAAGTGCGCGGTGACGAATGGTCGCCTCAACTCGTACTGGCTCGGAAGATTGGGGGGGACAGAACTCGATTTCAACCCGCGATCCTACGGCCAGGTGCGCGACGGCAAACAATCCCATGCCGCCTTCGCTGAGGTTGATGCCCAAGGCGTCCATGCGCCCGTGATCGGTGAAGACGCGCACGCTGGTGTTAAACCATTGTCGCTTGGAACGGCGGGTGATCGAAAAGCTGCGTTTGAAAAGCATGCGGTTGAACCGATCGTTTGATCACGGCCGAGGTGGACATCAGAGCCTGCCCGTTCCTACTGCGTCATCCCGAAGCTCGGTGCTTTTTCGAGGCGAGCAGGGGACCTGGCGTGGACCAATTGATCTTTCCGTACACGAAGTGACAGGTTATTACGTCAGATTTCAGCCAACTTAACGCGCGTTCGAGACCAGATGAAAGTCACGAAAGGTCAGTAAGAGCCAGCCGGGATGGTTACTTCAGGGCACGTCTTCGTCGGACAGTGCGGTAAAATGCATCGGCAAATCAGTCGACGGCAGGAGACACGATGAAAACCCTGGCCTTCTGGATGGTACTTGTGATTTCTACCGGAGTACTCGCGCAGCAGAACCCACTCGTGCGGCCAAAGATCACGGGCATCGATCACGTGGATTTCTACACGACCTCGCCTGATCTAAACCAAAAGCTCTATGGGAAGGTACTTGGGCTACAGTCCTCGAGCGGGTCTTCGACCCCAATCGAACCGGGCCAGATCCAATGCTTCTGGGTCGGGCGGCAATGGGTCGGATATCGTCTTGCGTCGGACCCTAAATCTATGAACCGACTGGATCACATAGCCTTCACCACGGAGAGTGCGGAAGCGCTGCGTGCCTATCTCGCGGCCAAGGGCATTGCTGTTCCTAGTACCGTCACTTCATCGGACCGAGGATTCAAGAGTTTCGTTGTCGAGGATCCGGAAGGCCATCGGATTGAGTTTGTTGAGCGAAATCGAATGCGCCCTGGGGCGGGCCTGGAGAGGCTTGGTCTCAATGATGAGCGGAGCGATCCCGTTTCCCGCCGCCTCATCCACGCTGGCTTCGTCGTTCACGATCGCACCGCGGAAGACCGCTTCTTTAAAGACATTCTCGGCTTCCGCCCTTACTGGCATGGAGGTATGGTTCCCGACCGCACGGACTGGGTCGCCATGCAAGTCCCCGACGGCACCGACTGGATTGAGTACATGCTCAATGTGAAGCCGAATCCCGATCAGCAGACGCTGGGCGTGATGAACCACATTTCGCTTGGGGTCAAAGATATGAACGCCGCGCAGATGAAGCTGGAATCGCACGGCTGGAAGCCGAGCGGCGATGAGCATTCGCAAATTGGCAGAGACGGCAAGCTGCAGCTGAACGTGTTCGATCCCGACCAGACAAGGATTGAACTGATGGAGTTCACTCCGGTCGACAAGCCCTGCTGCTCCGAATTCACCGGTCGGCACCCGAGCGAAGATCGCTGATCTGGTCTTGGCGAACTGCCTATGCCCGCACGGGGGGGAACGCCTTCTAGCTGTGCCGACTCATGGCAATCCAAGTTCGGCAGGCATGAATCATCGAGGGCTGTTTGAGCAGTTTCGAATGGAAGGAAGCATGAACCGACGAACCTTTGCACACGCTGCAGCAGGGGCATGGGTGGCCGCCCCGGCGCTGTTTCATCCTAAAAAGACCGGAGCCTGGACGGAAAGAATGGACGAAGCGAGCGCGACCACGTTCCGGCTTTCGGTCATGTTGTGGACCATCTACCGCGACCTGCCCTTCGCGGCGCGCCTCGAAAAGGTTGCAGAAGCGGGATACAAGAATGTCGAACTGGTCGGAGAATACGCGAAATGGACGGATGCCGATTTCGATCGTGCCAACACCGCCCGCAAAACACTGGGGATTAGCTTTGACTGTACGGCTGGCCTGAAGCACAGTCTCACGAATCCCGCTGAGCGCGACGCATTCTTATCGGAGCTCAGTGCGTCACTTCCGATCATGGAGCGCCTCGACTGTCCGGCAATCATTCTGCTGTCCGGCAACGCCCTTCCATTAACGTCGTTCGAGGCGCAGAGTCAGAGCTGTGTAGATGGTTTAAAGGCTGCTGCGAAAATCGTGGAGGGACGGAGAATTAGCGGCCAGCCGGTTCGACTATTGCTGGAAAACATTGATCCGGAAGAAAATCCGAAATATTTTCTGACTTCGGTGGCGAAAGCCTTCGAAATCGTCAGAGCGGTCGACCATCCCCAGGTGCAGGTCTGCTACGACATTTTTCACGAGCAGATCGCAGAAGGAAACCTGATCGAGAAATTAGAAAAAAACATCGAGCACGTTGGCCTGATCCACGTTGCCGATGTCCCAGGCCGCCACAAGCCCGGCACCGGGGAAATCAACTACCCAAATATCTTCCGCAAACTCGTGGCCTTACGTTACAAGAATGTGGTCGCGATGGAATTCCTTCCCATGAGTGATCCCGTCGCCGAACTAGGCGCAGCAGCGCAGATGGCGAGAGTTAGCACTCAATCCACCTCTTGAAAAGAGCTTCCGGCATAGAGGTCTCGCGCGGTTCTTTTCGGAATTGAAAGCGACGCAAGAAGTGGACACGGCCACCAGCGCACCGGTACGTTACATGCTATGTTCCGGGCGTAATTCACCCGTCGACGGTCGGCAGTTCCGGACGCATCGACGGACTGCACCTTGATTGGAATGCGCCTTCCCTGAAACCTAGATGCAGTCGAGGCCTGAAATCTCCGATGCTTAAGTCCTTGGTGAGACTGAAGGACTGAATCAGCTTTTAATCCTCCTCGCCCCGGCATCCCAAATGGCCAGCCCCTGCTTGAAATACGAGTAGTTGGCGAGATGGCAGCCGATGGCTGCGTGGTTTCCGAATTCCTCGTTCTCCACGACTTTCTTGCGCGTTCGTACCGCGTTGAAGAAGTTTGCTTCATGATCGACGAGATCACTGTAGCCTTCGGGCACGCCGAAGGCTTCCGTGACTTCATTAATTTTTACGTCGTACAACGGATGCTCTGCCTTGAAGTCGGCAAGATACTCGTCGCGTAGGTTTGCCGGCCAACCGTAGATCGAGTAGCCCTCTGGCTGCGGACGCGTGTCCTGCGGCGTAAAGGTCAAGGTTGTACCACGGATAATCGCGGTGCCTTGCGTCCCATAGAATCCGATGAACTCGCCCTGATCATTGTTCAAATTGCAGCGCACGTAGACACGGAAGTTAGGATAGTCATAAAAAGTGTTGATCAGATCCGGAAAGTCGCGCCCATCTTTAAAGTGGAACAGCCCGCCGTTCGACAAGGCACGGTCCGCAACCCGATCGGTGTTCGTGATGAAGTGAATTCCCGAAATCAGGTGGACAAACAGGTCTCCGGCTAAGCCCTCGCCATAGTCTTGATAGCAGCGCCAGCGGAAGAAACGTTTCGGGTCGAACGGACGCTTGGGCGCGTTCCCCAGAAACGTGTTCCATTCGATCGTCTGCTCGTTCGCGTCCGGCGGAATGGGATACACCCATGCGCCACTTGGCGAATTGCGGTCCCAGTAGGCCTCGATGAAATA
>Ga0126373_10004811_pt1 | contig 10392 bp, 7 predicted proteins | sample PanSoiMetPlot_11_FD_92545 | JGI IMG/M metagenome (GOLD analysis project Ga0126373, IMG submission 92545) | Tropical forest soil microbial communities from Panama - MetaG Plot_11 | ecosystem: Environmental > Terrestrial > Soil > Tropical forest > Bulk soil | place: Panama | collected 2016-02-17
CTCGGCCAGCCAGGCCCCGTCCGCGAACTGGGCCGCCACCTGTTTCGCGACCTGGCCGGCCAGCCGGGTCTTGCCCGCCCCGCCCGGCCCGGTCACCGTCACCAGCCGGCTGCGGTCCAGCAGGGCCGCGACCTCGCGCACCGGCCCGGCCCGGCCCACGAAGCTGGTCAGCGCGGGCACGAAGCCGTGCATGCCCCCGGCTGACCCGGGCGACTCGCCCGGCGCCTGCCCTCGCCTGGCCGCCAGCACCTGCGAGGCCTGGATCCGCCCGCAGGCCGCCGCGACGAACAGCGACCGGGCCGGCTCGGCCAGGCCCACGGCGCCGGCCAGCCGCACCGCGGTGTCGTGGCGTGCCGTGCGGTTGATGCCCCGCTCCAGGTCACTGACCGACCGCGGGCTCACCCCGGCCGCCTTGGCCAGCTCCTGCTGGGTCAGCCCGGTGTCGGCCCGCAGCTGCCGCAGCAACCCGGCGAACCCCGAGCTGGCCTGCTCCGCCATGACCGCGGCATCCCTCCCGCACACCCCCTAACTCGCCAGCGGCACTAGGCACAGCGCGGAAAGGGGCCTGTGCCACGATTATCCAGGCCGGGCGCCTGTACCACAATTCCCGGAACTCCGGCCAGCCCGCTCCCGGGCACGCCGCCACGGCGGGCGCCCGGGATCGGCACGCCGAGACGGCGGCCGGGGCGGCTCCGCCGATCTGTCCCGGCACCCGTTCACGCCCACGACCGCCGTCCAGCCGGCGTGATCCTGTGGGTCTCCTGTGGGCCGCATGGGTGACGATCACACCGGCCACCGCCCTAGCAGGACCAACCGCAGCCGAAGCGTACCGGCCGCCGGAAGCACCCCCGGGAAAAGGGGTCCTCCGACCCCTGCCCCTGCGCATACCCAGGTAGCGAACCTCTTATGAGGGACGGCTTTCTGCGACCGCCTCCCGGGTGAGGCCGAGGTGTGGCCCCTCCGGGTCCTAGTTGATGAACCGCCCCGGGGAGTGACGGACTCCCAACAGGTAAGCCTCGGGGGGGAGGGAGGAGTTCGCATGCGGCAGATGCTCAGGTCTGCCGCAGCTGGCCGGCAGCGTGCGGGCTGATGGCGCGGGCACGGATACGCCCGCATCCCGCCAGCCATCCCCAACGCGGTCGGCAGATTCACCTGCAAACCGGATCTTTACGCTATCCATCAGCTACGAGGAGTAACCCATGGAACCCTTGGAACCCTTGGAATCGCACGTCCTGTTCGCCCGCAACGACGCCGCCGGGACCTTCGAGGTGGGAACCATCGACCAAATCGACGGCACGTACGTGTCAACGCAAAAAGGCACCGGCTTTGGCCCGGGCTGGACCCACGTCGTGGCGGTGGGCCCGCACGTCCTGCTCGTCCGCAACGACGACAGGCACTTCGAGGTGGGACACATCGACCAATACGACAGCCAGTACGCGCAAACGGACAGCGGCACCTTCTCTCACGACTGGGCCCACGTCGTGGCGGTCGGCCCGCACGTCCTGTTCGTCCGCAACGACGCCGCCGGGACCTTCGAGGTGGGACACATCGACCAATCCACCGCCCGGTACGTGAAAACGGAAGGACCCAAGCCCAGGCCCGACTTCTCCCCCGGCTGGACCCACGTCGTGGCGGTGGGCCCGCACGTCCTGCTCGTCCGCAACGGCGCCGCCGGGGCCTTCGAGGTGGGACACATCGACGAATCCACCGCCAACTACGTGCCAACGGGAACAGGCACCTTCTCCAACGACTGGACCCACGTCGTGGCGGTGGGCCCGCACGTCCTGCTCGTCCGCAACAGCGACGGGCACTTCGAGGTGGGGCACATCGACGAATCCACCGCCAACTACGTGCCAACGGGAACAGGCACCGTCTTCACCAAATCGAACCATGTCGTGGCGGCGTGCTCGCGCGTCTTCTTGAGCCGTGACGACCAGTTCGTGGTGGGCCACATCGACCAATCCACCGCCAAGTTCGTGATAACGCAGGATCCCGGCCCCGGCGTCGGCGGAACCCCGGATCCGATTCACGTCGTGGCGGTGGGCCCGCGCGTCCTGGGCGTTTCCCCAACGCTGGCGCTGGGCTTTGTGATGCACTTCAATCAAATAGGCCAGTTCGTGGAAACGCAGACCGGCCCCGACTTCGCCTCCAACTGGACCCACGTCGTGGCGGTGGCGTAGTGCAGCTGACTTGGGGAGCCTTCCCTTGTTCCGCTCCTCCCGCCGGGGACCGGCCCGCGCCTTGCAGGGGATGGCCCGCTTCCGGTCCCGGGCAGGCTCCTGCCTGGCCCTTGGTTCCTGAGCGGAGGAGGTGCAGAGGCTCCGCGGTCAAGGGTGGCCGAAGGTCATTTCCGAAAGGAAACGCAAAGCGCCCTTGACGGTGGAGGGGCGCCCCCGCACACCGAGCGGGCCATCCCCGGACCGTTGCCTTCACCACGGCTGTGCGTCTTCCCCGGCCGCGTCGTCGTGGACCAGGTGGCCGCCATCAAAAGATAGGGCTGCGGGCTGTCGCCGCCGGAGACAGGGTGCACGGGGAACCCTTGCCACGTGCTGTGTAGGTAGCAGGGTGGTCAAACGAGGGGCGGTGAGCCCATGCCTTATCAAGGCCAGACCGGCTGGTTCAGCGAAGACGGCACCAGCGTGGGTGCGCCGAATTGGGCGGGGATCGTGGCAGCCGCCGCAACCGAAGGCAGCACGGCACTGCGGGGCAACTCGGCCACCTACTCAGGCGGCTACGCCGCCGACTTGCGGGATATCACCACCGGGACCAACGGCAGCTGCGGCGCGGCGGCAGTGAGCGCGGCCCCGATCCCGGCATTGCGGGCTTCACGGAAGCAAAACATCCGCGGGTCACGCAATACCGGAGCACGCAGCTGAGCCTGCCCGCGGGCACCACAACGATCCAAGGAGGACGCCATAAGGGTTCGCCGGTCCATCACCGCTGCTGCCGCGGCGGTCGCCTTGGGCACCACCGGGGCACTACTGGCGCCCAGCGCGCACAGCGCGACGCACACGCTCACGATCAGCCGCAGCACCGGCACGGCCACCGGCCCGGTGACCGGGAGGACCGGCAGCTTCGCCCGCGCGACCGGAACGATCACCGGCCCGCCGGTCACCAAAAGGAAGGAAGCCATCACGATCACCTACAGCAGCTAGCCACAACCGCCCCGGCGACCGGCACCACCACCCCACCCCACCGCACCGCAACAACCCCCTCTGGAGGACACCATGAAACCGCGCCACCCCCACCGCCCGGACCCTGCTGGCCGCGATTCCGCTCGCCGGCCTGGCCCTGGCCGCGATCCCGGCCGCCGCGACCACCATGCCGCACGCCGCCGCCTCGCAGACCGTGCGGATCAGTGCCAAGCTGACCGTCACCCCACACCGCACCGCCTTACCTGCATCGGCCGACGGCGCAAAGAGCGGGGGACTACGGGCGGGCGGGCCATCCGTCGGGTGGTCCTGCCTGCCGGCGCGGGCTGGATCGGAGGGGCTGGTCGTGGTGCGGAAGATCGGTGATCACGCTGTGGTCCTTGGGGCCAGCATGGCCGGGCTGCTGGCGGCGCGGGTGCTGGCGGATGCCTACCAGCGGGTGACAGTCCTCGACCGCGACCTGCTGCCACAGCACGCGGTCGGCCGGCAGGGGGTTCCGCAGGGCCGGCATGCGCACGCGCTGCTGGCCCGCGGCGCCCAGATCCTCGAGGAGCTGTTCCCGGGACTGCTGGCCGACCTGGCAGCGGCTGGGGTGCCGGTGCTCACCAGCCCCCGCGAGATGTGGTTCTGCGCCGGGGGTCACCTGCTGTGCCTGGACAGTGAAGCCGAAGCCGAGGGCGAGGACGCGGGCTACCTGCCCAGCCGGCCGTGTCTGGAAGCCCAGGTCCGCGCCAGAGTCCGGGCCCTGGACAACGTGTCGGTCAGGGACCAGTGCGTGGTGACCGGGCTGATCACCACGCCGGCGCGGGACCGGGTCACCGGCGCGCGGGTCCGGGCTGCCGGTAGGGAGGAAGACGAAGAGATAGCCGCTGACCTGGTCGCCGATGCGACCGGCCGCGGCGGCCGGACCCCGGCATGGCTGACACAGATGGGCTACGACCCGCCGGCCGAGGAGCAGGTCCGGGTCGACGTCAAGTACGCCAGCCGTCACCTGCGGCTGCGCCCCGGCGCGCTCGGCGAGCAGAAGCTGATCCTGATCGGCACCAAGCCCGCCCGGCCGACCGCCCTGGCCCTGTTCGCCCAGGAAGACGACCGCTGGATCCTGACCGTGGGCGGGTACGCCGGTCATCACCCCCCAGCGGACCCGGACGGCTTCCTGGACTTCGCCCGCGGTATCGCCCCGTCGCACGTGTTCGCCGCGATCGCCGCCGCCACACCGCTCGACGACATCCGCGCCCACCGGTTCCCGGCCAACCTGCGGCGGCGGTATGAGCGGCTGCACCGGTTCCCGGCCGGGCTCGTGGTTACCGGCGATGCGATCTGCTCCTTCAACCCCCTCTACGGGCAAGGTATGACGGTAGCCGCTCTGGAAGCCGCCGCGCTGCGCGACAGCCTGGTCAGTGGCCAGACCGACCTGGCGCGGAAGTTCTTCCGAGCCGCCGCCAAGCCTGTGAACACCGCCTGGCAGCTGACCACCGGCGGCGACCTGGCCATCCCCGCAGTGGCCGGACCACGCCCCTGGCCTGCCCGCATGACAGGCGCCTACATCGGCGCCCTGCAGGCCGCCGCCGAACACGACCCCGTACTCAGCGAGCAGTTCCTGCGCGTCGCCGGGCTGCTCGACCCGCCCACCCGGCTACTGCGCCCCGGCACGCTGCGGCGCGTGCTCACCCGAAACCTGCGCGCCACCCCCATCCCGTCCCCAGTAGCAGCCGGCCCAGCGGGAATACAGGCACGGTAGGCGGCAGCACTCGTCGCCGAATGCCGGCGGTGAACGACGTCGGTGAGCCGTGTGCGGGAGAACCGCATGCACGGTTCGAAGCGGCGGGGGCCGGAAACGGAGCACCCGGTCATGGTCACCGCAGTGAAGCGGCCCGCAGGGGAGACCCGGGGAAAAGTGGCTGCGGGACCTACCACCAGGCAACGCCACCGCGCCAGCCCCCGACCCTACATCCTGCGACCTCGCGGGCTTGAAGGACAAGGGTGGCCTTGGGCAGCTGCCCGGCACGCCAGGGGCGGCAGCGAAGTTCGCGCAGGATCGGCCAGCTTTGAGTTGGCGCATGTGCACGGTTGGCTTCCTGCTGCACGGCGGGCTTGTTCCGCCCCCGGTACGGAGTATGGATGTGGTCGTCGGCGCAGTAGTAGCCCTTGTCAGCCAGCACGATCAGTCCGGAGAGGATCAGTCCAGCTGACCATCGACTTCAAGAGCCGAGGGTGGTGCGGGCGGCGTCGCTGCAGTCGCGGATGAACTGTCCGGCTTGGCGAAGCGCGGCGGTGGCTTCGGGCAGGAAGGACCAGAAGGACTGGAAGTCGTGGGCGTTGACGGGGTACAGCTTCACGGTTGTGGGCACGCGGTAACGGCGTGCGCGTTCGGCCAGTTCGTGCGCGCCCCTGGCGAACTGGTCACCTGCGGCTGCCTGGATCAGTATCGGTGGCATGCCGGTCAGATCGGCGCGGAGGGGGTTGGCGGCGGGATCATCGAGCCGATGGCCGTGGAGGTAGGCGGCCTGAAGGCGGCGATGCTCGGCCGCCATGGCCGGGTCGTCGGGGTTCACCGCTTCCGCGGCGAAGAAATCGGCACCGGGACACAGCAGCACCACGCACCGGGGCAGCGGCATCCCTTGGTGCTTGAGCCGGGGCAGCACCGACATCAGCAGCATGCCGCCCGTCGAGTCGCCCGCCATGACGATCTGCTGCGGGAGACGGCCGCGTGCCAGCAGCCATCGGTAAGCCCGCTCGATATCGTCGACCGCTGCCGGGTAGGGATGCTCCGGCGCGAGCCGGTACTCGGGCAGCACGGCTGCCGCGTCCGCGGCCAGGGCCAGCGCGCCGGCCAGGCCACGGTATCCGTATGCCGATCCGAGCGCCATGCCGCCCCCATGGGCGTAAAGGATTGTCGTGCCGTCGGCCGCCGGCGGCGTCAGCGCGAGTCCGGCGACGCCGCCGGTGTTGACCGGGCTGATGTCCACCTCGGGCGGGACCGGCAGTTGCGCGCACATCGCCTCGTACTCGGACCGGATCTCGTCAAAGCCGGCGTGTCGTGCAGCGCTTGGACCGGCGCCCAGATTCGGCTCATGCGGGCGTTCAGTTCGCCGCCCAGGGCCCGGGCCGCCGTGACGGCCTCAGCGAGACCGGCCAGCAGTTGCCGCGCGCTGGCCAGTAGCGCCTCGCCTGCGAGGGTGAGCTCGACGCCGTGGGTATTGCGCTGCAGCAGCTCGCATCCCACCAGCTTCTCCAGCGCGCGGACCTGCCGGCTGAGCGCGGGCTGGGTGATATGCAGCCGGTGCGCGGCGCGGCTGAAGCTGAGCTCGTCGGCGACCGCGGCAAGAGCGCGCAGGTGCCGCAGCTCGATGCCGTCCAGCGTCTGCGGACGTGCGTCACGGGGCGTGGTCATGGTCGAAAGTATCGCCGATCGCGGCGAAACCGGATGCCGCGGAGGGCGCCAGGGGTGTTACGAGCGTGGTCATGCCGTCGCGGCATAACAGTCATGCGAAACCGGCATTTCCTTGCGGTGGGCTTGTCCTGCCATCATCGTTTCTTGCCGCACGGTAAGTCCGGCTCGCCTGACCATCGCCGCAAGGGAGTATTCACGTCATGGGTAAAGTCGTTGCGGGGCTGTACATCTCACTGGACGGCGTTATCGAGAGCGGGTGGACCGGGAAGTCCCCGGCCATCTCCCCTACCGACCCGCTGACCAGTCCGTACTTCAACGATCCCGAGGTCCAGCAGGCCGTCGGCTCGCTGATGGCAGGGAACAAGGCGATGCTGATCGGACGCCGGACCTACGAGGGCTTCGTCCCGTTCTTCACCAGCCAGTCCGGCCCGTACTTCGATGCGGTCAACGCCATGCCCAAGTACGTCGTGTCCACCACTCTGGAGAAGGCGGACTGGAGCAACACCACGGTGCTCGGCGGCGACCTCATCGAGGAGATCACCAAGCTCAAGAGCGAGGTCGACGGTCAGATCGGTGTCGGCGGCAGCGCCACCCTCGTCCGGTGGCTGCTCGCCGAGAAGCTCCTCGACGAACTGCACCTGCTGGTCTTCCCTCTCATCCTGGGCGGCGACGGTGCCCGGCTCTACCGCCCGGACCAGCCACCGGCCGCTTTGAGGCTTACCAGCTCGCAGACCCTCGCCAACGGCGTGATCAATCTCGGCTACGTGCCCGCCCCAAGTTCCTGACCTGAATCCTGGACGACGTCCGCGCAGCAGGGTACGGCGGCAGTCCTGACCGGGATGCCGCCGTCGGAGTGGCTGATCTACCGCAGGTGCTTCGCCCCGATTTGACGCACAGCACGAGGTGGCAGATTCCCAGTTTCCCATCAGAACCTGAATAGCAGTCACGAATCCAGCCAGGGGTAAACAGCTAAGCTTGCCTTTTGACCTGTGCCGGGCTGCGGATCAGGCAATTTTCTGATCTTGTATCGGCGTGTCAGTGAGCCCTTTCACCCTGATCTTGGAATGGCTGTGCAAACGGGCTGATCACGGGCGGCGTGTCGGCTTGGGACATGGCGAAGCCCTGGTTGTGAACCGATCGACCAAGATCCGCATCCTCCGCCGAGGGGCTTCGATGCTTTTCTACCCTGCTGCGCTGCCGTTGTCTTCCCGAACCCTCACCTACGTCGCCGATGTCATCCGTCGGCACCGCAGGCAGATCGGATCGTGCTGGCGCAAGCTCGATCCTGGTCGGCAGGCCCTGCTAGTGCTAGCCCACCTACGCAAGGGCGAGACATTCGCTAGCCTGGCCGCCGGGTTCGGCATCGGCACCGCGACCGCCTGGCGGTATGCCGGCGAGACCGTGGCCCTGCTGGCCACCCGCGCGCCGAAGCTGCGCCGCGCGCTGGCAGCGGCTCGGGACGCGGGGCAGGCCTACGTGGTGATCGACGGCACCTTGATACCCATCGACCGCGTCGCCGCCGACCGGCCGTTCTACTCCGGCAAGCACCGCCGCCACGGCATGAACCTGCAGGTCATCTCCGCTCCCAACGGCGGGATCTTGTGGGTGTCCGGGCCGCTGCCCGGTGCCGTGCACGATCTGACCGCGGCCAGGATCTGGGACATCATCCGCGAGCTGGCCGCCGTCGGCCTGATCGTGCTGGCTGACAAGGGCTACTACGGCGCCGGCGACCACATCCATACTCCGTACCGGGGACGAAACAAGCCTGCCTCGCAGAAAGACGCCAACCGCGCTCACGCCCAGATCGCATAATGACCATTCGGGCGCGTCACATATGACTCGCTGACCACCGGGACCAGCGTCCATATCGGCGGTTACACGCGCAACTGCAACTTGTTGGACGACCACACTGTGATTGGCTTTTGAGCTGAACACCGAACCTCGCTCCTTGCGGCCAGCGCCAGCGGCATGCGCCTGGTGTCCCCGACAGATCTCATCGCGCCTATAAGCTGACAGATCTACTGTGAGCCGACGCATCCGGTTAGATGAAATATCGTTCCCCGCCCGGCATACTCGGCAGGCTCGACTGGGTGGCTGTGCCCGGCGCTGGGCGCCGAATCGCCCGGAACTCGATCAGGCGCTTTTAGCCCGGGTGCAGCTCCAGCCGGAACTTCGCGAGCTGGCCGCGAACCTTTGCCAGGAATAGCTCGGCGTCCTGCCAATGCTCGAACCCGGCGATGACAGCGTCCGCGAAACCGCACGACGATCATGTCGCCGCGCACATGGCGGTTCCTTCACCGTGAGGCTCCTCCATGGTCGGACGTAAGACCGTTAGATGCAGTGAGAGTGAGTCTCTTCTGGTCCAATAGCTGAACTGTGGAGGTGTTAAGGGGGGTAAGTATGGGCCCGGATTTGAGATGTCTGGCTATCAGCAGCGTGACTGCGGCACTGGTCGCAGTGGGGTCTGGTTGTGCTAGTACAGGAGGCGGTGCGCCAGGAAGCTCACAAGGGCCGTCGGCCGCATATTCGGCTACTGGGAGCCCAACCGCGGCACCGGGCGGCGGTAAGTCGCCGCCCGGTGGACTGCAGTCCGTCTCCGCTGACAATGCCGGATGTGTGTTCACTGTGGCTGAGATGGATGCCATCCTGGCCAACCCGGCCGACCCCCATCCGCATGTCCACGTGAATGTCGGGACGGCAGCGGCCAAAGCGGCCAACAAGCCCGGCGACCACGCTGCACAGGCCACAGGGAGCCGGAATGCGTCCGGCCCCCTGTGGCTGGGGCTCCCAGCGTGTGACGTCGGTCAGGCGTTCACGAGATCCGCACGCGCGGTGAGAGAACGGTGAACCCGTGGGTGTAGGTGGTATACGGTGCGGCGTTCAGTTCGACCTGGCCGAGGGTGTGGCCGCTCGCGCATGACGGGCCGCCGATCGCGATCACGAAGGCGTTGCCGTTGTTGTCGAGTGTGGTGCTCGCCGACTTGGTGCTGGCGGAGAGGAGGACCTCCTCTGAGCCGTACCAGTAGATGTTGCCGTGGCACTGGTTGTATAGCTGATCGTCGCTGAACGTGACCTGCTGCTGGGAGTCGTAGGAGGGGAACTCCGCATAAAAGATGGCTGCCACCGACGAGGTGACCGAGTCCTCCACCAGCGACTTGGGGTATACCTTCAGGCCCGGCGTCGTGTCCGCCGGCGGCTTGATCACTACGTGCGTTCTGGCCGTCGTATAGGGCGGCACGGTCAGGTCCGCGGTGATCAGGTCGGTGGTGGCGGCGCACGACGGCCCGCCCCAGACAACGGCGTTCGCGTTGCCGTTGTCGTCCAGTTGCACGTTGAAGCTGTCACTCGGGACGAGAGTGGGGACACCGGGCGGCTGGGCCCACGTCAGCGTGTTGTGACAGGCGTTGTTCAGCTGGTGTGCGTTGATCTCCACAGAGGACTCGCCGTACGCCGGCTGGCACGACACTTCGATGATGAAGGCGACACTTGAATGCTGCGTCGCCCCCTCACCCGCCTCGACGAAGGAGTACGGCACTCCCTTGACGACGCAGGTAGGCGTGGTCCAGGCCAGGGCAGCCTGCGCCCCGGTCACCCCCGCCAGTGGCACGAGCAGTCCTACCGTGCCGATAACCACAGATGCCATCTTGACCCGAAGGCGCATGCAAACTCCTTGATTGCTCGCAGAATGGGTACCTACTCCGAGCGGAGCAGTCACAGAAGTGACACCTAGTTCTTAGGCGATCCCCCCGGCCGCTTTACAAGCCCGTTGCAAATGCTTAGCTTTCCCCCCTCTGGTAGCTTCCCCCTACTGTCACAGGGCTCGCGAAGCGGCGACACATTCTTGTC
>Ga0126373_10004814_pt1 | contig 10388 bp, 8 predicted proteins | sample PanSoiMetPlot_11_FD_92545 | JGI IMG/M metagenome (GOLD analysis project Ga0126373, IMG submission 92545) | Tropical forest soil microbial communities from Panama - MetaG Plot_11 | ecosystem: Environmental > Terrestrial > Soil > Tropical forest > Bulk soil | place: Panama | collected 2016-02-17
AATCGCCTCCATGGCACCATTTGCCACGACCTCGGAATTCAGCTGACCACGATCCTCGGCTATACCGTGTTGCTGCTCGATGACGACCAGCACTGCGTCCTGAGGTTCGTGAATCACTCGAACACATCCAGGCCTTGGCGCCGACGCCGCCCGTATAAGTGACGCCTCCTTTAACTCAGGCTACGATCTGACTCTGGAAAAAATCGATCTGAAGCGTGGAACAATGAAAACGTTTGCTCGCCGACCGGAGCACGTCTACAGCTCGCGACGGCCGGTGAGCGCGCTCGCTAACGTCGCGGAATCCGAGTATTCGAGGTCGCCACCAGCGGGCAGCCCGCGTGCAAGTCGCGTCGCCTTGACGCCGATTGGCTTCAACGCGCGCGCGATATAGAGTGCAGTCGCTTCGCCCTCAACCGTCGCGTTGGTTGCAATTATCACCTCGCGCACCACGGCGGGCGGACTCACGCGTGCGAGTAGTTCGGTCATCTTGATATCATCCGGGCCGATTCCGTCGAGCGGTGACAGCGCGCCGTGCAGCACATGATAGAGACCGCCAAACGAACGCGCGCGCTCCAGCGCCATCAGGTCGGCCGGTCCTTCGACTACGCAGATCAGGTCGTGCTCGCGCGCCGGATCCTCGCAAATCTGGCATTTCGGATTGTCGGAAAGTGCGAAGCACTCGGAGCAGAGCCCGACGCGCTCCTTCATCTCGAGCAGCGACTCGGCGAGCGCGATCACCTGATCGCGCGGTCGGTTGAGCAAATTGAAGGCGAGGCGCGAGGCAGTCTTCTCGCCAATTCCCGGCAGACGCGAGAGTTCCTTCACTAGCCGTGTCATCGCGGGCGGGAGCCCATCGCCCCGTTTTAGGTTCTCGGCCATCGCGTCAGGCGCCGGGAAATCCGGGAATCTTCAATCCCGCGAGCGGACCGAGCTTTCCCATCTCATCCGCGACCATTTTCTGGGCGCGTGCAAGGCCGTCATTGACGGCGACGACAATCAGGTCCTCGAGCATCGGCTTGTCATTGGCGGCAAGGATCGTTGGATCAATTTCGATTTTTCGCACTCGCATACCGCCGTCCGCGATCACTTTCACCATCCCGCCGCCTGCCTGCGCCTCGACTGTCTTGGATGCCGCTTCTTCCTGCATCTCGCGAAGTTTTTCCTGAAAGGCTTGCGCCTGCTTCATGATTGAAGCGAAATCAAAATCTGCCATCGACGAGACTCCATCCGCGTATGCGGGTCTTCAGTTTTCTTCCTCGTTGTCATCCGCTGCGGGTTCGTCGGGTGCATCATCGACTTGTGGCGGTGGAACCCTCACTTCGACGAGCCGCGCCTCGAGCGTGTCGACGATCCGGCGTATCGCGGGCTCGGCCAAAAGAGCAGTGCGCTCCTCGGGAGTCGCGCTGCGCGTAGGCGACGGAGGATTCGCGCTCGACGGCGCAGGATCGACTTTCAGCCGAAGCGGCCGATCTTCTTTTTCGTCGGCGCTCGATGCTTGATTCGGCGGCGATCCTGGCTCGGTACCTTTGGAGTCGGCGGCTCGTTGCGGCATTGGAGTGCGTGGCGCAGTCGCCGGAGTGTTGGATGCGGCCGCCTCGCCAGCCCTCATCACCCCCGTTAGTTCGACGCGAATCGCGCGGCCGTAATGTTCGCTCGCGAGCTCGGCGATCACCGCCTTGTTATCGTTGAGATAGCGAACATAGATATCGTTGCGCGGCGAGACCGTCAGCACGTCGGCTCCCAGAGCTAGCGCCGCGCCCTGCTCCATGAATCCCGCCAGCGCCGCGCGTCGCGATCGGATGAAGTCGCGAAACTCGGGAAGTTCGCGCTCTTCCGGCGCGGAACGGGGCCGGAGCGGGGCGTCGGCCTTCACTTCGCCTTCGACGCGAAGTTTTCGCGTACCCGAGGGCGCGAGCTCGGGACCTGCGCTCGGGCGCGTGCCGCCACCGGAAGATGAGGTAGTGCCGCCGCCGCTTACGGCCGCACCTTTCTCGAACATTTTCAGCAATTCGTCCGCGTCGACCACGGGCGCGAGAGAGGCCGTCCTGACGACAGCCATTTCAAGCAGCAGATCGGGATACGGCGATTTGATGATCTCCTCCTGCGCCTCAGCCATCAGGCGAAACAGGCGCATCACGTCGCGATTCGAAAGCTGCCCCGCGATTCGTTTCAGTTCAGCCGCTTCGTGATCGGGGATTTCGTCGAGAGGACTTTGACCGCCGTCGGTTGGAAGCTTCGCAAGCGCGAGATTGCGGAACGTCTCGAGAATATCGCGGCCGAGCGATTCAAGATTGGCGCCACGGGTTGCGAGTTCGCGCACGAGCTTCAACGCCGTGGCGGCATTCTTGTGGACGATCGCGTCAGCGATTTTGAAAACCGTCGTGCGGCTCGCCACGCCGAGTGCTGACGCGACTTCCGCCTCGTTTACCTGGCCGCCCGTAGCAGACGCGATCGCGGTCTCGAGCATCCGCTCCGCGTCGCGCATGCTGCCTCCCGCCTCGCGCGCGATGACGCGGAGCGCAGCCTCATCAGCATCGGCGTCCTCCCGCGACGCGAGCTCCTTCAGCCGCTCGAGGATCGTCGTGTAGGGGATGCGCCGGAAGTCGTAGCGCTGGAGTCGCGAGAGGATAGTCTCGGGCATCTTCTGCGGTTCTGTGGTCGCGAGGATGAACTTTACATGAGGCGGCGGCTCCTCGAGCGTTTTCAGCAACGCGTTGAAGGCCTGGTCGGTGAGCTGGTGCGCCTCATCGATAATGTAGATCTTGAAGCGGTCGCGCGCCGGGCGATAGCTGAGATTTTCGATAATGGCGCGCGCGTCATCGATTTTGCGGTACGTTGCGCCGTCGATTTCGGTCACGTCGAGCGCGCGGCCGGCGCGAATCTCGACGCAAGCTGCGCATTCGCCGCATGGGTCGGCGGTAGGACCCTTCTCACAGTTGAGACATCGCGCGAGGATTCGCGCCGCAGTCGTTTTGCCGACACCGCGGATTCCGGTGAATAGAAATGCATGCGCGATTCTGCCGCGCCTGATCGCTTCGGTGAGCGTGCGCGTGACGTGCTCCTGGCCGACCAGTTCGCCGAAGCGTTCTGGGCGCCATTTGCGTGCGAGCACGAGATGAGAAGCTGGAGATTCGGCCATCGGGATCTTTATTAACCGCGCTGCCCGTCGAATGATAGCCAGGCACCCCTGCGGCACAGGGTGGCGGCCGGTACCGTTGCTTCCTTCCGGACCTGGCGGGGTTCGCGGCCTTCCCTTGCGCAGGACCCGGCTATCAGCGGCGGGCAGAGTCGATTCTGGTACAGCGCGGCTTCGTCAGCGCCGCGATAGTACAGTATCACAGCGGCGGCGATTCAACTGCATCGCGGAGCCCCGCGACTCGCGATCATTGATCAGCTGATTCTTGGTTCGATGAGCAGCGAGTCAGACCGTTCGCGATACCATCAGGATTTCGAGCAGAAGATTTCTCCGCTTCCGGATGCTTGATTGTGATCTTAAGCGTGTCGCTGCCACATCGCTCGCAGACCAGGTCCGTCCTTCGCCGATATCCATGCGTCGATTCTGTCCAATCGCGCGACGTGGACCGCGCCGGCAGAGGCGCGAAGAAAAACGTTGGCGTGGGAAAGGCGCGGTTGCTATCTGATCATTGATGGCACGTGAAAAGGAATTGGTCGCGATCGGACTCGTACAGATGAGCTGCGCCGCCGAGACGCGCCTCAATGTTGAAAAAACGGTGGATCGAATCGAGGAGGCTGCAAAGCGCGGGGCCAAGATCGTCTGCACGCAGGAACTCTTCGCGTCGCACTATCCCTGCCAGGTCGAGGATCCGAAGTTCTTCGACCTCGCCGAGCCGATTCCAGGGCCGACCACGGAACGGCTCGGCGCGCTCGCGATGGCGCGCAAGATCGTGGTTGTGGCGTCGCTCTTCGAGCGCCGCGCCGCCGGCGTCTATCACAACACTTCGGTCGTGATCGGCGAGGATGGTAGGATCGCCGGCCGCTACCGCAAGATGCATATCCCGGACGACCCGCGCTTCTACGAGAAGTACTACTTTACGCCCGGCGATCTCGATTTCGTCGCACATCCGACGCCGTACGCGAACGTGGGCGTGCTCGTGTGCTGGGATCAGTGGTTTCCCGAGGCGGCGCGCTTGACGGCGATGGCCGGGGCGCAGATTCTCTTTTATCCTACTGCGATTGGATGGTGGCACGGCGAGCCCCACGAGGTCCGGCCCAAGCAGCGCGACGCGTGGGAGACGATCCAGCGGAGCCACGCCATCGCCAATGGTGTGTTCGTCGCGGCGGTTAACCGTGTCGGTGTCGAGGGTGAGCTCGAGTTCTGGGGCAACTCATTCGTCTCCGATCCGTTCGGCGAAGTGATTGCGCGCGCGAGCGGCAAGGACGAGGAGACGCTCGTAGTCGAGTGCGATCTGAAGAAGATCGAATACACGCGGCGCAACTGGCCGTTCCTCCGCGATCGCCGAATCGACGCCTACGGCGATCTCACGCGGCGCTTTCGTTCTTAGATTGTGAAGCGAATTCCGCCGGAGGATAGGCGGCGCCTCGGCGCCTACCGGATGCCGCCCGAGTGGGCGCTGCATCGTGCCTGCTACCTTGTGTGGCCGCACAACCCAGACACCTGGCCCGGCAAGTTCGAGGTGATTGCGCCGCTCTACGCGCAGATGGTCGCTGCGATCGCATCGTTCGAGCCGGTGCGCCTAATGGTGAAAGACGAAGCGATGATGCCCGACGTGATCGAACAGCTTCGCGACGCGTCGCGCGGCAACGACGCGACTATTCCTAATGTTGAGGCGTTTGTGCTTCCGACCAACGATTCATGGACGCGCGATCACGGTCCGATCTTCGTCAATCGAATTGTGCACGACGACGGCCCTTCGCAGATTGCGCTCGATTGGCGCTTCAACTCGTGGGGCGAGAAGTATGGTGCGTATGACCTCGATGACGTCGTGCCGCGAAAGCTCGGGCACCGCTACGGCTTCGAGGTAATCGAGCCGGGGATCGTACTCGAGGGTGGATCGATCGACGTCAACGGCGCGGGCGCGCTTCTCACAACCGAATCGTGCTTGCTCAATAAGAATCGGAATCCCGATTTGTCGCGCGCCGAAATCGAGGACTACCTGAAGACTTACCTCGGCGTCAGCGAGGTGTTATGGCTCGGCGAGGGAATCGCGGGCGACGACACCGACGGTCACGTTGACGACCTCGCGCGCTTCGTCGCGCCCGATACGATTGTAACGGTCGTCGAGGACGATCCCGCCGACGAGAACTACAAGGTCCTGCGCGAGAACCTCGCGCGGCTGAAATCGATGCGCGACCAAGACGGCCGCCCGTTTCGAATCGAGACTTTGCCGATGCCGCCCGCGGTCGTCTACGACGGCACGCGCCTACCCGCGTCGTACGCGAACTTCTATATCGCCAACGGCGGCATCGTGATGCCGACCTTCGACTGCGACGCCGACCGCATCGCGGCAATGACGCTCCAGCGGCTCCTAGAGGGACGCCGCGTCCTCGGCGTGCCATCGACAGACCTCGTATGGGGTCTCGGCTCGGTGCACTGCCTAACCCAGCAGCATCCCGCTTCGACTACAATTGGCTGACTCTCGTAAATCATTGGACGGTTTGCGCGTTTTAAAATGGCAAACTTCAATGATGTGTAATCAAATAAGTTGATCTGATTCTTAAAATCTTTGATTCAACACTTGACATATCGTATTCGTTAGTTATTATCTTGCAAATGCGACCGCTCCTTCTCAAATGCCCTTCATGCGATGGAGCCCTCAATGTAGAGCGTCTTGAATGCCCCCGATGCGAGCTCGCGATCGACGGCGATTTCGCGATGCCCGCGCTGCTGCGCCTCTCGCCCGCACAAATCGATTTCGTCGAGGTGTTCATCAAGAACCGCGGCAGTATCCGCGATGTCGAGCGCGAGCTTGGCGTCTCGTACCCGACTGTCCGCGGCCGACTCGACGACGTGATCCGCGCGCTCGGCTATCCGATCAAGGGCGACGCGAGCGACGAGGTTGCCGCCGATGATTCAACCGCGAACCGCCGCGCAGTACTCGCCGCACTTAAAACCGGCCGCCTCTCGCCTGAAGAGGCGCTCGCCCGCCTCAACGATAAGCGCCCCGACAAGAACCGATAATCAACGGGAGGAAACCTCCATGGCGACGGACAATCTTGATGGAATCGAAACCCTTCGTATCGAACGCGCGCACGGGAACTTGAAAATCGCCGGCGGCGGAGAGCGCCGATTCTCCGGCCTCGACGACGTCGACACGACCCGCGACGGTGCAACGCTTGAAGTAACAATCCGGTCCAACGCATCGATCACCGTACCGCCCGGCGTCACGATCGAAATAATCGAGGTTTCCGGTAACCTCGAGCTCCGCGATCTCACCGCGCCGGTAACGCTCGACAAGGTCAAGGGCAACCTCGCCGTGTCGAAGGTCGGTGCGATCAATATCCGCGAGCGCGCCGCGGGCCACGTCCGCCTCGAGCACGTAGGCGCGATCGAGGCCGAGCGAATAGCCGGCGCACTAACGGTCGAGGATGCGCGCTCGGTTCAGGCCGGCCAGGTCGACGGCGAGGTGGAATGCGGCATTGTCGGAGGTCTGATCGCGATCGAGCGCGTCGGCGGCGGCGCACGCCTTTATGAAGTCCGCGGCAAGATCACTTCGCACCTGGTCGCGGGCTCGCTCGAAATCGCCGACACCGAAACCGTCGAAGTAAGTGCCGTCGGTGGCAAGGTGCGCGCGACGCAAGTCAACGGCGTGCTCGGCTTCGGCAAGATCGGGGGCAAGTTCGTCGTCGATGGCGCCACCGGCGATGTCGCCGTGGGTTCCGTCGGTGGGCGCGCGAGTATCACGCGCGCGGGTGGCAAGGTCGAGCTATTCGATGTCGGCGGCGCGGTCGATATCCGCGGTCCGTTCGCCGCGGGCGTGTCGTGCACGATTAAGAGCCGCGGCCGAATCAACGTCGAGATCGATCCGGTCGCTTCGCTGCGCTTGAACGCTTCCGCCGGATGGGGCCGCGTTCGGACCTACGGCGTCGACGAGAGCGGCCTCAAGCGCAGCAGCCGCTCCGAAGTCGAAGGCACGATCGGCCCGGAACCGCATAACGGCGAACGTACGCTGCTCGATCTCGAAACCACCGCCGCCGACATAATAGTTGCGAGCTCGAGCGCCGACGCTCGCGATTACTACGGCCGCGAGTCGCGCTTCGGGCGCGGCTTCGCGGGCTCGTTCGAGGATTTCGCCGCCGATCTAGGCGGGGAGATCCCCGAGTTTGTGAGCTCGATTATGGGCGCAGTCGGCAAATTCCTCTCGCAAAGCGGTGTCGCGTCCGGCGGCTTCGCCCACGACGTCACCCGCGACGTAACGCGCGGAATCCGCGAGGCGATCGAAGAAATTGAGCGCGTGGTCGCCGACGTTGAGCAACGTGTGCCCGATCACGTCAAGGAAAAGCTCCGCGCGCTCGGTCGCCAGCTCCGTGATCTCCTGAGCGAAGCGACCGCGGCCGGCGCGAATATCACGCGCGAGGAGCGCGCGCGCCTGAAGGAGCGAATTCGCGACGCCGCGCGCGAAATGCGCGATACGATCCGCGAGGCAACGCGCGCCGCGCGGCGTGGTGCGCGCGCATCGAGCTATTCCGAACGCAATTCCTCGAGCTCGGCTGAGAGTTCCGAGCGCGCACGCGCATCCGCGAGTGACGATATTCCACGTCCCGGTGCGACGGCGAAGATCTCGCGCGAGGAAGCGGTGCTGCAGATTCTGCGCGCGGTCAAGGAAGGCCGTCTTGAACCCGAGGAAGCCGACGACCTGATCAACGCGTGGGATCGCGAAGGCTCCACCGCACGCGGTAACTGACATTTCCAAAATGAGCTCTCCCGCCTGCGTGTTTCCTCTGCCAGATTAGAGGGAGGGTTACGATGGCTAAGTCAAGAACGATCAAGAAGGCGATTTAGGACGGCAGGCGCTCAATTGACGCGCGCGAACATCCCCGGTGAATTGAGACCCCGGCTACGAGTTAAAACCAGGTCCTAAACCGCCACCGAAACGGGGCATCTCCACCCCGCCGCAGCTCCGGCGGTAGGCCCGCGTGCATCGCGCACAGCCGCTCGATCTCTCTCGCGCTGTTCACGCCGTTGGCGGATAGTTAAGCCACAGCGCCAAAAGTACGTGCGGATCGTTCGCGTCGCGCCCGCCGAATCTCGCGCGCTTTGATACCGGCCGGGAACCGAGCTTAGATCCATCTTTGCCAGCACTCGCCAGATGGCCGGTGCCAGATTTTCGGTTTCGATCAGACGGACGATATCCGTGGGCTGAAGGAACGTTTGTTTGCGATTGGGTTCGCAGTCCGCAATGCTTCTTCCATCACCGCCACCTCCGCCTCTCCCAACCGTCCACGACACCGCCGAATATGCGATGTCTTGGCGCAAAAAGTTGAGAAGCTCTTCAGAACGACGTAACGCAGGCGAGCGAAGCCCGGGTTGTCATTCTCGAGCCGAGGTCACCGGCGCTGAGAGATCAATGCAGGCGGCGGTAGCGTTTCAACCGGTAACGGAAAGCGGCGCGAAGCGCCTTTCATCAAAAAGGAACCTTTCGCGACCTACTGGTACGGGCGCCCTTGGGCCTCGAAGGTCCCTCGACTCCGTTCGCAAACTCACTTCGCTCTGAATGACCACGAGATGTGTCATCCGACCGAGCTGAATCGTATGCGAGACGACGAGCGATTGACGCGAAGCGACGAACTGCCGGAGTAATACATGGGTGCGCCGCCCTCGCCGGGCGCTCTCGAGACTACCGACTGAATCGCGGCGCTCGATTCGAACAATTCACAGCTCCGGCCATTGGTTATTCCATGGACGCGCCTGCTCGTAGGCGTATGAAGCCTGCAGCACTAGGTCTTCGCGCCATCGCTCCGCGACGATCTGCAGGCCGCACGGCATCCCCGAGTCGGTAAGCCCAGCGCGCACCGACGCGGCCGGATGCCCGCTCAGATTGAATGGATAGGTGAACACCACAGCGCCGAGCGGGTCCTTCAGGGGCACGCCGTTGATCTCCGACGGCATCGGCCCCTTCGCCGGAAACGCCTCGGTCGGCAGCGTGGGCGTGAGCAGCAGATCGAAGCGCTCGAACACGCGCCGGCACCACTCGCTAAACTCGTTGCGGCGCCGATAGGCCGCGCCGTAGTGCTTCCACGTGATACGCTGGGCGGCCTCGGTGCCCGCGATCCAGGCGCGGCCGAAATCGCCGCGATGCTTCTCCATCATCTCGTGCAGGTTCGCAAAGCTCTGCGTCGCGCCGATCCGCATCCAGACGCCGCCAGTATCCGGCACCTCGTCGTGGATCAGATTCACATCGTGGCCGAGGTCCCTGAAGACCGCAGCCGCCTTTTCGACCTCGCGCGCCACGTCGCGCTGCACCATCTGGCCGAAATCAGGATGAAACGCGATGCGCAGTTTCTTCGGCAGGCGCTCGAGCACGAACTGGTAGGAAAATCCCGGATGGGGCACCGAGTCGGGATCGTTAGGATGGTAACCGACGACCTGGTCGAGGAAGAGCGCCGTGTCGCGCACCGTGCGCGTGACGCATCCGAGCACCGAAGTGTCGTTCCAGCCGAGCATCCCGAGCATAGGCCCGTTGGGAATCCTGCCGTACGTGCACTTGAGGCCGTAACTGCCAGTGTAGCAGGCGGGAATACGAATTGAGCCGCCGCCGTCGGAACCGGTCGCGAGCGGCAGCACGACCGCCGAGATCGCCGCCGACGTTCCACCCGACGAGCCGCCGTGCGTGCGCTCGAGGTTCCACGGATTTCTCGTCGGCCCGAAGAGCAGGCTCTTGGTGAACGCGGTATAGCCGAACTCGGGAGCGGTGGTTTTGCCCACGACGATCGCGCCGACGGCCTTGAGCCGCGCGACCTCGACCGAATCTTCTTTCGGCATGTGATCGCGAAACGGCCTCGAGCCGAATGTCGTTGGCAGCCCCGCCGCGTCCTCGAGATCCTTGACGCCGAGCGGCAGGCCGGCGAGGGGACCCACTTCCTCGCGCCGCGCGAGCTTCTCATCAAGCGCGCGCGCCTCGGCCATCGCCTCGTCGAGCCGCATCGCGCCGAACGCGTTGATCTTCGGATTGACGGTTTCGATACGTTCAATCGTCGCGGCCATCAATTCGCTTGGCTTGAGCTCGCGCTTTTGTATCATCGCGGCGAGTTCATGGGCAGGCCTGAAGTGTAGTTGAACTGCCATCTTACAGCCTCCAACCAGATGGCCGATACTTACTACGCCCCGCGGGGAAAGTGGAACGATCGTTCCGGCCTGTTGCGGAGCCGCTCATTTGACTACCTAACGAGTGTTAGATAAGGTCTCAGCA
>Ga0126373_10004815_pt1 | contig 10388 bp, 11 predicted proteins | sample PanSoiMetPlot_11_FD_92545 | JGI IMG/M metagenome (GOLD analysis project Ga0126373, IMG submission 92545) | Tropical forest soil microbial communities from Panama - MetaG Plot_11 | ecosystem: Environmental > Terrestrial > Soil > Tropical forest > Bulk soil | place: Panama | collected 2016-02-17
GACGTAGCACCATCAAGGTGCAGCCACTTCGGGTCACCCCTTAGGCCGGGGAGACCTGTCCTGACCCTGGGCGTCTCTCGACGTCGTCGGATCAGTGGCCTGTGTTCATGTCGACGCCTCACCGAACGAGGTGCCTTGATCAACGCTAAGCAGGGTACCCGACCTGGGCATATACCGGCAACCTGTGGCAGCTCGTGATCTAGGTCACGACACGTTCGCGCCAATCAGGTGACCGATCCCGTACGTCACCAGGGCAGCGGCGCCGCCGAGCGCTAGCTGTCGCAGCCCGGACAAGACGGCCGAGCGCCCGTTCAGCACGCCGATTCCCGCGCCAACCGCGAACAAGGCGGCGCCCGCCAGGATGATGGCGGTGACGAGCGCAGCCGTGCCGCTGCCCGCGAAGTAGGGCACGATGACCACCAGTGCACCGAGAGCGAACGTGAGCAGGCTGGATATGGCCGCAGCCAGTGGTGATCCGAGCTGCGTTAGATCCAGCCCGAGTTCTTCGCGCGTGAGCGTATCGAGTGCGACGTGCCGGTCGGCCATGATGCGGTCCGCAAGCTGCGTGGCCTCACTCTTCGTCAGTCCCTTCGCCCGGTACAGCAGGATGAGCTCGTCGCGCTCTTCCTCCGGCTTCTCGTCCAGTTCCTGCGCCTCCAGGGCGATTTCCCGCTGGAACATCTCGCGCTGGCTGGCCATCGAGACGTATTCGCCCGCCGCCATCGAGAACGAACCGGACAGCAGGCCCGCCGTCCCCGCCAGCAGGATCACCGTATGCGAGGCGCCCGATCCGGCGACCCCCATAACCAGCGCCGTGTTAGACACGAGCCCATCGCTCACGCCGAACACGCCCGCTCGGAGCGCGCCGGACCGGTCGCCGCGGTGCCACGGTTCCCGGCGAGCGATCTGAGCGCGTGGGCTAGGGCGGCCGCCCTCAATCAGCTTGGCGATCGTCCGAGCGTGACCATGTTCGTCGGCCGCCATTCCGGGCGCGGCGTCCGGATCGGCGTCGTACACGCTTGCGTCGGCGCGCTCAGATCGCTCGATCAATGGCAGCACTGCTTTCGGTGACAGTCGGGCCGCCGCCGATGCGAGCAGCCGAGTGCGCATACTCGGGGCGCTCGGTTCGGGCACGGCCTCGCCGGCGCCGCGGATCTTGTCCTCCCAGTGCGCGGCGTGCCGCCGCTCGACGGCAGCAAGCTCCTCGAAGATGGTTCGCCGCTCGCCGGTCTCGGTTCCGGCAATGCGCGTGTACAGGTCCGCCGCGTCGCGCTCGCTCGCCAGCAGATCGCGCCAGCGCTTGACCCGCTCGCCATCTTCGTCACGGACCATCTCATAACTCCCAGATCGGTGGTCTGCCCGTTACTCTCCGCGCCCGTCGGTCACCTAGTCTTCGCCCACGACGGGTGACGACTACACACGCGGGTAGCTAACTGCCTTAGGCAGGAGATTGGCGCGATACGGGGAGACGGAAATGGCAGGTTCCGACAGCACGTTCGTGCTGGTCGCGACGTACCCAGATGAGGAACTGGCAAGGTATGACTACCAGAAGGTGAAGGAAGCACACGGAGCCGGCCTAGTGGGCTCTTACGACGCGGCCATCATTACTAAGGACGCCAAGGGCAAGATCCACGAGAACAAGGACGAGACCGCCACCCGGCACGGCGCCTGGTGGGGGATCGCGGCCGGGGCGGCGATCGGGGCGATCTTCCCGCCATCGGTTCTCGGGACGGCCGCGCTCGGCGGTGTCATCGGTGGCGTCAGCGGCCACCTGGCGAAAGGCATGTCCCGGTCGGATGCGAAGGAACTGGGCGACTTCATCGATCCCGGCGAAGCTGGCCTCGTCGTCGTCGGGGAGAACAAGGTTCAGGAGGCGATCAAGAAGGCAGTAACGAGAGCGGAGAAGCAAACAAGTAAGGACCTGACGGTGGACCCGAAGAACGTCGATCGCACGCTGCAAGAGGCCGTCGAGGAGATGTAGCGTCGCATGATTCCTCGGGCACTGCCGCGCACTGGAGGCGCGGAGCTGTGGAGCAGCTGAAGCCGCTCGATGCTGCGTTTGTCGATGCCGAGGACGCCGATCGCAACACCTCGTTCGCGATCGGCTCGATCGCAGTCTTTGAAGGCCCGCCGCCCGGCTACGACGAGTTCGTCGCCACGCTGTTCGGTCGGCTCCCGCTCGTTCCGCAGTACCGGCAGAAGCTGCGCAAGGTACCACTCGGCATCGGGCCACCCGTCTGGGTCGATGATCCGCACTTCGACCTGAGGTACCACGTCCGGCAGGCTGCCTTGCCGTCACCGGGCGGGCAGGAGCAGCTTCAGCAGCTCATGGCGCGCGTCATGACCCAGCGGCTGGATCGCGACTATCCGCTGTGGGAGTACTGGCTGGTCGAAGGACTCGACAACGACCGCTGGGCGCTGATCACCAAGGTTCACCACTGCATGGTCGACGGCGTAGGGGGCGCCGAGATGTACCGCGCGATCCTCGATATCTCACCAGCGCCCGCGCCCCTGCCGGCAATGTGGGACGGCCAATCGCTGCCTGAGCCCTCGGATCTAATGCTCGTGGCGCTCGCGGCGGCAAACACGGTCTTGCTTCCGGTGCACGGGGCCGGGGCAATCCAGCGAGCGCTGACGGATCCAGGGCACGCCGTCCGGCAAGCAGCCAGCACGCTGCGGGGTATGGCGCGATACGCCCGAGCGCTGCCTCCAGCGCCGAGGTCATCCCTGGTCGGATCCATCGGCCGGCAACGCCGGTACACGTCGGCCAGGGCGTCGCTCGACGACGTCAAAACGATCAAGAATGCGCTCGGCGGCACCGTCAATGACGTCTTTCTGGCTGCGATCGCCGCGGGATTCCGGGAGCTGTTGCTGGCCAGGGGCGAACAGCCAACACGCGCCATGGTTCGGACGCTCGTTCCCGTGTCCATCCGGCAAGCAGGCAATGAAAACATCTACGAGAACCAGGTATCGGCGCTGGTAGCTGATCTTCCGGTCGACATGGCAGACCCGGCCGAATGCTTCGCCGCCGTCGTATCGCAAATGAGGGCGCTGAAAGCAAGCAGCGAATCGGAGGCCGGTGAGGCATTCGTTGGCCTGCGCCGGTATACGCCGTTCGCACTGGCCTCGTTGTTTGTCCGGGCCGTCTTCAGCTTTCCGCAGCGGGAGGTCGTCACCATCACCACGAGCGTGCCCGGTCCGCAGCTACCGCTGTACGCGCTGGGCCGCCGGCTTGTAGAGATCTTCCCGTACGTGCCCATCGCGACAACGCTGCGGACAGGGGTGTGCATCTTCACGTACTGCGGCCAGGTGACGTTCGGGATTACGGGTGACTATGACACCACTCCAGATCTTGACGTGCTGGCGCGCGGAATCGAGGTCGCCATCTCCCGGCTGCTCGCGGCGGTCCAACCTGGCCCTAGCCGACGTCGCCGTGGCTAGCTCCCCCATGCCCGCGACGCACCAGCGTGGCCGAGACGATCACGAATCCGAGTGCGACGGCGGCTGCGCCAATTCCTAGTGCTGCGGGATAGCCGGAGTACTCGGCCGCCAGCCCGCCCATGACCGATCCCGCTAGGCCGGCCAGCCCGGTGGCGGCGTTCAGCAGACCCTGAGCGTCTCCTTCTTTACCGGGTGCCAGCTCTCCGGTCAGTGCGGGGGAGCACACACTGAGGAATGACCACGCGAACATGATGCCGGCGAAGGCAACGAGCGGCAGGACAGGAGTGACATGTCCGATCGTCGCGAATGCGGCCAGGGCGGTTAGCAGTACGACTCGAGCCGCTAGCGCGCAAGCGAGCACCGTCGCGGCGCCATACCGCGTACTTGCGCGGCCCGCCAGCGGGAACAGCGGCAGGCTCAGGAAAACGATTGCGGCGAACGCAAGCGACGACGTGTGCGGAGCGATTCCGAAGGCGCTGCGGAAGAGCACTGGATACAGGGCGAAAATCACGGCGGACCCGGCATACGCGGGTATCCAAGCGGCCAGCAGCCAGCCCAGTCCGCCGCCCAGCAGCCGGCGTGGCTCAGCCAGCCGATGGCGCAGCTGGTGGAGGTAGTGCGCGCGCGATGTACTGACCGGGCCCCATTCGCCGACGCGCCCGGCGGACGGAAGCCGGTGGCCCATCCGAACCATGCGGCTGCGGTCGGCAGGACCCCGCATCGCCGGGATCAGCGTCAAAGCCAGCGGGACGGCGGCAGCCGGCACGAACGCCGCGGCCAGCAGTCCGTTGCGGGTACTGAGGCCGGAAAGCCACGCGGCGAGCACAAGGCCGACTCCCTGCCCGATGCTGAGCGCGGTCTCAAGCCAGCCGAGCCGCTGGTCCCACTCTTCCTCTTGCCGCCGCTCGACGATCAGCAGGCTGGCTATCGTCAGCGCACCGGCGAACCCAGCGCCGTTGGCCAATGCCAGTAGCAGCTGCCACGCGGGACCTGCAACCGCGAACAGCCAGAGCGACACTGCGCAAGCTGCTGCACAGGCAGCGGCAAGACTGCGATAGACCCGGTAGCGGTCTGCCAGGCTGCCGAGCAGCGGCGCCGCAAATGCTCCAAGGTAGAACGCACCCATCACCAGGCCGACATGACCCAGGCCGTCACGTGCTGCCGCCAAGGGCAGCAGAATTGGCACCAGACCGAGCGAGGATCCGTTGACCAGCGCGAACGGGGCGAACCACCGTTCTATCGGATGCGCAAGCCTCGTTGGCGCCGCGGCAGTCACGGTTGTGACGCTAGTTCAGCGGACTCGTCAGCCGATGTTGTGCCTGTGCGCGTAACCGATCGCGGCCGACCTGTCCCTTGATCCGGTTTTAGCGAAGATCCGCCCGATGTGCGTCTTGATTGTGTGATTGCTCAGGAACAACTGCGCGGCTATCTCAGGGTTGGTCAGGCCGCGGGCGATGAGACCGAGGATCTCCAGCTCACGCTGCGTCAGCCCGTCGGGCGGCGGTGCTGTTACGTCTCTCGCCGCCGCAGGCTCGCGGTTGCCAACTGCAGTCGCGGCAGCCAGCAGCGCGGCATGGGCGATGGGGTCGACGACCGTCAGCCCGCCGACGGCCGCGCGCAGCGCTTGGGCGATGCGTTGACGGTCGGCGTCCTTGGTGAGGTAGCTCCGCGCGCCTGCGTGGAGGGCGTCGAGGACCGACGTATCGTCGGCAAACGTAGTGAGCACGACAATGGCGACATCCGGGTACTCGGTGGCCAGCCGCCGAGTGGCGCCGATGCCGTCAAGTACTGGCATGTGCAGGTCGAGCAGGATCGCGTCGGGCCTGTGCTCCGCTACCAGCGCGAGTGCCTGCTGTCCGTCCGCGGCGGCGCCCACTACCTCGATGTCGGGCAGACCGCCGAGTAGCAGCACGAGGCCTTCGCGAACGCTGGCCTGATCGTCGGCGATGACGATGCGCAAGGGCGCCGGCGACGCGGGCGTCATGACATAACGATCGGACGGGAACGGGGTAGTTCGGCGGTCACGATCCACTGATCGTCGCTGCGCCCGGCCTCGAGCGTCCCATCCAGCAGGCGCAGCCGTTCTCTCATCCCCGTCAGCCCGTAGCCGCCGTTCACGGTCTCCACTCCCGGGCGGTCGCCGCCAGCGGCGGATCCGGGTGGCAGGCCGTTGCGGATGGTCAACCGGACATCCGGGCCGGCGTAGTCGAGGCTCACCGCGACAGACTGCCCGGCGGCGTGCTTGGCGGCATTGACCAGGGACTCCTGCGCTATCCGAAGCAGGGTCACGGTGGCTTCCGGCGGCAACGGCACGGGCACGCCACCGGTCACGAATGTGGCTGGAACGCCGAAGCGGTCGGCGTGAGTCTCGGTCGCCTGCGCGAGTTCCTTTTCTAGCGGCATGGTGTCAACCCGCAAGGCGTGGACGGCCCGGCGCGTTTCCTCGAGACCGTCCGCAGCCATCCGCTGCGCCGTGCCGAGCATCTCATCGGCACGGTGGACGTCGCCCTGGTCGGTCAGCACCGCACGAGCCGCCTGAATCTGGATCCCGAGCGCTCCGAGCGAGTGCGCAAGCACGTCGTGGATCTCGCGAGCGATGCGCGTGCGCTCATCGAGGAGATCAGCCCGCCGGTGCTCCGATTCGAGCTCGTCGCGCTGAGCCAGAAGCGCCGCTGACTGCTCTGCCTGCACCCGGTAAGCCCCACGGTTGCGCCCGATCAGCAAGCCGGATACGACAATCGCAGGTAGCCCCAGCAGCACGCCGTAGCTGGCGCCGAACGCGAGGCCGCTGACCTCGATTGCCAGAATGCCAGCTCCAGTGATGGCCAGGCTTGTCGCCAGACTGGTTTCGCTGCCCGCGCCCAGGGCTGCGACGAACCCGAAGACCACGACTGCGCTCCCGCCGCCGCCTGCGCCGGCAGCGATTCCGGCCCCGACCGCCATCACGGCGAGGGCAACTGGCAGCAGCGAAACGCGAAACCGTTCCGCGACCGGAGGAGGGCCAAGCAGCGTCCACGCCAGCAGCCCGGCGCCGACGAGGCTGTAGCCCGCGATCTGCACCGCCACCGCGGCCGGGCCTTTCGGCGGAGCGATGACGAATGCCAGGACGCCGAGCCATGCGAAGCCCGCCGCGCGAGCCAGCACGTTGACGGTGCGCAGCACGGTTCCAGTATCTCCGAGCCAGCCGCGCCACGGATCATCCCGGCGGCCGCCATCGCCAGATTCGCGCATGGTCGCGACGCTACCGTCCGTGCGTCGCCTGGGCGTCAGCCCAGGGGCCGACGCCATGTAGTACCACCTGGTACCAGGCACCGTCGGTCCACTCATGCCACCGACCAGCCCGCTCTCCGATCCGCGTCTGCGCAGATCCAGAGATCGTGAATCCATCAGCGGACAGCACGACTCAGTAGGAGCACAAGATGTCACCACTGAACCAAGCGATGATCGTCAACGCCGTGGTGTTGGCCACGGTACTCGCGACCGACCTCGGTCCGGCTCGCAAGATCGGCCCGATGCGGCTGCTGCGGCCGCTCGTCGCGGCGGCAGTGATCATCCCGTTCTTCATCAGCCAGCCTGTCACCCGCGGGTCGGGCCTGGCGGTTGAGATTGCGGGATGCGCCGCGGGCTTGCTCGGCGGACTAGCCGCCGCCGCGCTGATGAAGGTCTATCGCAGCCCGGGAACTGGTCGGCCGGTCAGCAGCGCCGGTATTCCCTACGCTGTCTTCTGGACCGTCATTGTCGGGGCCCGCGCGGCGTTCTCGTACGGCGCTGCCCACTGGTTCACCGCGTCGATTGTCAGCTGGGCTGTCGCAAATCGGGTGGCGGAGCCGGCGATCACAGACGGGCTGATCTTTATGGCTGTCGTGATGATCCTGGTGCGGACGATCGGGCTCGGTGCGCGCGCCAAGCGGCTTCCGCTCAGCACGGCCGCCGCTGCCACGGCTCCCGTCAAGGTCTAGGTCTCGTCGGTCAGCAGGTGCACGGCCGCTTCCTCGGCGCTGGCGCCGCCGCCGTCGGCGCCAGCGTCGCTGGCCACGTAATCAGCGTTGGCGATAAGGACCGCGCCGTCGTCTTCCGTCAACCGGCCCGATCGCGGATCGGGGCCTTCCTCGCGTGCGAGCCTGCTGATGTCGTCCTCGGTCGCATTCTCGTCCCAGCCATCGTCGTATCGTCCCGAACTACCCGAATCGAGGGTAATGTCTGGCTCCTCGGCGGCCAGCAAGCCATCCAGCGATCTGGCCGCATCCCCTTCTGCAGGCGTCGTGTCTGATCTGATCGCTCTCGACCACCGCTGCGGTGCCACGACGCCCCGGTCAAGCGGATCGTCGCCTGGCGCACCGGCGAGCGTGTCGGTTGTGTCAAGGACTTCGAAGTCGACGAGGTCGTTCGACTCATAGCCCCGGTCCTGCGGCATCTCAGCTCCTCCCGGTTGCCCCACGGGCGGTACGCGAGCCGTCCCATCCACGCTACCTGAGCCCGCAGAATCACTGCGGCTTGGCGACCGTCAGCAGCACGACGGAGTCTTCCTGGGCGGCAAGGCGGTGGGTCAGGTCGGGCACCAGGAGGAGGTCGCCCGTCCGGCCGTCCCAGGCGTTGTCGCCGGCCGTAAGCCGGACGCGGCCAGTCAGCACATGGACGGTCGCCTCGCCAGGATTCTCGTGATCGCCTAGGGCCGATCCAGCCGTCATGGCAATGACAGTCTGGCGAAGCACCCTTTCGTGGCCACCGACGACGGTCTCTGCGGCCCGGCCGCCGCTACCACCTCGTGCACGCTCCAGCAGCTCGCGGGCCATCGCGTCGAGCGAAAGCTTCTGCATTCCGATTCGCTCCGTCCTACATCGGCTCCATCGCCATCTTTCCATGCGACATAAACCGGTGATCGCCTGCCATGCGCACGGGCGCCGGCGAGGTGGCGGCGGTCGTCAGCCGGACACTGCTGTGTCGCTACGTCACAGCGATACGCACGCAGCACGCGCCCGGCGCAGGATTGAGCTCCGCGCGCAGCGCCCGCGCACCAACCTCCTCGATCAAGCTTCAGGCGGAATTGCACGTGCTCCCGCCGTTATGCCCGCTGAGTGTCTCACCGGGCGATTTCAGCCACGCGCGCGAACTCATCGACCGGGCCAAGGCTGCCACCGGGGGATGGCTGGACGCCGGGCGCGATCTGCCGCGTCGCTCAGCCAAAGCGCCTCGTTCGACCAAAAAAGCCTGCTCAACACCTATTTAATAAATCGTTATTAGTGATAGAGTGCGAACATGGAGCGTGACTCTGACATGCAGGTAGTGACCGGCCTCGCCGATCCGGTCCGGGCCCGGCTATACCAGGCTGTCGCCAACAGCAGCGGGCCGATTGGCCGCGACGAGGCGGCCTCGGCGGCCGGAATCGGCAGGCCGCTCGCGGCCTATCACCTCGACAAGCTCGTCGAGCTGGGCCTGCTGACTGCCTCATACCAGCGCCCGGCCGGCCGGGTTGGTCCGGGCGCCGGGCGGCCGGCGAAGGTGTACGCCCGTTCCCGGCGTGAGTTTGCCGTCAGTGTGCCGCCGCGCGAGTACGAACTGGCTGCCAGGCTGCTGGCCGCGGCCGTCGATGCCGATACGGGCGGCGCGAGCCGGTTGATGCTGCTCGACGCTGCCCGTGAGTTCGGCACCGAGCTCGGCGCCGAGATCGGACTGCCCGGTGACGCGAAACCGGGCGCGGTTCCGGCCGTCAAGGCTGTGCTGCGCCAGTACGGGTACGAGCCCCGCACAGGCGAGGACGGCCTGGTGGAGTTGCATAACTGCCCGTTCCATCGGCTTGTCGCATCACACCAGGACCTGGTGTGCGGCATGAACCTGGCTCTGATACAGGGCCTGATGTCGGCCATCGATGCGCCCGGCGTGCGCCCGAGCCTGGATCCGAAACCGGAACGCTGCTGTGTCGTGCTCGGGCCGGCCCGTCAGGGCGAGGCGGCCTTGTCATGACCGCCGAGCGAACGCTGCGCCCGGCCGGGCCAGCCGACCTTGCTCAGTTCGCCGTCCAGAACGGCCGGCCGGGTGCCGGTTCGGCTAACGGCAAGCCGCCCGTCGATCTGGAAGCGGCGCAGCGCGCCGCAGCCGACTTCCTGTCCGCGCTCGGGATCAAGCTGGACAGCGAAGAACTCAGCGATACGCCCGGCCGGATGGCCCGCGCTTATGCCGAGTTGTTCGATACACCGCCGTTGCGGCTTACCACCTTCCCTAACGACGAGGGCTACGACGAGCTCGTGCTTGCCCGCGACATTCCGTTCCGCACCGTATGCGCGCACCACCTGCTGCCGTTCTCGGGTGTCGCCCACGTTGGCTACCTGCCCGGCGAGCGCATCCTCGGCTTGTCCAAGCTGGCCCGCCTGGTTGAATACTTCGCTGCCCGCCCGCAGACCCAGGAGCGGCTGACGAAGCAGGTCGCGGACTACCTGGCCACCCAGCTGAAGCCGCGCGGCGCAGGCGTCGTTCTCGAGGCTGAGCACTCGTGCATGACCATCCGGGGTGTGCGAGCCATTGGCTCTACCACCATCACGTCGGCTCTGTCCGGCACCTTGCGCTCCGACGCGAGGTCACGGGCAGAATTCCTGGCCCTGGCCGGTGTGCAGTGATCGCCGCGCTGCCGGCCCTGTCCCTGAAAGGGGTGCCGCTATGGCGGATGCACTGACGGCCCTCACCGAGGCCGGTGTTTCAATCTGGCTCGATGACCTGAGCCGGGAACGGCTGCTGACGGGCAGCCTTGCCGATCTCGCAACTCACCAGCACGTCGTCGGCGTCACAACAAACCCGACTATCTTCGCTCAGGCAATTACCGGCAGCGGCGCGTATGACTCCCAGGTTGCCGACTTGTCCGCGCGCGGCGTCGGTGCTCCGGAGGCGTTGCGGATGCTGACCACCAGTGACGTCCGGTCGGCTTGCGACGTCCTGAGGCCGGTGTTCGACAACTC
>Ga0126373_10004816_pt1 | contig 10388 bp, 7 predicted proteins | sample PanSoiMetPlot_11_FD_92545 | JGI IMG/M metagenome (GOLD analysis project Ga0126373, IMG submission 92545) | Tropical forest soil microbial communities from Panama - MetaG Plot_11 | ecosystem: Environmental > Terrestrial > Soil > Tropical forest > Bulk soil | place: Panama | collected 2016-02-17
ACGCGAAGAGCGGGAAAAAGCCCTCCTCCAACGCAAAGCCGCCGCCCTCGGACTCAAAATTGTCCCCGCCTGAATTTCAGTGCCATCCGGAGCGGAGTTTCTGAAGAGTCGCGTGTCCGGGCCGCGTCTCAGAGGTTCTTGTAGTTCAGGACCGCGTTGAAGAGCATGCGGAATTCACCGAAGTTCTGCCAACGATAGCAGGGGTTTGTCGCGAAGAGGATAACTTTGCCCTTGCCTACTGGGACGTCGACGATGGCGGGGCGATTCCGGATTTCGTTCGAGCCTCTCATGAGACCGCTCAGGACGTTGGCATCGCCGCCGGGGAACTGCATGAGGATCTGGCCGCGGTCGGTTCTCGGGACAGTGAGGAACGGGCCGTTGGCCCAGCGGACCGACGTCATCTTGTCCGTGTAGCCGTAGAAGATCGGGTTGGTCTGCTTGAGGATTTCGGCGTTGACGATCGGGCCGGGCGCGTAGAACTGCGCAGAGGGCCGGCCGGATTCGATGGTCCTTGCAATGCCGTAGTCAGCGGGGAAGGAACTGGCATTGCCGAGAGTGATCAATACCCCGCCCTGCTCTACGAACTTGCGGAATTCGGCAGCGCCTTCGAGGCCCATGCCGCCGGTGATGTCGTCGGATGAGCCATAGTCGCCCAGGAATCTGAACTTATCGGTTTTCGTGTAGGCGAGCGGTTTGCTCTTCGGGGCGATGTCGTAGACGAGCGATTTTCCGGAACCGCCCTGACTGGGGATCACGATGACGTCGTAATCGGCGCGTAGATTTCCTTGTTTCGCGCGTTCTTTGAAGATCAAGTCGTAAGGCGTCTCGAAGTAGTCGAAGGCGTAGCGGACCCAACCGACGTCCTGCGTCGAGCCCCATGTGCTGTAGACGGCGAGGCGCGGGAGAGCGACATCGTGCATGGGTACAGTGGGCCTGGCATCGAGCGGGAGCGCGGTGAGGCCGAGCGATTCGACCGCCGGCTTCAGTTTCGCGAACGCATTGGCTTCGAATATGTAAGAGCCTGCTGGAAAAGCAGAGGACGCCTGCTCGGCGACTTTGACCGGTACGTCCTTCAGACGGTAGCGAAGAGTGGCCATGCGGATCGAGCCCTGATCGGGCACGACGTAGGCAACCACATTCGGGGATGTCACGGCTTTGCCTGTGACTTGGTAACGATCAATGAGGGTCGCGGGAACGGAGAGTACGGCCTGGTCGGCGCTTTCGACGATCTTCACATGCGACATGAGGCCCATGGTCCATGCGGAGTCGTCATAGGTGCGGAGTTGGGGATCGGGATAGACCTGCTTCTCGAGAAGGATTTTGGCGAGGCGGCCATAGGGCTGGTCGCGTTTGATGACGAGCGAGCGTGCGGGGAACGTACCTTCCTTTAACTTGATTTCCGACGAGGCGAGACCGACCTCGATGCCTTGCAGACGGAGGATGTTGACGACCATCGCGACGCGGGTCTCATCCGGCTGATCGCACGGGATAACGTAGCCGTACGGCGCCTCCTTCTTCCCTGCCTCGATCGAGTGGAGGCTCTTCTTATAGAAATTTTCCAGAACGATTTCGGGGAACGCCGCGGCGAGTTGCATGCCGCTGAGGACGCCGGTCTCCATGTAATTCGTGTTGTTGCGAATCGACCAATCGACTTCCGCATAGGGCGGCAGGGGACGATACCACTCACGAGCGGTCATTCCCTGAGAGGCCTGACCGGGGAGCGCTTCTCCGCCACCCGCGGTATCGGGCGTGATGCGGCGGTGCATCGTGTTCGCGCCGCCATTTCCGAAGGTTTCGAACATGCGCAGCATGCCGTTGTGGTTGGACGACATGAAGCCGAGATAACCAGGAGACCACATATCGACGTAGCCGTGAGTCCAGACGCCCGGCATTCCGTACTTCGTCATCTGCTCCATCTCGAAATTGGCGAACCAGGGGAGTTCTGCGTAAAGGATGGGATCTAGTCCGGGCTCCTGCGGGGCCTGGCCGCTGAAGGTGTAGAGGAACGGAACGGATTCGTGCAGGTCGTGCATGATCGGCGGATGCCAGCCGAGATACCACGCGAGGAGATTGCGCATGGGTAGCTGGGAGTAGTTGATGTCGCGGTTGTCGTCGTGGAAGATGTACTTGCCCCAATAGGGCGGACCGCCCATATTGTCGTCCTCGCCCTTTTCGTCGATCTTGTAACGGTAGTACCAATCGACGTAGCGGTCGCGGCCATCGGGGTCCGCGGCGGGCGTGATGGTGACGATGAGGTGGTCGCGGATGCTCTTGACGATGCGCGAATCTTCGGTGGCGAGGCGATAGGCAAGCTCCATCAGCATCTCGGCAGGACCTGTTTCGCCGCTGTGGAGTCCGCCCATCAGATGGTAGATGGGTTTCGCTTTTCCGATGATTTCGTAGGCCTGCTGTTCGGTGAGTTGGCGCGGATCAGCTAGCTGAGCCAGGTAATGGCGATAGGTATCGATGTCGCGGAGGGTCGTTTCGTCGGCGATGACAACTACGACCGATTCGCGGCCCTCATCGGTCTTGCCGATGTCGATGACCCGGACCCGCGGCGATTTGGCTGCGAGCGCGCGGTAATACTTCAGCATGTCCGCGTAGTAACTGAGGATCTTTGGGGCGCCGATGTGGTGGCCCAGGATTTCTTTAGGCGACGGGACGGTGGAGGAGAGCGGAAGGTGATCGACGAGCGGGCTTATGAATTCCGGCTTGGTGGTCCATTCTTTGACGGACTTGGCGAAGTCCGGGTCCATTGGCTGAGCGTGAAGCAGAAGGGGAAGAAAGAGCAGTGGCGCGAGGCGCATTGGATCTAAGATACTCTCCGGCGCAATAGGAATCCGGCGGCGGCAACGAGGGCGCATAACAAAACGAACCAGTCTCCGAAACGGGTGTAAGGAGTGATATCGGAACTGTAGGCGAAGCGGAAGCGCCCGGCGCCTTCCTGGTATTCGGGAAGCGCGCCACGGACCCGGCCGGCGGGATCGACTACGGCGCTGACTCCGTTGTTCGTGGCGCGGACGATCCAGCGGTGGTTTTCGGCGGCGCGCATGCGGACGATCTGAAGATGCTGATAGCGCGCCTGGCTTTTGCCGAACCAGCTATCGTTCGAGATGTTGAAGAGCGCGTTGGCTCCGGAGGCGGCGAAGCGGCGGATGTAGGAGGGAAAGACGGACTCGTAGCAGATGAAGGTCCCGATGCGATTTGACCCAACGGGAGAGACGACGACGTTGTGGCCGGCTTCGAAGTCTCCAGCTTCGGTGGAGACCTTGCTGGTGACAAGACCGAAGGGCCACGGAACGAACTCGCCGAACGGGACGAGATTGACCTTGTCGTAGCGGGATTCGGGATTGCCGTTGGGATCGATCAGGAGGGCGGAGTTGAGGGGCGCTCGATCGGGGGCGTGGGCGACGACGCCCGTGAGGAGGTTCGCGTGGGCGTTGCGGGCGATGGCGCCGGCGAGATTCAGGAATGTCGGGTCGTTGTCGTAGAAAGGCGCGGGCATTTCTGGCCAGACGATCAGGGCGGCGCTGCCCGGAGGCGCAAGCGAGGAGGAGAGTTCGCGGAGGCGGTCTTCGGCGCGGCCGATGAGTTCGGTGTTCCAGAGGGTTTCGTCGTCCATGTTGGGCTGGACGACTACGGCTGTGGCCGAGCCTCTCTCGGGCGCGGGGACGCCGGGCAAAACGAACAGCACTAATAAAACGAGGAGCCAGAGGCTGGGCAGGCGTCCGCGCCGGGCGTTGCTATCCGCGCGCCGGGGGCGCGCGAGGGCTGCGGTGATGACGGCGGACATCAGGGCGAAAGCGAACGAGATTCCCCAGACGCCGGTGAACGGGGCAAGCCGGAGCAGGATTGACATGTCCGCCGCGGCGTTCCCGAGATTGAGCCACTCGAACGCTGTGTAGGAATGGGTCCATTCGAGGACGACCCATAGAGCGGCCACGACGGGTGGCGGCAGGCGGGCCGCGAGGATGGCGAAGACGCCGAGTTGCAGCGCCTTCGCGAGACAGAACAAAACGAACAGGGTCCAGGCGACGGGTTCGCTCACGCCCGCGTGTTGGGCGAGGGTCCACTCAATCCAGTTGCAGAGACCGAACCAGTAGACGATGCCGGCGGAGTAGCCCATGAGGAAGCGCCATTTCCAGCGGGGTTCGCGAGCGACGGCGATCAGCAGCGGCGTGAGCGCGATTGGGGCGAGCCAGACAAGGTTGAAGCGCGGAAAGAGCAAGACGAGCAGAACGGCGCTCGCGATTGACAAAACGAAGTTCAGGATCACTGTTCGGTTGAGGAGACGGCGGCCTGTTCGCTGACGAGGTCGGCCATATAGGAGCTGCGGACAAGCGGCCCGCTGAAGACCATTTTGAAGCCGAGAGAGACGCCGAAGTCGCGATACAAAACGAACTGGTCGGGCGTGACGTATTCGGCGACCGGCAGATTGCGGCGGGTTGGCTGGAGGTACTGGCCGATGGTGGCGACGTCTACGTCCTGATCGCGGAGGTCGCGGAGGAGTTGGTGGACTTCTTCGTTGCTTTCGCCGAGTCCGACCATGAAGCCCGATTTGGTGAGGACTTCGGGGCGATGACGGCGCGCAAAACGAAGTACCGCGAGGGACTGCGCGTAGTTGGCCTGGGGTCGGACGCGCCGGTAGAGGCGCGGCACGGTTTCCATGTTGTGGTTGAAGACGTGGGGTTCTGCGTCGAGAACGCGGGCGACGGAATCGGTGTCGCCGTTGAAATCGGGCGTCAGGACTTCGACTCGGGTGTTAGGGAGCGCGTGGCGGACGGCGCGGACCGTTTCGGCGAAATGGCTTGAACCGCCGTCGGGGAGGTCGTCGCGATTCACACTGGTGATGACCACATAACGGAGATTCATTTCGGCGGCCATGCGCGCGACGTTAGCGGGTTCAGCGGGGTCGAGGCGCATGTCGTGGATGCGCGGACTGCCTTTCGGGACGGAACAGAAGCCGCAGCCGCGCGTGCAGAGATTGCCGAGGATCATGAAGGTCGCGGCGCCGCGGTGAAAGCATTCGTGAATGTTCGGGCAGCGGGCGGATTCGCAGACCGTGTGCAGATTGAGCGCGCGGAGACCGGTTTTGAGCCGGTTCAGCGATTCGAAATGGGTGTGGGGACGACGCGCCCATTCCGGAAGCCGGGGACGCGAGGGCTGGATCTGGACTAGCGGCGGGCTCAAGAACTGATGGTAGCGGAAGAGGGCCTGCTGGAGAGTGCGGACGCCTCGGCGCAGAGTTTTTTGTCGGCGAGGGTCATGAGATTTTCGAGGTCACGGAGGGTAATTCGTGAGGGTTTCTGAGCGGGCGCCGACTCGGCTTCGGGCGAGCCCTCTTCGTTCCTCGCGGGCGCTTCGTTGCAGGCGCGGAGGACTTTCGCGCTATCGGCCAGGCCGATGTTCTCGGCGATGTCGAGGTCTCTGCGGATGCAGCGTTCGGTCTGGAGGGCGCGGAGTTCGGCCATGGATTGGCGGAGGATGCGATGGGCCTGCGTGCGGGCTCGATCAATGGAGCGTTGTTTATTCTCCACGTCTTCGTCATCGTTGATCGGCAAGGCGGCTTCGAGGAGACCACAGCGGCGGAGGCGCCATGTGGCGGTCATGATCTCGCCGGCGAAAGTTTGTTCGAGAATTCCCTGCGGCGCAAGTTCCGACATCAGGGCGGCGCGGGTCTGAGCGTATTCGGTCTTTTCATCCGGCAGAACGACGTCACGGATGGCGAAGGTCGCAGATATCATGCAGGTCTCCTGTTCGTGGTCAGGATATGGGGCAGGAGGGCAGATTTTTGTGCCTGGCGGGTGGATGTAGTTGATTTTGAGGGTAAATCTCTTGGAAAATTTCCGAAACGACCGACGCCGCGCACTGATCAGGCCGTCGATAACAGCGAACACTGAGCCACAATCATAAAGATGATTCGAATCCGTGGTCTGCAGGCACGGGCAGTTCGCGTGCCGATGGAGAATCCCCATCGGACGGCGAGCGGCACGGTGGCAGAGTCCCCGCTTGTACTCATCGACGCTCTGACAGACGGCGGCGTGACGGGGCACGGCATTGTATTCACGTACACAGCGGCGGCGCTCAAACCGACGGCAGCTCTAATTCAGAACCTGGCATCGTTGATTGAGGGCGAGACGCTGGCTCCGGCGGCGATTGAGCAAAAGCTTGCCAGCAGATTCCGCTTACTGGGAACGCAAGGCCTTGTCGGAATGGCCCTGTCCGGAATCGACATGGCAGTGTGGGATGCGCTGGCGCGGGCAAACAACGTTTCGTTGCTTACTCTGTTAGGCGTCGAGGCGAGACCGATTCGAGCGTACGGGGCGGTCGGCTATGACGGCGAGGTGGAATCGGCCCGGGTCGCGGAATGCTGGGCTCGGCGTGGTTTCACAGGTGTCAAGGCGAAGATCGGGTATTCCACTCACACGGAAGATCTGGCGGTAATCCGCGCGATTCGGAACGCGGTTGGCCCGGAGGTCGCGGTCATGGTGGACTACAATCAGTCCCTCACGCCGACCGAAGCGGTCGAGCGGCTGCGACGTCTCGACGACCAGGACCTGACGTGGATCGAGGAGCCGACTCTCGCCCACGATTATCGAGGTCACGCACACATCGCCCGCGAGATTCGTACGCCCATCCAGTGCGGAGAAAACTGGTGGGGCGTACGCGACATGCAACACGCCATCGACGCTCGCGCCAGTGACTACATGATGCCGGACGTAATGAAAATCGGCGGCGTGACGGGTTGGATGCGCGCCGCGGCGCTGGGCGAGGCTCATGGAATCCGCCTGTCGAGCCATCTTTGGCCGGAGATCAGCGCGCAACTGCTCTGCGCAACGCCGACGGCGCATTGGCTGGAGTACTCGGACTGGTGGAATGCGGTGGTTGCGGAGCCGTTGCGGCTGGAGAAAGGGCTGGCACGTCTGGAAGGCGTCACGGGTACGGGTGTTCAGTGGAATGAGGAAGCGGTGCGCCGGTACGAGGCCTAGCGCTGGAGTTCACTTTGTTCTGTTACGCATGGAATCGAATGCTGCGCGCGGTTTCTGTACGACAGAAGCCCACCAGAACCACGCTTCCGGCCCTTCAGCCACTGCCGGAAATCAGATTGCACTTGATTACGCGTGCCAGGCAGATTTTCCATGGCAATTGCGGCATTCGGGGCGGGCCTTATCGCCTCAGCCTGCGGCCCACCCCGGGTAGCGGTAGGAGTAGCGGGCGGGGCGCCTGTTTGTCCTTACGGCTATTACGAGGCGCCTCCTTACTATTGCGCGCCTGATGGCTACTACGGGCCTGAATGGTTCAACGGCGGCGTCTTTATCGGGGCAGGCCCTTGGTATCACGGGCCGGGACACTTCTACGGTCATGTGGATCATGCCTTCGATGTCCGGCGCGGTTATCACGGACCGTTGCCAGCTCGCGGCGCCGTGCCCGCTCCGCAGCGAGTTCCGTTTCGCGGTCAGGCCATGCACGATTTTCGGGGACATGAGGCTCCGCACGCCCGGTGATACGAAAGGCCAAACAACAAGCTTCGACTTAGCTGACACAGGTTCTCTTCGCGAATCGCGTACCTCACAACTTCGATTGGCAGCCAATGTACGGTCGCCAAACGTAAACTCTTAAGATGCAGGAAGCTGTCGTGATCAGCAGGGGGCGAAGCTGCGCCCTATGGGGAATGCTTCTGCTGTATGTGGTGGCGCGCATATGCCAGCTGTATGCCGACCAGCTTCCCACTCTCCTCATCGTCATTCTGCACGTAATTCCGCCAGCGGCCTTCGCCATCGTCCACGGCTCTGCCTTATACGGTTCGAGGGGAATGTCGATGTTCGCCGTCTTTTGTCTTGGCTTCGGAACTCTTGCTGAGAGTCTCAGCCTGCGGATCGGATTTCCTTTCGGGCGCTACCATTTCACGGATGTGATGGGGCCGAAACTCTTTCAGCTTCCGGTCCTGCTCGCCCTTGCGTACCTGGGCATCGGATATGTTGCGTGGGCGCTGGCCCTTCTGATCCTCGGTTATGATCGCAAGCCGATCCGGGGGATGCGCGCTTTCGCTCTACCCATTCTTGCGGCGCTTGTTATGACGTCGTGGGACCTGTCGATGGACCCGGTCTGGGCGGCGCTCGACCACGCATGGGTCTGGGAGGAGGGAGGCGCGTTTTTCGGCGTGCCGATCACCAACTTCTTCGGTTGGTTTGTTACGGCATATCTTTACTATCAGGCATTTGCTTTGTATTGCCGCAGGAGACCCGTGCGCATCCCAACGGCGCGGCAGAACTTCTGGCTAACTGCGATTCTCGTGTATGCCGTGTGCGCTCTGGGAAATCTGCTCATCCTGAAACAGCCGATGGCCCCTTCGGTCGTTACGGATGCGGCCGGGAGGCATTGGGCAACGGCAGATATTCTCCGAAGTTGTGTGCTGGTATCTCTGCTGGTCATGGTTCCGTTTCCATTGGTGGCATGGTTTCGAGTGCGAAAGAGGTCGGGCGGAGCAAGCGATCCCACTTCAGCTAGAAGTCCTGATTCCGAAGTGACTGTACTAATCCGGTAGCCGAAAACCCACAGGCTGAAGCCTGTGCCACCATCGCCTGGCTAGACCACCTTCCTGCCAATAGGTAAAGAGATTTCAGAAACATCACACCAGCGAGGCTCCGCCTCAGACGAATGAACGTGTCGTGCGCGGTACCTCCTGTTTTGTTTATAACTAGGGCATGCGTGGCAAACCGACGGAGAAGATGAAGCCCGGGGCAGCGCAGAGTGTCGCAGAAGTTCTGCGCGATCATGTGGTGCTGGAACTGGAAGGGATCGACCGGATGTATCTGAACGCGTATGTTCCCCGGCTGCAAACCGTGGAAGGCGTTCTGGGGTTCATCCGGCAGCATCGCGGACATAGAGTGGCTTCCACCGCGATGGTGGAAGCGATTACGCGAGCCTTTGTCAGCGCGATTGACCGCTTTGTCGCTGAGAATGACATTCCGGTTGTGAACTTTGAAAAGGGTCAGCGCAAGGACGATGTCGCAGCCCGGTTCCGCACGGCCTTCAAGGGGGAAGAAGGCGTCTTGTTTGTCGGAAAAGCGCAGGAGAAATGCAGAGTTTACAGAACCGAAAAGCGGCGGAATCCAAAGACAGGAATCAGCTATGCGTGGATCGTCAAGTCCACAGCGATGGTGAATCACTATTATTTCTATTGCGTGGATCGGGACTTCGGCCCATTCTTTCTGAAGTTCTGCTCTTACTTTCCCTACAACGGCAAACTCTGTCTGAATGGGCATGAATACGCCAAGCGGCAACTGGAGCGGGCAGGCATTGAGTACGAAGCTCTGGACAATGGCGTTCTCTCCTGCCAGAATCCACGGCGACTGCAGCGCATCTGCAGCGGGCTTTCCGCGGCAAAGATCGACGCGCTTTTGCGCAAATGGCTGGCAAAACTGCCCCACCCTTTCAGGGCGGAGGACCGCAAGGCCGGCTATCGTTACGATCTCTCAATTCTGCAGATGGAGTTGTCGCTGACCCAGGTGCTGGATCGACCGGTCAGCGGCCGCATTTTCTTTGAGCAGGTCATTCGCGAAAACCTGGATATCGGAAGGCCAAAGCAGGTACAGCTGATTTTTGAAAAATGGGTGACTAGGCGCTCGCCCGGCGCTTTCCGCACCCGCGTCATCACTGACGGTGTCATACCTTCACTGCATGTTGATTACAAGGGAACACGCATCAAGCAATATCACAAGGAAGGACAAGCTCTTCGCACGGAGACGACCATCAATAACGCACGCGACTTCTATATTGGCAAGAGGCTCTGCAATCTCCAGGCGCTGCGACACATCGGCTTTCAGGCAAACCGTCGACTACTGGAAGTGGAGAAGATCTCACATGACTGCATTTTGACCGAAGAACAATTTCAGCGCCTTCATCATTCGCTGCAGATCGGTCAACAACGCGTCTCAGCCCTTCGTTTCGGCGATCGCAATGTACAAGCTTTATGGCACGCTCTTGTGCTGTTCGATCTGCTGCCAGCCGGTTTCTCCAACTTTCAGCTTCGTCTCCGCCTGGCTCCTCTGCTCGGCCTCAATCCCGAACAACTCACCCCGGGCAAAATGACTTATCATCTGCGCCGTTTACGACTGCACGGCCTCATCGAACGTATTCCCTGCACGCATCGCTATCGGCTGACCGGCTTCGGCCTTCGCGTCGCCCTCTTCTTCACCCGAACTTACGACCATCTCCTTCGGCCCGGGCTCGGCGCCATAATGCCGGCTTTATCGACGCAAACCAATCCACTGCGCCGCGCCTTTGACCGAATGGATCTGGAGGTTAACGCCTGGATTCAGCACGCTTCTATCGCCGCTTGAAATCTGACGCATTCAGGTCAGGTTCATTACTTCAAGACTTCTAGC
>Ga0126373_10004820_pt1 | contig 10386 bp, 10 predicted proteins | sample PanSoiMetPlot_11_FD_92545 | JGI IMG/M metagenome (GOLD analysis project Ga0126373, IMG submission 92545) | Tropical forest soil microbial communities from Panama - MetaG Plot_11 | ecosystem: Environmental > Terrestrial > Soil > Tropical forest > Bulk soil | place: Panama | collected 2016-02-17
ACAGCGACTCCTGACTCTCCGGTCATATCCCCAATCTCCGGTCCTATCCCCTCCGGTACGCCACGGACGCGGAGCCGGCAGCCGCGCCCGTAGGGGCGGGCCGCACCTGCGCGTGGGCCAACCGGGAAGCTGCCAGAAGAGGCTTACTTTAGCAGAAAGCCAGGCTGTATCTCCTCTCCCCTGGCCGTACGGCCAGGTGCGCTCGTCGCGCCGCAGATACCACGATGCGGTATGGTGGCTCGATGTACGCTCGCTCCCCGGACACCGGTCCCCCTCCACAGTATTCGCAGGATGACAGTGCTGGATATCCCGCTGCGGGGTCGACCGAAAGGGTGGTCCTGAGCGTCGCCGGGCTGCGCAAGAGCTACTCGGCGCTCGTCGCGGTCGAGGGGATATCGTTCGATGTGCATCGCAACGAGGTAGTGGGACTCCTCGGCCCGAACGGCGCCGGCAAGACGACCACCATCAACATGATCCTCGGCGTGCTGAGCCCAAGCGCCGGCAGCGTGCGCATTGGAGGTATCGATCTCGCACGCCAGCGCGCTCGCGCCCTGGCGTACGCCAACTTCTCGGCCGTGTATGCGTCGCTTCCGGGCAACCTCACGGTCGCGCAGAACCTCCGGTTCTTCGGCCTCATCTACGGGATACCGGACCTCGGGCGCAGGGTCGGGGAGCTGTTGCGGCAGTTCGACCTCGAGCGCCTGCGGGACACCAAGTGCGGCCTGCTCTCCTCCGGGGAGCAGACTCGGGTTGCTCTCGCCAAGGCGGTCCTCAACCGGCCGCGGCTGCTGCTGCTCGATGAGCCGACCGCCTCGCTGGACCCGGCCGCGGCGCAAACCATCCGGGCGCGGATCCGCAGCCTCGCGGTCGAGCACGGCTGCGGGATCCTGTGGACGTCCCACAACATGTACGAAGTCGAGGAAGTGTGCGACCGGGTGCTCTTCCTGTCGCACGGCCGGATACTCCTCGAGGGCGATCCGCGGCAGCTGCCGCGGGAGCATGGCGCCGCGACGCTCGAGGAGCTCTTCATCCGCCTGGCGCGCGAGCCCCTCGCGGAGCCGCTGGGGCGCGCCGGATGAGGGTCGTATGCGCTTGAAGCCTGTGGCGGGCATCCTGCTGCGCCAGTTCTACCTGTACCGCGGGAGCCCGGTACGCTCGCTCCCGCTGTTCGCGTGGGTGGCCATCGACATCGTGATGTGGGGCTTCATCACGCGCTATCTCAACTCGATGGCCGCGGGCCGCTTCAACTATGTGCCGAGCCTGCTCGGCGCGGTGCTGATGTGGGATTTCTTCACGCGGATCATGCAGGGCGTGAGCACGGCGTTCCTGGAGGATGTCTGGTCACGGAATTTCCTCAACCTCTTCGCGACGCCGCTCACGATCTCGGAATACATCCTCGGACTGGTGATCACCAGCGTGACCACGGGCGCGGTGGGTCTCGCCGTGATGCTGGTGCTGGCGACGGTGGTCTTCGGCCTGTCGTTTCTCTCACTCGGCGCCCTGCTCATCCCGTTCCTTCTGGTGCTCTTCGGCTTCGGCATCGCGTTGGGTATCCTCGCGAGCGCGCTCGTTCTGCGCCTCGGGCCCGCGTCGGAATGGCTGGTGTGGCCGTTGCCGGCGCTGCTGTCGCCGTTCGTCGGCGTCTTCTACCCGCTCGCGACGCTGCCGCCCTGGATGCAAGGCGTCGGACATCTGCTGCCGCCGTCGTACGTCTTCGAAGGCATGCGGGCGGTGTTGGCGGGGCGACCTTTCTCGCCCGGGAGCCTGGCTGTCGGCGCCGCCCTGGCGGCGCTCGACATTCTGCTCGCGGGCTATTTCTTCGCGCGGGTGTTCCGTTACGCCATCCGGACGGGGCTTCTCGCCCGCTACAGCGCGGAGAGCACCGCCTGACGGGATCGGTCCTAACCGCCACAGCCCTTCTGGTACCCCTCTCCGTCTCCATCGCCTGCAGCCACATCGTCAGTTTCTCCCGGCTACCGTAGGCCTGATCCTGGCAGGCCTGCCGTGGCGTCCTGCTCGGCACTACTCCTACGAATACTTGTTGCTGCTGATCGGCCTCGGCGCATACCCCGCGCCGCTTCTGACCCTGATCCGAGCGACCGCTGCGAGGGTGGCGCTCTGACCGACGAAAGCTTGCAAAATTTTCACGATTTGCGGTAACTTACATGTTTCACATGTGTTGCTGTCTGCCCGGAGGTTTGCGGTGAAGAAGTCATTTCTCGTTCTGTGTGTGCTCACGGCCGGCGCGCTCGCGGCGTGCAGCAATCCCAGCGCCGACTGGCAGAAGGCTAACCAGACGAACACGGTGGCCGCCTATCAGCAGTTCATCCAGCAGCACCCGAATGATGCGCGGGTGGCGCAGGCGCGCAACCGGATCGCCGCTTTGAACGACGAGCAGGCATGGACCGCGGCCCAGAACGCCAACACGCTCGACGCCTATCAGCAGTATCTGCAGCAGAACCCGAACGGAATGCATGCGGCCGACGCGCAGGACAAAGTCAACAGCATGCAGCAGGATGCCGCATGGTCGAGCGCGCAGTCGACCAATACCGCTGCCGCATACCAGGACTTCCTGCAGAAATATCCGAACTCCCCGCACGCCTCTGACGCGCAGGACGCGTTGAAGAAGCTGACGGGCTATCAGGCGTTGCTCTATTCGACCCGGTCCAAGACCCTGGCCGACAAGTACGCGCAGCGCCTGAAGGAGAAGTACGGCAACGAGCTGCAGGATGTCGTCGTGGTGCCGCCGACCGGGAGCTCGAAGACCCTGGAGGTTCGCTCCGCGCCGATGACGGAGTCCGACGCCAAGGCGGCCTGCGCGAAGCTGAAGAAGGCGCATCAGCACTGCTCGGTTGTGAAGAGCGCCGCCTGAGCTGACTCGCCCGGTATTACTCGCCCCAAATTGCCCGCCGCAGGCTCCCCGCCTGCGGCGGGCTCTTGCGTTTGCTCCCCGCTTCCGGTAAGAAATCGCGGATGAGCGGCGCCGCACCCCAACCTGGTCCGGACACACCGGCCCGGCTCAACCTATCGCATTTACGGATTTCGTGACGGACACGGACGATCTGCCCGAAGATGTGCGCGCGCTGCTTCACGAGCACATCGAATCCTACGAGCAGCTAGAGGTGCTGCTGCTGCTGCGGCGGGAGCGCTATGAAGAGTGGACAATCGCCGCATTGGCTGCGCGCCTGCACGTGCGCGAGGAGCTCATCGCGTCCGCGCTCGAGCGTCTCAAGTCGGCCAGCCTGGTGGCCGCCGTCAGCGCGACTGCCGCGATGCGCTTCGCCTACCGGCCGGGCAGCTCCGGCCTCGATGCTGCCGCGGGGCATCTCGATCGGGCATATGCGGAGCGGCCCATACGGGTCATCCAGCTCATGAGCGCGAACGCCATCGAGCGCCTGCGCACCGCGGCGCTGCACACGTTCGCCGACGCTTTCGTGTTGAAGAAGAAGGACGACGACAGTGGCTGAAGCGGTTTACATCCTGTGCGCACTGACCAGCATCCTCTGCGGGGTCATGCTCTACCGCGGCTATCGCGCCAACCGCACGCGCCTGCTCTTCTGGTCCAGCCTCTGTTTCGTGTTCCTCGCGATCAACAACGTGATCCTCTACTTCGACCTCGTGGTGCTGCCGCCGCAGATCGACCTCTTCTGGTACCGCAACGCCGCGGCAGTCGCCGGAATGCTGGTGCTGGTGTACGGCCTCACCTGGGAATCGCGCTAGGAGAACGCCTATGAGGACCTTCATGTGGGGTGTTCTGACGATGGCCAGCCTGACCGCGTCGCTCTTCTTCCTGCGCTTCTGGCGGGCAAGCCGCGAGCGGCTGTTCGCCTTTTTCGCGCTCGCGTTTGCGCTGCTCGCGGCCAACTGGACCGGCCTCGCACTCATCGACAATCCGACCGACGAGGCCTCGCAGGAATACGCCTACGTCGTCCGCCTCGTCGCCTTCGTGATCCTGATCATCGGCATCATCGACAAGAACCGCCGCAGCGGCCGGCTCTGAGCCCCAGGCAGCGCCGGGCTTCTGTCAGGTGAGGGGGCCGCCACCCACCGCGAGCAGCAGTTGGATGGTGTCCAGGTACTGACGCGACTGCGCCTCGAGAAACCCGAGCTCGGCCCGTTGCCGCAGCCGTTGGGCATCGAGTACCTGGAGGACGCCCGAGTTGCCTGCCTGATAGCTCTGCCTGGCGAGCTCCACGCTTGCCTGTGAGGTGTCCCGCGCGTTCGCCTGTGCCGCGACCAGCTGTGCGTCGTGCTCCAGGGCATCGAGAAGATCGGCGACCTGACCGAAGGAATCGAGCACCACCTGCTGGTAGCGCGCGGCGCTTGCCTGCAGCGCATCGAGCGACGCCCGTCGCTCGGCGCGGAGTGTTCCGCCGTCGAAGAGCGGCTCCGTCAGGCCGGCGATCAGCGACCATGCCGCGGAAGAGGCGTTGAAGAGCTTCTCCGGCCGCAGCCCCTGTTGGCCGAGCGTCGCGGTCAATGTGATCTGCGGATAGAGGTTGGCGGTGGCGACACCGACCGCTGCCGTGGCGGCGTGGAGCTGCGACTCCGCCGCCAGGATGTCGGGGCGGCGGCGAACCAGCTGCGCGGGTACGCTCACGGGCAGCTCGCGCGGCAACCGGATTTCCGTCAGCTCGAGATCCGGCTGCGACCAGTCGGCCGGCGGGTGGCCGAGCAGCACTGCGAGCGCATGCCGCGCCATGGCGAGCTGTTGATAGAGCGGCGGCAGCAGCGTCTGATCGCTCGCAAGCTGGCTCTGCGCGGTCAGCACGTCGAGCTTCGATACCGAGCCGTTGGCGAACGCCGTGCGCACCAGGCTGAGGTTGTCGCGGTCCTCGGCGAGCAGCGCCGCCGCCGCTCTGATCTCCCCACGGGTGGCTGCGATGATGACCGCCTCTGATGCCACGTCTCCTGTCAGCGTCAACTGCGCGGCATCCAACTCGCTGCGCTCGTACTGCTCGAGCGCTTTCTGCTCTTCTACTGAGCGGGCGATGGCCCCGTCGTAGTCGAGCACGTAGTGCACGTTGGCGCCCACCGCCTCGTAGGTGAACGGCGCTACGGCGAACGTGCCGAGGAATTCCGCTCCGTACTTCTGCCGCCCCGTCCCGGCCTGCAGGCCGACCTGCGGATAGAGCTGTCCCGTCTGCGCCGTCACCAGTTCCTCCGCCTGTGCCAACGTCGCCCTCTCGGCGGCAAGGTCGCGGTTGTCGGCAATGGCGCGTCGCACCAGCTCGTCGAGCCCCTGGGACCCGAACAGGTTCCACCACTCGGGCGGCGCGGGCGCGCCGAGCAGGATCCGTTGCGCGTAGGTGCCGGAAGCGGGTGCGCGCCGCTCGGCGACCGCGGCGGCCGTGTCGACCGGATTCGATTCGCGCGCGGGCCGGTATGCGGGCCTTCCCGGCGCGGTCGGCCGGTGGAAGTTGGGTCCGACGGTGCAGCCGCAGGCCAGAACCGCAGCGGCCAGGCAGACTGCGGCCGGCGCCACGCGCCCGCTGTTCGAATTCGAGCTCACCGTCTCACTCCACCACTGCCGGTTCCTGCGGACGCGCGCGTGCAGGCCGCAGCAGCAAGACCAACGGAAGCAACATCAGCGTCAGAACGAACATCAGCTTGAAATCATCGTTGTAGGCGATCATTTGCGCCTGCCGGGTCACGGCCGCGTTCAGCGCGGCGAGCCCCGCCGGCGCGGTGAAGCTGAAGGGCGCCTGCAGCTGGATCTGTCCGCCCCAGGGGAGGATATGGGCCGCAAGCCGCTCGTGCATGACCTGCGTGTTGCTAGTCAGGAGCGCCCCGGTTGCGGCAATGCCGATGCTGCTACCGACATTACGCAGCAGGTTGAACATCGACGTGCCCTCGGAGCGATATTGTGCCCCAAGAGTTGCGAACGCCACGCTGGTCAGCGTCACGTAAGTGAGCCCGGTACCGAGACCCTGGAGAAAAGTGGTCGACCAGACGAGAGTCTGCGGCATCAGGGTGGAATAGCCGCACATCATCTCGAGCGAGACGGCCGTCATCGCAATGCCGACACCGATGAGCAGACGCGCGTCGACGCGGCCGATGAGCCTGCCGGCGAGATACATGGAGACGAAGCTGCCAAAGCCGCGCGGTGCCATGGCAATGCCTGAGGTCAGCACCGGATAGCCGAGCAGATTCTGCAGCAGCGGCGGCAGCAGCGCCATCGTGGCGAAGAGCACCACACCCACCATGAATATCAGGAGATTCCCCATCGCGAAATTGGTGTCCTTGAAGAGACCGAAGCTGATGAACGGCTGGCGCGCAGTGAGCGTATGCACGATGAAGACGTACAGGGCGCCGACGGCGACGCCGGCCTCGATCCAGATCTCCGGCGAGCCGAACCAGTCCTTGAGCTCGCCGCGATCGAGGAGGATCTGCAGCGCACCGACGGCGAGGCTGAGCCCGCCGAAGCCGAGGAAATCGAAGCGCGTCCGGCGGGTCTCGGACTCGCGCAGATAGGCCATGAGGCCGATGGCCGAGAGGATGCCGAACGGTACGTTGATGTAGAACACCCAGCGCCAGCTGTAGTTGTCGGTGAGCCAGCCGCCGAGCACCGGCGCGAGCATCGGGCCGAGCACCGCGCCCTGACCCCAGAGCGCCATGGCGCGTCCGTGCCGCTCGGGCGGGTTGATATCGAGCAGTACGGCCTGCGACAGCGGCACCAGACCTGCGCCGGAGAGGCCCTGCAAAACGCGGAAGAGGACGATCTGCTCGATCGACTGTGCCATGCCGCAGAGCACGGAGCTGACGGTGAAGCCGAGCACCGACAGAACCAACACGCGCTTGCGGCCGAAGCGTCCGGCGAGCCAGCCCGAGAGCGGCGTCATGATGGCCGCCGCCACGATGTAGGAAGTCAGCACCCAGTCCACCTGGTCGAGCGATGCCGACAGGTTGCCGCCGATGTGCGGCAGCGCCACGTTGGCGATCGTCGTGTCCACCGACTGCAGCACGGTGGCGAGCGTGACGGAGGCGGTAATGAGTCCGCGATGCTGCGACTGGCTCAACTGCCCACACCGCCGGCGGGACGCCCCGCCGCGCCCGAGCGGGTATCGACCGTGACGTTCGCGCTCAGCCCCGAGCGCACCGCCGGCAGCGCCCCTTCGAGGCGCAGCCGAACGTCCAGCCGCTGCACGACTTTCACCCAATTGCCGGTGGCGTTCTCCGGCGGCAACACCGAGAACTGCGAGCCGGTGCCCGGCGTGATACTTGCCACAACTGCCCGGAAGGTCCGGTCGGGGTAGGCGTCGATCTTCACCGTTGCCGGGTTCCCGGGGCGCATGTGCGCCAGCTGGTTTTCCTTGAAGTCCGCTTCCACCCAGACATCCTGAGTGGACACGAGCACGAATGCAGGAGTGGCGGCCGGCAGATAGCTGCCGGCCTGCAGGTGCTCCACGCCGGTGACTATGCCGGCGGAAGGCGCAGTGACCGTTGCATAAGAAAGATCCAGCAGCGCCCGATCGAGGGCCGCCTGGGCCTGCTGCACCAGGGGGTGGGTGTTGACTGCGACGTCGGGCTGGCCGCCGAGCTTCGCGCGCGCCGCGGTGATCTGCTGCTGCGCGGCCGCGACGCTCTGTTGCCCCTCGCTGCGGGCGAGCAGCGCCCTGTCCACCTGCGATTGGGATGCGATGCCGCTTGCGAGGAGCCGCGACTGGCGGCGGTACTCGCGCTCGGCGTAGGCGAGTGCACTTTGCGCGGAGCGCAGGTCCGCGACGCGCTGCTGATAGTCGGCCTTCAGGGACTCGACTTGCAGCCGCGCGCCCTGCAGGCGCGCCCGCGCCGCCTCGACGGCGATGCGGAACGGCCGCTCATCCAGGCGAAACAATATCTGGCCGCGGCGCACCTGCTGGTTGTCGTGCACGTCGACTTCACTGACGCTGCCCGACACGTTGGCGTTGATCGCCACCTCGGCGGCGCGCAGGTAGGCATCCTCCGTGGATTGATAGCGGCCACCCGTCAGGTACACGTACAGCCCGCCCGCCGCCATGAGAAGCGGCACGCCCCACATCAGCGGCAGGCGCAGCCGCTCGCGCCGTGATCTGGCCGGCGCCGCGGCCTCGCGCCCTGCGGGTCGAACCGGCACCGGCGCATCACCGCGGGGAGGTTCCCGGGCGGGCTCCGCGCTGCGTGCGGTGGTGGCGCTCATCGCGCGGACCTCTGAGACTTCTCGGCGGCAAAGGGCGGCAGCGCGGACAGGTTGGCGTGGACCCGCTCCAACAGCTCGATGAGCTTGGCGCGCTCCTCGTTCGACAGGCCGTGCAGCGTCTCGGCGCGCGTTTCCGCGATGACATGGGCAATGTGCTCGAGAACGGGCTTGCTCTTCGGTGTGAGCCACAGGGTATGCGCCCGGCGGTCCGCGGGATCGAAGCGCCGCTGCACCCAGCCGTCCGCCTCCATCCGATCGAGGATCCGCACCAACGTCATCGGATCGAGCTCCGTCAGCTCCGACAGGCGCTTCTGGCTCACGCCCTCGTTGTTCTCCAGGTGAAGGAGCGCCCGACACTGCGGCAGAGTGAGTGAAAGCGCGTGCGCCCGCTCCTCGAAGCGTCGCGTATAGCGGCGGCTCGTGTCCTTCAGCAGGAATCCGAGCTGGCGGTTGAGGTCCATGGTCATAATAGGCTATATAATATCACACTCTATCATATCGCCGCATACTGCTACAGTTCCGGCCCGAGCCCGCCTGTAGAATCCCGGCACCGGTCGTTCGCGCGGCCCCGACGCAAGGCACAACCTTCCATGTTCGCTCGCCGGATGTCCTCTCCAGGCTTCTCTCCCCGGCGCGGCCGGCTCGACGCGGCATGCCTCAGCCTGCTGGCGCTCTCGTGGCTGGCTTCGGCGACCGTAACGGCCGTCGCGGGTGCAGCCGCGACCGCGGCGGCCGAGCCGTTCGTTCCTACGCCGTCACAACTTTTCGGGCCGCTCTTCGTGCAGGTGCAGATGGACGCGCTGTTCCCGGACGGGAAGGTGTTTGTCGATGCGGTGCCGAAAGCCCCGCCGGCAGTCGTCCTGCGGCGCTATCGCACCACCAGGTTGCGCTCGCGCGCGGCGCTCCGCAGGTTCGTGGCGAACACCTTCTCGCTCCCCACCGAGGCGCGGACGCCAACCGCCCAGCGTGACAAGAACCTGGAGGCACACATCGCCAGACTCTGGCCGCTGCTGACACGTCAGCCGGCCGTGCCGCCGGACTATTCATCACTCCTTTACGTGCCGCAGCCCTACGTCGTCCCCGGCGGGCGCTTCAGGGAGTTCTATTACTGGGACTCCTACTTCAGCATGCTCGGCCTGATCCCCGACGGCCACCTCGACACGGCCCGGGACCTGGTCGGCGATTTCTCCTACATGCTGCGCGAGTACGGACACATTCCCAACGGCGCGCGCACGTACTACCTGTCGCGCTCGCAGCCCCCGATGTACTACCTCATGGTGGGACTGCTCTCCCAGGATCCGGCGGATGCCTGGTCGCAACACCTGCAGGACCTCGAGCGCGAGTACACATACTGGATGCAAGGCGCAACCGGTCTGCAGCCCGGGGAGGCGCGACGCAATGTCGTGGCGATGCCCGACGGTTCCATACTCAATCGTTACTGGGACGCCTCCGACACGCCACGCGATGAGTCCTACCGCAACGACGTGCTGATCGCGCGCGCCTCGCACAGGCCCGCGGCGCAGGTGTATCGCGACCTCCGTGCCGCGGCCGAGAGCGGCTGGGACTTCAGCTCCCGCTGGCTCGGGGACGGGCGACATCTCACCACCATTCGCACGACCGACATCGTCCCGGTCGACCTCAACAGTCTTCTCTACGGGCTGGAGCAGGCGATATCCCACGGCTGCGCGGCGCAGCACGACACCGCGTGCGAGCGGAGGTTCGCCGAGCGCGCCAGCCGTCGCAGAGAGGCGATGGCCCGCTACCTCTGGGATGCCAATGCCGGGTACTTCATGGATTACGACTGGCAGCAGAACCGGCGCACCGGAGAGCTCAGTGCTGCGACACTCTATCCCCTGTTCACCGGGGTCGCCGATCTCCGTCAGGCGGATGCGGTCGGCGGAGTCACGCAAACGCGGCTGCTCGAGGAAGGCGGCATCGTCACGACCAACATCGCCTCCGGGCAGCAGTGGGACGCGCCGAACGGGTGGCCGCCCGTGCAGTGGATCGCGGTCATGGGCTTCCGTCGTTACGACCAGCCGGCGCTCGCGCACGAGATCGCCCGCCGCTGGCTCGCCACGGTACAACGGGTCTTCGCCAACACGGGCAAGCTGGTCGAGAAGTACGACGTCGAGCATAATCTCCCCGGCGGCGGCGGCGAGTATCCTCTGCAGGACGGCTTCGGCTGGACCAACGGTGTGACCCGGGCGCTGATTGCCCTGTACCCGGAC
>Ga0126373_10004821_pt1 | contig 10385 bp, 10 predicted proteins | sample PanSoiMetPlot_11_FD_92545 | JGI IMG/M metagenome (GOLD analysis project Ga0126373, IMG submission 92545) | Tropical forest soil microbial communities from Panama - MetaG Plot_11 | ecosystem: Environmental > Terrestrial > Soil > Tropical forest > Bulk soil | place: Panama | collected 2016-02-17
CATAGACAAGATTCGCGAAGCCAAGCCAGTGGCCAAGAATCTGGTAACTGGCTGGGATGCGATTACCCAGATGTTCACGAACAACGTGTTCTTAACGCATCGCGCGCATTACGGTGAATCGCTTCAGGCCATGGCGAACATCTATATGAAGCGCCTGAAGGACATCATGGGCGAGCTTCCCGTATCTCATTGGGGCGCCGAAATGGCTTCGCCTGAATTCAAGAACAAGACCGATCGCTACCCCGCTATCGTCCCCGAGACGATCTTTGCTTCGGCTGGTAATGCTGAGCAAGCCGCGAAGGGCATGGGCTACTTCAAGGTGCATCCCGGCATCGGGACTTCGAAGGACTTCAACTATCGGCCAGCCCTTTACGCGCGGGACAAGCTAGCCAACGAGATCACCGCTGCCATTGAGAAGCAGTCCTTCTCTGAGATGCAGTCGGCTGTGATGAATGCCATTTTCAAGATTCAAGCTGAATCAAAGAGCTTCATCATGTACAACCCCGTCTATCACGGCTTGAACGTGGCTGGTCGCTTGATGGGTTGGTTCTTTTCGGACCCGATCGCGGCGGGCGAGTCACTGAAGGCGCTTCGCGTTCTTCATGAAAATCCTGGGGTCTATGAAGACGTACTTGGCGAGTTCGGAATGGCGGGCGGAGTTCCGGCCACACGCTGGAATGTGGCTTGGCAGCTTGCCAAGCTTCAGCGCGAGGAGACTGGCCAGCCGAGCTTTCCTGGTGCGGTTAGGAATGGTGTCCGGGCCCTGGACGATTGGCACCATGAGTGGGCCGAGCGTGGTCTTTGGTCAGGCGTAGACCATATGCAAGTCGCGTCTTACCTTTACTCGAAGCAGCGTTTTCTGAATCAAGGCATCGGCGAGATGGAAGCTCGGCGGCTGGCCGCGACTTATGCCAACAACTTGGGCGGTATGGTCAACCCGCTTTACATGTCCAGGATTTGGCGCCAGATGAAGGGCTTCCTGTTCTTCGCGCCAAGCTATTGGGCGACGTATCTGAAGGCGTTGCAGTCAGTGGTACCTGGCAATGCTCGTCTGTCTCATCTCCTTAACGATGTGGCTGGCGGCAAGATGATTGGCCTAACCGCGACTCCTCTTCGCGCCATCGATTCTCGGTCTCGTGTTGAGCTTGCTCGGGCTCAACGAGATTGGGTACTGACTTATCTCGCGGCAGGCGTGGTGACCACGGACATGCTGAACGTGATGCTTAGCGGTCACCACCTCTGGGATAACGAAGAAGGCCATAAGTGGGACATCGACGTGACCAACTTGCCCTACTTCGGCGGTACCCAAGAAACTCCGAGCGGGATGCAGCGTCGAGCGTATGTCACTGCCTCGCCGTTCTTCCGGCAGGGCGCAGATCTTGGCAAGGCGATCGGCCTTGGCGATGATCGCGGCTTCGGCCATCTCATCGGAGACTCGGCGTGGCAGCAGATGGGGGCGTATCAGCGGGCTCAGCTACTCAGCGGTGCATTTCTGAGTAGCGTTCTTCGTACGGGCGCCCAGAAGGTTGGCCAGGCTCCCCAGGTTGGCTACGGCCTGGCATTCGGAGAGACGTTGAGTGGGCGTGCCGAGGGTATTCAGTCTCAGATTGATCGGCCCGCTGCGTTGACGGGGTTTCTTCCCGGTGGTTATCAGATTCAGCGTCTTGAAAAGATGTATCGCGAAGCAACAACTAACTACGCTCCTGGCTCGGTCCAGGAGAAGCAGGCGCGGGCGCAGTTTCAGCAGGTCGCCAATCACTGGCTGCCAGACATGTTGCTAACCGCTACCGGCTTTCCCACCGTGTACCACATGGGCGTGGAGCAGCCGCTCATTGACGATTCCAAGTACAACAACTGGGTTAAGCAGCGCGACATTCTTCATAACGAACTCAAACAGGATTCGGACAAGGTCTTCAAGGGCGAGATGCCGCCCGTGGAATATGCGCGCAACAAGAGCGCGACCATGCAGAAGATGAATCAGCTTAACAAGGACACCTGGGGGGACAACTCGCCCGGCGCGAATCTCGCAGGTGCGTATACGAGCTTGTCTCATCAATTTGGCATGGACGATCCCACGCTCTCGAATCAGGATTGGTTCGAGAAGTACGATGCGTTTCTCCCGGCGTGGGATCAACTGCTCTCCATGGCGTCGCCCTCGACGCGGGCCGCGTGGTGGGATCATTCGATCCTTCAGTGGACCGATGCGGATTATCTGGAATGGGAAGCTCGACAGCTTCGCGATTCTCTGGCAGCTTCGATCGATGGTCGGGGTGGTACCTATATTCGTGCCTTCCAGAACCAAGCCTTTCGCTTGAAGGAAACGATGACCGTTGGCGAGTACAACGACTATGTAAGCTCCGATCCGTACTACAGCGCCTACCAGGCGTTGCTGTCGGAGCTTGGTCGAACGTCCCCACTGGGGGCCTTCGTCAGCGCGTTCTCGTCGCCGTACTCGCAGACGGTCGTACCGCCAGTGGGTACGAGCCTTGAGGAGGCGCAGGCTTTGGCGGAGCATACTGGCAAGGTGGTGATCCGGCCTGAAGAAGCGCAAGCGCTGGCGGAGCAGGCGAAGCTGATCGCGCAGTCGCCTGAAGTAGCGGCTGCTGGCGGAAAGCCTGAGGCTAGCTCAGAGTTTCAGGCGGAATCGCAGCGCGACATCGAGGCGGCGAAGGCTGGCCAGCAGTAATGGGTTGGCTTGATACAACCGCCTTTGGTTGGCTTCTTCAGGAAGTCATCGACCCTTCGGGTAATCCCGAAACGCTGGCCCAGGAGATGGCGGCAGCGGGCCAGACGATGGGCAGTATCAACCTATTGTCTTGGCTGCGGTACTACGACCCGCAGTCATACCCAGGCCCAGGTGTGGCTCCGGGGCCTGAGTCAAGTGCGGGCTTCATCGACGCTAGTTCGGCGGAGTGGCTTGCGAATCAGATCTCTCAGGGCTTGTTCGGGGCTGGTACCACGCCCGGAGCCGTTCAAGGAGCGCCCCCGAGAGTTCCGAAGCCCGCTACGCCTAATCGGACTCCCGGCGGTATCCCTACCAACATTCCTTCTTGGGTGGTGCAGGGGGTTCTTATGGCGGCTCGGGATACGGGCATCCCCTACGAGCTAGCCCTTGCCATTGTTCAGCAGGAATCTCAATTTAATCCCAATGCCGTGGGCGATGACGGCTGCTCAGTAGGCGTGGCGCAACTCAATACCTGCGCAGGCGAAGGCGTAGATGTTCCGCCGTACATGCTCAACGATCCCTACCAGAACGCCAAGATCTCATTCACTCACGTGAAAGAGGTTATGCAGGCGCATCCCGATTGGACATGGGGGCAGATCGCTGCTGGAGCCCAGCGTCCTCGCGACCAGCAAGGCTACGCCACGGCTATTAATCAGTACGTCGGCAATGTCCAATCGGGGACGGGCGCGTTGGGCTGGGGACTATCAGCTATTCGCGCTGGAGATCCGAGTTACGAAGCGGGGACTACGGCGTTCACGCTTACCTCGGTACCTCAGCCGTTCAATTCGGCCTATTTCAGTGACATCTCTCAGTCGTTTGGCGAAAACGGTGAACAGGGCACTGACTTTGCGATGCCAGTTGGCCAGCCCATTACGACTCCAGTCGCCGGCAAGATCGTCACCCGTGACGATGGCAAGGGTAACTGGGGCAAGGCTGTCTATGTTCAAATGACGAATGGCTGGACGTTCTTTGTTGGTCATCTCAGCGGCTTCGATGTAGTTGATGGACAGCAAGTTGGCCCAGGCGATGTGCTTGGCCAGTCGGGCGGCGATCCTTCTGATCCGTCGAGTGGGGTGAGTTCTGGTCCTCACATCGAGATTCGCTTTATTGATCCCGGTGGGGACAACGTAGACCCTATGACCTTTCTACCCCAGCTTTATTCGGGGAAGACTGTGTCTTATGCCCAGTGGGCGAACGGCTTGTTTAGCTCGGCAGGCGCGGACCCGCCTGGCTGGCAGAAGCAGGCGCTTGTGCGTACTCCTGATGGCGTGCTGGTTGATTACAACAGCCCACAGGGTTCTTGGTACAAGGCCGTGGATAGTGTGTGGGGCCAGGTCTACGGCGAGCACGCACCGTATCAAGCCGCCGTTGACTTCCGTAATGCGGGCGTGACTACGGTAGATGCACTCTATACTGCCATGAATCAGATGCCCTCGGCCATTGCTGGTGTAACTGTCGGCCAGTACAAGACGGTGACTGATGCGGCGAACTCTGCCAGCCAGAAGGCATTTGGTCGGACCATTCCTCAGTCGCTTGTCAATGAGTTCTTCCAGAGGGGCATCACATCGTCAGCAGATATTCAGCTTTGGTTCGAATCCCATGGCTCGTCGGCGTTGAATCCAGATGTCTATCAGGCTATATATGATTCGGCGCAAGGCTATACGAGGGCTCTTTACAATGACGTACCGCACCCTAATGATGTAATGGGAGTCGCAAGCGCGGCAGGCTATACGGCGTGATCAACAAGAATCAGATTCAGCGCGGCATTGAATCTTTTTATGGCGAGAAGCCGCACCCCTACATCCCCGAGATCAAGGTCAAGGACTACGAGACCTTTGCTCGGGTGGCGGCACGAATGTTTCAGGCGCGCCAGCCTTCTCACGATCAGGTCTCGACGGCATATCACGCGCTCTCCAATGCCGAGATTGCCCCTGCCGAGTTTGAGCGCCTATGGGATGTAGCCAAGCCATTGGCGAATCGCTTGTTGAATCGCGATCCGACTATCCATGATTTGACTATGCTGACTGGCCAGCGCCCTTCGGAGATCCACTCCTACTACATGGATCATCCCCATCCTCAGTACCCAGAAGCCTCGGCTGGCGACATAGCGAGATACGCGGCAGTGGCGTTGTATCCTGCGCGTCGTCTTACTGGTCGCCAGCCGAACCTTGTGGAGCTTCACAAGTTCGTGATGGGCAACTACAACATGGATGACATCGTCGCCCACTACTCAGGTGATCAACCGCAGGGTGACTTTGGCCGCAAGTCCTCTCCGGGTAACAGTCGATGAGACTCGCAGATCTTCTATCGGATCGAATCTGGCGGCATCTGGAATCGGGCTTTACGCCAGGCGATGGCGATGGTGGCGGCGACGGAGCTTTTCCCCAGGGGCCAGGTGATCGCGCCCCTGGCTATGCCGACCCTAACCCGTTCCCGAATACGGGAAACGGCCCAGACTCAGGCTACGATCCCGGCCCCTCGAATCAGCAGTCTTACTATCACAAGACTTCGAAGGGCGCGGCTCCGCCTGATCCCTGGAAGGATATCCCTGCCGCTCTTCATGATCAAGCGGCGCAACTGGTCACGGCTTTTGAGAATGCCATGGGCTGGCCTACGAATTTTGATGCTAACAGTGCCGAGCTAGCCCTAGCTCAAGCCGGTGTGAACCTTACGAGTTCACCTTTCGATGCTTTCGACTGGCTCTTTAACAATCGCTTGAGCGACGCTCAACGCGCGGCAAACCCTTGGGCTCAATTCGGTATGACCAAGGATGACTACACCATCAAGGTGCAGAAGTTTAACTCGGTCATGGTGGACTGGACTGGCCAGCAGATGACCGGCGACCAGTTGAAGCAGTCGATTCGCGGGGATTACACACCCGACGAGATCCGCAATCTCGCCATCTACGGCAATGCGGCGGGTACTGGTCCTATGCTGGAGCAGGCCCAGCTTACGGGCGCTATGCCTTGGCTGTCGATCGGACAGACCTACACGGCTACCCTTCAGGGCTTCCAGTCCATGGAGGACCACCTGCCTTCCGATACGCAGACCTTGGCTGCCTGGTTTAGGTTCGGCCAGTCGGCGAAGCAGCTTGGTTCGCGACCCGAGGCCGTTACACAACTCGCGTCGCGACCAATTCAGGCTCCATCCACCACGGTTCGATGATATTGTTCTGCCATGCGTCAGTGCTGGGCTAACCCGACGCCAGCCAGCGGGAAGTATTCGCGGACCGGCAACAATCTTCGCGATGTGGTTCTGGTGGATAGTCGCTCGGCGCCATTGCAGTCCCCTGCACCGGCTCCAGGTACGTCAGGGAATCTACTTGGAATCGTTCCCCAGGGCTGGGTGAAGCAGATCGGTAGTGATGGCGAGGTAGATACGATTCAGTTCGATAATCGTACTGGGACCATCGTCTATCAGGCTAACATCAACCAGTTTGTAGTTCCGTATTTCACGGGCGGGTGGCCTCCAGATCCACAAAATGGACAGCCTGGTCATACACCACAGAGACCAACTGGAGCGGGGTGATGACTAAGCGTATCTTCGCGATGAGTGGCTTCAAGGGCTCGCCCTCGACCGAGCACAATGAGCGATTGTCACGTCTTGAAGTGGCTCAGGACGCCATGACTGAGATGGTTTTGAACCACCCCAAGGCGCAGGCGATGGGCGTTACTCGTGATGAGATGGAGAATGCGCAGCGCTTCGTCCAGGGCTTGGCGCGAGACCGCGCCCCGACGCTTCGCCACGGTCCCTCGTTTGAGGGTCGCATCGATAGCGGTGACACCATCTCGTTCACGGATGACCACGTCAACGGACACGGCGAGCGAGTCCTGGAAGGCTATAGGCGAAACGGTCCCCACATTGAAAGGGTTCGTGTGGTTGAAGAACGCATCAACGATAGAACCACTATGGTGGTCCGTCGCATTGGAGGTAGGTAAGTGGGCGCTGATCACGGCGCGGGTGGCGGTGGCATGATTTGGCGTCACCTGGAACAAAACGATGGGGCGTCAGGTGGGAGCGGTGGCGGCGGTGCGCTAGCTACGGCGCGAGCCAAGGCGGGTACTTCGAGCGAGGATCTCGTAACTCGCCTGAAGCAGATGGAGGAGGCGTTCGCGGCTGAGGAGGCCGAGAAGCAGGCCGCCCTTCATTCTCGCTTTGCTCAGATGGAGCAGAAGCTTCAAACTGAGCGTCGAGAGCGTGCTCTGGCCCAGGCGGCGAATCTGTATCCCAAGGCGGATCGGGGCCTGATTAACGACTACCCCTCGCAGGACCCAGAAGCGATTCTCGCCTATGCCAAGCGGCTAGACGAAATGGCTGTGATTCGAGCTTACGACGCCAATGGAGTTCCGGTACCACCTTCCAATCAAACCGACGCGATGCTCTCCGCTGAGCAGTCTCAAGTACGCCGTTGGCAGACCCAGATTCGCAACAACCACCTGCGCAGGACCATCGATCCTATCGAGGCTGAGCAGGCTTTCGAGACGTTCTGGCGTCTCGGCTGGAACAGGCACATGGACGAGCGAAAGCGTCGAGCCGGATTGACGATCGCTCCGATCACCAAAGTGGAGGGTTAATGGCACCACAGCCACAGGTCTTTACTAACGCAGTCAAGGCGACTGCGCTCTCCAATGCCCAGGCGGCGCTTGCCGGTACCTGGGTGCAGCGCGAAAATTGGGATGGCGTTGGCCTTGGCGTTACTGCTAGCACCGGCAGCGGTGAAACTGCTGCGGCTGGTGGCGGTTGTCCGGGCGAACGTTGGATCGCTGCTGGCAATGCTGGTCGAATCGATCTGATCTTGCTCAGCAACGGTAACTGGCAGGCGCTCTTGTTCCCTGGATCTTGATGTGATATGGTGGCCGATCAATGAGTCTTTCAGGACTGCGGGACCGGGCAGAGGATGAGGGAGGTGACGTAGTGGCTCCAGCGCCAGCTAAACGAGAGCGGGCCACCCCTTCCCTGGTCCCCAACATGTATTGCCTTCGGACAAGCCATGACCCTCAGTTGCTCACCGATAACCGGATGTTCTACTGGGACCCCGACGACAAGACTTGTCCGGTATGTCCGGTGTGCAATCGACAGGTAGAGGCCCAGTACGTGGACTACGATGCGAAGGGCCGACCCCAGATTCCGGCTAACTTGCGAGCCCTGGCATCTAGGCTCGGAGAAGTCGTCTAGGAGGTTTTGCCATTCCACTCTTCACCCATACTGGCCTAGCCGAGCTTGACTACACGCCCGGCACCATTCGTACTGAGATGAGTGATGCTCAGTACGTTTCTCTGATTCTGCTTACAAATCTACTTTCTGCACTTTCGATTGGCCAGTATGGTGGTGGTGGTACGGGCGTCGGTAACACGGTTCAGCAGCTTCTTCACTACTGGACCGAAACTCGCCTGAATCCGCGAACGATTACCGACACCGATGGTGGCGGCATCACGTCGGGCGCGACGACCATGACGGTTTCCCTGTCTGACGGTGCCGTTGTAGATGTAGGTACCATCTTGAAGGACCGCGCCCAGACGCTCCTTACGGCTGAGCAGATCCTCGTCACTGGTATCACGGTTAACCCATCTTCGGTAACGCTGAACATTCAGCGTGGCTTTAACGGCACTACGGCGGCTTCCCACGCAGCGTCCTTCATTGCTGAGATCGTGGGTTCGCCGGTCCCAGAGGGCTCGGACATTGGTCGTGATATGTCTCGCTCGCCAGCGGTCAAGGCCAATACGATTCAGACTTGGCGCCGTGATGTGATCATTACCGGTTCCATGGTTTCTCTGGCCCAGCACGGCCTTGTGCCTGGCCAGCCCAACATGGTCGCCTTCCAGCTTCACGAGCGATGGTGGGAGGTTCTTCAGGATATGGAGCGCTCGGCCATCTATGGCATCGGCACTCCATCCGCGACGCAGACCGACTACCAGGAAATGTGGGGCGTGCTGGCCTGGCTGGGCTATTCGAACCCAGTGCCGAACGCGACTTCGGTTCTCTTCAACGCCAACGGCGCGTTCATCTCGGACCTGCTCTACAACCAGATCGGCATCAACATCTACCTTCAGGGCGGCGAGATCCCAGACGCCATCGTCGGCCACCCGGTGGTGGTTGATCGCACGAGCCGCATCTTCCGCGACCAGCTTCGCCTGGCCCAGACCGAGCTTGTGCGTGGCTTTAACGTAGACACGATCCGGCTCTCGCTGGGCGGCAAGCCAGTCAAGCTGATCATGTCCGGCTATATGCCTGACCCGACGGTGGTTGAGGGTGTAGCGGCATTCCTTGATCTGGATCGCTTGGTGATCGTGCCCTTCTTGGATCGCTTCTGTTTCCTCATCTCTTCGCCATCGATGAAGGATGCGGACATGGTTTCGGTGGTTTCGCAGTGGACTACCGAGTTCCGCAACACCGGCACTGACTCGGGCTACACGAGCCAGATCATGAGGAACTTCGCGGTCTAATGTGGACTAAGACTCGCCTTGACCGAGCGCTTCGCTGTGAGGAGCGCAATCTCGCCTGGCGAGAGATGTACGAATGGCGCGAGAAGGTGGAGGCGGCTCGTCGCAATGGCTGGCCGCTTCCAGTAACCGGTGGCCTGATCAAGGCCAAGACTGAGATCGCGACCGGCTTGAATGGCCGAGAGTCGGGCTGGGATTTGGACACGGTCCCGGTAGCCGATTTCGGCAACGTTAACTTGGCGGGAGCGGGTACGATCCGAACTGGGTTCAACTCCTTCCCGCTCTTCAATCCGGCACAGGCGGTGACCGGTTCAACGGACAACCTGCCTTTCCAGCTTTCTACGCTGGCCGCGACCAACGCTTCTCGCATCGCGGGTTCGAGTACGACTTTCCTCGCGATTCTGGTCGGTTGCTACCTCGTTCACATCACTTCGGGTGCGGCGGTTTATCAGCCAGCGGGTAGCACCGTCAACATCAGGACCATCTCCACGGTCACTACTACGGGCGGCGCTTTCACGACCTTGGCTACGATCAACGCGACAACGGCGACCAACTTTGTGGATTCCATCACGATCGCATCCCCGGCGGAGAGGCAGGTAGCAACTCCGACTGGCACGTTGCTGGCTACGGCGGCGGGCGTATTCAACGGCGATTCCACGTTTGCCGAGTTGGTTACGACTGGCGCTTTGAACGTGCAGGGCAACTTGCTCTACGTAGAGCTTGAGGTGATCTAGATGCCTGGTCTCGGCGTCCAACACGAACCTGCCTTCGAGGAAAAGGGCGGCTGGAACGAGACTGGTGAGTACACCTCTAATCCATTGGCGCGACGCCCACCTCTTGATCGAGCGCCGCACCTTGGCGGTATGGCGCGAGGCAAGCTAGAGTCGCTGCATGCCTGGGAGCATAACTTGGGCGCTGATCGCGCTCGTCGTCCCTTCAATCGCGGGCATCCCCAGGATCACGCCGAGGATAGGGGCTTGGATATCTTTGGTGACGTAAATGGCGATTGACGTAGGCGCTGATCCAGGAGCTTCTTCTGGCCTTCCCCCGGCCCCGATGCCGAACTCGTCCCGGTCATTTAGGACGAAGCCAACTGCGCCTCCTTTTCAGCCTCTCGGATCTTTCAATCAGGGCTCGAAGGCCAGGGATGAACATATCCTCCATCAGCAGAAGTGGACGACTCGCGCTGGTGGGCATAAACGGCGAAGTCGCGGAGCCAA
>Ga0126373_10004822_pt1 | contig 10385 bp, 8 predicted proteins | sample PanSoiMetPlot_11_FD_92545 | JGI IMG/M metagenome (GOLD analysis project Ga0126373, IMG submission 92545) | Tropical forest soil microbial communities from Panama - MetaG Plot_11 | ecosystem: Environmental > Terrestrial > Soil > Tropical forest > Bulk soil | place: Panama | collected 2016-02-17
TTCCGGGCCGACAATCTCGACGATGAGAGCCACGCTCCGCGCCCAGCAGAGACCCTGCGTTGCTAGATACAAGAACGTACCGGCAAGGTACACCGACGGCTGGTTCGCCACGAGCAGAAAAAGGGCGCCCAGTGCATTCGTGACTCCGGCTGCGGCGTAGGTGAGGCGGCGGTCCCACGTGCCAGGAACCAGCGTGCTGGCCAATGCCCCTAGTGCCAGTGCTCCACCTCCTCCTAGCCCGTTGATCCACATAACGCCGTTCCCACCGACTCCGTAATGCGAAGCGATAGCGGGCAGCAGGCTCTGCGCCGCGCCCGTCACGCACGGAGATAGAAGGAGCAACGTACCCCACCGGCGAGGTCGCGAACGCGCCAAGCCCCAGATTTCTTTGCCTATAGCAGCGAAGCGCCCATGGAACCACGGTGACGGAAGAGGAGCGGACTCGTTGATTGTAAATGCGAGTGGTCCAAGCGTGGCAGTGAGAATCGCGAAACAGAACCCGGTCGCGAGGAGCGACATCCGCGCGGCGAGCCACAGCACCATGGCTCCGCTCAACACGCCGCCTCCTAATACTCCTACCTGTGTCCACGCGGCTGCCTTGGGCTGATCGGTCACACTCAGGATTCGTACAATCAGCCCTCCACACGCCGCCACGACAAGAAAGGTCACCATGCCTCCCGCGAAAATGATCGCGGTCATGAGAAGTGTGTGGGGGGCTCCAATCAAAGGGAAATAGACACAAGCTGCTATGGCCGTTCCGAAAGTTCCTATAGCCAGCCAAGTTCTGCGGCGCAGTTTAACATCAACGATAGGCGAAACGATTAGCCCCGTCACACCCGGCAGATTGATGATGGAACTTATGGTGGCGATTCGATCCACAGACAGGCCAGCTTTCGCGAGCAAGAAAGGTAGAGCAGTGTAGTTAAGCCCGACGATCATTCCCAGCGGAAGAATGAGCAAGCTGAAGACCCAGGGCGCAGGCCATCGGTACTGATCACTCATGTTCAGGAAGCTTAGCAAAAAGTGTCTTGCAGCCGTATCGGAAGGAGAAGCGAAGGCAGCAGACATTGTCGGAGAGACAGTCGCGTCAACTGATGCTATCAACTGAAGCTATCAGGCGTTTGCACTCAGGCCGGGCGAGGGTTAACGCATCACTGACGCGTGCGCGGGCGAAGCGTCACGAGTCGCCGCAACGATGCGTAGATGCAAAGTCCTCTTTTTACCCACAGAAATGCCCGCCCTTGGCCCGGCCCGGCCATCCGTCCGGACACCACTGCGCCTTGCAGCATTTTTCGCAGAGAGCGGGTGGTAGAGGCATCGCGCGAGAATTTGCCTGTCGCTTGCACTCAAAATTGGGACTATGCTTTCAGAGATTTCGCCTTCGTCCTCTTCTCAGCCGAGTCTTGGCGGACAGGGCCCGAGAAGACGCGAGCGAAGGGAATAATGTCGCCGGAAGTTGCGCGTATTGCGCAATCACCATCACCAGCGGGAAGTCGAGCTCGGATTGGGTTTCTCTTTCCGATGATCCGATGTCGGCCAGGTAGCGCCAAATCCTTCGTGGCTCTCCACGAGAAGCAATCTCGCCAAAGACTCCCTCCTCGGGAACCGGCTGCGATGAGGGCACGTTAAAACCTCCATAACTTCGGAGTGCGTCCATGACGTGCCGACTGGGTAGTGTCTTCAGCTCCGGATTCGTTCCTTCTGGAAATCCTTACGAAATCAACTGGGGCGGCGCTGGCTACGCCGAATACCATGGATACGCCAAGGTGTCGGGTCAGGAAAAGGCGGCGGAGGCACAAACTGCGCAGGAATCGCAGCTGATGATGCAGTGGATGCAGACCCAGTTCAAATAGCAGCAGACGTTGCTCAATAACGTACTGATTCCGCAGCTGACGCAGATGGCCACCAATCCTCAGGGATTCGGCCCGCAGGTGCTGGCCGCGAGAAAAGTCAGACGATCTCGACGATTGGTTCACAGCTGGCCACTCAGCAGAGGAATTCGCAGAATCAGTTTGCCACGCAGAATCTCGCAGGCCTCGGAGTGGTGTCCAGCTGGCGTTCGGCTCCCAGCTGGAGCAAGGCGCCACCGGCCTGGAAGCCACCAACTTGCAGACTATCGCCATTGCCAACGCGCAGGCCCAAATGCAGCAGTACCCGACGGGACTCTATCCGTTAACAACTTGCGGCGAGGCTCTGCTCCCGCTTGCAAAGCACAGTACAAGGGCGATCACACTGTCAAATGTGACAGTTCAGCCGCGCTTGGTAAGACATTTTACAAGAAGGTCGGCGGTCCGATTCCTACGATCATGAACCTTGGAATGGCAGGATACGCTCAATTCAAAATCACCGGTGACAGCGGCTCTGACATTCCTCCCGCACTGCGCGGATTCAAGGATCGCGTGTTCGCGCTCGGCCCGGAATTCAACATTTTCATTCCCAAGCCACGGCTGACCTTCCTGATTCGCTACGAGCCGTAATTCGGAGCACGAAACAGAACGCAAGGGCAAACCATTGTGTTCAGCATTGTGTGGGCAGCGAAGTCACTTGTGAAGGCTCAGCCGTAGTGCAGAAGAGCACGGCGAAGTTGCGAAACGATTCGGAAATGTAGGAGTCGAGATGAACAACTGTTTCAAGGGGCAGCTAAGGATCGTGCTTTTGGCAATTGCCCTTGTAGCAATCGTGTTCCCTGCAAATGCGAACGGTCAGGTCAAGAAACCGAATGTTGTTTACTTTCTTGTGGACAATCTTGGTATGGGCGAACTGAGTTCTTACAGCGGGGGACCACTGCGCGGCGTGACCACTACCCGGATCGACTCCTTCTCGAAAGAAGGAATGATGCTCCTTAACTTCGCACCGGAGGCGCAATGTACACCGTCACGCTCTGCGCTGATGACAGGGCGCTATTCCATTCGATCCGGTAACCAAACGGTCGCGCTCGCTGGGTCTCACGGCGGGCTGGTCAAGTGGGAACGAACACTCGGAGATATTTTCTCCGCTGCGGGATATGCCACCGCAATAGTTGGCAAGTGGCACATTGGTGATTCGACCGGTCGATGGCTAACCGATCACGGATTCGACGAGTGGTACGGCATCCCACGTTCGTATGACGAAGCCTTGTGGCCTGAGGACCCTTGGTATGATCCCAAGCGCGACCCGGTAACACGGGTACTCGAGGGTCGCAAAGGGCAGCCGGTCCATGAGTTGGAACAACTGACGCTTGAGGTGAGGGGCAACATCGACCTTGAGTACATGAAACGCGCAAAAGCATTTCTGAAGCGCAGCACAGAGGAGGGTAAACCGTTTTTCCTATACTTTGATCATTCCATGATGCACCTTCCAACAATTCCGCGTGCAGAGTTTAAAGGTAAGACTGGTCGAGGCGACTGGGCCGATTGCCTGCTCGAACTGGATACCGATTTTGGGACACTGCTGGACTACCTCAAACTGCTCGGCGTCGGCGACAACACTATCGTCGTTTTTTCAGGCGACAACGGACCCGAGGAGGCTGAGCCGTGGCGTGGTACGGCTGGGTATTTCGAGGGGTCTTACTCTACGGGAATGGAGGGGTCACTGCGGACTCCTGCATTGGTTCGCTACCGGGGTCACGTATCAGCAGGGCAGAAGAGCAATGAGATCGTTCATATTACCGACATGTTCACTACACTCCTGCTTTGGGTAGGGTTGGAAGTTCCGAAGGATCGCGTAATTGACGGCGTGGATCAACGGGCCTTCTTCGAAGGAAAACAGGTCCGCTCCAACCGAGAAGGATTTCCATTCTGGCTGGGCAGTGAGCTTTATGGAGTCAAATGGCATAACTTCAAGATGATTATGGTCGAGCAGAAGACGCTAACGGAGCCGGCCTTACCGCTGCCCAATCCGCACCTGATCAACCTTGATACCGATCCTAAGGAGCGGGAGCCTCTCGACTATCCCTACATCCACACATGGGTTGGAGCGCACATCACAAGAATCCTCGAAGACTATCAGGAAAGCGTGAAGCACGAACCTCTCATTCCCGTAGGGGCGCCTTTGGACTACGTGCCAAAGTCAAAACAATAACTGGGTTGTTCGTGCTGACGGCAATTTTACTCAGAATGCGGAATTTACGATTTACGCACGACGCGAATGGCGTTTCCAGTACTGTCAACTGTGGGACCTCCTTTTCGAGCGCGGAGAATTTGCATCGGGAAGTATTCGGTTAGTGGTAAGGGAGACTTTGCGACAACTAGTATTACCGTTGCACCGGGAGATAGATGCTGAACTTCGTTCCCGCTCCAGGTGTGCTATGCACCTTGATATGACCGTTGTGCTGGCGCACGATTGATCGTGCGCTCGACAAACCCAAGCCTACCCCCTTGCCTCCCGGCTTGGTCGTAAAAAAGGGATCGAACATTCTGACTCGAAGGTGTTCAGCAATCCCGATCCCGGTATCGGCGACAGTAATCAGGACGAATTGGTTCTTCTTCTCATTCTTTCCTTCCGACACTGCATCGCCGGCTACGAGTCCAGTCGAAAGCGTCAGTTCTCCTCCTTCGGGCATGGCATCCAAGGCGTTGAGAATGAGGTTGAGGAGCATCTGCTCAAGTTGCGAGGAATAGGCCTGTACGGCAGGCAGGCGACGCGACAGCTTAGTCTTGACGCGCACCTGGTCCTTGAGGAGCGGACGGGTCAGCTCCAGCACCGCATTCACCGCTTCATTGATTTGCACGGGGCGAAGCTGAGTGCCCTCCTTGTGGCTGTACTGCATCAGTCGCGCCACCAGCGCGGCGCCCTTGTCGAGCGCCACTGCCATCTGCTGCAAGCGAGCGCGGATCTGCTGGACATCTTCATCGTTCTGGGCGAGAGCGATGTTCCCCGACAGTACGGAAAGTATGTTGTTGAAGTCGTGGACCAGCCCTCCCGCCAAAACCCCAAACGCCGCCATGCGCTGGGCCTGTTCCATCGCCCTCCGCAGCTCAACCTGCTCGGTCTCATCGGCACAGACGGCTAGGACTCCACTCAGGCCCAGGACGGAGAACGGGAAAGCGGCGGAATGAAGCCACTTGATGCGGCCATCCGGTAGAGTCACGCGAACATCGCATGGCTCAACCTCCTCGCCCGCGAGAGCACGCAGGAGGGGGGCCTGTTCCGCGGGAATCTCTCGACCCTGGCTATCCTGGACCTTGTGAGCGCGGCGCCACTCTGTAAAAGAGAGGTTCTCAGTCACCCCGAACATGTTGAGTGCAGTCTGATTGGTGAAGACGCATCTTCCCTCATGGTCAATGACGGCAAGTGCCACACCGACACTGTCGAGAATGGACTTAAACGTTTCGGACCCAAGATCTCGCAAAGACCGCACTTTCCGAGGTTCCTGTGCTGCGTGTCTCGCCAAACTGCTCACGTCCACCGTCTAGGACGCCATGGAAGTGTTGAGCGGTTGCTCGGAAACATTTTGCAGGCTGCTGAGGAATGCTGCTCCCGCACCTCAGTGAGCGTGGCAGACTGCGGAATTACGACTCAGTAACGATGCGAATGGCGTTTCCAGTATCCTCAACTATAAAACCCCCTTTTTCGAGCGCGGTCCTCTTGCTCTTGGCCGACTGCTATACCCCTGTTCCCTCTCGCTGCAGGCGAGTTGACATCGCGTGGCGCGGTCCTCTGTTGGCGAATAAAGTCGAAGATCGAAGGTCCAGGAGAAGCGGTTTTGCGAATCGCATGGTTGAAGAGCTGATCGGCTCCGGAAGATTGAGGAGGATAAGGCCGCACAGGCTAGGGCCGATAGGGCTCAGCAGAGCGCATTGCTGCGCGTGGACAAAGCCCTGAAATCATCGATTCGTCCCGCCACTCAGGCGCAGGCTGAAACCGAAATTAATCCGCAAATGCTGGGTGGCTGCGCTACGTATGACAGATCCATTCGATATAGAGCAAAACATACGCGGTGGGGTGCGTTGGCTGCGGCAGAAGATTGATGCCCATGGTGGCGACCGGGAAGCCGGTTTAGCCGCCTACAACGGCTCGGGTCCGAAGGCCAGACAATATGCCCGCAATGTCATGGCGCTCTACCGAGACCAGCAGTAAAAATCACGTCCGTCGGATTATGGCTTTGTATGGTGGCCAGCAATGAGCGTGGCGTTATTACCAGGTCGCAGCGAATGCCTCAACAACATCATTCATCTTTACCGCCAACTGTTGAAGCGTTGAGATGACCGCCTTACCCTCGTAGGGCAGTCCTACATCGAAGAATACCGTAGCGGCCGCATGGCCCTTGTCCTTGACTCGAAGATTGCCGCGCATTTTGATGGAAATCACGCCGGAGTCGTCCAAGATGAACTGGAATCGCTCCTCGGCCCCTGTTTCCTTGTTCTGAAGGCAGATATCGCTAACCGACATAAGATGGGGCACTGGAATGATGAGTCGATGCTTGTCTATGATGTTCAGCCTGTGGAGTCCCCAGACGGCATCATTCCCACACTCATAGGGTTGTATTCGGACGAACATCAAGTTCCACACACGCTCGAAGGCCGGGCGATCGATAATCTTGTTTTTTAGAGCGCGATTAATGGCCGCTTCAACTTTTTCCGCAGTTTTGCGAACGGGAAACATCGTGTAATCGTCCGATCGTTGGCCTGTGAGAAAGCTAACAACCTCGTTCCACAAAATATCGAGGGAGCTTCTCAGGTTGTGCAGCGCATCTCCAAGAATCAGCGCCGCATCGACCGATGGAGAATGCTTGATGGTGAATACAAGCCCATTCTGTCCGCTTTTCAAGTCTTGCTTCACGGCAACGGAGTAGAAGTCCGATTTCGCGAAACCGGCGATGGATTCTTCCAGCTGTCGGATGTGATGGTTAGCCCGTTCAATCTTGAAGCGTGATGCGTCGAGCCGAGGCATTATTTTCGTCTCAGTTTCCGCTTACGTGCCTTTTTCTTGCGAGCCGTAGCCAGCCCACCCAAACTGGCGATCTCCCGCCGCCGTTGGGCGCTCAACTTCCTGGCACGAGTTTGGCCGCCAAGACTCGCCATTTTTTGCTGCGTGTTCATAGAGGAAAATCTATCCGCTTACTAGTAAGCGAGCAAGCAATTTTGTGATGACTCCCAGAGGATGGGATGCAATAATCTCCCTGATTACCTCAGCACCGCGTCGACGCGGATGCTGTTGGGACAGGGTCGGCGCTTTCTCCGCCGACCTTTCCTGAGTTTCGAAACGCGAGAAGCCGTGAGAAAGGCGGCACACGTTGGCATCTAGCGAGAAAAATCCTCTGCATTCCGCCGACGCTGAATCCACTCAAGATTTTTTGGCCCGCATGGAGCGCCTCGAGGATGAAATCAAGCAGGCTTCGAAGCGAACGCGGGAGCCCCTGCACATGGGAATCGCCTTCGAGGCCGATGACTATCTGGTGCGCGTGGATAGGATCGAAGCCGAGGAGAAGCACCGGGCGATTTACCGCTTGGTCGATGAAGAATGGGCCGAGCAAGTACGGCGGGAAAAAAGGGAATTGCGTTTTCGGATTGGGCGCCTGCGGCAACTTTCCGCAGAAACCACGCAACTCGAGGAGCGGAAGGTTGCTCCCGAAATAGATATTTCAGTCGGTGACGGGACCGTGCCCGCTCATCCTGCCGCTTCCAGCGCGGCTGAGGGCTCGAGCGCCAGCTCGCAAGCAACGTCTGACGTCCCGGCTCGGGAGTCGGTGATTGCGGAACTGCTCAAGTCGAAAGGCTTGTCCAAGCGCGGTCTCGCGAAGAAGGCTGGCCTTGACTATAACACTGTCGCTGGCTGGGTGGCTGGCAATAGGAATCAATACATCGACACTAAAAAGGCATTGGCTGACGCCCTGGGGATTCGAGTGGAAGAGCTTCCTTAGCCAACTTTCAAAACTTTCATGCAGTTTCCCTGGCCAACTTTCAAAACTTTCATTCACGCTTCCATCTAACTTTCAAATTTACTTTCAAAACCTCGAAGCCGCATTGTGTTCCCTGGTAGTCCGCTAACAGCAATTGATGCGGAATCCAGAGGAGCGCATTTCATGCAGAACGCGGTCGGTGATCCATGGGACGGTGGCTGGTGTCGCCGGGCAGCCGGGAACCAGTTCAGCCGGGAAATCAGAAGCAAGTTCGAGTGACGCGGGAAGACGCGGAGGAGCTATCGGCCTAAACGGCAAAAGCGCCGTAAGGCGCTCTCACCGCGAAATCGAAATTTCAGCCCCGGGCACCACCCCGGGAGAAAGCAGGCGATCCGAATGCAATATAACACGCCCACCCACCGCATCGCTCAAAAGGCAACCTCCCAGCCTCTCTTCCGGGCGTGTAAGCACACCAAGCGCCACCTACGCTCGCTGAACCAGGCTCACCCAGTTCGAACCAAAAAACTCACCCTCATAAGAAGGTAGGCAAATGAAGACCATCAACCATTGCGAGATCGTGGGCTTCGTCGGCAGAGATGCTGAGAGAAAGTGGACAACAGCGTCGGTCAGGTTCAGTGTTGCGACCGGAAACGAGAGCCGTCCCAGCGGCGGCAAGACCCCGCTGTGCATTCACAACATCGCAGTTTGGAATCGGCCCGAGTTGCTCGATCAGGTCAAGAAGGGAACCCCCGTCCGTGTTGTCGGGCGCCTGGATTATTCCAAGTGGACCGGGACGGATGGAGTTGAGCGCAACCGGTCGGAGATTGTTGCTGATCATGTGGAAGTTCTTCCCAAGGACAGCCAGCCTCAACCGCAGCCCAAGTCCGGAACGCGTGGATCCAGGCCGGTCGTGAATGCTCATGGAGTGGAGGTCGATGACAGCGACATCGGGTTTTAGCGGAGCGGCGGCTCGAAAAGAGTGCAGGCCTACGATGGCCAAACAAGTCGAGCAAGAAATCGAGCGCTATCTCCGGACGCTTATCGATCACGGTCAGGTCTTTGAGATCCGTATTCCTGGAGCCCAGAAATATGGAACGGTCAGCGGATACTTCGACGGCCCAGCGAAAGCCGCCAGAGCGATAGTGGAGAGCGGGTGGGACGGCGAAGCCGAAGGGATATACGTCACCCTCAACCCGGTCGATCCCCGATGTCAGGCGCGAGAGTACAACCGCCTCGAGGGACGCGCCAAGCATTCAACGGGAGACAAGGAAATCCTCAAGCGCACTCGGTTTTACGTGGACGTTGACGCCGACCGGCCCGCAGGAGTCTCAGCCACCCCGGAAGAACACGAAGCCGCTCATGTTACTGCCAGAGACCTCATGGGCTATCTGGAGAGTCAGAGCTGGTACGCGCCGCTCTATGCCGATTCTGGCAATGGCGCTCAGATCGTTTTCGCGATCGATTTACCTAATGATCCGGAGTCTACGGAACTGGTTGACCGGGCGCTCAAAGCTCTAGCGAAGCGGTTCAACAACGATCGAGTGCACGTCGATATCACAGCAAAGAATCCTTCCCGTATCGTAAAGGTCATCGGAACCATCGCGGGCAAGGGTGATTCCATCCCGAGTCAGCCACACCGGCGAAGCCACATCATATCTAGTCCTCAAACACTTGAAGTTGTAGGTCGCGAACAACTAGAGAAGCTGGCCGCCGAATATGCGCCTGAGCCGAAATCCGAGCCCAACCGCCGCCGGGCCGCGAGTACACCGACTGGATCCTGGTCGCTAGATGGTTGGCTGGACGAGCACCAGAGCCAGCTTCCGCCGCTAAAAGCCAAGCGTGATTGGAACAATGGCGGCTGGATAGCTGAGTTCGAATTTTGCCCGTGGCGTCCCGAACACCAGAATGCTTCTGCCTTTGTTGGCCAGCAACCGGGCGGTGCCATAGTCGCAGGCTGCCACCATAACTCTTGCAGCCAGGAGAATTGGGGCACGCTGCGACGACTGGTTGAGGGACCGCGTTCCTCGCGTTCATCGGGCGCGAATGGCCGTTCCCGAAGTGCGAATTCCTGGCCGGATCAGGATCCCCCACGCGACGAATCCGAGACAACTTCGGCCACCGAGGCGGAACTTCTGAACGGGGCGGAAATTCTGGACAACATCCGCACCTTTATCGCCCGGTACATGAAGATGACCGAGGCCCAGCTAACTGCTGTAGCGTTGTGGGTCGCGCACACCTACGCGATATTGGTTGCTATCTGGACGCCGTACCTGGCTATCACCAGAGCCTAGAAAAGGTGCGCAAAGTCGCGCCTAATGGAAACTCTGCGGTATCTCGTCTGGGTACCCTGGCTGACTGCAGATGCAACGCCAGCAGCTATGTTCCGCAAGATCGAAAGAGTACGTCCAACCCTTTTCCTAGACGAGGGCGATGCTCTATTTAAGGTTCCTATCCCAAAAGTGTAATCGGAGCTGAGGGCTTTTAAAGCCCCGAGTCCAAGAGAAGAAAAGAAGGGCACCTCAATTCCTATATATCCTTTCATGGCTGTTTCCACACATCCAGAGAA